>Ga0181557_1000433_pt1 | contig 53044 bp, 42 predicted proteins | sample 011ome_23_FD_148632 | JGI IMG/M metagenome (GOLD analysis project Ga0181557, IMG submission 148632) | Coastal salt marsh microbial communities from the Groves Creek Marsh, Skidaway Island, Georgia - 011506CT metaG (spades assembly) | ecosystem: Environmental > Aquatic > Marine > Intertidal zone...
CGACGACGACGACGACGACGACGACCACGACGACGACGTGCCGGCGAACTGTGCCGCCGACGCATCATTCGTCGCCGTGCATCGTGCGTGTCGAATACATATATAACCACATGAACCGCGATATACTACGGAACCACGTCGCGGACACAGACGCGAACCACGCGGAGCATGTCAAAATACGTATATAGACTAATGTGTCCACTGAGTACGACAGAGCGCGTCGCGCGACGAATGTCGGCTCGCGCGGCGCCCGCGTGGTCGTCGTCGTCGTCGTCGTCGTCGCTCGCGCGCGTCGTCGCCGCCCCGCGTCGCCGCGCGCGGTGGCGGCGTCAAGGCACCGTCGTTCGTCCTCGCGCGACGCTGGACGCGTTGGACGCCCTGGGCGACGTCGTGACTGGCGTGGGGTGTTACTATGTGAGCGATGCGATTGCGCAACGGGCGACGCGCAAAACGCACGCGGTGACGCGCGGTGATTCGTGTGCGCTGCCGGACGACGGGACGTTCGCGCGAGATGACGCGCGACGCGTGCGATATTGTATTTTTGGAGCGTTTGATGGCGCGACGTCGTACGCGTGGTATGAGTTTGTGGATGGGGCGGTGCCGGCGGATGCGTCGAGGAGCGAAACCGCGACGACGTTGCTCAAGGTGGCGTTCGATGCGGTGTGTTATAACCCGCTCTGGGCCGCGGCGTTTATTGTGATTATGGCGTTGTTGAGTAATCGCGGCATTGCGGGCGCGCGGGAGGATCTGAAGAGCGATTGGAGGGATTTATATTTGAACAACGTGCTCGTGTGGGCGCCGCTCAACGTCGGGATTTACGGCGTGGTGCCTCTTGATTATCGCGTTCTCGCGATGTATGTGTGTAACACGGCGTACGTCACGTGCTTATCTATGTGGAATGAACGCAGTGAGACGTTGTTGGATTCAGGGGAGTCGTTTTCGTTACCGGATGTCGTCGCGCGAGCGTTGCCAGACGACTCGCGCGCGGATTGGCGCGCCGTCACCGGGTGTCCGAGGTGCGAGGACGCGCGCATCGTACCGTGCGCGTCGTGCGCCGAGGGCGTGTCGAATCCCGTGGTGCTGATCGATGTCGATGGACGCACTCGTACGACGGTACCGTGTGCGGAGTGCATGGGGACGCAGCGTGTGAGTTGTCCCGAGTGCACAAAGGTTGTCGTCGACGCTGGGGCGACGGTTCAAGAAGTCGCGTCTCGCTGACGCACCAAACGCGCCGTTCTCACGATATAGTTTGTATTTTTGTAAAACATGAAGGAATGTATGAACCCAACACCATTTCTGTGTATATTTATGTATTTATTACGAACACAAGACTAAAAGGAGGATCGTCGACGGCGAGACGAAATTATTCGTCTTCGTAAATGCCTTGGTGCGTGGACGTGTCGCACATGAAGAGCGGAGAATCAACCGTCATCACGCGCGTTTCGTTTTGAATCAACGTACGTAACGGCTTGGGCAGGGCGAACATTCTACGGTGGGAAATCGCATCGTAGAAGCGCATGTCTAAACCACGCGCCTTTAACGTTTCGTCCACCGCTTCGCCGCTCAAATCTTGGTCAACATCCTTCACGGCCAAGTTGAAACCCCATTCCGAGGTAAACGACGGTACGCACATGGTGTAGCCGTACACCTTGGGGAATACTTGCTTCAACGTGTGATGAATGGGCGAAAACACGTGGTGCGCGTCACGAACAGACGCGCAGCCGGATTGCGTGATGAAAATCCCACCCGGTGCCAACTTTTCGCTCAAGACGCGATAGAAATCCGTAGTGTACAATTGGTAGCACGGCCCACCATCCAACGGATCGCTCAAGTCCATGATAATGACATCAAAACTCGCATCAGGCTCATTCGCCAAACCCTCTTTCGCGTCACCAATCACCAATCGCGCGCGTTTATCATCGTACGCGCCCGCGGAATAAAACGGCGTGTGCTCGCGGCACATGTTCACCACGTCGCCGTCGATATCAACCATCACGCACTCCTCAACGCTCGGGTGTCTCAACACCTCGCGCAACGTCGCGCCTTCACCGCCACCACCAATAAACACGCGTTTCGGGTTCGGATGCGCGGTCAACGCCGGGTGTACTAAAGACTCGTGGTACACGTACTCGTCGTGCTCCGACGACTGCATCAACCCGTCGGTGATGAGCAACGAGCCAAACGGCACCGTACGCACGACTTCAACTTCTTGAAACTCACTCGCGCCTTGATACAATACCTCTTCAACCTGCGCATACGTGTTCACAACCCGTCAGTCGCGCGTCGTCGATAAATCACGCTGTGCCGCATCGATGCGCGGCTGCGATGCGTCGCATCACCATCGCCCCGTCGTCTCGCCGTCCCTCGCTCGCGCTCTCGCTCTCGCGCGCGCATCGATACGCACTCTGTAGCTCAACGCGAGGCCATCTTCGAGGAGTTCGTGGTACCAGTTCCCTTCGGCGAACGTTTCGGCGCCGAACGCCGACGCTTCGGTGGCGCTCATGACGACGCGTGACACCGTCTGGCGGCGCGCGGGCGTCTCACGCGTTTGTTTTGGGACGGGTCGCGTGTAGTATCGTGGCACACTTATATCTATGAAAGTGTGTTTTAAAATCAATACATTCATCGTATAGCTCAGAAGTTTAAACGGTACGAAAGTATGTTTTCGTTGCGTTTAGGGTCATGATAAATGGATGGCGAACTAAACCCTAGGTCCACCTAGGGTTTAGGCGAGATTCAGCGTCCGCGCGCGCCAGACGTCGCCGCGCGCGCCAGACGTCACAGACGCGCGCGCCAGACGCCACAGACGCGTATTCTACGCGTTTCTCACGCGCGTCTGCTGTCGTGACGTCGTGCGAGATGTCGGCACGGGGAGATGAGAATTCAAATGCGCAACGACAGCCCGCGTCGCAAGCATCGATCGTTAGCTTCTTTGCCGCACCGAACGCGCATGCGAAGCGCGCACGCGAGGATGATGACGTTGATGCGATCATGATTGATGGCGGTGACGCGTCTGCGGAGCCAGCTGGGGCGTCGGGTGATCGGGGGAAGGGGAAGATTGCTAAGATTGGTACGCCGTCGGGCGCGGCGCGCGACGACGACGACGACGGCGTCGTGGCGGTGGATTTGACCGACGACGTCGTTGAGATTTGTGATGATGACGACGCGCGTGTTGATGACGCATCGTGCAAGTCTGTGGCTGCGTCTGCGCGGGGTGCGGCCACGGCGAGTACGAGCGCCGCGGCGGAAGCGTCGAAGAAGCCGGTGCACAGTTTTTTCACAAATTTTCAGAAGCGAAAAGAAGCCAAGGGCGATAAGACTGTCGGTGCGGAGATGCAGGCGGAATTCATCAAGGTGAAGCCAGCGCCGATTGAAGAGGCGCTGGGGCCGATACACGTCGGGTATGAGTCGATTATGTACGATGAGGCTGACGCGAGCGAAGCGCGTCGGTTATTCGATGCTTGGGAGCCGCCGACGACGTCCACGGCGCCTTCGACGATTGAAGCTGGCGCGTTCGCGCTCATGGAACGTAAGATGGTGATACCGCCAGAACAAGTGGCGTCGCAGCGCCCGAGTGTGTCGTCGGATACCGAGATCGAAGCCTACTTGACCGATGTCGCGGCGATGGCCAATCGCGCGGATGCAGAGGCTAGCGGCGAAACATCCGCGGCGCACGCATCTGACGTCGAAATCGCACAAACGCGCGGTGAGTTACGTCAGGCATTCAACGCTATCAAGAGTCGCGGCGCGGAGAACGTGACAGCGCAGTGGGTGGATAGATACAGGCCGCTCGAGGGATTGGATGTGTGCGGGAGAAACAACGCCGCCGCCGTCGGATGCATGCGCCGTTGGTTCAAGGCGTGGAACGCGCGCATTGAATTGCAAGCGAAAGGCAAGCCCGTGCCCGAACCTTCACGCCCGTGCATGCCTCGTAAAGTGTTCGATGAAGACGATGACGAGTACTGGGAAAGCGACGACGACGATGACGATGGGTTCGGCGGCGGCGCGTCAGTCGCCAACGGCGTATTGATTAGTGGGCCGGTGGGGTGTGGGAAAACTGCCGCGGTGTACGCGTTGGCGAATGAATTCGGATTTAAGGTTATCGAGGCGAATACGCTTGAGAAGCGCACTGGGACTGATATTCTATCGCGATTCATGGAGGCGACACAATCGAAACGATTTAGTAAAAAAGCTTCTTCGGTGGCAGAGGGAATTGTAAAGGTTGACACGGATGACGACAAGGTTGAGAAGAAACCAAAGGCACCGGTAGGATTGAAAGCGTTCTTTAGCGGTGTGAAAAAGCCTGAGGTTGAAGGCAAATCTGAGGCAAAGGCTGAGGCACCGCCGTCGGTAGCGCCAAAAGGCAAGGACGCAACGCCAAAAGCCATCGAGACGCATTCGGTGATTTTGTTTGAGGAAATCGACGTCAAGCTCGGGACTGAACGCGGCTTCATGGCGGCTTTGTCACAGATCTGCGAAGCGACGAAACGACCAGTGATATTTACGTCGAACACGTCCGTGTTACCCGAGCTTTCGATGAATTTGCCATTAGCTCGACTTCGGTTTGAGGGTCTCACTGTTCGCGATTGCGCGACGTACGGCGCGCTCGCTTCGGCGGCGGCGGCATCAGCTATCCGCCCAGATGACGCGAAGGCGCTCGCGCTGGCGTGTAAAGGTGATTTACGTCGCACGATACACAACGCTCAAGTTGTTACGTTCGGTGATAGCACGGTTGATTTAGATGCCATCGACCTTGAGCGACACTCGACATTGTTGATTGACAGCGCGCGCGCAGCCGCCATCGACGGCGTGGCGCATCTCAGCGCCGCTCATCTCGAAGGTTTGAAAGCTCTCTATGCTCGCACGATAGAATACGAGCGTCTCGAGCATGAAAACATGGTGAAAATCGTCGAGGAGGGATTGTACAGACACGAATTGCGATTGAAACAGTTGGTGATGGAAAAGGAAGCGCGTCGACTCGAAAACAGAGCGAAAAAGCAAAAGATTCTTGGTATCGAAGACAAACCCGAGCTCGAGCTTAAAATCGAAAACTCAAAGAAAGAGGAAGATGAAGCCGAAGTCAAGGCGCGAATCATCAAATCGCTGAGTGCGTTTGCGCCAAGCGAGCCTGCGGCGGAGCCGGATTGGACGCTCGTCGCGTCAAGTCCTCCAGCGGGAGGATGGGCACGTTCGCAACGCGAGCTCAGTGCTCTCGCGGAACTCGCGGAGACCTTGTCACAGGTTGATGAATTGCGCACGGGCACGTGCCGTGGTATCACGGGCTTATGTCGTCGTGACGCGCCGTGGAGTAAAGAAACCATCGGTGACGAAGAGGCTCTGGAAGACTGCAGCCCAGACGAGGATTTCTATCTCTCCAATGGACCAGCGAGGCAAACCTTAGGTGGAAGTGACAACGTCAGTGTTAACGCGTCAGCGCACATGTCATTACTGGCAGGGCGCAAGTACACCTTTGAGCGCAAGGCGCTGCGTGATGCGCATCCAGAAAATGACGCTCTGTCGGCGCAGGCGTGCGCGCCTTCCACCCCACTCAAGGCTTCAAAACGCGCGAGAGGATCAACGCGCGCGGCGTTAATCGCGCACAAGGGTGAGATGCACCCCGTCTGGCGTGCGCGCGCATTAGCCGAAGCCGCTGGTGGCGTGGCTGGAAACTTGAAAGCCACCACCGATCGATTGGGTTACGTCGCTCGAATGGTGCGCATTCAGTGCGCACCAAAGACAATGTCTTCACCTTCATCACGAGAGTCACGTCGGCACACTCGAAATAGGCGCCAACACTTAACATTAGCGAGCGAAACCCGAGCTGACTTGCTGGATATTTCAAACTTTGGCGGCGGAGGAGAGCAGTAGAAGTATGTATTAGATGTACACCTGTACTTACTCGAAGCATCTGGCGATGCTCGTGCCTTCGTACGCCATTGCGAGTCGCAATGGCGTTTGAAATGACCCCGAAAGCGATATCACGCGCGTGTCTAGATCAACATGGGTACGCTCAAGTTTGCATGCGCTCGTCAATTTCGCCATCGGATATCGACGGGTACATTTCGAGCGTTGACCGACGCTTTGCTTACAGAATCACCTCTGACCAAGTATTTTGATTTCGCCACTAGATACGCCACGCCCGAACTCAACGACGCGCTATATCTTCATCACAAAGGTATAACAACCATTGAGAATCTCGAGCCTTACAAGAACTTGCGGTGCTTACATTTAGAATCAAATGCCATTGCCTCGCTCGACGGCTTGCGGGCGTTGACCGCGCTCGCGTCGCTCTACATCGACGGTAACCTCTTACAAGACTTGCGTGGGATCGAATGTTTGACGAGCTTACGCCACTTGAACGCAAACGACAACGTTTTGGAGACGATAGAGCACGTGGAGCGCCACCCGAGCTTACGAACACTGTGTGTTCGACGAAATCGAATCAAAACGCTAGACGCGCTCAAATCGTGTCCAGAGCTCGCCTCCATCGATGTCGCACACAACGAGCGGCTCACGCGCGACGCGTTCGATGTGGTCACGTCCATACCAACGCTCGAAGTGTTGTATTTTGCCGAAGGCAATCCAGTCGCACGTGAGATTGACGGCTATCGGCACGTCGCGACGCGTTCGGCTCTGTCGCTTCGATGGCTCGATGACGCCGCCGTCGACGAAGACGCCCGTCGTCTCGCCCAAGCCTATCTCACTCGCGGCGGTGCGGACGCCGAACTTGAAGAATCGCGTAAAATCGCGCTCGAGCGTCGAGATTCGGCGCGCGACGCGCACAGGGCGTTTCCAGCCGCGTGTGCGTTTACGCTGCGAATCGCCGATACGCGCGATACATCTTCAACGAACACCACCGACGCGCTCTGTGCCTCATCTGGATCACCACCCAACGATACATACATCGTTTTATAATCACGCACCGCGTTCGAGCCCGGTCGATCGGTGTGTCGAGTCAAGTCGATGCGTATCGCGCGAACCGACGACGCGTAACCGACGCCCCGCGCCTCGCGGCGCCGCACAACCATCCTCGCGAGCCAAGCGAACGATGCCTTCGTGCATCGCCGCGTCATTCAACCAAGATCATACCTACGTCGCACTCGCCACGCGCACGGGGTACGTCATCCATTCCACCGCCGATGGGCAGCGATACCACGCGGATGACACTTTGGGATCTCTGCGAATCGTCGAAATGTTGTTCACGTCGTCGCTTTTATGCGTCGTCGGTGACGGCGATAACGCAGCGTTGAGCCCGCGACGGGTGAAGGTGTTAGATGCGCGCAGTCGGCGGGTGTTGGGGGATATTTCGTGTCAGGTGCGTGCGCGCGTTCGAGAAAGATTACATCATCAACTTTCGCTCGGAAGCTGAGAAATGTTTTGACACGTCGTTTGTATTACTCGCTCGAGAGGGCGGCGACGAGGCGTGCTGATGATTGACACGTATGCTTGGTTTCGCGAACGCAGAGCACGGTGCGCGCGGTGCGATTGAATCGCATGCGCGTGGTGGTGGTGGAGTCGCGCAAGGCGTCGATTTACGAGCTCGGAACGCTCTGCGCCATGCAAACGATAGAAACTGCTGAGAACGAGCGTGGTTTAGTGGCACTGAGCGCCAATGCGGAGAGTTCTGTGATTGCTTTACCTTCGTCGCACGGTGCTGGCGTGGTTGCGGTGCATGATGGATTCAATTTGTGCGCAACGACGACGGTTCGGGCGCACGCGAGCGCTCTCGCCGCGTTGGCGTTAAACGCGGATGGGACCATGTTAGCCACGGCGAGCGTGAAAGGAACGGTAATTCGCGTGACATCGCTACCAACTGGGACAAAAATGTGGAGTTTCCGTCGCGGGGCGACGTCTAGCGTGATTCAAAGTTTGAATTTCGGCGCCGCGACATTTCATCCGCCGTTGTTGTGCGTCTCGAGCGATAAAGGCACCGCGCACGTGTTTGCGATTGAGGGCGAGGCGAAGAGTGTGGACCAGACGCGTGGCGCAGTGGATGGATATGACACCCACGCCGGCGGCGCAGTCACTGCAGAACGCGATGGGACGATTCAAGCGTCTGTAAGCGAAGCAGCGACGACAACGGCGACGAAACTCGCGAGCGCTCGCGCCGGAGTCTTCGGGAAGATTGCATCCTTCGCCGGTGCCGCGGTGACGGGCGTAACGAAACATGTGCAACCACGTAAGTTCATTGCTGCGGCGCGAAACGCAATCGAACCGTCGCGCGCAATCGCTACGGTGACGTTGCCTCGCACGAGCGCGACGTCGTGGTCGCTGTGCGCGCTCCAACCGACGCCGGGAAGCGCCGCGGATAAGTACGCGCCGCCTTCATTGGATGCTTCGGCGTCTACGCGCCAGCTCGAAGTACAACTTGCTGTGGTGACATCAGGTGCGGTGTTTTACGACTACAACGTGCGACTTACCGCTGATCGCGCGGGGTTGTTTGCGTCGTCGCGGCGAGATGACGCCGCGAAGGAATCCGTCGCCCGCCTCGAACGTGAATGTAAGCTTATCGACGACGACGAGGATGACGGAGGCGCCACGGGCGCAGGATCGGCGTCAACGATTGCAGAATTACCACACGGACGATGGATCGAGACGCAGGCTGCGGACAGCGATCGACAAGAGCTCCGAACAAACGTCAACGAGTCCATGTCCCAAAGCATGTTTGGTTGACCGTCGCCGGCGTATGCCGACAGATGACGAAAGTACAACAGCTATACTACTACATATTGACATACCACCACATTGGTGGCGGCATTGACGGTTTCGCGCACACGCGCACGCCACGCGCATACATTTTAGCGCATCTTTGTACGATACACATTCTTCACTCACCTCACACGTCGACGCGCGCGACGCCCAACATGACACCGCAACCAACATCTGCCTGACCTCTAAAGCATGGCGCGCACGCACTACGAAACGCTTGGCGTTCCGCCCACGGCCACGGACGTGGACATCAAACGCGCGTACCTAAGGCTGGCGAAGACGCATCACCCAGACGCCGGCGGAGACGGCGCGGCGGCAACCTTTGCGCTGATCTCCGCCGCCTTTGACGTACTCAAGGACAAATCCAAGCGCGCATCGTACGACATGTCGCTCTCGCGCGACGTACACGGTGGGTTATACTCTTCACGCGGCACTACACCGTCATCGTCGGCGTCGACGAGCGGCGCGAACCGGGCGTGGACGCGCGACAACCGCTGGCGCGGAACCGGCGCCGCCCAAGAGTCAACCAACACGTTCGACGACGACGAAGACTGGGACACAAACACCCATTGGACCACAGAAGAAATCGAGCGCCGCCGCGCGCACGCCGCAGCCATGTCCCGAAAACGGGCGCAAGACGCCGACTGGTGGAGATTTGAAAAACTCGCCGCCGAACGCCGGAAAGCCGAATTCCGCGCCGCGAGCGCATCCAGCGCCGTCAAGCGCGGCGAACGTCACTTATCAAGAATATCACATTTATGGCTCGCGCGTAGCGGATTCATCTGGCAAGACATCGCCGTGTTCGGCGCTTCGACGGCGCTCGTCGCGTTCGGCGCGTATTCCATGTTCGCCCGAAGCGCGTCCTCCGCGTCCGCCTCCCGCACGCACAGCCCCACCGCGCCCGTCGTCGACGCGCCCAATACAAAACACGTCGCCCCGTCATCGCCGACGACGCCGACGACACCATAGACAGCGCACCGTCGACCAAAGCTTGGACGACTCGAATAGCCACACTATAGAATAGACGACTTGAATAGCCACGACCACGCCCCCCCATAAAACGCCACAAAGCCATCGCACGCGCACACTATAAGATCTCCCTCATCCACCCATTCCAGATAAACATTTCCCGCCAAATTACACACATACTCAAATGTACATTTTTCCTTACTCGAGTTCTAGGTTAAGCGCGATAAACTAAATTAATAATCTACACCCAGAGCTGGTACTATTACCAGGTCGTGATTGGTCGCAAGTCTCATCCATGGGGTAATAAAGTGTCACGCGTGCGGCAAAAAGTGCCTTGGCGGGGCAACGGCCACGGGCTGACGCGGCGTGATTCCGGTGGCCATTCCCGCGCGCGCGCGCCCCGTGCGACGCGCACCACACAGCACACGCGCGGGAGAAACAATGTACAAACCAATCGCCAGCGGTGGGCGCATCGGTGGCGCCTTTGAGGACGTCACACAACGCGTACGTGTGGTCGAATCGTCACAGAATCGTGCATCGTCGCGGGCGAGGATGGGTGGATTCGCGGATGACGCGCTCGCGCGTCTCGCGCGCGCGGGCGGGGTTGAACGCGCGAATGCGTGCGGTGGATATATGTGCGCGAAGACTGACGATGCGTTCGTGGCGTTGCGCGCACGGTGTAGGTGTCGCCGAGAGCGATAGATGTCATGCGAGGTGCGTACGGGAAAAAGGGCACGTTTGTGCACTCGAGGTTGATGATTGGGGGGGTGTTGCCCGCCGCTGTAGGGGCTTTCACGCGCCGTCTGTCGCGCTCGAAACGTTCGATGCGTGTTGAACGCGCTATCTGGCGCGCAAAATCGCGGTGTGAGCGCCCATGGCGTGATTGGCGGATCGACCCTAACCAATTTGTGTTTTTTTGTTCGTTGAACGCAGCGGGCGCGAACGTGAGCGGCGCGTTTCACGCGGCGAGTCAGCGGATGTTTACAGGAACCGGGGCGACCGGGGTGATATCACCAACGTTACGACGACCGACGGCGATGGTGGGGACGACGACGCGGGATGCGGGCGCCCCGACGACGACGGCGGTGGGGTCGCGAGACGCGGGTCACGGCGCGGAGCGGGCGTTTCACAGCGTACATGATTTGGTGCACTATGCGATTTTGTCCCAGCCTAATCATACGGCAAGTTTGAGGTGTATTTATTCGATTTGTCAGCGTGCGGGTAGGATTGCGAGTAAGCACGGTGCTGGGTCGAGGTTGATTACCGCGAATGAGCATTGGAAGAGTCAGATTCGGCACGCGTTGTACACGTCGTCAAGGTTTAAGAGGATCGCAAACGACGACTGGACCGTGGGTTCGGGACACTTGGATATGCCGGAAACGACGACGGTGTACTTGACGAAGGATGAGCGCGAAGCCGCGGGTGATGCGGCGACGACGACCAACGTCGCGTCGCGCACGGCGACACATAAATCAGCGAGCTCGCCGCCCCTGTCGAAGCGTCGCCGGGCGTCGACACCGAGTACGCCTCCACCAGTGTCTCCGAGATCAACAAAAATGGTCAGTCGGGCGTCGGATGACGACGTGGCGACGTTGAAGCCTAGAGCTGTACGATTGAATAGTGAAAACAGCGCGTTGAGCGCGCTGACGCAGGATGGAGTTTTATTCGCTCCGCCCTCGCGAGGTCGCTCAAGCGTCAAGGAAGATTCTTTTCGCGCCGTCGACGCACATCATAATAAAAATGCGACGACAAAGCAACAGCAGGACACATCCATGGCGAGGATGCAAAGCCCTAGCCCTGAACGTAGGCAAGTGTCGAGGTCGCGCTCGCAATCACCTGAACCGCGCGCGAGCTCCACGCTCGTCGTCGTGGCGGGTTTATTGGAGCAAGAACTCAAGTGTGGCAAGGTAGCGCCACGCGACACCCGTCGTAACCGTCGAAAACCAGCGCACGGCGGGTGTCACGCAGCGTTGCCGAATGACGACATGGACGTGTTCAACGCCGACAAACTCGTTCCGCCGCAGCAATCAGTATCTTTCTTTTAGACTGCCGCTGTGTATTTCCTGGATTTGAGACATGTCGCACCCAATAATTGTTTTCGTCCGTCGAGAAGTGGAACTATCACCTCCGGACTGTATTGATTTTGACCATTCTTTTTTCATTTTATTCACGGACGCCGACGAGTCGTTACGACGCGTGGGATTCCTTGTAATCTAACGTTCTTTTTTTGTACAAAGTCTATTACTACTGCTGTAGGTTCGTGATGATAATAGAAGCGGAAACATGCTAACTACATGCACCCATGGAAGCGCCGATGACGGCGGCTTGGAGTAATTCCTTGGGTGTCATTTTATCCCCGGCGTTGCCGTTTTCTCTCCACGTGTTTTGCTTGGCGCGCCACTCTCGCGCTAAACGAGCTAAACGTAAGAACCGTTCCTCTTCGCTGTCCTCAATGGCTTTGATTGTGGAGTAGTGAATACCAACCGATGCGGCGTCGTCCTCGACGACGACTTCGTCTTCAGCAACGCGCGCCTTGATGTGACTCTTCCGGTGCAAGCCTTCGAGTTGGGCGCTCAACGCGTCGTGCGCACTGTTGGAACTATGCCGGCTCGCCATGTTCTTCCCGAACGAAGTCTTCGCAGAGTTATCCATCGCGGCGATCTCTTCTGGTGTTGGCACCCTTTGCTGCGAAATAGGCTTGATCACACGCTTACCGCGCTTTTGTGGGGGCATCTGCGCCGCCGACTTCATGCGGCCGAGCTGCTCTTCGACGGCGCGCGCGCGCTCCTCTGCCGTATGCTTTCTCGCCACATTCGGATCATTTACGTCGCCGTATCGCGCCTTCCACTTCCAATCATGCTCAGCCCACTCCACGTCGTCGTCTTCGAGAGCGGCGGCAGCGCTTGACGAGCCTTCAGCCTCGAGCAACGACGCGCGGAGCGTGCGATAGGCGCTTTGCACCACTTTAAACGCCTCTTCACTACTATCACCCGCAATATCTGGGTGCGTGCGCAGCGCGGCAGCACGAAACGCACGTTTTAACTTGCGCTCATCGCGAGCATCCTAGTATCGTGCGAAAAGAGAGAGCGTCAGTCGTCGACGCGGAGCGCGCGAGACGTCGCCCGCGCGAGACCCAACCGCGCGCTCGAGACCCACACACGTCGACCACATTGCGCGACACCGCGCGCGCGCGACGCACACGCGACGCTCATAATTTTTACGCACCTTTGGTGATATCTGCAGCACCGCCGCCGCTTTACTCACCGCATCCTTCGTGCGAATCGCGCATTCAATGACGCCCCATCGCAGCCTCCCACCACCGCGCATTCGCGCCCGCGTAGGCGTCAGCGCGGTCGAGCGGACGCAGAACGCCGACGAGTTCGACGCGAACGACCTCGCGCACGTCATCGCCGCCGCCATCGACGCACGAACGCGCGTCGTCGACGTCGCGCGCGCGCGTATGCCGCACCACGCTGCGCGCCATGCAGTGCGCACGCGCCATGCATAGGTTCAAAACGCGCACAGTATGAGAACTCCAGCACCACGTGCGATGTATGACACCCAGCTAGAACATCTCATCCGCTTAAATGTCACACGATACGAAAAGTACGCGCGTGGATGATTTTATGGCGCGCGTTCGACTTTCGACAGCCTTCGACGGCGCGCGCGTCGTCGACGGCACTGCGCGACGCTTGCGAGACGCCGCGGACGCACGATGAGCGCCGACGCCGAAGCATTGAAAGCCCAAGGCAACGAGCACTTCAAGAATAAAGCCTACGACGAGGCGATCGATGCGTTCACGCGCGCGATCGCGATCGATGGCTCGAATCACGTCTATTTCAGTAATCGCAGCGCCGCATACGCGGGCGCAGAGAGATGGAGCGAGGCGGTGAAGGATGCGGAAACGACGATTAGCTTGAATCCATCGTTTGCGAAAGGATATTCGCGCAAGGGTGGGGCGCTGTTCGGGGCGGGGGATTTACAAGGCGCTCGGGAGGCGTACATGAAAGGCTTGGAAGTCGTCGGCGACGACGCGATGTTGCGCAGTGGATTACAAGACGTCGAGCGCGTGCTGGCGCAAAAGCGAAGTGGAGATGATTCGATGTCACAAATTGGTTCGATGTTTAACTCGCCGGATTTGATGGCGAAATTGGCGAATAATCCGGCGACGCGCGGGTACTTGAGTCAACCGGATTTCATGACGATGTTACAGGCGGTGCAAAAGGATGTGAACACGTTGAATCAGTATCTGAGTGATCCTAGAATGATGAATGTGCTTTCTGTGGCGATGGGCGTGCGGGTGATGAGTGGAGACGATGCCGAGAAGGAGTTTGCTGGCAACCACGAGGCGGATAGTAAGCCGACGCGTTCGGCTCCAGAGCCCGCAAAGTCAACGCCCAAGGCACCAGAAAAGGCGCCCGAACCAGAACTCACCGAAGATCGCAAGCGCGCGTTAGCGGAAAAGGAATTAGGCAACGCCGCATACAAGGCGCGCAAGTTTGAAGAGGCGATTGCGCACTACAATAAGGCGGTAGATTTTGACCCAGAGGATGTGTCATTTTTGAACAACCGCGCGGCGGCGAAATTGGAAAACGGCGACTACGACGCGTGCATCGTCGATTGCGATAGCGCGGTTGAGATTGGCCGGTCGCTTCGAGCGGATTATACGATCATTGCCAAGGCTATGACGCGCAAAGCAAACGCATTGGTGAAGCAAGGCAAGTTCGAAGAGGCGATCGACGCGTACCAGCGCTCGTTAACCGAGCATCGCACGGCGGATACGCTCAAGCGCCTGAACGAGACAGAGAAGGCGCTTAAAGAAGCCAAGGCGGCGGCATACTTGGACCCTGCTTTGGGTGAGGAAGCTCGTGAACGTGGTAACGCCTTATTCAAGGATCAAAAGTTCCCTGAAGCTGTGAAGGAGTACACCGAGGCTATCGCGCGCAACCCGCAGGATCACAAGGCTTACTCCAACCGTTCGGCGTCGTACACTAAGCTCACTGCGTTCAACGAAGCGTTGAAGGACGCAGAGAAGTGCATCGAACTCGACCCGACATTTGCGAAGGGTTACACTCGTAAGGGCCACGTGCAATTCTTCACCAAGGCGTATGATGAAGCCATCGAAACGTACAACGAAGGTTTGAAGCACGACCCGGCGAACGCCGAGCTCAAGGAAGGATTACGCAAGTGCTACGAACAAATCAATATGGGCGCCACCGGTCAGTTGAGCGAAGATGAGCTCAAGCAACGTCAAGAGCGCGCGATGGCGAACCCAGAGATTCAGCAAATTCTCTCTGACCCGGTGATGCGCCAAGTGCTCCAAGACATGAGCACCGACCCCAAAGCCGCAGCCGAGCATCAACGCAACCCGATGATCATGGCGAAGATTCAAAAACTCGTCAACGCCGGGATTGTTCAAGTTCGATAAAGTAAAAATACTAGCGGATGCATTAGTGCTCGTACCTTGCTCGCGGTGGTGCCACACGAAAAAGAGAGAGCGCACGTCCGCCGTCGACGTTGAATGTGAACGGCGCGTAGCGAATAAAACATTCTTTGTGTAATGACGACCTTTACGTCAAAATGTGAAAGTAATACTTAAACATGAACATCATTACTATCATCACGTGATCCATAGAGATCATCGTATTTCAAAGCGGCGCTAAAAACTAAACTACTGTGCGAGCGGCTCGTCAAAAAGCCTTCTCAAACTATATGTCCTACTTTACCCTTCTCGTTGTTGTTGCTCCTGCGCCCACGCGTCGTACGTCGCTTGCGTAGCTTCGGTGATGCCACCGCGCACGATATCAATTGATTTCGCAATCGCCATCACGCCTGCACTCGAAAATCCAGGAATGGCTTTTAAAATTCCTGGAATATCCGCCGCGATGCGCACCTTCACCTCGGTCGCCACCGTGGTTTCTAAATCCGTCGACACACTTTCATCCACGCCCACGCGCGCGTCAATGAACGCCCACACGCCCATAGATTTAAACCCAGGCGGAAGCTTGGTACGATCACCCGCAAAACGTAAGCCCTCTCCGATTAAACGCGCGCGCGCGTCCGCGTCGCTCGCGCCAACCGCCCGCCCGCGCTCATCCCCAGGAATCGCCTCAATCGCAAACTCCGGGGTAATTTCCCACCCAAATAACTCCCGCGGATTCACGCACACGTCAAACGTGCGTCCACCGCGCGCACCGACGCTCGATCGCTCCCGAGCCTCCGCCGCGCCGAACACGACGGCGATAAAGTTGCTCGGCTCGCGCAACCACGCGCGCACGCTCGCCCCTTCACGCTCTCGTATCGGCAATCGAATCACGCGGTCGACGGCAAACGTCAAATATCCATCCGGTGCGCGCGGCGCCTCTTCGTCGTTCGACGCCCTCGCGCGCGCACGCGCGCATGAATGCCCTCGCGGCGCGGCGCGGCGCATCCCTGCCCCCGCCATCATCCGCGCCCCTGACGCCCTCGCGCGCGCGCACCGCCCTCGCTGCGCGCGCGCGATATCGCGCGCATCCCTGCCGCGCGTCCCGCCGCGCGCGCGCATCGCCGCCGTCGCCATCGCGCGCGCAAATGCCGCGTGGTTGCGCCGCGCACGCGCGCCGCCACCGCCGCCACATCGCGACGCCGCGCATTCCGCGCTCGCGCACGCCGCGCGTGCCGCACGACCGCTCGAACGCGCGAGACCGACGAGAGAAAACGCCCATGCCGCGTTTGCCCAAGCGCACGGGCGCGGCCAAGGGCGAGGACGACGACGAGGACGACGTCGAGTATAAAGCCATCGGCGAGGGCGAAGACGAAAGCTCCGATGATGACGACGACGGCGACGGCGACGATGCGATGGATGCCGACGACGGCGATGCGGGCGGCGCGCAGAAACCGAAACGCCCCGAAGTCTGGCGTCCGACGGCGGACGGCGCCGACGCGGACGTTGAGCTTGAGTACGATGAGAGCGCGTACGACTGCTTGCACGCGTTTGCGCACGAGTGGCCGTGTCTCTCGTGCGATGTCATGCGCGACGATTTAGGCGCCGATCGTGCGGTTTTTCCGCACGAGATGCTGATTATTACTGGTACACAAGCGGACGTGGCGACGAAGAATGCGTTGTCGGTGATGCGGGTGAGTAGGATTAAAAAGACGAGGAGGGACGCGGATGCGGATGAGGACATGGAAGCGAGCGAGAGCGACTCTGATGACGATAATAGTGGGTCAGCGCCGACGCTCATGGTGGCGAGCGTGGTGCATCATGGGTGTGTGAATCGTGTGCGAGCGATGCCGCAACGGCCGTCGACGTGTGCGACTTGGAGTGATTCTGGGCACGTCATGGTTTGGGATTTGAGCGCACAGGTGACCAAGGTGATGACGACGACGAGCGATGAACGCGGTAAAGGGGAGGTTGCGGCGCCGACGCGCGTGATGCCCAAGCAGGTGTTCACGGGACATAAAGATGAAGGCTACGCTTTAGACTGGTCGCCAGTGATTGAAGGGCGATTGGCGAGCGGCGATTGCGCCGGAGGGATTCACGTGTGGGATCCAGTGGCGGATAAATGGAGCGTCGACGCGACGCCATTTACGGGACATCAAGCGGCGGTGGAAGACATTCAATGGTCTCCAGCCGAAGCGAATGTCTTTATGTCATGTTCGAGCGACCAAACAGTGTGCGTGTGGGACACCCGTCAGCGCGCTAAGCCGGCGTTGCGCGTTAAAACACACGACGCCGACGTCAACGTCATGTCGTGGAACGCTCTGGCAAACTGTATGGTTGCCACGGGCGCGGATGACGGTACGCTGCGCATTTGGGATTTGCGTAACTTTAACGAAAGTAATCCACAATTTGTGGCAAACTTTACGTTCCATCGCGACGCGGTGACGAGCGTGGAATGGGCGCCGTTTGATTCCGCCATGCTCGCGTCGGCGTCGGCGGACAACACGGTGTGCGTTTGGGATTTAGCCGTCGAACGCGACGCCGAAGAAGAAGCTGCGGCAATGGCCGCCAAAGACAACGCATTGGCGCCCAGCGACTTGCCCCCGCAGCTCATGTTTGTCCATCAAGGCTTGAAGGATCCAAAGGAAATTCGTTGGCACAAGCAAATCCCCGGATTGCTCTTGAGCACCGCCGCCGACGGATTTAACATTTTCAAGCCCTACAACGTCGGCCCAGAGGTAAAATAAACATGCACGTACACGTGCACTATACACCTTTCAATACAACCCATCTACATCTACATCTATCCTACATCTATCCCCAGGCTGGAGTGGTGCTGTAAAACACCACGAGCTGTCGCCCGTCGCCGTACGCGTCGCACAGCGCCCCAACGCGTTGCGCGTAATCCGGCGTAAAGCTCGCCCCCAAATACGTAAACGACGACGACGACGACGGCATTTTCAACAATTTATTCAGGTGCGCCACGACGTCGGCGAACGCGGCGTCGGCGCGCACGCGAACTTTATTCTGTTTCAGAATCGGCGCATCACCCGTCGCTTTAAAGAGAATCACCACGCGACGCGGCGCATCGGCGTCCTCCGCGCCCGTCGTCGACGTCGTCGTCGTCGTCGTCGTCTCTGTCCGCCTCGTCTCTGTCGGCGTCGGCGCCGTCAACGCATCTCGCGCGCGCTCGGCGTCCTCGGACATCGACGTCGCGCGCCGCACACTGCAGTCATCCATTCGCCCAGTCGCGCGCACAGCGCCCACCGGTGCCATCGCGCGACGCTCTGGCGCGCGCGACGCGACGACGCACATCGCGTGACGCCCTCTCGCGCGCGCGCCCGGGCGAACACGCCGCGCGCGCGCGCGTCGCGCGTTAAAAGACGGTTCGCGTCAACCGCATGTATGCGCGTCATTCCATCGCACGCAACGGCGACGACGACGACGACGACGACGACGACGACGACGACGATCGCACGGATGGTGGCGCGCCCTCAACGCTCGAGTGCGCCGCCGGCGCCAGCGTCGGACGACGACGCCTTCGATCTGCGTCATCCGCTCGGTTGGTCGCGACGACGCGATGCGGAGGAACGCGCCAATCTCTTCGCCGTCGTGCGTCGCGTGGCGCGCCGCGCGAATGCGTTGGCGTACGATGACGCGTCTGGAAGAAAGAGAGAGGTTGATGTGGATGGCGACGCGGCGACGGACGAGGACGAGGACGATGCGATGCGATGAGGTGCGAGTCGTTGACGCGATGGGGCGGTTCGCGCGACGTTGCTCGGCGGTGGACGAGCGCGTCGTCGCGACCATGACGCCCAAGGCGTTTGTGTGCGAATGAATGAATGAATGAATACGTGAATGAATACGTGAATGCATGTGTGAATGTATAAATTTGACTGGATATTAACACAGATAGTCAGGCTGTCGACGAGGAATCGCCGACGAGTTGCTGAGCGCGCGTTGAAAAAATCGCATCGACGCGAGTTTACGCTTCGTTGAGCGCGGCGACACCCGGCAACACCTTGCCTTCAAGGAGTTCCAAAGAAGCGCCACCACCAGTGGAGATGTGGGACATCTTGTCAGCCAAGCCGGCGGCTTCGACGGCGGCGACGGAGTCACCACCACCGATGATCGTGATGCCGTTCAAGTTGGCGAGCGTATCGGCAATGGCAAAGGTACCCTTGGCAAAGGCTTCCATTTCGAACACACCCATCGGGCCGTTCCAGATGACAGACTTGCACTCGTTGAGTTCCTTTTGGAACGACTTGACGGAGTCCGGACCAATGTCGAGACCCATCCAGCCATCCGGAATGGCATCGACGGAGACAATCTTCGTGTTGGCGTCGGCGGCAAACTTGTCGGCGACGACGACGTCAGTCGGGAGCAAGAGCTTCACACCCTTGGCTTGCGCCTTGGCCATGAGTTCCTTGGCGAGGTCGATCTTGTCGTCTTCAACGAGGGAGCCACCGACAGACTTGCCGAGCGCCTTGTAGAAGGTGAAAATCATACCACCGCCCAAGATGATCTTATCCGTCTTGGCCAACAAGGATTCAATGACGCCAATCTTGGAGGAAACCTTGGAGCCACCAACAATGGCGCAGAAAGGACGGTCCGGGTTGGAAACGGCACCATCAAGGTAGTCAAGCTCCTTTTGAAGCAAGAAACCCGCGACGGAGGTCTTGACGTACTTGGTCACGCCTTCGGTGGAGGCGTGCGCGCGGTGCGCGGTACCGAAGGCGTCGTTGACGAAGATGGTCGCAGAACCCGCAAGCTTCTTGGCGAATTCCGGATCGTTCTTCTCTTCCTCCTTGTAGAAACGGGTGTTTTCGAGCAAGCACACAGAGCCGTTGGACATGCCCGCGAGCGCCTTGGTGACTTCTTCGCCGATGCAATCGTCGATCTTCGTCACCGGGCAGGAGAGCTTTTCGCTCAAGCGCGCGCCGACCGGGGTCAAGCGGAACTTGTCTTCGGGGCCATCCTTCGGGCGACCCTATGCGTTGAAACAAACAAAACAATACACATCATCGTCAGTCACCGCACGAGCATTTATCGCACGCACACGCGCGCTGTGATCGCCGCGCTCCGCCGCGCCCGTCGATCAGCAGAGTGGATAAGGATCGCATTCACCGATCGCACACAAAGACGCCCCCGTGCGCCGCGTCCACGCCCCTACGCGCCCTCCGCGCGCGCGCAAAAATTCACAAAAAAATCACTTCATACCACAGTCACCGCACACGCGCGTCGATCGCGTCGCATCGCGCGCATTCGCGCGCTAATCCACCCGATCGGGGCATCGCATCGCATCGCATCGCATCGCACGCACCAAGTGAGACGTCACGAGCACCTTGGCGCCGTTCTTCACCAAGTACTCCAACGTCGGGATCGCCGCGCGGATGCGCGTGTCATCGGTGATGTTCAAGTCCTTGTCGAGCGGCACGTTCAAGTCGCAGCGGACGAAGACGGTTTGGCCTTCCAAGTCCTTCTTCGTCAAGTCGCCGACAGACTTTTTCTTCATCGTCGTCGTGGCGTCGGCGATCGCGTGCGCGGTGCGCGCGCGGAAGGACTTGGCGCCCGCGCGGCGCGCGGACGGGAGTTGTTGGGTGGTGAAACCGGTGAAGGTTTGGAGGGACGAAGCCATCGTGATCGTGGTCGTGCGTGCGGGGAAGTGCCGATGCGCGACGCGCGCGATCGCGGGATCCATCGGCAGTCGCGTGCGTTCGCGCACACGAAAGGTGGATATTCAACGGGCGTGATATGGCTGGTTTGTATCGTCTCTATGTCCCATGTGTCCGAGTATATTTTTATACATGCGCAGCGCACTCTATGTGGGGTATAAATACCATATATACTAATATATGGTTCTCTAGTATGTCCAAAACTGCGATTGTGGGAAATTGGGGTGCTGACGTGGATCTGTCGATAGTGGATGCGTGGGACAGGTTGAAGCTGCGTTTGGACGCCGTTCGGGGCGCGGCGATCGTCGTGCGCGAGCGACGTGCGGTGGCTATGGTATTAATACACTATGGTTGTGGTCTATGCACTATGGTTGTGGTCTATGCCGCGTTCGGCGCGGGTGGGCGGGGGTAGAAGGCGGATTAAGCGCGCGCGCGTCAGTCTGATGGATTCACGTCGCGCGGCGTCTGACGGGCGCGGATGCCCGCGGTGTCGCCGATGCGGCGTCTGCCGCGACCGGTGGTGGTGATGGGGGCGGCGGTGGTGGCGTGGGTGGCGGTGGTGGCGTGTACGCGTCGCAGCCGTCGGCGTTTGGGTCGCCGAACGTCGAACACCAATGGTCGAAACTGTACGCGCTCGACTCGCATGTGAACGTCGCAAGCGTTTTCCACGCATTGTTCGCGCACTGATCCGTGTTGTGCTCGAGAAGGCATTCTTTGAGGCAAAATGCTTCGCGAAACTTTGTGCATCCGGCTTTACAAAGCTCGGCGCGGTAGTTCAGGATTTCGTCATCGCCCACGACGCCAACCGTGCGCCCTACGGAGAGCGCGGCCTCTTTGGCTTCGTACACCCCGCGCGCGCGTTTCGCGCTCTCCGGGCACGATAAGTTGGGTATCGGGCACACTTGATAACACGATGTCGATCCTTCGGCATCGTTGCTCTCGCCAGCCTGACACGCGAGGCATGATCCGATGCCTGCTCCGCCCGTCGTCGTGCTATATGTCCCCACCGGACACGGCGAGCACGTGCGCGCCTGTTCATTACTCCAATACCCCGCCGCACACGGCCTGCACGCCTCGCCCGCCCCACCACCGTACGTCCCAGCTGGACAGGGCGTACAACGCGTCGCGGCGAGCGTGGCGTCGAACACAGAGCCATCTCCGGTGGCTGGCGCTCGGAAATTTCTCGTCGTCGCTGCGTAATACTCCTCCAAACTCGACGTCCCGGATGTGCCCTCGCCGCACGACGTGCACCCGATGGAGTTCCCAATCGCCGTGCTAAATGTCCCTACTGGACAAGGCTTACACGCGCTCTGGCCGGTGACATCTTGAAACCAACCGGCGGGACAGGGCACGCACGACGTCTGCGCCTCGAGCGGTTGCACCGTCCCCACGGCGCACGCTTCGCACGCGCAACTAAAATACGCCAGCTCCACAGTCGCGCCCTGGACTTCGACGACGTTGATTTGATCCTGGCAATCGCGACAGACGCTGCCGGGGCAACACCCGACGCCGCGACCGCCACCGGCGAGGCAGCCGTCGTCGCTTTTGAAGACGGCGTCGGGCGCGTTCTCACTAAACGCGACAAAGATGGCTGTTTGTCCCTGGCCCACGCACGTGCTTTGCGCGAATGCAACGCGAGCGGTGGCGCTCAGCGCTGCGATGCATGCGAGGAATAGTCCGATGCGTGCGCTGGGGCGATCGCGTCGGCGCGGCGAATGTCCCGGGGCATTAATCATTTTCTGTAGCCCACGCCGAACCGGTTACAAACTACTCAGCACACAAAGAATACACGACGCGCGTGGCACGACGCGCGTGCGAGTGTGCGCGTATACACGCGTATGTATGCGCGTGTACGTGTGTGCGTACGATTGAAGGCGCCGCGCGCGCCGAGCGTTCGCGAATGAAGTCTTGTTGTTACAAAGCGGTTGAAACAATGGGGGCGACGAGACATTCCAAGAAGCAAATCGTCATCTTTCATGTGAAATGTCGGCACATGACGGCCTTCGCCTATAATGATTGAGTTTTCAGTCGTCGTCTCACGTTCGCCGTTGCTTTCGCGGCGCCGTTGCTTTCGACGGCTTTTCAAGCGGTGAGCGCGCGTACATTGCGTGATACGCTCGACGCATGTTGTCGGAGGAGAGGCACAAATCCAAGCACTCGAGCTTCTCGTCGGCGCGGTCGAATTGATCTTCATTGATGCACTTTTGGCGCGGCCACTTGGCGGCGTACCAATCCATTAAATGGTACGGAATATTGTCAACGACGTTCGTGACGTCAAGCATGTCGGTGGTTGCTTTAAACCAGGTGGTTGCTGTAAATTGCTCCTTTGAATTGTTCATCATCTTGAGAGGTACGTTCTTGTTCACGACGTTGCATCGGCGTATAAGCCAGTGAAAAGCGGCGCGGCCGGAGAAACGCTTCCCGGGGGCGCACAATGGACGCTGTATCTCGTTGCTCGCAGCGTCAGGCAGCCACAGCGCCTGTGCGGCGGCAACCATCACGATTGCGCAATCGTTTTTACCTTTTTTTGACAGACCCGAACACACACAGCACATGGTCACGACGCATGACATGAATCCGCGAACGAACGCGGAGACGTAGTCGGGATCGGCATCAGTCTTCTCCCACGGTTTTAGATTTCTGTACGCCACCTTGTCAGCCAAAGCTTCAAATCTATTATCAGCAAACGCCAACGCCAACGCCGCGCGGCGTTCAATCCCGATGGCGCAGATCGCGCGCGTTATTTCGAATCTGCTTTGAACTTCAATACCTTGGGCGCGGTTTGAAGGCCAACCCAAGACCGAGAATTCGCTCGGCGAGTCTGGCAAGTCACCCAGATTCAGCGCCGCCATCATCGACCCCGTGAGGAACTCAATGGCTTCGAGGGCGCGCTCGATGCCATTTTCGGGCGAGCGAAGTTCGCTGAGTAAAGCCAAGAGAAGATGATCTATGGCGATGCCCGGAGAGGACAGTTGCTCAGGCGGGAACAGGGCTTCTAACTCCTTCGTCTCAAACTCGTCTATCGCGTTGTGGATGACGGTAAACGCCAACGCGGGCCCACATGCGATGCCCGCACCGCATATACTACGAACTATGGGATCGCACCACAACTCTAAAAGCTTTTTCGCGCACGCGCGCGACGCGTGACACTTCCGAACCCTCCCTAATCCGTCATTCATGGAAAAATGTGACTGCGTCGTGTGAATCGCCGTCCCCGTCAAAATGTGCGCCAACCCAAAAGAATACTTGTGCACCTTGCGCTCATGCGACGTCAACTTGCCGTACTCGTCCTCATCAAACATGTCCCGTTTGCGCTCAAAGAATGAAAACTCGGCTCGATCTTGAGCGGTTAAGTATCCACTCTTGCCGCTCGGCAACCCGAACGGGTGCATTCGTCTATACTTTCTCCCGCTCGGCGTCAACAAATCCTCCCCGAGGAGGCAATCAACCATCCCAGGGCATGCCCAGAACAAATCTATCGATCGCTCCACGGCGGCGGGAAACAATCCAAATTGCCGTCCAAACGTGTGAAATTGCATTTCAATCTGCGCGTCGTCGTCTTCGTGCAGCGTTTCCTTCACCCGCTTGAACAACGGCGCCAACAACGCGGGCGCAATCGCATCGCTCAGAGTCAACACCGCGTGCAGCGTCTTCACTAATTCTTTAAACGCCTGCGAGCACGTGTACGCGCCGATCGCCTCCACCGCCGCGCTCGACGCCACGCTATCCACGCACACGTGTTTATGCGTGGGCCAGTGCGCGCGCTGCGCTTCAGCGTCAGCGTAGTGCGTCGTCTTGCACCGCGAGCATCGCTTCGGGTCGCGCACGGGCACTAAGTTATACGCGCATATTTTCATCCCCAGCGCCGGCGCGGATGACGACGGCGACGTCATCCGCGACGGCGACGTGTGCTGATGTGAAGCTCCTCGCTCGCACACTAATCCAACCATCCATCGTCAATAGCTGACGCGACGACATCGCCGTCGACGCGCGAAAAACGTAGGATATTAGGTGGAGCACATTGCGTGTAGCGCAAAACGCGCTCCGCACGGGCGCGAGGCGACGCGCGCGCGATTTCATCGACGTGAGCTCGAACGCGATCTAGAAAAAGTCAAAGTGCTGATTTGCTCGTGGATTAGTGCGCCGCCGCATCGCGACGCGGGCGAATGATGGCGCAAGCGACGTTGGAATTCATGGATGATGATGCGTACGGGGATGATTTGGCAATGGATGCCGCGGCGATCGAGCGCGCGACGGGTTTTTTGATGGATGAGCTGGACGCGCGCGGCGACGGCTCACGCGGCTCCGCGCCGGCTCGACGCGCGGCGACGGCGACGTCAGTCGATGGCGTCGCTCCGAACGCGGTACCGAGCGTGAGTTATCGATTATTATGCCCCATGACGCGAATCGGTCGCGTGATTGGGAAGGAAGGGTGCGTAATAAAACGCATCAGAGAGGACACGGGGGCGCGAGTCAAGGTGCAAACGGCTGCTCGAGGGGCGGACGAGCGCGTCATCATCGTAGGAAGCGCCGATATCGATGACAATGACGGCCAGGGTAGTGAGCCTTCGAGTAGCGATGGCGATGACTCGCGCGTGACGATGGCGGAACGCGCGCTGTTCAGGATATTTGATACAATCATCGGCGAAGACGACGACGCGGCGGGGTCGAGCGGCGGCTCAAACGCGAACAACGCGGCAACCATGTGTCGTCTCCTTGTCCCGCGCGTGCAAGTTGGCAGCTTAATCGGTAAAGGCGGGCTTGTTATTTCGGCCATTCGCGAGTGCTCGGGAGCGACGGTGCGCGTGATGCCGGCGATGATGTTACCTACGTGCGCTTCGCGAGGGGATGAGCTCATTCAAATCACGTCGCCGGCTCGGGACGCTGACGGTCAACCGCGCGCGCGCGACGCCACCATCGCGAGCGTGCGCGCGGCGTTGTGCATGATCGCGCGCCATTTGCGCCAACACCCAGCGCGCGTATTGACTGGCGAGTCCGCGCGATCACCCATCGAGGCGTTCATGATGGGTGGAGAATGCGAAGACAAAGACGAAGCGTTAGGATTGACTGAACGCCGCGCGACACCCACGAACATGTCCACGCGCATGAACGTCAACGGCGTCCACGTCCCAGGGGGTGCAGAAATTATATTCAGACTGTTATGTCCAGTGGCGAAGACTGGAAGCGTCATTGGGCGTAATGGCGAAGTGATTCAAAGCATTCGGCGGGACACGGGCGCCACGGTGAAGGTGTGCGAACGCGTCGACGGCGCGGATGAACGCATCATTTGCGTCAGCTCCAGCGATGACGGCTCCGCACCGCTTCTTGCAGCACAGGTGGCGTTATTTCGTGCGTATCGGTGCATCGTCGAAAGCGCAGGGAGCGAAGTTCCCGCACCGTTTCGATTGCTCGTGCGCGCGACGCACATCGGGTGCGTCATCGGCAAGGGCGGGAGCATCATCAAGCAAATTCGTAACGAAACCGGTGCGACAGTGCGCGTGTTACCCGCAGACGCGTTACCCGCGTGTGCGAACGATGATGATGAATTACTTGAGATTGGACAGTGGCCTGCGGATGCGTGTGCGAGCGCGATTCGTATCGTGAGCGGGCGTTTGCGCGGGAACATGCGGCACAAGGCGGCGGAGCGGATGACGCCCGGAACGACGACGACGACGACGACGACGAACGCGGCAGAAGTCAGCCCCAATGCGACATGGCAGCAGACAGAAATGATGTATGGCATGACGCAGATTGCCTACGACGATATTGAGGAGAGTGAGCTGCTGCCGCCGACGCCGCAGACGCCGCCGAACGTGCTGACGATGAAAATTCCAAACGACCACGTCGGAAGCGTCTTGGGCAAGGGTGGCTGCAACATTGACATTGCGCGCGAGGTCAGCGGCGCGAAAATCAAACTCCACAAAACGGTCATCACACACACAGCAGATGGCAAACGCGCTGCGCCGGACCGGCAGTTGGACGTGTGCGGGACGCCAGAGCAAATCGACCTGGCGCGCGACATCATCGAGAGGTTCATCGCGTCGTCTGGCGTCATGCTTCCTGAGTACGACCAAATCGCCGCGATGCAGCAACCCAAACCCCCGCGCAAACCCAGAAATGGTGAGCACGCGAATCGCCGTCCGCGAACTGCGGCTGACGCCGCGTCTTAAACTCGACGCGCGTCGCATTTTTCCAAAAACTTTCCCCAGGGACGCCTCACTTATTTTACGTACTAGAGCAACGACCACAACCTTCACGACACACAATAGGTAGACTACAACACCGAACGCTTTTACCGCATCACTGTAATACACAACACGAGCATGCACGAAATACACGCGCAGGATCGGAGAACGAACATGTGGACGACGAGGACGACGCTTCGCGTACAAAATTTTCTGCGTCACAAACATTCTACTAGCTAGTACTCATCACGCCCTTCATCTCCATCACCAAGACACAGACAAAGCGCATGAGAAATATTCTCACATCATCACACGACGACGAAAACGAGATTTAAAACGTAAAGTTGATCCCTTTCCCAACCGTAAATCCAAAAATCTCAAGCAACCCTTTCCCAGCCACGCCCTCGACGAGCAACAACGCCCACCAGCCCACCATGCTCGCGCGAGAATTCATCCGTTCGGCGTTATCAACGAAACCAAACGTCGCAGGCGTAATCTCCGGCACGATCGGCGGCGGTGGAACCCCCGGCGGCGACGCGCGCTTCGCGCTTTCGCGCTCCGCGAGCACCGCCTTGTTGTCGGCGATCGCTTTTTGGATGCCATCGAATGGGCCCGCGTGCACGCGCACGGCGCGGTGCGCGGGGCGAGACGCGCGCGAGGGCGTGCGGGATGACGTCGGCGATAGTTTCGGCGCGAACGCGGCGCGGGAGCTCGAGGCGAACATCGTCGGCGACGCGCGTGAGAGAGTGCGGACGACGGGCGTGGGTGACGTCGATGACGTCATCGACGTCATCGAGGTCTGAACACATAGTGTATGCACCATACGCCCATGTATGTGGGACATGAGACATTGGTGGCGTGACATGGTTGAGATAAAATATAATTCGGACACTTGGGTAGTAATGATACAGTTCTTTATGTTATCTATGTGTATTCTATGTGACGTCCATGTGTTGCGCGCGCGGTCGCGCGACGACGCGCGGGAGGTGCGGACGCGTGCCATTGACGAAACAACACGCCTCGTGCGTGATGGCGCGCATGGCGCGATTAAACGCATCATTTTCGGCGTCAGTGTTGAATGAGCTGAAATAGACGGCGTTGGTGTCGTCCGGGGGGTCGACGACATCGAGCGCGACGACGGGTTCGTCGGCGAGCCGGGAAAAGACGGCGAGGACGTCCTCGGCGTTAAATGGCGCGCGGAGAATGCGCGTTGAGATGTTCACGGGTGAATTGTCGATTGGGGTGTCGACTGGGACGTATCCAGCGGTTTTGGATAACTCGCCAGAGGCGGTGGGGAGACGAGACGCGCACGCCGCGACGTCGGCGCCTGGAGCGCACGCAGCGATTCTCGGCGCCAAACCAACAAACGGTGGTAAGCCAGCCTTGAGACGGTTTTGAAAGTACGACGCCTCGCGCGCGCGTATGCCGTGCTCGGAAAATCTCAGAGGCGTCATTACGTGGTCGAGCGGACACGCGAATGGCAGCGGCGTGTCGCCGAGAGTACAGTTTCTCATGTAATGAAAATGCCGCTGACAGCCGCACAGAAACTGCGGGATTATCAGCGTGCGATTCGTCAGGCGTGCGACGGCGAGCGCGTCTCGCACGCGATTCATCTGCCACGTAAGCGCGGCTATGTGACCGTGCGGCACGTCTGAGCGCGGCGTCAAGCGCGCACTCAACGCTTGTTCTTCGACGGCCCGTGGAATGTCAAAACGCACGACGAGCACCTTGACGTCTTCGCCGGCAGGCGTCAAAAACTTTGTTTTCTTCTCGCCAGCGACGAGTCCACTTTCGCGAAAGCGCCACATTTTACCCGCAAATCCACCGTAGACGTATGTGTTGTGCACGGCGAACGCATTGGGCGACAAACGATGTCCGAATGAAAAGTACGTGATGCCGTTCGCGAAGAGCTGCGTCGGGAGCACGGCGAATCGAACGCTCCCGCTCATGCCACCGTACGAATACAGCGGTCGCTCGCCTTTCATGTACGCGTCGGCGAATTCGCCATCCAAATCAGCGTCCGAGACGCCGCGAACGCATGCGTCGATGGGACACGCACCTTCGATATCGTATTCGTCGAGCTCCTTAGAGCCGTACGACAGATTTGTCTTTGGCCAGTTGTCCCCAAGGTGCGGCAAACGTAACTCTGTGTGCACGCACGCGCGCCGCATATCATCCGTCGCGCGAACTCTTTCCTTGCAAAACGAGCGCACCAACCCAACTTCTCGCGTTCGCGAGAGTAAATTGAAATAAATTTGATCAATAATATTCGTCCCGAGATGCAACGCTCGCGTCCAATCCGTCGCGAATTGAATCGCGTTCGTCGTACATCTCCAGTACATAATGCCCACATTCATATCCAACGTCAAAGGAAACTTGTGTTCACCCGTGGCGTCCAACAGCTCGCTCCACCGCTGCAAACCAGTGCCCGCAGCGGCGCGCTCGGCGCGCGCGTACGCCTCGCCGTCGAAATGATACATGGAATCCGAACTCACCGCCACATCGACATCCGCCAGCGTCCCCGACGCAAAATACTCGAGTGGATTCCGTATCCACGCCACATCAACATCCGATACGGCCAAATTATACCCACTTCTCAACATTACTTCTATGCACTTCACTTTCGCGCGCATCAGCGCGTTAAACGCGTCGGTATTTTCTCTAAAACTATCAATGCCAATGTTCAACGCATCCTTCTTCGTCGTCATCGCCATCCGCGCGTCGGCGCACGTAAACACCCAATCGCTCGATGACAATCTCTCACGCATACACCACGCATAAAACGCATCATCGAACGCGGCGACGAGCACGGACCGGGCGTCGACGCCGCTCGCGCGGGAGGTTGCCAACCAATTCTCCGCCGCCTCGCGCACCTCCGCAGTGCCAAACGTCATCCACACCGCGGTGCCGGCGAATCGCGCGCGAAACTGGCGCAGGTCAATGACGGTGTCGTCGTGTGACGGTGCCTGCACAGGTGGGAGCTCGCGCGCGGGTGGCGCCGCCGAAGGCGGAGCGAAGGAGATGACTAATCGCATCAGCGAGCGCGAGAGCAGGAGCAGCAGCAGCGCGAGGACGGAGACACGCGCCGTCGCACACGCGCACGCGTGTCGGCGGCGGATAGCGGTGAACCATCGCACGCGCCGCGTCGCGGTGATGGGTGACATGCCGCGCGCGCACGCGCGCGGGTGTGAGGCTCGAAGTCGGGACGCGCGTCGGCGCGTGGATTTTGAAAACGCTGCGCTACAATATGTTGACGCGCGTTCACGCGCGCCATGCGTGCTAGGGGTATGGATAACTGTCAACCGCGCGTGTGTTCGCGCGCGTGTGCGATGTAGCGGATGTATCAGTCGCGGGCGGAGTCGGCAATGGCGAAATTGTGGGATTCCACGCACCGCATGACGCCTCCGGCGACGTCATCAAAGACGAGTCGCGCGAATTCGCCTGTTTCACTGACGACGACAATGGTATCGGAATCCGTGATTGGAAACGACACTATGGAACGCGTCGTTGTAGCGAGTTTAAACTGCGCCATGGACCATTCGCTGCGGAAATATTTCGGAAGTAAACTCTTGACGAATTTGTTCTGGCCCAAAATCGACGCGACAGTCGACGAAGATGTCGACGCACCACCACTGGCGCGGGCAGCCGCCGACGATGAGAGTGGTGCGGGAGATGCTGAAGCGTACGATGTCGGCGCGGTGGCGCTATCGGGAATACGAAACACGTGCACTGTGCCTTTATCGCTCGTCACGCCCAACAAATTATTCCGAGGCGAAAACGCAAGCGAATAAATTTTCGCCCGGTCACTTCCGCGACGAAACTCGTGCAATAAGCGCGCCTTGATGGTATCAAATACTCGTATCAAGGTACCTTTTTCTGATGCCGTGGCGAGTAAGCGCCCATCGGCACTCAGCGCTAAACACGCCAACGGCGCTTCATGCGCGGCGATAAATTTTGTCGTCCCCAAATCAAACAATTCCACGCGTACTTGCCCAGTGTTCAACCCCGGACACGCCATCACCGTCGTCTCCGTCGTGGGTGAAATCACGCACAACCCTTCGACGTTGGAACTCGTGTCAATCTGTCGTTCGAGCTCTAAATTTGAAAAGTGGTACACGAACACCTTGTGCTCCAACGTCACGACAATTTTATCCCTCCGCAATCGCACCCCACGCACGGGCACTTTAAACGCTAGCTCACCGATGCATCGACCTTGATGATCATCCCAAATCATCACCTTGTTCGGGCTAAACTTTGGTTCGTCGCCGCCGCCGACGAGAGCCAAGATGTTGCAGCGAAACAGCATCTCCGCGCGCGCCACGCCTCCGTCGCGAAACACGCGCCCAAACGTCTCGCGGTACGGTGACGTCGTGTACACCGTGAATCCACGATTCGAGCCATTCGCTCGCGCGACGGCGAAGCACGCGCCGTCTTGATTGAACGTGCAGCGCATGTGATGTCGATGGTTGTGCAACTGTCACGAGGAATGTTTAAACGCCACACGCGCGTCGTATGCGTCGCTGGCGACGACGGCGCGCGCCGGCTGGGCGTGTCGGCGGTACGGGCGTGACTGTGGCGTGTTTTCCCGCGGGTCGTGCGCGGCGCGCGATGCGGTGGCGTCGTGGAGTGGAGCTCTCGGCGCGGAGCGCGTCGGACGGGGCGCGGAGCCGACGGCGTACGCGCGGCTCGGCGCGACGACATCCATCAATGTGCGTCTAAGTTTTTTGTACATTTACATGCGAAAGCTTTAAGACTTTCGTGAACACTTCCACACGACGAAACGGCCGTCGGCGCGGGCGACCTTGATGTCGATTAAGGATGACGAGTCCCGCGCGAGTGCGCGCATGGGAACGTATTGCTGCGTCACGACGTACGCCGCGCCCGTCGCCGTCAATCGAGTTGGAAGCGCGTCTAATAGTTTCCTCGTGATTTCGAAATCCACGACAACGCCCAAGTGTACGGGTGGATTGGAAACGATGATGTCAAACGCGGCGTCTGGTGCGAGCGACGTCCAACCGTCTGACAGCGCGCGCTCGACGTTGTCTGGTAAATTCTTTTTGCACGCGTCGAGCGCGCACGCGTCGGCATCTAAAACTGTCACGTGGGCTTTCGGTGCGATGAGCTTCGTCGCTGCGGCGATCACGCCGTTTCCTGAGCAATAATCTAATACTCGAGGCGCGTCTTTGCGCTCGAGCGTCGGTAGGAATTGTCGCAGCAACGCCGAAGTCATGATATCCAATCCGCCACCCGCAAATAATCCCGGATACGACGTCCATGACATCGTCGCATCTTTCACTCGTTTACCCGCCTTAGTAGCTGGGATCACGGATGATAAGTCGAGGGTTTTCTTTTCGCGCCAGCTTTTGAGCGCCTTGCCGCGTTTTCCAGCGGCATCTTGTGTTCGCACGCATCGCACGACACCGAATTCGGCGTTGAGCATCTTAAGCTTGGCGTCTTTGAACATTCCCTGTGAAAGAAAAGATATTGGACGTGGTGAGTGACGAGTAGAAAGCACGAGAACGTGAGGAATGTAGCGAACGTTACGAACTCGAAAGGCGCTCGGGGGCGTTCAATCGAGGCTCATTATTATTCGCCAGACGGACAGCCGGCGCTCAGGGTTGGATGGCCCTATGAGTGAGCAGCGGCAGCTGCGACCCGGCATTGATGTAGCACTGTGTACATGAACGCTCTGACGCACGCATGAACTGTGTGCGCAAGAGTATGCCAGTGCGAGGAAAATAAAAGAAGAAAAATAAAGACGGGACGAAAAACGCACCTTCGGCAAATCCGCGACTACGGCACCGACGCCCTCCGCGGTGGCGCCATAAATCCATACACGTCCACCGAAACGTACATTCGCGGCAACGGCGTGTAGAACCATATCTAATGAAGCCTTCGTTGGCGGCATGCGCACGACAGCGGTGGCGAATGGCTCGAGGTTGCCATCATCGCGCTCAAGCCAGGACGCGCCTTTTGCATGTTCGCCACAACTAAATCTCTGCCACATTGTTGTTTGCCATCCGACGCGGCGAAGTTTCTTGGTCACTAATCTGTATCTATCATCAACTACGAGCATCGTGGCAGCGTTGGCGTCAAACGGGGCGGTGAGCGCGGAATAGTCGCCGGAAAGCGACAATAGCGCGTCGGCGGCGCCGCGCTCGACTTCCAATCGTTTCGCATCCACGGCGTCGCACACCTCCTTCCCTCGCGCATTCAACGACTTTCGCAACCGTTCGACGTCTTGTGCACTCACCACGTCTTCAATAGCCAAATCTAAACGCCCACACGCTTGCCAATCGAATGTGTCGACGCCTCGTTCGACGGCGCGCGCGATATCCTCCGCGAGCTTTGTCCCGTCTGACATGCTCGAGCACAATTTCAAATCCCGCACCGCCTCGACTACAGATGCTAAATCTGTCGATGTCAACGTCGATGCGTGCGTTTTCAATCCAGTGACGGTGAATTTCGCCAAATCACCGACGAGACGGGCGTCGACGGCGACTGCGGCGGCGGCGGCGAGCACGTGCGCGAATCCTTGCGCCGTGAGCACGGCTAATTTCGCCGCTGGAATCAACGATGTGACGAGCTGTTTGGCATCCTTTACGCACGCCTCGCTGTGCGTGGCGTCATCTTCAGTGTCATCGCCACTCGTCGTCGCGAGCTTACCCGCGGCCCACGCGGCGTTGGCGATGGCTTGCGGGCTCCACGTCTTTGGCTTTTTCGTCGCCTCTTTGGCGCGCTTCATCAACGGCGCCGCGCATGCACGCACATTTCGCATGCCGTCCCCCGCAAACGTGGCCATAGCCCACAACGCAATGGTGAGTTCTTCTAATTTTACGCCATCTGTGCCGTCGGTGACGACGGGCGTCGTCGTGAGCGTCGCTATGAGCGCGCGCACGCACGCCGGATCCAACGACCGACGGAGCTTCGCCGCGCCCCAAAGCGCATTCGCCGCATCTTGCGCGTTCGCCTTGTCCGCATTCGCCGCCAGAGCCTCTGCGGCGACATTTACCGCGCGCCGCATCGCGCCATCGTCCGTGAATGCGCCGACCGTCGTCCGTTGCGTCGACGCCGCCGCCCACAACGTCGTGCTCGCGGCTCTCGCATCCGTCTCCCGCGCACTAAACGCCGCCGAACGGCGCAACAACGCCTCGAACGCCTTACCGAGCGCTTGAGCACACGCATTTTCGTCATTCACACGCGACGCTATTTTCGCAATCGACCAAAGCGCGGCGTTACACGTCTTGAGATTGACGCGCTCGGCGTCCGCAGCCGTCGCCCGCGCCCGCGTCTCAATCTCCTTCGTATCCATCGCCCTCGCGTCCGCACCGCCGCTTGCAGTCTTGGCGATCGTATGCAGCGCCCACGCGGCGTCGCTTTTCACCGTTCCTATCGAGCTCGCACCGTCGCTGCGTCGCTGGCGCTTGGTGGCGTCTTTCGCCGCTTCGCGCTCTCGCGCGGCTCTCTTCTTCAACTTTTGCTCGAGCACCGCGTTCGCCGCCGCGCGTGCCGATTCGCACTCGTCATCGTGTACGCCTAATGCTTTGAGTTTCTCTAACGCGCTCGCAATCGTGCCTTGCGCGCGATGACGGCGCTCGGTGTCGCCGGCGTCGGCGTCGCGCGCTTTTTGACCCAGCGCGCGGCGGTCGAGCTCCTCCACGACGGCGGACGCGAGGCGGACCTTCTTGAGCAAAGCGCGCTTGTATGAATCGTCGGAGACGACGTGGGGTTTGGGAAGCCCCTGACACTGGTGCGGCGATTTGGGTTTCTTGGCAGCCATGGCGGCGACGCCCGCGGCGGCGTGGAATGAGGACTCGAGTACACGTCGGCTAGAACTTGTATGATACTGTACATTTGCGGCTGCTACCTCGTGTTCTCATGTCGTTGCGTCGCACGCGTCGGTGTGAGACGCCAATCGCGCGTAGACATTGAGCCTGCGCTGAATGTCGCGATCGACGGCGACGTGGGCGTGGTGGAAGGAGGTTTGCAGGGTGAAATTCCAGCGCGCGAGCCACGCGGAGGCGCGTTTGGCGTCCCCGTCGAATACGACGACGTGCGATGGCGCGAGCGCGCTGGCGATGACGCACGCGTGCGCGTCGTGCGCGCGAGGTGATGCTCCATATGTTTCGCTCAAATACGCGTCTGGGTCGAGGCCGAATCGATCGGATGCGTCGATGGAGCCGTCGTCCCGCGGCGCGCATTCCAAATAGTGCATGGCAATTTCCCGGTGCACGTGCGAATAATACGGCGTTTGATGGCACGGTGTGGCAAAAAGTACGCCACCAGCGGTGATTTCTCCTCGGTCTGCGAGGTTGGTAATGTATGGCATCACCGCAATCGTGCCTGCTTGGTGCCAGATGCTCGTGTACGCCGCCGCGACGACATTCGTGAGCGCTATACCCGCGACTACGACGCGGCGCCTTCGCGGCTGCATTGTCGCCAATACCGCTCCAGCACTCGCTAGCGACGCACTCATGCACGGTAATAAAAATCTAAACTCCTTGTGCGCGGCGATAGAATACCCTACAATTGTCCAAAACGTCACGATGAACGCCTCTGGATGCGTCGCTCGATGTCGCCAAAATCCAACCAACGCGAGCGGCGTCATCGTCCCCATCACCGCCGGATACCCCTGCGTGACATACCAATGCCACGGATGCGAGCCATACAGCGCACTCCCATTACTCAATACATTAAACTTGACAAAATTACACACCACGCACGTCCATTCGCCATAAAAGTAGCGATCAACGCTGGCGCTCGCCGCCGCCGCCGCACATCCCACGCCGAGCGCCTCCGCGAACGCGTACCTCATCTTTGCCATCCTGCCCTCTTTCGCAATCCACAGCGTGCGCAACGCCAGTGGTGCAAACACCATCGCACTCGTCGGTCGCATCACGCACGCGAGCGCGGCGAAACATAACGATTTCACGCGTCTCGCGGCGCCGCCAGGACCAGAGCCCAGGCGCTCAAACGGCCACGTCGTCAACGCCCACGTCACGCACACCGCCTCCACGCAATTCACAAAGCTCCGCGTCTCGCAGAAAAATACAAACCAATTTATCAGTCGCAACGCCAACGTCCATGCCGCGGCGTCCGCGCCGTAGAGACGCCGAGCGAGCCGGGCGCAGCCGACGTCGTGGAGCGCCGCGAGCGTCGCGTGCGCGGCTCTGGGCGCGTTCCGTGTAAACCACGCCGAACGCGCGCCGAGGGTGTCGCCCAATCGGTACATCGCGGCGTAGAGTAATGGATGGGCGTATCCTCGCAGCTTGACGTCGGCACGCCATTCCCACGTGCGCTCGCCGTAGCCATAGGCGAGAAAGTGGGCGACTTCAGGACCTTGCCAAAACTCATCCGCGTTGAAAAACGTGCGCACGACGGCGGCGTTGCACGCGCGGAACGCGAGACAGAGCGCGAATGGGGTGGTGAATAAGTGCGCGGCGTGTCGCGGCGGTGGCGGCGTCGCGCGCGCCATGATGTGAGGCTTTCTGAGAAGGAGTTACAGAGCTAACTACCACGTCGAGTCGACGCGGGCTACGTCGCACATTGGCGCGTGTGGATCGTACGCGCGGCGTTTGCCGCCGCTGTACGATCAAAATGTTGTTTTTGAATTCGTGCGCGTGAATTTTGACGGCGACGCGATCGCACTAGGGACGATGGGCGCGCGTTTCGGCGGCGAAGCGTCCCGAGCGACATTGTCAGCCGAACGAGCGTTTGCAAATTCATCTGGCGCCGCGCGCGACGCGCCGTCGTCAGACGTGCTGGCGAGCAAGTTTCTAAAACTCTCGCGCACGTTGGATTGGCTCGCTAACGCGGTGACGGCGATCACGATCAAGGCGACTACGGCGCGGAGCGAGCGAAGCTTATTTGCAGCCACTTTTAACGCCCGCTCCTTGAACTCAAGCGTCTGCTTCACGTCATCCAATAACGCCCGCAATCGCACGGCGTCATCAAAGTACGCGGTGTCACCTTTCTTCACGGCGGCGAGTGCGCGCGCGCACGCGGCGCCTGTGGAGGTGGCGGCGTCTAACGCGCCGCCGACTTCGGCGAGCGTCGACATGCACGTCGCAAACGTCTTCGGCGCCGTGACATCAATCACATCCCCCGCAGACGCGCTCTTCCCCGACAAGTTCACCTTGGATGAACCCACGGCGAGTTTCAAGCGCGCGTTCACGCGCTCGAGCGCCTTGCTGTCGCTCTCGCACGTCGCTAAAGTTTTCCCGAGCGCCGTCGCGCGCGACCCGCGACGCCGCGACACCGCGCTCGTCGCCACCAACGCCACCAACGCCACCTTGAGCCAAAACTGCGCTCGAGCGCGAGACTGGCGTAAGCGCTGCACGTCTAAGTCCTTTGCCGTGCCGTATTCGTCAGCGGCGCGCGACATGAGACGTTTTTGTTCGATGAGCGCACTCTTCGCGCGCTCCAGCCGTCGCTTGAGCTCGGGGACGTCGTCCGTCGGTTCAAGCTTTCTCGGCGACGCGAGAGGCGACGCGCCCAGGTCAGCATCAGGCGTTGACGCCATCGCGGCGGCGCGGCGAGAGGGCGTGAATGCGCGCACGCGCGTCGTACACTGCGGGTGGTTTGTGTCGGTGTCTATGTATTTCTACTTTTTGGCTACGTTTTCGTCCCGTGAATGTCTACATCGTCTCGTCGCCGTGCGTCAATCCCCAGACGAGTGAGTGCGTGCTCTACGTTCAGTGAATTGTCATCGTTCTCTTGCGTCTTCGTCGAACGCGCCAAGTAACGCGTCAAGCATGAATTTGGCGGCAGATTTGTCGCATCGAGCGTTGTGCGCGTCACACGTCAATCGTTGCACGCATAGCGGACATCCGTCCACGCGTCCAACGCACGCGCAATCATTCACGAGCGTCAATGCGAGTGATATGAGCTCTGGTAAGTGCTCGCGCGCGCGCGAGGCGATGCCGACGCCGCCAGAGTGCTTGTCGTAGATGAGAAAGCGATGCGGCTTGTACCGCCCGACGGCGGCATTTGTGTGCAAATCCGCCGCGAAACATTCGCATCCGACGTCATTTTCGCCCGCCGGCACGCGCAAGGGCAGGACGTTTAATATCGCGTGCGATGCCGCGTGAATGCCTGCGCGAACATCCACGCCTTGATTTTTTGCGGACGCCACGATGTGGTCCGGGACACGAAGCCAGGCCCCGACCGTGACCAATTCAGCCGACCGCGGACACGCGAATGATTCGCTGTCGAATTTAGACTGTGAACCGCGCGCGACGCGCGAAAATCCCGTAAACACCGTCGTGATACTCACCTCGTCACATCGAATGGCGTCGCGCATGGACATCGAACGGTCAAACGCTTCGTACGCGCGGTCGCCGCCGGGCGTCGAACACGTCGTCTGATGCTTCACGCGCGTAAAATACTTGACATCCGCGTGTCTCACCGTCGCTCGGCGTCGCGCGACATCTAAATGCGTGCAAAGCATTGATTTTCCTTGATGCATGTACACCGCGCCCGGGTAGACTTCAAAATTCACCTTTGAGGCTTCGATGGATGCAATCGTCTTTCCGCCGGCGCTCGCGTCCACGACATCAAACCGTTCATCTTCAATCATACGCACGCGCACATCACTCGCCGGTGACGACGCCGCGCCCGACAACAACGGGTGCATGTAACGTCGTCCATCTCTCGTCGGCGTCACACACGGCGCGCGAAAGAGCTTTCCTTTGCGTTCCATTTGAGCCGCGACATCCCGCGCCCGCGGGCCAAACGTTGCCTCGTCAGCCCCTGGATTCCCAAATAACACGCGCTCGTACGCTGCACACGCCAAATGCCGCTCTAATACAATGGGATTGTCCACATCCACGTACGCGCGCTCGAGCGGAGCGTCGAAGAGTGCGCGTGGATGTCGCATGAAATGTTGGTCCAGCGGTCCGTCGAAGGCGACGTAAACGGACAGCGCGCGCGCGTCTTCTCTCCGTCCCGCCCGTCCAGATTGCTGGCGCAGACTCGCGACGGATCCAGGAAAACCCAGATGAAGCGTGACGTCGAGTGAGCCGACGTCAATGCCGAGCTCGAGGGCGTTTGTCGAAGCGACGCCGAGAAGGTTCCCTGCGAAGAGAGAATTTTCAATACCTCGGCGCTCCGCCGCGTCGTAACCGGCGCGGTAACTCGCAATCTTATCGGCAAGTTCTGGCGCCGAGGCGCGTAGAATTTCTCGAGTGTACACCAGGACGAGCTCACAGAGTTTTCTGGTTTTGCAAAACGCGATGCAGCGGAGATTGTGCTGGACGCATTCGGCGAGGAGCTGCGCAATGTCGACGACTGGGCTCGTTCGGGCAGCGTCGCGCTCGATGAGCTCTTCGTCGTCGTTGCCAGCATCTGTGGCAGCATCTGTGGCAGGTTCTATTTGCGCATCCGCGAGTGCTTTTAATCGTTTCGCCAGCGCCGCCTTGCCGCGTTCGATGGGTGTCAATCGTCGCTCGAATTTTCTCGCGGTGTTCGTCATCGCTTCTGTCCCGACTCCACCGCCGCCTCCAGGTTTCAACGCAGGATTCCACAGTAAGAATGTTTTCGCCCCTCGCGGAGCGCCGTCCTCAGTAATGACATCGATGGCATCGTCGTCGTCGCCTTTGGTGCCGCTCCAATCGCCGACGTCTCCCGCGACGCCAATCAAATCACGCGCGTGCTCGCGCGGATTGGCCACCGTCGCGCTGCTAATGATGAATTTCGGCGCGGAACCGTATTCATCTAGACATATTCTTCGCAGCCGACGAAGAATCATCGCTACGTTTGATCCGAACACACCGCCGTACGCGTGCGCTTCGTCGACGACGACGAAACGCAATCCGGATAAAAACTGCGTCCACGCACTGTGCGACGGTAGGACGCTCACGTGTAACATGTCTGGATTCGTCACCACGCACCGCGCGCGAAGACGTATTTCATTTCTTTCTACATCTGGCGTGTCGCCATCGAAAACATCGACGTCGAACGCGGTGTCTTCCTCGCGCGCGCCGGCGAGAATGCCACGCAACGCTCGAAGTTGATCCCGAGCCAACGCCTTGGTTGGGAAAATGTACAATGCCGTCGCCCTCGGGTCGTCGAGCAACGTGTTCACGACTGGTATGTTGTAGCACACAGATTTACCGCTCGCTGTGCCAGTTGAGACGACGACGTGCGCGGGATTTGGACGTAAAAGCGTCGATACCGCGCGCGCTTGGTGACTAAACAAACGGTGCTTGATGTCCAATCCCACCGACGCAAACGCGGCAACCGTCGCGGCGCTGAGCGGGACATCTTCTGCGAGCGCCTCGCGCGTGGCGGGCCGGTTCGGGGTGTACTCCGAGTGCACAATTTGCCCGCGGGAGGCGAGCGTGGATTTGAGATGCTCGATGAACGCATCGACGGTCATCGGCTCTCGGCTACGACAGGCCGAATGACTCGAGTCATTTGGCTCATTCATCTTTGCTTTTTTTACTCTCGCCGTTCTCGGCGGCGCCGGAGGACGATCATCGAGACGCGATGCATCGCCAATTAACGACTGTCGCTCGACGCGCTCGCGTTCGCGAATCTCGCGCACGGCGTCGACGAAATCTCGCAATGGCCGCGCACTCGCGTCCTCGTCGCTAAATCCAGCGCGTTCCACCGCGTCGAGCAATCCTCGACGAAACGCGCGCGCATACCGCTCCGTGATGCGATGAAAATTTACACCATACCGATTCGTCATCTCAGCGGCATCGCGCGCGTATGTTCCGATTGAACGCGCGCTTCGGCGCGCGCCGTGCACCGCCAACGCGCTCGCGTTTTCCTTGGCATCAAACGCGGCATTCCGCAGGTAACGCGGAGTGTGAAATCCCGAGCCATCTGCGTCCTCTGGCGCCGTCACGTCCACGATCGTTTCATCATCATCATTAGCATTCGCCGTGGCGTCGACGGCATCATCCATGGAGAGACGTCGGCGGCGTCGATTGATGAGCCGAATCGACGAAGGACACAACGTCTCCATCGCTCGAGCGTCCTCGAGCGTCAACCGCAACGATGCATGCACCGCCTGCGACGCCACGCGCCACGACGGTTGTTGACCTTGTCGCGAGAGAAACAAACACGCCTTGCACAGCGCGACGTACGCGACGTGCAACGTCTCCAGCGAGGCGGGAAGTGGAAATTGGGCACGAGCCGTGGCGTCCGCTGCTGCCGCGAGCGCGAGCTCAGCGCACGCGTCATCCGTTGTTTCTCGCGCCGTGCTCGCGTTCGCGCCCGTGCTCGCGCGTTCTATCGATGCAAGTGATGTACACGGGCCCTCCGTCGTCGCTGCGCGCGCGTCGACGGCGGTCGCGGCGCTCGGTCGTGGCTGAAGACGTCGCGGCTTGGCCTTCACCTTGACAAAGCCAACGACGACAACCTCTGCGTCGTCGCTGCCAAAGCGCTCGACCCAGGCGTGTACGCCTTTAATATCCACGCTCGATACGTTCGGGTGGGTTTTAATGGACCCAATCACGGCGCGCGCGTCATCGTGGCCGTAGGCTGCCGCGAGCCGCGCGCGAGCCGCGTCGACGGTGTCGCCTGGCTCGAGTGGGACAGCGACGCGGGCGCCGCGCACGTCCGTTGCGCGGATAAGCGGCGCGCGCATTCGGTGAGCGTCGATATTTTCTGTGCGTTTTAAGGGTAACGTCGTTGTTTCATGGCTTTGGGCGCGTGTGGCTGTGACGTTGGTTGCGTCGTCGGTTGCGACGTGTATCGCTGTTGTTATAAAGGCGTGCTAATAAACGGATGCGCCAAAGCCGCACCGCAATCGAGACGACCGCGACGGATGATATTTCGCTTGGCAACTAATCGACATGCTAAATCCCACGCGACGCCACCGTTGACATCAAGGGCGGAGAAGTCCCAACGCAGCTGGTCTTCAACTTCGCGACGCCATTTGCGCAAGTCATAGTTGTTGTCTTCTAAGCGTTGTTGGAACGCACCGTTGGGTGCCATGACGTTCTTCCCACGAAGTTGCGGGACGCCGAGTTGCAGCAAAATCAATCCCGCAGAGTACGAATCGAACAACTGCGGCTGGCCGAGCGTCCAAAGGAACGGGGATAAAAATCCCGCCACGAATGGCGGCGCCGCCGGCGTCTTCTCGGGCATGATAAACTGCTCCGGCGGTGAGTAGTTTGGATCCAGCAACCCTTGTTCGGGGTCGTAGTTTTCTCCCGTGCGTAAATCGCACGCCGCTCCAAAATCCACGAGCTTGAATTTGTTCCCCATGAGTACCAAATTCGCCGGCTTCAAGTCGCGGTGGACGATGCCGATGTCATGCAGCGCCGCCGTCGTGCTCAATAAATCTCGCATAATCTTCTTTGCCACTCTATTCACACGCTTGGCGTCATCATCGCTATCGCTTGCGTTAATCCCGAGAGCGTCTTCTAGCCCAAGCGGGAAATTTCTATCGCCTAAATACTCTTCCAACGACGTCTCGCCCGGTTGATACGCCCACACCAAACACGGCGTGCGCGCGCCCTCCACCTCGACATACGTCCCCAAGAACGGCGCACACCCCGCGGCTACGAGAGGTGCGCGCGCGATGCGTCTATTAATGTACGCTTCGGCGTTTTGCAGCTCGCTCGAACCTTGTACACCCTTGGCAATTTTTATCACCAACTCCTTCCCGGTGGACGAATCCGTCGCCGCAAACACTGTCCCAAAACTCCCCGCGCCGAGTCTACGCCCGCGCACGATGTTCTGCACGTCAAACTTCTTCTCCAGTGCCGTTCCAGCCGCGCGAGCGAACGTTTGATCGAACAACCAGCTCAACACACCGGGCTTGGCGACTAAATAATACGCGCAAAAGACGTAAAACGCGAGCTCAGCTTCGGCGCCGTATCCGTAGCTCTTCACGTAATACGCATACCCATTCGCGCTCTCAATCGCCCACTGATTCGCAACGATCGTCTTGACAAAATCAGGTGCGATCGCGTCGTACGCCGGGTGCAAAATCGCGTTATACACACCCGCGAACGCGTCCACGACGCCACCCGGGACATCCGGCAACGCCTCCTTCGCGCTCGTCACCCCATCCACCGCCTTCACCGCCTCCTTCGCCGCCTCCTTCGCCACCTTAAACGTTGGCTTTTGTACTCCACTCGCGATCGCATCCACCGCCGCCGCGGGAGACCCCGCGTTCGACGCCACCGACGCACCGACCGACGCGCTCGTCGTCGCAACCTTATCGGTCACCGCGCGCGCGACCGAGCTCACCGCCCCTTGCGCCCCCGCCCCCGCGCTCGACGACGCGCTCGACACCCCGAACGCGCTCGACACGTCCTCCACGCCCAGAATCGCGCTCCAGCTCAGCGCTTCGCCCGCGGCGTCGACGACACCAGCGCGTAGCACCAGGGCTGCGCCACGACCACGTCGAGCGATTCGCACGCGCGCGCGACCGCGCCACGCGGCGCCGCGCGGGGCGAACCCGCGCACGGTGCGCGCGAATGACTCGCGTGCGATCGTTCGCGCGTCCAACATCGCGCGTTCGCGAGCGAAAGCGAGCGCGGCGGCGCGGTGTGCGGCATTGCGTGACATCATCACCATGGCGTTGACGATGATGATGGCGCCGCGCGCGGCGCGAGGGGCGCGCGGGCGCGCGATGACGGCGCGGGACGCGCGATGCGGGTCGTCTCGACCGGTGGTGCGTCGCGCGGGCGCGGCGCGGGGCGGGGCGGGGCGCTCGCGCGGTGAGCTCGCGCGCGCGCGCGCAGCGCATGGTCACGGCGATGACGACGTGCGCGACGCTGAGCGCGCGGTGATCGACGTGGTGACCGACGCGGGTGATCGTGAGAGCGTGGAGCGTGCGGATGCGGCGGCGGAGGCGTCGACGAGCGCGCGCGTGGAGGCGGTGGGCGATGGAGCTCGCGAGCCGTCGGCGGGCGTCGGCGAGGACGTCGGCGTGGATGATGACGCGCACGGCGAGCACGAGGAGGAATACGAAGAGTACGAAGAAGAGGTGGATTATGAATTTCATGACTATGTGGCGGACGCTAAGGCGCAGTTGTCGTTGCTGAAACCAGATTTTAGTTGGCGAGCCGCCGAGGCGTCGACGACAGCGGCGGCGGAGGCGGACGCGCATAGGTTTTTAAGCGTCCGCGCGCCGTATGTCGCGGCTGAATCCGCGTACGCGCTCGATGCGCACTCTGTAGTAGGTACAATTATCGCGTGTGGGTCGATGTGGAGCGTGCGGGCGCTGAGGCGCGCGATGGAGGGGAGATTTGGCGCCGGCGCCGGCGCCGGCGGCTCGAGCGGCGCCGCGCGCGAAATGACAGAGGAAGAACGTGTTCGAGAGGCCGAGTTACGTGCCGAACGCAAAGAGCGCGAAGAAAACGCCGAGAAGGAGCGTCGTCGCGTGCGTGATGAAGAAGAGGCGCGTGAGCGGGAGCGGCAGGAGACATTGGCACGAATGCAAGCCGAAGCCGACGCCAAGGCGGCGGAGGAGGAGGAAAAACGCCGAGAGGAAATGCGCGCGGAATTACGGCGGAAAAACGCGGAAGAAAAAGCCAGGCTCGAAGCACGATTGAAAGCTGAAGCCGAGGCTAAAGCGGCACAGCTCGCGGCGGAGCGCGCAGAGCGAGATGCGGCGCGCGCAGAGAAGGAGCGACTCGAAGCCGAAGAACGCGCTCGACGGCAAATCGTGTGCGACGAGCGCGGCGAAATTGAGCACACCGTGAGTGCGGACATTTCAGTCGTCATGAAACGCGATAACGCCAGCGCGCCGGTCGATGTCACCGTTAGCGCGCGAGTTGGTATCAGTTCTGGCGCGAGTGAGACGTATTCATACAAGACAGCCGACGTCGCTCGAGTCGCGGCGTTGGATTTGTGCTCCGTCGTCGCCGCTCAAGCGATGACCGCATACGGCTCCGACGCGCGTTTACAAGACATGATGGGCAATGGGCCGCTTAAAAAGCTTCCCGGCATGGATGACCTCGAGTTTGAGCACTGGACGCGCGTGATGCAGGCGAGAATGGATAGCGAGCTCCGCACGTCAATCGTGCGGAGCGGCGCCGCGCTCGAAGTTAAACTCCGCGAAACCGGCGCCGCGGGTAAGGAAACCAGCAAATCCACGCTGCGATTTACTCGACGATGTTTACCAATCGATGACGAGGTGAACATTACAAACAGAATGTCCACCGCGGTGGATGTCGTGGCGGAATCCGTGCTTGCCGACGCCGCCAACGCCGCCTCAGGGACGACGTCTGGCGTCGTCGAAGACGTCACCGCAATCATCGATTCCATCGAGTTCTACGAACTCGGCCAACTCCATGGCTTGCATCCATCCATAATTTTCCCCGCCGAGCACCCAGCCACGGGTCTTTCGGGCGAACTCATGGCGTCCATTCTCACGTTGTCGCACTTCGTTCGCCGAGCCGAACGCGATTTCGCCGACGACGTTCGAGTCGCCGAACGCGCGAAACAAATCGCCGCCACTCTCGTCGGTCGTAGTGCCAACAAACAAGGCTCGTGGCGCGCGATGTATCTGGACGGCTTTACCGGCGACGCCCTCACGTCGGCGAGCGCGATGGCGGATACGGTGCTCCCGGACAATGACGCCATTCGAATGTTGCTCAACGCCGCCGTGGAGGACCAACGTCGACGCGCTGCGGGCGAGCAAAGCGCATTCGAAGAAGAATGGCCCGATGCTGATGTCGTGCGCAAGCAGAGGTTGAAGGAAATCCGTGAAAACCAACCCATTACCGAGCGATTGTGGGCGCTGAGGAACTCGGCGGCGCAATTAGCGCAGTCGGGATCCAAAGCACAGGCGCGATCGATGCTCGAAGAGGCGCTCGAGCTACGTAAGCGGGACGTGTTAAAGAAAGGCGACGACGACGAGCACACGCCTGAGGCACTGCCAGAGTTATTAGCGCTGGTCAAGTTGCTCGAAACCGTCGACGCGTGGGCAGATGATTGCGCAAAGGCGCGCGTTGACGTCTTACGCGCGGTGTCATCCGCCGCCGACGTCGTCGCCGATGGAGATGGCGACGCGCCCGCCGCCGCCGCGCTCTTCGAACGCGCCATGAGCGAATATGCGCCGTTTCTCCAAGCTTACAGTGATGATGACGATGACGCGTTGTATGACATTTTGAGCGCGCTGCGGGCGAGCGTGGACGAGCGATGGAGTGCCGCGGGCGTTGACCCGGCGGATGTCGACACCAGAGAAGAGACGATGACCACCGTCGTCGGCGCGCACAGCGCCGTCGACGCCATCACGCGCGTGTATACCAAAGAACTCGAGGCCAGACGACGTCTCGGGCCTTAAATAGATAGATTTTGCCGTTGATATGATTCTTTTAATTCTATTCGTCGCTACAGTACAGGTGTCGTTCACGGCCGCCAGAGCTTTGACAGCGAGCGGTTCATTTCAGAAAACGCGCGCGTCGTGGCTTCACCAGCCGCAGTGAATGATGCCGACGTCGCCGATGCGACGTCGGCGATTTTTGTCTTTGCCGTCTCCATGACACTTGGCGCGTCTTCGCCGTCGACGGCATCCGGGACGTCACCGACGTCTATGTCGCGGATGTCCCGTTCGGGTAAATGACACCGCAACGCCGTCGATGCCGCTCGGATGGTTAAATACGACGACACCGCAGGCATGAGTTCGGCGATTAAAATGGGCATGTTTGCAGCCGTGAACACGCTTCGGGACATCTCGCGATAGAGCTCGACGGATAAAGCACGCGCAAAGGCATCGTCGGCGAGCCGGTTGACGACGCCGGGCTCCGCGTCTCTAGCGGCGGCGTATGCGCGTATGCGCGCGGCTTGTTTCGCAGCCGCGCGCTGCGCTTCGCGCGTCGCTCGAGATCCACATTCTGTCACCGAGCGAATGGCGGCTGCGGTTTTCTCCTTGGCGTCGTCGCTGAGCTTTTTAAGCTTGGCGTTGAGCGCTTCGGCGAAACTCTGCGACTGAGACGTCCCCGTCTCGCCATCATCTCCATCATCGGTAAAAACTCCGCGGTCAAACGCGCTCGTGGACTCTAAATCATCCATCAAATCATCAACATCAAATTCCTCCACTAAAGGCCTCGCGGTAAGCAACGCGTTTGCATCGGCGCCAAAGAAACACGCGAGTGCGGAGACGATGATTTTCGGCTCGAGCGCCGAAGCGCCTTCATCAGCCGCGCCAAGTATCGCAATCGCCACGCATAACCGCACGCGAATGGTAAAATACATCACCAACGCTGGCAGTGCGGTGATGGGCGCGGCGAGCGGGCCGCCGAGAGAAAGTACAGTACCAGCGGCGAAGGATTTCGTGCTGTCGGAGTAAATCATCCGCTTCAACGCGCCGGCGTCCAAATGTGGGTTCGACTCGCGGTGTCTCGCCGCGAGCGCCGACGCGCCGAGCACGCCCACACTCGGAACGCCCTCGACGGCACCGACGATGATACGTTCGAGCATGTGGTTCGCCGCTGAAGACGACGCTGTGGCATCAACAGTCGCGCATCGGCTACGCGCGGCGGTCCAAAACGTCACGCAGTCGCGCATCGGCTGATACTCTCGCAAAATATCCCTCACGCGCGTCTGGATGAGATGTTTCACGCGCGACGCGATGGCGGCTACCAATTTTCGCTCGTCTATCGTCGCTTCGGCCCAAGCAAGCGTCGATGCCGTCTCGTCATCGTCGTCAAAGTCGTCGTCAAAGTCGTCGTCGGATGACGCCGAGCCGAGCAATCGAACGGCATCCACGACTCTACAGTCCCCGCATAATCCTACAAGCGAAGACACGTCTACGGCATCGCCGTCGCCACCTGTATTTTCAATGACACAGAATACATTTTCTTCATCTCTCACGCGCGCTCGAGCCGCGTCGAGTGCGACGCGAAGCGACGAATCGTCGGCGTCCGCGGCGTCCGCGAACACGACGGCGATATCGCCAGCGATATCGCTTGCATCCCATTCGCGCGCGCGCATCGCCTCGGCGCGCGCACCGCTCGATAAGCCATCGCCTAAAGCGCACACGACGCGCGCGTCGGCGTACGCACGGCGCCGGTCGAGGCAGGAGACGACGATGGGCTCGCGACACCTCGCCGCGACGGCTCTCAACCGACGCAGCGTTGCGTCTCTCTCCGTCCCGCATTCGGGCAGCACGTCGTGCGCGAGGTCGATGATGGATTCGACGTCGCGTAATATTTCGACGCGTAGGATGTCCTGGAGGAGGCGCGAATGATGCGAGGGGTTAGCGCGGCGTCCGTCGACGTGTGAACGCACAGAGGCTGGGACAACAAAAGTCGTTACGTTACCTTGCGAACGAGCGCGTCGGCGTCGCGCGTGATATCGATCCAACACCCGAGCGCGCGCAAGACATCGTGCGGGATGTCGAGCGCGTCGGGCGCGTCGGGCGCGTCGGGCGCGTCGGCATTCGCCGCGTCTGACATGCGCGCGGCGCGGTGTGAGGCTTCGCCGTCGGTTACGCAACGAGTTGAATAAAAAGTTTTAGCGATTGATTTTACAGCTATTTGGCAGAGCGTCGCACCGTGTGTGCGTGCACTTACGCGAGTTCGAATGCGTTTTGCAAATTACGCTCGTGCCGCGCGCCTTTGGGTGGAGTTGGGAGGATAAATTCATCCGCGTCCGCGTTAAGCGTGGATGACGTACGCGAAGCGTCCCGCGCGCGCTCCGGCGTGGCAATCTCTGCCGCTGCGGCATGCATGGATGCTGATATTTCGGGAAGAGCGTTCTCTATGGATGTCGCCCATCGCTCGCTTTCACCATCGTCTACGGTGGTTTCAACAGGATCGGCAGCTTTGTTGAAGTCGACATCGGCGTCGCCCATTTGATTTGCCACGAGCTCTTCAATTTGAGCCTCTTCTTCAGCCTCAAATTGAGCAATGATGGCGTCGATATCTGCGCCCGTTTCTGCGAGCATCGTGCGCAGCGCGTCGACGCGTCTGCCTTCTTGACCGAGACACACGAGGAGATCGGCTAGCTCTTCTTGGGCGTCGGCGGTACCGGCGGCGTAGCCTTCAGCGTAGCCTTCTTCTTTGCCTCGCGCGAACGCCTCGGCGACCGCTTCAGAGCTCGGCGCTTCGCTAATAGCACCCTGTCGTTCGGCAATGGACGTTTCGAGAGTTTGAATCTTGGTCGTCAGCGCTTCGATTTCGGCATCCTTTTCTCTCGTCGTCGACGACACGGCATCCTCCAGCGCTTGTCTCGCCGCGCGCATTTCTTCGAGTTCGAGCACGCGAGCGTCGACGTTGGCTTGAAGGTCTGCAATCGCTTTGTCGTGTACTGCGCGTTCTACCCAATCGTCATAGTCTTCGTCGCCACCGTCCCAGTACCACTCCTGCGTGGCGTCATCAAATTTCCATCGAGGGTCATACTCGTAATCCTCGTGTCCCTCATATCCTTGCCATTCTTGTACGCCTGATTCCGCGTTGACATCTTGTGCGACGGCATCGAATGCACTCGCATCGACATTGTCGGTGGTTTCGCCGCCCCAAGGGACAGCCGCAGGTTCAGAAGCGAGGTGGTCGTCACGTGCATCGACGGCCCATTCGCTCCCAGCGGCGACTTGCTCCCACTGCGGCTGTTCAGTCGCTAAGGACGCGTTGGCTTCGTCCATATCGCCCACGTTGTCACCATACGCCTCAAATACGCCGCTATGTTCGACATGACTAGTCGGCGCGTCCCAGCGCTCTTGGCTGTCACCCTCGGGATCTATCCAACCGTCGCCCGCGTTTGTCTCAAACGCGCTGGGCGCCGCCGGGACATCCTCCGCCGGCGCGTCCACATCAGCGCTCGCGCTCGCACTTTCGCCAGCTGATGGGACGTTCTGAATCGCGTCACCCTTGCCCGTGTCGTCATCAGCCGTCGCCGCCTCGCGCCGCGCAGGTTGCATCAACGACAACGTTTCTTCTTCGCGAGGCGTCTCGCTCGCCGCCGCCGGCGCGGGAACGAAAAACTGCATCCCACTCGGCGGCATCATCGCCCCACCAACTGGCGCCGCACTCGGTATGAACGCACTCATGCCACCCACCGGCGCGACGGGTGCGGCAGACGTCATCCCATCTCTCGCGAATACGTCGACGTATCTCGACCGCGTCCCAGTCGACGGGCTCCCGCCTCCCCCGGCACCCACAGGCGGAACGTTCGACCCCGCACTCACGGGCGAACCATCGCCACCGCTTCCATACGCATCGTATCGCGCGGGCATAACCGGTGGCGCGCTCAGCCCCGCGGTGGCGTCCGCCGTCGCGTTTGCCGGAGCGTTCTTGTCCACCCATGCCTTGAGCGTCTCATCGTAGTAAAACGAGCTCTCCTCCCCGAGTTTCGCGCGCGTCACTTTTTTTCCCGTGCCCTGTGTGGTTGAATGTGTGCAGAACGCGCGCGAGGTCAGTGGTTATCTCACGAGCGGCGCGATGAGGACGAGTAATCGCTGCAGTAGATCCAACGCAAAGGAAGATCTCTGCAACTGCTGCGTCGGTGCTACGACGATATTGTTCGCGCGCGAGAGCCGACGAGAGGACGTACGATGCCGAACACGCGACCGAACATGGATTTCGGTGCGTCGTTGTCTGCGTCCGCGCCCATGGCTGACGATGCGCGTGACGGGAAGTGAAGGATGGTGTTGCGCTCGGGGCGTGACTCGACGCAGAAGAAGAGAAAAAGGCTTTCATCGAGAGACGACGACACGACACGACAAATGCATGCGTGAACGAATGGAGGAACGTAGGTACGAAAATAATGGTTAACATCACTAAGGAAATGATTATGAGCAAAGTCTACATCAAGATATCGGTATTTGCTGGGAAAGAATGTGCGCGCCCGCAGCGCGGGGAGCAACGCTTGTCTAAAAGCGTCGGTCCTCGCGACGATGGGTGTGGAGAAGGGGATCGATTACACATTACGACTTTAGTGTGGTAATGTTTAATCCGTGCCTTCGTATTCACGCATGCGCATCAACTTCTCATCTTCGGCAGCCATGCGCTCGGCTTCAGCGCACATGGCTTCGATTTCCTCCGGAGTCAAACGGCCGCGGTCGTGTTGGAGCGAAACGTTAGCTTCGACGCCAGTGACGCGATCCTTGGCGGTGACGGTCAACAAACCGTTGGTGTTGACTTCGAAAGTAACATCAATCTTAGGCGTGCCGGCTTCAGCGCGCTCGATGCCAGAAATTTGGAACTCGCCGAGCAAGTGGTTACCGTCGGTGTTCGAGCGCTCGCCTTCAAAGATGCGAACGTCGATTTCGTCTTGGTTGTCGTACACAGTGGTGAACTCAGACTTCTTTTTGCACGGAATGGCGGTGTTACGCGGGACAACCTTGGCGAATTGGCGGCCTTCGCACTCGACACCGAGAGAAAGCGGGACGACATCCATGAGCAAAACGCGGGAGGTTTGCTTGTCGCGGACGCCAGCCAAAATCGCGCCTTGCACGGCGGCGCCGTACGCGACGGCTTCATCGGGGTGAACAGACTTGTTGAGCGCCTTACCGTCAAAGTATTCGGTAAGAATGGCTTGCACACGCGGCACACGGGTGGAACCACCGACAAGAACGATTTCGTCGACTTCTTCCTTCTTCTTGGAGGCGTCGGAGAGCACGCGCTTGACAGAGTCCAAGCATCGTTGGAACGTCGGCTCGCAAGCCTTTTCGAATTGTTCGCGGGTAATCTTCAACGCAATCTCGACTTCACCGATGAAGCATTCAACAGTGGTGACGTTAGACACGGACAAGTCACGCTTGGCCTTTTCGCACGCCGTACGCAACTTGCGGAGCGCCTTTTCGTCACCCGCAAAGATGTCGCTGCCGCGCTCCTTTTCAATCTCCTTGCGCGCATAGTTGGCGAGCGTGGTGTCGAAATCTTCACCACCCAAGTGAGTGTCACCAGCGGTGGAGAGAACTTCGAAGACGCCGTCTTGCAAGTTCAACAAAGACACATCAAAGGTACCACCACCGAGATCAAACACCAAGATGCATTGGTTCTTGACGACTTCGCCATCGACTTCGCGGCGATCGAGACCGTACGCGAGCGCCGCGGCGGTCGGCTCGTTGATGATACGGAGCACGTCGAGGCCAGCAATGGCACCGGCATCCTTGGTTTGGCGACGCTGAGCGTCGGAGAAATACGCCGGGACGGTAATCACAGCCTTGGTGACCGGGCAGCCAAGTTGCGCCTCGGCGGTCGCCTTCATCTTTTGCAAAACCATGGCGGAAATTTGCTCCGGGGCAAACTCCTTGTTCTCGCCGTTCACTTCAACCTCAATCACGGGCTTACCACCGTTACCTTCCTTGACGGTGAACGGCATCAACTTGAGCTCTTCATCGCACTCGCTGAATTGGCGACCGATGATACGCTTGATGTTGAACAACGTGTTCTTCGGGTTGATGGCCGCTTGACGCTTGGCGGCGTCGCCGACGAGACGACCTTGGTCGGTGAAAGACACCCAAGACGGGGTCGTGCGGTCACCTTCGGCGTTCAACAACACGTGCGCTTCACCGTTTCTCCACACGGAGACGCAAGAGTACGTCGTACCGAGATCGATACCGATGACGTGCTCGTCGAGCGTAACGTTATCCATTTGCGCGCTCAACTTGGCGGCTTCAATCTTAGCCTTTTGCGCCAACTTGGCTTCACCCAAACCTTCAATCAAGTTGTTGTTCTTCGGGTCCACGGCTAAACCACGCTCGTACGCGCCCATGGCGTCGTGCAAGAAACCAGACTTGAACAACGCGAAACCGAGGCGAGAATACCCCTTGGCAAAATCCGGCTTGAGCTCGATGCACCGGCGCGCGTCGGCGCACGCCTTGGAATATTGCTCCAAGTTGGCGTAGCACGCAGAGCGGTTAGAGTAGAAAATGTGATCATACGGATCGCAATCGAGCGCCTTGGTGAATTCACTCGTCGCTTCGTAGTAGCGACCGGCGGAGAACGCGTTGTTCCCGGCAGCCTTGTGCTTACCCGCTTGTTGCTTCATCGCGGGCGTGACCTATTACATAGACGTACGCGAAGAGACGCGTCAGTACACAAACGACGACGACGACGACGACGACGACGACGTCACCACCACCACACACAACACACACAACACCACACACACATACACACACGACCGCGCGCACACACACGATCACCGCCGCGCGCGCGAAGCTTCGC
>Ga0181557_1000437_pt1 | contig 53008 bp, 47 predicted proteins | sample 011ome_23_FD_148632 | JGI IMG/M metagenome (GOLD analysis project Ga0181557, IMG submission 148632) | Coastal salt marsh microbial communities from the Groves Creek Marsh, Skidaway Island, Georgia - 011506CT metaG (spades assembly) | ecosystem: Environmental > Aquatic > Marine > Intertidal zone...
AGATAGAGAAAGATTTGACTTGAAACGAAAGGTGATTGTATTTTCTGGCTAATACGTTGGTACAGGCAAAACCAATTCCAGCAATAAGAGCATAAAGGTCACTCACTCCAAAATTAAAATTAAATAAAGATGAATCAAACAAGATTACAACGCCTCCTAATAAAGATAATAATGCGACAACCGAATCTTTAATTGAAAATTTATCACCTGGGAGTAATAAAAAACAAAGAACGACAGTCCACGCAGGTGACATAAAAAATAACAACATCGAGCGAACAACCTCCCCATAAACAACCGCAAGAACATAAGTGATGTTGGTTAAACAACCCACACTTGCATAGATGCATAATGTTTTATAGTTTTGAAAAATCTCAGAGTAATGTTTAGGAACAATAAAGACGAGAGCCAGAATTGCAGCGATGAGAAAACTTAATGCACTTCCTTGTATCGGTTCAATTCCTCCAAAGTTGAGTAAACGAAATGGAAACCACACAAGTCCCCAAAAAAACGTACCGTATAGAATACAAAAAAATCCGATTAATGCATCATTTCTCATAAGTTATGTTTTAAGAAAATTTTTCAAAGACTGGTTTAACTGATCTGATATATCTTTTTCGAAAGGATCTAAGACTAGGAGATTTTGCATTGACCTTAACCATGTGATTTGACGTTTTGCAAGTTGTCTAGTTGCAAATAAAATCTTATCAAATAATTCATCAAACCTGATTTCACCACGAAGGTACATTCCGACCTGTCGGTATCCAATTGAGCGCATTGAATTTGATTCCCAGCTTAAATTAGGATATTTTTTTATTAAAGACTCTACCTCATCAACTAATCCCTGATCCAACATATCTTGAGTTCGCTGATAAATAGATTGGTGCAACTTTTTTCTGTCTTCTGGAATAAGCGCTATTTTTAAAAAATTTAAATCATTTTCGTTATACTTTTCGCCCCCCGAATAAAAACTTGTCAAAGGTTTTCCAGATATTAAAAAAACTTCATACGCTCGCTGGATCCTCTGCTTATCAGATGTCGCAAATTTAATGCCAGGGTCATTTTTCTTAACCTGCTCGTATAACCAGTCTAATCCATTTTTTCTAATTAATGCCTCGACCTCCTCTCTGATTTCAGGGGTTGTTTTAGGAATTTTATCTAATGGATTAAAAATTGCATTGAAATACATCATCGAACCTCCCACCAATAGAGGAATAGTGCCTTGATTTTCAATACTATTAAGGTTTGATTGATATTGGTTTATGAAAGCATCAACCGAAAAGCTCTCAGTTGGAGAAATAATGTCGACTAGAGCATGTGGATAGCGTTCTAGTTCCTGTTGGGGCAATTTAGCCGCCCCAATGTTACAGTCTTTATATATTTGTGTTGCGTCAACACTGATTAGACTTACTGGAAATTCGTCACAAAGCTGCATGGCTAATTTAGTTTTGCCCGATGCTGTTGGTCCCATCAGAAAAACCTGTTTCATAGCCCTACATCATCGCTAAAAAAAGCTAAATTGGCACCCGTTTTGAGATAAAGTTTAATCCCTTTGACTACGCTTTCGGCAATTTTGATTTGAAAGCTCTCGGATTTGAGGCTTTTTTCTTCTTTTGGATTACTTATAAACGCTGTTTCAACCAAAATTGAGGGGATGTCAGGTGCTTTTAGTACCGCAAAACCTGCTTGTTCCACATATTTCTTATGCAGAGTATTTACCTGTCCCACCTCATCCAAAACATAACGTCCAAGTTTCATAGAATCATTAATAGTTGCGCTTTGAGAAAGATCTAATAAGGTTTGTGCCAGAACGGGATGCTTGTCATCGATACTGATACCGCCCACAAGATCAGACTCATTTTCTTTATTTGCAATAAATTTAGCAAAGGCACTGGAGGCACCTCTATCTGAAAGAGCGAATACAGAGGAGCCTTTCACCGATTTTTTGGTAAATGCATCGGCGTGAATTGATATGAATAAATCAGCCTGAAGTTTTCGTGCTTTCGCAACGCGTTTAGCCAATGGTATAAAATAGTCTCCATCACGAATAAGTACGCCTTGCATGTTAGGTTCTTTGTCAATTGCTTGTTTTAATTTCTTAGAAATTTCTAAAGTGATGTCCTTTTCTTTTGTTCCAGCAGACCCTCTTGCACCTGGGTCCTCTCCGCCATGGCCTGCATCAATTGCTACAATAATTTTTTGTAGCTGAGTGGATGAGGACTGTTGCTTGTCATCTAATAAAGGTTCCTGCTGATCTTTTTGGTCAACCACCTCGGGCTTAGTGTCTGCAATTATTGGTTTTTCTTCGATATTATCAATTTTAGACGGCTTATTTTGCAGCTGTTTTAACAAATGAGCTATCTCATCCTCCTCATGATAAACATCAACAACCAAGCGATGACCATAGGACTGAATCGGTTTTAAACTAAAAATTTTTATTTTTGATTCTTGCCTTAAATCAATCACGATTCTTACTGTTTTGGGATCAAATTGACCTACTCTAATGCCAGATATAGATGTATTTTTATTAAAATTATTATTAGAAAGTTCTCTTAAGTTATTGTTTATAATAGTATCTTTTAAGTCAATTACTACTCGATCAGGATTTTTTAAGATCGCTTGATCATTTTTTAAATAATTATTTGATTCAATGGTTAGACGCGTATATTCATCTGAAGGCCATACACGTGTTTGCATATCTGCCGACACATTAGCGTAAAAAAACAAACCAATAAAAAACCAGATGTAATTGAATTTAATCATGTTGGAATAACAACCTTAGATTGAATATCAATAATACGCTCGCCCTGATCATTTGTTTTGATCTGTATATGGATATCAGGATTAATTTTCACCCCTCTGATTTTTTCAGGCCATTCAATCAGAGTGATGGTTTTTTCAGAGGATAAATACTCATCAAACCCTCCACTGAACCATTCTTCAGGACTTCCAAACCGATAGAGATCAAAATGATTTAACTTCATGCCACCTATTTCATGAATTTCTACAAGATTGTAAGTTGGACTTTTAACCTTTTCTTTATAACCAAGCGCCTGAAGAATAAAACGTACCAGAGTTGTTTTACCAGCGCCAAGGTCTCCTTGTAAAAAAATAATCATATTAGTATTAAGTAAACCCGCTAATACAATTGCTAATTTCTTTGTATCTTCCTCATTTTTACAGATATGATGTGTATGATTCATTACAAATAAGTGTATTATTTTTTTTCATGTTAGATAAGACATATTGGCACGATTTTTCAAAAAAAGTTGTACTCATTGGAAAAGAAATTGGTTTTAACGATGTGGGTATTTCGGATATTGAAATTAATCAAAATCAAGACTTATACTCAAAATGGATTGAAAAAAATAATCATGGCTCAATGTCTTACTTAAAAGATCACCAACAGATTAAATTTGACCCAAACAATATCTTACATGGCACACAAAGTATTATTAGCACTCGAATTGACTACCTGCCCTTAAATGAAAATCTAATAGAGCTTTTAAATAAAAAAGATCAAGCCTACATTGCCCGTTATGCAATGGGTCGTGATTATCATAAAACACTCAAGCAAAAATTAAAAAAATTTGCTGCTGCTATGGAAAAGATTTTATTGAAAGATAATATTACTTTTGAATACCGAGTAATAACCGACTCTGCGCCGAGTCCGGAGATTGAAATTGCAGAAAAGGCAGGACTAGGTTGGCGAGGAAAAAATACGCTGTTGTTAAATAAAAAAAATGGGTCTTGGTTTTTTTTAGGTGAAATTTACACAAACCTTCCATTGATAGCGAATCACATTAAATCAAAAAATCATTGTGGCTCTTGTAAAGCTTGTATAGATATTTGTCCAACAGGCGCCATTGAAGAGCCATATCATCTGAATGCGACCAAATGCATTTCTTATTGGACAATAGAACATAAAGGGCCAATTCCACTTGAATTTAGGCAAAAAATGGGTAATCGTATTTATGGATGTGATGACTGTCAAATTATTTGTCCCTGGAATAAATTTGCAAAAACAAGTTCCGAAATTGATTTTTTTGTGAGACATAAATTAAATAAAATTTCCCTTACAGATTGCTTTAATTTGGATCGTGATACATTTAATGATTATTTTAATGGCAGTGCGATTAGAAGAATTGGTTATGAAAAATGGATCAGTAACGTAGCCATCGCACTCGGCAATGCTCAGTATAGTCCTCAAATTATTATCTGTCTTAAACAAAGAGAAAATGACCCATCTGCGTTGATTAAAGAGCATGTTTCTTGGGCGATTTCTGAACAAGTTTCTAAAAATTAAATTTATTTTTGATATAATAATGCCATTCTTATTACCCACATCGAATAAATAACATAAATGACAAAGATTACTGATTCCGCCGAATGGAAAGCGCTTGAAAAACACTACAATGAAATAAAAAACACTGAAATGCGAGATTTATTTGATGATGATAAAGATCGCTTCGATAACTTTCACTTGAATTTGGATGATTTCTTAGTTGATTTTTCTAAGAACAGAATAACCAAAACAACCTCCAAACTATTGAATGACCTCGCAGGCAAAGTGAAAATCGATGACTGGAAAAAGAAACAGTTTAGTGGTGAAAAAATCAACAATACTGAAAATCGAGCAGTATTACATACCGCCCTTCGATCTCAAGATGAACAACCCATTATCGTTGATGGCCTTGATGTTAAACCAGAAATCAAGAAAACATTAGAGCAAGTTAAATCTTTTAGTGAATCTATCAACAATGGGACATGGAAAGGCTATACCGGTAAAAAGATTAATACAATTGTAAATATCGGTATTGGTGGGTCTGATCTTGGACCAGCTATGGTGTGTAAAGCGCTTAAACCCTATGCTCATAAAGACCTGAATATCCATTTTGTATCAAATGTTGACGCTGCTGATCTTTCATTAACACTTGAAAAATGTGATCCAGAAACTACCTTATTTATTGTTGCTTCAAAAACCTTTACCACCCAAGAGACTATGACTAATGCATTTTCTGCAAGGCATTGGTTTTTATCACACGCGAAAAACAATCAAGAGGTGGCAAAACACTTTGTTGCTGTCTCCACAAATCTAAAAAAAGTTGAGGAGTTTGGTATTCATGAAAAAAATATGTTCATTTTTTGGGATTGGGTGGGGGGTCGCTACTCTTTATGGTCAGCAATAGGTTTATCAATTGCCATTTATCTGGGCTTTGATAATTTCAAACAGCTTCATCATGGAGCGTATGAAATGGACCAACATTTTTTAAATGCCCCAATTGAAAAAAATATACCTGTCCAATTAGCTCTTATTGGCGTTTGGTATATTAATTTTTTCAAATTTAATACCCAGGCAATATTGCCTTATGATCAAGGTCTTTCATTGCTGCCTTCATACCTTCAACAAGCTGATATGGAGAGTAATGGAAAATTTATTGATCGTGATGGTCATCGTGTTTGTGTAGAAACAGGGCCTGTAATCTGGGGTGAATCTGGAACAAATGGTCAGCACGCTTTTTATCAACTAATTCATCAAGGAACACAATTTGTTCCATGTGACTTTATAATGCCCATCAAATCGCATTATGACCTGGGAGAACAAAAAAATACTCATCATAAAATTCTAATGTCTAACCTCATCGCTCAGTCTCAATCGCTTATGATGGGTAAATCAATTGACGAAGCAAGAGCAGAGTTACTCAATACAGGGTTGAGTGATGATGAAATAGAATCCCTATTACCTCACTGCTCGTTTGAAGGTAATAGACCAAGCAATACCATCTTATTTGAAAAACTAACCCCAATAAATCTAGGTCGATTAATTGCACTATATGAGCATAAAATTTTTGTACAAGGAATTATCTGGAATATAAATTCATTTGATCAATGGGGCGTTGAGTATGGAAAACAAATTGCTCGCTTAGTGCTGCCTAAAATCAAGGGTGAAAAAACCTCAAGTTGCTTTGATGGATCCACAAATAACTTAATAGATTACATTAAAAAAAATTGTTAAGTTATTAATTTATATTATATTTATTAATTAACTCGAGCTTTAGGATGCTACCCACGCCGGCGCCAAGTTTTTTTGCAAAACGATCAGCAAAGGTTTCATACGTTGTGAAATCAACCACTTTTTCGTACCCAATTACATCCCTCGCAACCGATGCGACAGTCCCAAACCCATCAATTAATCCCAACCTTAAAGCAGACTCTCCATTCCAAAACAATCCAGAAAAGATTTGATCATCCTGGCTCAAACGACTTCCTCTTCCCTCTTTTACCACATTTATAAATTCCTCATGAACCTCATTTAAAAGCGCTTGAACATGCTGTTGTTGTTTGGGGTTTATTGGCTGAAATGGATCTAAAATCCCTTTATTGGTACCGGCAGTCATCAGTCTTCTCTCGATCCCAAGTTTTTCTATGGCCCTCTCAAAGCCAAAACCATTCATTAATACTCCAATTGAGCCAACGATACTTGATTTATTGGCATAAATTTCATCGCCCGCAACAGCAATATAGTATCCTCCGGAGGCACAAATATCTCCAACAACTACCTTAACCGGCTTTTCCGGATAAATAAGTTTAAGCCGTTTAATTTCATCATTAATCATTGCTGACTGAACGGGACTCCCCCCTGGGCTGTTGATATTTATGATTACCCCTTTGGTACCCTCATGCTTCATTGCCTTTTGGATACTTTTGATCGCATCATCTGCATTAATTTCAGATTCTGCTGAAATGATACCGTTGAGCTTAACTAAAGCTGTAAATTCTCCTGTGGCTATGACTTGATCGGAAGGTTTTGATACGAAGATAAACAATAAAATAAACAGATAAAGAAAAGTAAGTATCTTAAAAAAGATACTCCAGCGACGAGTTTTTCTATTTTCAATAAAAACACTTTTTAATAAGATATCTAGAGCTTGATCTTTAACATCGCTATCTTTTTTTAACTTAACTGCCATCGTAAATAATCCTTATTTGATCTTTCAGTTGTATAACATCTAACTTATGTAAGTATTTTGACTTGCAAGGCCCTGAAATGCAATGTCCAGTTTGAGGATCATACAAAGCCCCGTGGGTTGAACAGATAATATACTGGTTATCTGAGTCAAAAAACTTACCCTCCTCCCAATCAAGCTCTACTGGTAAATGTTGGCATTCATTCAGGTAGGCAAAAAATTGTTGCTTGAATTTTACCACCATAATTGTTTTTCCATTTTTACAAACTAATTTTACAGCCTGACTGGAGATAAATTGCTCATGATCACATCTTAAGGTGAACTCTTCATGCATTTTTAATTAACCAATCAAATAGATCCAATGGGGAGTCCGCGCAATACAGGAGATAATTAGAAAAATCATTTTTACTAGTCGTTCCGTAGGCAACCCCGACAAATCCTACTGATGCATTTTGAGCCATATTCTGGTCAACCAATGAATCTCCTATCATTAAAATATTTTCTTTTGAGACCATGCAAGATATGACAAGCTCATCAATCATCTGCGGATGTGGTTTTGAGAAACATTCGTCAGCCGTCCTAGAGTCTCTAAAAAAATGATTTAAATTAAATGCCTTAAAATCATTTTCTAAACCTTTCCTGCTTTTTCCAGTAGCAACAGCTAACTGAAATCCATTATGTTGCAACCTTTCAAAACCAAAATGAATACCCTCAAAGGGCTCAGGTCTATTTAAAATATATTCATTTTTATAATATTCTGAAAATTTTTGATATGTTTGCATACATTTAATACCAGTTAACTTCTCAAAAGCTTGCGGCAAACTCAAGCCGATAATTTTTTTTATCTCATGATCATCATAATTTTGATCTAATAACTCTTTTGATGTTTTTTTTATGGACGCTACAATGTGAGACGTACTATCCACTACCGTGCCATCCCAGTCAAAAATTAATAACTTATTCATTAAAAATTAAGCTTAGATCTTGAGGTAACTCAGATTCACACTCAAACTGATCCTCGGTGAACGGATGCTGAAAAGAGATCTTATGTGCATGTAAAAACATCCTTTTAAGCCCAACTCTTTTAAGTTCTTTATTTAAATTAAAATCTCCATATTTATCGTCGCCTAAAACTGGAAATCCTTCATGGGCTAATTGAACTCTAATCTGATGCGTTCTGCCAGTTATTAAGTGAACAGAGAGTAATGAAAAATTTTCAACACATTTGATCAAATAAAAGACTGATTTAGATAATTTTCCGATGTTTAAATCATTCACCACATTCACGTGATGACCATCTTTTGTGTTTATTTTTTGTAAAATAGAATTTATCTCTGTTCTCTTTTTTGTCCAAATTCCATGCACACCCACAAAATAATTTTTTTTAATTTTTTTTAATCTAAATAACTCTTGCAGGCTTCGCAATGCTGATCTTTTCTTAGCAACCAGCAATATGCCCGAAGTATTTTTATCTAACCGATGAACCAACTCTAAAAATTTACTTTCCGGTCGATCATTTCTCAGATATTCAATTAATCCAAAATCAATACCGCTGCCCCCATGAACTGCTAACCCAGAGGGTTTATCAACAACAATAAACCATTCATCTTCATACAAAATCTTTGGATTTAATTTTCTTGAGGGCTGTTTAATCGTTTTTTCAGTAAATGATAGGGGTGGTATTCTTACCACATCCTGAATTTTGAGCTTATATAAACTTTTAATTCTTTTTTTATTAACCCTAACCTCACCGCTTCGTATTATCTTATAGATATGCGTCTTTGGAACACTCTTGAAAACTTTGAACAAGTAGTTATCAATTCTCTGATCAACAGATGATTCATCAATTTCTATAAACTGTATTTCGTTTTTAAGCATGTAATTGTTTTCTTTTTGACCATTTTATCCTATACTAGCCGTTACCACTTTAAATAAAAATGTTTGATTTTAAAGTATTTTTTTTAGAACAACGAAAATTGTAACCCCATTTATAAATAGATGTTAAGAGTTACATTTTCACAAAGATTTTTGATAATAGAATTTAAATAAGTTTTTATTAAACACATTTGATTTGACTTAAATTTATTCTTATCAGGATCTTCTTGCAAAGGAGATATGATAATGAAAAGGATGCTTTTTAATGCAACCCAATCAGAAGAAGTACGTGTTGCCATAATCAATGACAACATTATTGAAGACCTAGACTACGAAAGAAGCACAAGAGAACAAAGAAAAAGTAATATTTATAAAGGAAAAATTACCCGCGTTGAGCCCTCACTTGAGGCTGCCTTTGTAAATTATGGTGTTGACCGACATGGCTTTTTGCCATTCAAGGAAATTTCAAAAGAATTTTTTTCAAAGAAATCCCGCAAAAAAAGTATTTCAATTGCTGACGTGATCGAAGAGGGTCAGGAAGTTATCGTTCAGGTTTCAAAAGAAGAAAGAGGTAACAAAGGAGCAGCTTTAACAACCTATTTATCTCTAGCTGGTCGTTATATTGTTCTGATGCCAAATAATTCTGACAGTGGAGGTATTTCAAGACGAATCGAAGGAGATGAAAGAACAAGCTTTAAAGAAGTTTTATCTCAACTAAGCATTAAAAAGGGAATGAGTGTTATCGGAAGAACAGCCGGAATTGGAGCTTCTGTTGAAGAAATCCAATGGGATTTGGATTACCTCACCCAGCTATGGGATGCTATACAAGGAGCTTCTGATCAACAAGAATCTCCCTTCCTAATTTACCAAGAAAGTAACCTGGTGATTCGTGCAATTCGGGATTATTTTCATCCAGATATTGAAGAGATATTAATCGATAATCAAAATATTTATGATCAAGCATCTCAGTTCATGAATCATGTCATGCCGAGTTATGCATCACGAATTAAACTCTATGAAGAAAATACCGCTCTCTTTTCAAAATTTAACATTGAAAATCAAATTGAGTCCGCATTCCTTAGAGAAGTCCAACTGCCATCTGGAGGAGTCATTGTAATAGATCACACCGAGGCCTTAGTCTCAATTGATGTTAACTCAAGTCGATCAACCAAAGGTCGTGATATTGAAAATACTGCATTTAGTACAAATCTAGAAGCCGCAAAAGAGCTCGCTAAACAATTAAGATTGCGAGACATCGGTGGATTAATTGTTGTGGATTTTATTGATATGGAAAATCCAAAACACCAGAGAGAGGTTGAAGAATGTTTACGGGAAGCGTTGAAAAATGACAAGGCAAGAATCCAAACGGGTCGCATATCTAGATTCGGACTCATGGAGCTGTCAAGACAAAGACTAAGACCGAGTATTGGCGAAACCAGTAATGGTGCATGTCCAAAATGTCATGGCACAGGAAGAATTCGTGATTTTCAATCGTCCGCTCTGCATATTATTAGAATGATCGAAGATCAATCGAACAAAAAACAAGAACAAAAAATTTCAGTTCAGGTGCCCGTTGATGTCGCTACATATTTGCTCAATGAAAAAAGAGATTTAATTATTCAGTCAGAATCAGAAAATAATAATAAAATTTTTATTATTGCCAATAAGTATTTTGACGTACCTCAATTTAAAATTACAACCACTGATTTAAATGATAAAAAATCACTGAGTTACCAAGAAATAGAAGTCCCTGAAACTGATATTGATGAGGACATTCAGCAAACTTCAAGAGAAGTTGTTGAGCCTGCAGTAAAAGGTTTAATTCCTGAAAAAAGAGCTAAAAAGAACAAGTCTCTTTTTGGTTTCATCAAAGGTCTGATTGCTAGCGATAGCGATCAAGATGATGATTTACCTATAGAAGCTGAACAAACTGGGAATGTCATTCCCAAAAGCGATCCTCAAGAGAATTTTAAAAAACCATTTAAAAATAATCGAAGAAGAAGAAACAATCGAGGAAGAACCCAAAAAAATGAAAATCTTCTGGAAAATACACCAGATGATAAAGAAAAAGTTTCAAAAATACCTCAGGATGCTATTAAACCAAAACAACAGTCTCAAGCGAATCAAAAAGTAATGGCGGTTTCGGACCAAAGGAAGCCTCAAGCTCAAAAAAATAAACCGGTGAAAAAACCTCAAGAAGAGCTCAAAGATATTAACTTAGAGGATGTCGGACTTAAGCTTGTTGAAACTTCAAAAAAAGCTTCGGTTGAAGTTGATAATTCAGATGTTAAAAAGCCAACAAAAAGAAAAAAACCATCATGGGCCAAGAAGGATGATGTCAAACCTAAAGCATCAGAAAAGTTAGTCATGATTGAGACTAAGGCATCGCCCGTTAAGGCTAAAAGCCAAAAAAAAGCACCCGTAAAAAAATCAGTTAAAAAAACGACTGGATAAATGACTTATCAGCCAGTATCCAATGTATAAGGATGTTAGGGATAAACCGGTTGTCACCAAAACATGAAGGAAGGCTTTTGTAAAAAATCTTCCTTCAACTAATTCAAAAAAGTAGCCTCCAAAAGAGGAGAATGTAGTCAAGCTTCCAAGAAAACCAACAATCAGACCCAATCGAATGGTTTCATTCATGAATGCCAACTGATTCACCACATAAAGCAATATTCCCATCAGGAAACAACCCATCACATTGGCCAGCAATACTCCATTAATGATATTGGCATTAAAAGGAAATATCAAAACTAAAACATACCTAAGGACCGCACCGAGCGCAGCAAAAATAGAAATGATAAAAATTTGATATAAATTAATCATTTGGTATTTTTAAAAAATGTTCTCGATAAAATTTTAATTCTTCAATAGACTCTTTTATATCAGCCAAGGCTTCATGTTTTGCTGATTTTTTAAATTTACCAATTAGTTCTGGACGCCAACGCTTGGCAAGCTCTTTAAATACGCTGACATCAAGATTTCGATAATGAAAATAAGCTTCCAATTTAGGCATATAATTTGCCATAAAACGTCTATCTTGGCATATGGTATTTCCACACATCGGTGATTTATTTTTATCAACATAAGGCTTTAAAAAATTAATTAGCTGATCTTCTGCATCCTTCTCAGTTGTTGTTGAATGCTTTACCTTTTCAATTAATCCAGACTTTGAATGCGTATTTGTGTTCCATGCATCCATATTCTTTAAAAGTGAATCGTCTTGTTTAATCACAAAAACCGGAGCTTCGGAAAGAATCTCTAAATTTGGATCAGTGATAATGACAGCAATTTCTATTATTTTATCGTTCACCGGGTCAAGACCGGTCATCTCCATATCAAGCCACACTAGGTTATTGTTATTTTTTGTCATGATTTCCATTAAATAAAAGACTTTTACAATTAATCATAACTTTAACATCCCTTTTGATTTAAAATGCTGATTTTAAAATAATTATAATGCTTATGAATGAAATTCTATTTAGTAATATTTTTCTAACACTACTTATTTTGTCATGTGCGACTGAAGTTTATCTGTCCATTCGACAGAATAATAGTGCAATTAAACACAGCCTCACCGTGCCTAATGATTTCAAAAAAATTATAAAAATAAAAGATCATACCAAAGCTGCTGCATACACATCCGCGAAAACAAAAATCAATATTGCTGGTTTAATAGTACAAGCATTATTTTTATATGTGATCACCCTGGGTGGGTGGATCAACGAGCTTAATGCCATCCTTTCTGCATACTTAAGCAATGAAATTATTCAGGGAGTCGCATTGATTTTGATAATTATGATACTTTCAAGCCTAATAGAGCTTCCCCTTGGCTTATATAAAACTTTTGTAGTCGATGAAAAATTTGGATTTAATAAAATGACCATATCACTTTTCATCTCAGACTTATTTAAACAAAGCATCGTATCTTTGATAATTGTTATACCTGTCATCTACATTGCATTATGGATATTTGGCAATCTTGGTGAATCTTGGTGGATCTGGCTCTGGGTCTTTTTTTCTATTTTTAATGTGGTTATGCTAGCCGTATACCCTCTCTATATTGCGCCTCTCTTTAATAAATTTAACCCCATGGTAGATAAAGAACTCAAATCAAAGATTGAGATTCTTTTAAAAAAGTGTGGCTTTGAGTCAGATGGTTTGTTTGTCATGAACGGCTCTTTAAGAAGCACACATGGCAATGCCTATTTTACTGGCTTTGGTAAAGCTAAAAGAATTGTATTTTTCGACACTCTTCTAGAGCGGTTAACCCATAATGAAATTCTAGCTGTTCTTGCTCATGAGTTAGGGCATTTTGCTCACAATCATGTTAAAAAAAGAATTTTTGCACTATTTTTAATCTCATTTGTGGGTCTTTACCTCTTAGACTTTCTCAAAACTAATGAGTGGTTTTATTTTGGACTAGGTGTTACTGAACAAAGTAATGCAACGGCACTCCTTCTTTTTGTTCTTATAAGTCCATTAGTATTATTTTTCATAAGACCAATAATGGCATTTTACTCAAGAAAAAACGAATATGAAGCAGATGCATATGCATGTAAATATACTCCAGCCTCTGATCTCAAAAATTCGCTGATCAAGCTATATAGAGACAATGCATCAACATTAACTCCTGATAACCTGTATTCTGCATTTTATGACAGTCACCCGCCGGCAATTGCAAGAATTGGTGCGCTTGAGAGACAAAAAAAATGATAATCACATCAAGAATGGAATTTGATGCTGGTCATCGAATTCCAAACCACAAGTCTAGTTGCAGAAACTTACATGGTCATCGCTATGCCATTGAAGTTTCATTGAGTGGTGAAATTATTCAAGAGGAAAATGAATCTGATTTTGGCATGGTAATAGATTTCAAAGATGCAAAAGAGTTAGTTAAAAAAACGATTGTCGACCCCTGGGATCACGCTTTTATTGTGTATGAAAAAGACTTTGAGGTATTAGAATTTCTCAACAGTTTGCCGAATCACAAGACAGTGATTCTATCTATGGTACCGACAGCTGAAAATATGGCTTTAATTGCCTTCGAAATGCTTGAAAAAGCATTTAATCTGAAGTTTAATAATAAAATTAAGCCTCATCGAGTACGCTTATATGAGACACCTAATAATTGGGCTGACGCCGGAATAGAAGATTAAAGTTAATTTGTTTTAATTTTTTCCAAATACTTTAAGTGCAAATCTAAATCCCTCTCACTCGCTTGAATTACCTTGAGCTGATTCAATATGTCTTGATCAATATTAATCTGTTGAGCATTATGATTTGTGAAATTAATCTCCAGTGCCTCTTGACCTCGTGTCATTCCTATATAGACCTCAGACAACAATAAAGAATCTAAAAGAGCGCCATGAAGATTTCTCTGAGAATTATCAACACCATAATGGCGACATAAGGCATCAAGATTATTTCTTTGTCCAGGTCTCAATTCTCTAGCCATAGCCAATGAATCTGTAACTTTTTCAACATAATCTTCGACCTCTCCTTTTTTAATTCTTCCCAGCTCCATATTGAGAAAACCAAGATCAAAGGGTGCGTTATGGATAATTAATTCTGAATCAGCAATAAAATCTATAAAGTCCTGAGCAATGTCTTGGAAAAGAGCTTTATCTGATAAAAAATCCAGAGTGAGTCCATGAACTTCCTGCGCAGCCTCGTCAATTTCTCTCTCAGGATTGATATAGACATGAAATTGATTATTTGACAGCTGACGATTTATCATCTCAACAGCTGCTATCTCAATAATTCGATGACCTTGATTCGGATCTAGTCCAGTTGTTTCCGTATCTAAAAATATTTTTTTCATGTGATTAATATACCATTAGTCGCATCATTTGCCATTTGGTCAACCTGGTCATTAAAAACATCACCACTATGTCCTTTAACCCAATGCCACGATATTGTTAATGATGCTGCATACTCATCTAACTTTTTCCAAAGCTCCACATTTTTAACTGGCTTCTTAGCAGATGTCATCCAGTTATTTTTTTTCCATCCATGAATCCAGGAATTAATTCCATCGATGACGTATTTAGAATCCGTATAAATTGATACAGTCTTTTCCGAGCTGATTAGCTTGAAATTATTGATTGCTTCAATTGCCGCAGATAATTCCATCTGATTGTTTGTGGTTAGCGACATACGTCCAGATTTTTTACAAATAATTGTTTCGCCGTTATGAATTAAAAAAGCCCAGCCACCTGGTCCAGGGTTGCCATGACAAGACCCATCTGTATAGAGCTTATATTTCATATTTTGATTTCACCTTTACTTGATTCTTTTGGACATGACCCTTCCATGAGGGTTTAATTGGGGTCAATGTAATAATTTTTTTTCTGGCAACAATTAAATAAATATTAGCGAATAATGGAAACCAACGATCGCCGATCTTATCCCAATTCGATAAATTTGAGGCTGACTTAAAGTTGGGATGATAACCAAAAAATTTCCCATTCACAATCTCAAAATCATAATTCAATATTTTATTTTGAAATGACGTAAAACTTTCTAAATTTTGATTCCATGGCTCTTCCGAGCTGAGTGAGAAAAAAGTCTTTATACCAATCGGGCTCCATGGATTAAAGTTTATAAAAATTGCATGCCCATGCGGTATGAGTGTGCGATAGACTTCAGAAATGATTTGGCCATCATCAATATCTTGATGAGGTAAAACTATGCAATCTATTGAGTCATTTTCAAATGGTAAGCCATCAGGTTTATATCTAATTTGTTGATTTGAATATTTATATTTAAAACGTGAATTGCTGATCAGTGAGCGATGTGTGCCTATTTGAATAATGTTATAGCCAAAAAGATGATCAAATAATTGATCAAGAATATTTTGTTCAAGCTGTAGTAAATCTTTTCCTCTTTTTGTTTCAAACCAAGTCATATTTAAGTTTATAATTTATCTATGTTTAAAGTCCACCCAATCGCTATTCTAAATGATAATTATGTATGGACGATCATTCTTAACGATAATACTGTAATTGTAGATCCGGGAACTTCCGAAGAAGTGATTAAGTTTCATGAAAAAAATAATCTTCATCCTACAGCTATCTTAATTACTCATCATCATAATGATCATGTTGGCGGATTATCAAAATTAATTGAAACATACAATGTTAAAGTCTTCGCTCCTCAAAATAAAAAATTTAAGTTCGACTTTATGTCAGTTAAAGAAAATGATGAAATTAAACTTTTTAAAAATACACTTACTCTAAAGGTAGCTGAAGTTCCGGGGCATACTCTCGACCATATTATTTATTTTGGAGATGGTATGCTTTTTTGTGGCGACACTCTGTTTAGCTTTGGCTGTGGAAGAGTATTTGAAGGTTCTTTTGAACAGATGTTTTCAAGCCTGGAAAAACTAAAGAAATTAGATAGAAATTACAACGTTTACTGTACACATGAATATACGCTAGATAATTTAAAATTTTTAATTGATTATTTTGAGGATAATGAAACTTTTAAAAAAATCTATAAAAAACTATCACAAAGATCAATCACATTACCCTCAAAGCTCAAGGATGAGTTAGAATTAAATCCTTTTTTGAATTCTAATTTTGAAGAATTCAAACAACTTAGAATTGCAAAGAACCAATATTAGATGAAATTTTTTTTACTAACCCTACTCGCTTTTTTAACCAGCTTAACTTACGCAAATACCATTCAAAATGCTGAAACCATTGAAAATGTTGAAGGTGTAACCCTTGAGTTATTTGATGAACATGTACCCCTCATTCCGGATTCGAGTCACATGCTTGAAAACCAGAGAAGCTTATGGAATAGAGTTGCTGATGGCTTTGAAATTAAGGATGTGAATGATAAACGAGTAAAAAAGTATATTAATTGGTATCAATCAAGACCTGATTATGTTGAGCGCATGATTGAAAGATCATCACGCTATCTTTACTATGTCGTCGAAGAAGTTGAAAAAAGAAATATGCCGATGGAAATAGCATTATTACCAATGATTGAAAGCGCCTATAATCCTATAGCAAATTCAAGACAAAAGGCAGTTGGAGTTTGGCAATTTATTCCCTCAACTGGAAAAATTTTTGGTTTAGAGCAAGACTGGTGGCGTGATAAAAGAAGAAATATTATTGACTCTACATCTGCAGCTCTGGATTATCTAGAGAAATTGCATGGTTTATTTGGATCATGGGAATTAGCATTAGCGGCTTACAATGCTGGTGAAGGAAGGGTGAAAAGAGATATATTAAAAAATAAAAAGAGAAAATTACCAACAGATTATTATTCTTTAAACCTCCCAAGAGAAACTAAGGACTATGTTCCAAAACTGCTTGCAGTAAAACAAATTATTCAAGATCCAGAAAAATTTCAGCTATTTATAAAAGATATACCTGATCAACCCTACTTCCAAGTAGTCAATGTTCCAGATCAAATTGATACCCATATTGCCGCTGAATTTGCAAATATTCCTTATGAAGAATTTCAACTGTTAAATGCTGAACACAACCGTCCAGTAATGAAAGCTCACTTCGGTGTTCAAGATATTTTACTTCCGGTTGAGAGCGTTGACACTTTCATGAAAAATTTAAAAGAGAATACTGAACCTCTAACCAATTGGATAACTTACAAGCCAATTAAAGGTGAAAAAGTAACTCATGTTGCAAAAAAATTCAATATTGATATCAACGAATTAGTTAAAATCAATCAATTAAGAAGTAACCAAACTTTAAAAAATAATATTATTCTTATACCCTCCTCCCCGGATGTCCTTAAAAAATACCCGATAAGCACGAACAATCTTTACTCGTATTCAAACATAATTTCTCATAAAATACGTACTGGGGATACCCTAGGGGGAATAGCAAGAAAATATAAAATACCGATCAAAGATATTATGGAGTTTAATGAACTCAAGAGTACAAAAATAATCGTAGGTAAGTATATAGATATTCCCCAATAGTGCCTTATGCGATTAATACTTACCTCACTTTTTTTTATTTGTCTTTTTGGATGTAATAAATCACAAACTGAGGATGTAATAAATTTCGATGAAGAAGCCTCTCAAGAATCAGGAGGCACACTTACAAATGCAATGATTGGAGAGCCTAATAACCTCATTGCAATGATTGCAGGTGATGGTGCATCGTCTGCGATTGCTGGACAAATCTTTAATTCCCTCTTGAAATATGATGAGAATCTTGAATTTGAAGGAGATCTAGCAGAGAGTTGGGAAGTTTCTAAAGACTACAAAACTATTAGATTTAATTTAAAAACGAAAAAAAAATGGTCTGATGATCATCCAATCACATGCAAAGATGTTCTTTTTACCTGGAAAGCAGTAACGCATCCTGATACTCGAACCCCTTATGGGTCTGACTACCAACTAGTCTCTTCTGCCGAATGTGTAAATGATTATCAATTTATTGCCAAATATAATGAACCCTATGCTCCTGCCTTGGAGACTTGGGCATCTCTTCACATTCTCCCCGAACATCTACTTAAAAATGAAGATATCAATAACACCTATTTTTCGTTAAATCCGGTGGGATCTAACTACTACGCCTTAGACTCTTGGGTAACTGGGCAACAGTTAAAATTAAAAGCTAATCCGAATGCCATTCATGGCAAACCACTGATTGATAATAAAGTGTCACGAATTATTCCTGACCTATCTTCACAGTTTATGGAATTAATTGCAGGGAATATTGATTTAATGAGTATAAATCCCATTCAATATTCACGAGTCTTTCCTAATAGGTCTGAATTAAATAATAAAATTAATTTGTATAAAGAAATGGGTAATGGCTACACTTATTTTGGCTTTAATTTAAATAAAAAGCCATTTGATGATATTAATATCAGGAAAGCCATAAGCTACGCGATTGATCGTCAAGAAATCATTGATGGTGTTTTACTTGGCCTTGGTGAGGAAATTACCAGCCCATATAAGCCGGGTACCTACTGGGAAAATAAAAATATCAAAAAATTAAGCTTTAACCCACAAAAAGCGAAAGAATTATTAGAAAAATCGGGTTATCACTTGAATAATAACATCTATGAAAAAGATGGCATTCCGCTCTCATTTGAAATTTTAACCAATCAGAATAAGCAAAGAGAAATGACGGCTGTATTAATCCAGCGTCGTCTTCAGGATATTGGTATCGATGTATCCATCCGTGTCATTGAATGGGCAAGCTTTGTAAATAGGTTTATTAAAACAGGAGAGTTTCAAGCGGTTGTTCTAGGGTGGAGTTTGTCTCTAGATCCAGACCAATATAGTATCTGGCATTCAAGCCAGCAGGGGCCTGGACAGTTTAATTTTATTGGTTACTCGAATAAAAGAGTTGATGACCTTTTAGAAAAAGGAAGGCAAGAGCTAAATAAAGAAAAAAGGAAGGCCATTTACGATGAATTTTCTGCAATCCTCTATGAAGATCAGCCTATTGTGTATTTATACGCAGGTTATGGTCTATCCGCTATTCACAAAAAAATAAAAGGGGTAAAAAAATTATCTCCCCCCGCTGGAATATATCACAATGACTATGAATGGTTCGTACCAACCAAATTTCGAAGAAATGAAATGAGTCTGTAATGCTGAAATACTTATTAAAAAGAATTATATGGATGATCCCAATGTTAATTGGTATCAGCCTCATTTCATTTTTTATAATGCATCTGGCTCCAGGCGACATTACTTCAAATGAGTCAGCTTTTAATCCAAAAGCAAGTGAAGAGTCAAGACAAAAATTACGTGAAATGTATAACCTTGATAAACCAATCATTGTTCAATATGGATTATGGTTAAAACGAATCGCAAAACTTGATTTTGGACACTCGTTTGCGTCACACCAAAGACCAGTGCTTTGGCAAGAAAAAGATAAAAATGGAAATATTAAACCCGGATTGATTCAAAAAGCCTTACCGATTACCTTGCTAATCAATTTATTAACTATTTTTTTAATTTTTTCTATATCAATTGTTCTTGGAACAATTGCTGCCATCAGGAAAAATAAAATACCAGATAGACTGATTACCCTTTTTGTATTTGTTGGTTTTGCTATCCCTGGTTTTTGGCTTGCTTTATTATTAATGTACTCATTAGGCGTTTCAAATCAAATTTTACCCATATCTGGTTTGCACTCAATTGGTTATGAACAAATGAGTTACGTTACCCAATTTATTGATATGCTCAAACATCTCATTCTGCCTGTTTTTATTTCCTGTCTTAGTGGATTAGCAGGAATTTCCCTCTATGTTCGAAACGGAATGATCGAAATTCTTAATCAAGATTTTATTAAAACAGCGAGAGCAAAAGGCTTGTATGAAAAAAAAGTGATCTTTGTTCACACTCTTAAAAACGCGCTTTTACCACTCATCACTATACTAGGACTTTCAATTCCTGGTCTCATAGGTGGCTCGGTGATTGCTGAATCTATTTTTGCGATTCCCGGGATGGGAAAATTGTTTTATGACGCCGTGTTAATGCGAGACTTTCCTGTAGTCATGGGTATTTTAACCATTGGATCGATTTTAACTTTATTAGGAAATTTGATTGCAGATTTATCCTATGCATGGGCAGACCCTAGAATTAGAAGAGGTCTGAGTAAATGAAAAAAATAATTAAGAATCCATTAGCGCTTGCTGGATTAATTATCATTCTACTAATTGCTATTCTAGCTTTGTTTGCTAGCCACCTAAGTCCTTATGATCCAAATTACATAGACATCCAATCAATATTGGTGTCTCCAAATAAACAACATATTATGGGAACAGATGCACTTGGTCGCGATGTTTTCTCAAGAATGCTGCATGGTGCCCAAATTTCACTTTTGGTTGGTATTGTTGCAGTGGGTATCTCGACACTCATTGGTATTATTCTAGGCTCTATCGCTGGATTCTATAGAGGTATAACTGATACCCTAATTATGCGATTGGTAGATGTAATGTTATCCATCCCTTCATTCTTTTTAATACTTGCTGTCATTGCGTTTTTAACGCCGTCTATATGGAATATTATGATAGTTATTGGTCTGACATCTTGGATGGGTGTAACCCGTCTAGTGCGTGCTGAATTTTTAAGCCTTAAAGAAAGAGATTTCATTTTAGCGGCTGAAACTATTGGTGCCAGTGATCTTAGAATTATTCTAACCCATCTGCTTCCAAATAGCCTTGGGCCCATCATTGTGAGTACTGTTTTAGGTGTGGCAAGTGCTGTGCTGATTGAATCAGGTTTGAGTTTTCTTGGTCTAGGTGTGCAGGCTCCAACAGCATCATGGGGCAATATTCTGACAGATGGCAAAGAGTATATTCAATTTGCATGGTGGTTATCACTATTCCCTGGATTAGCAATTTTGATTACTGTATTAGGTTATAATCTACTTGGGGAGGGTCTAAGAGATAACTTCGACCAAAATACTTAATATCATCATCGCTATGAGGTACATATGTCTTTTTTAAAAAATAAACGAGTTTTAATTTTAGGATTACTTAGTGATCGTTCGATTGCTTATGGTATCGCCAATGCAATGCATCAACAAGGGGCTGAATTAGCCTTTACGCATCAAGTTGATAAGCATGAACAACGTGTTAGAAAATTGGCTGCTAATTTTAATTCGGATATTGTTTTACCATGTGATGTTTCATTTGATGATCAAATAAATGATCTGTTCGTTAAGCTAAAAACCTATTGGAATTCAATTGATGTCATTGTGCACTCGATTGCATTTGTTCCAAAAGAGGCTCTTCAAGGTGATTTTGTTGAAAATACTTCCCGAGAAAATTTTAGAATTGCTCATGATGTAAGCTCATACAGCTTTACAGCGTTGGCCAAAGCAGCCTTACCGATGTTATCTCCCAATGCAAGCTTATTGACAGTGAGCTATCTGGGTGCTGAACGGACAATGCCTAACTATAATGTTATGGGTCTTGCTAAAGCAAGTTTAGAGGCAAATGTTCGTTATATGTCCCAAAGCTTGGGTCCGAAAGGAATAAGAGTGAATGCTGTTTCAGCGGGTCCCATTAAAACTTTGGCTGCTTCAGGCATTTCTGATTTTGATAAGATGTATTCCTTTAATGAGAAACATGCCTCTTTAAGAAGAAATGTAACAATTGATGAGGTTGGTAATGTTGCAGCATTTTTGTGCAGTGACCTTGCGAGCGGAATTACCGGTGAGGTAACTTACGTAGATGGTGGAATGAATATCACTGCTGCAGGAGCGATTGAATAATTATCTAATCATTAAATTGAAGAAATTTGGAGTTGATTTTTATTTTTGAATCAGCTCTCAAATCTTCGATGTAAGCTCTTTCGATTTCCTTATCGATTGCTGATAAAAACTCTTCATTAAAAAATTCAACGTCCGCTGCTCCAATATCTTCACTGCTTACCTTATCAAGCTTAATCACAATAAACTCTCCTTTGGGATCAAAGATACCTGAATAAACAGGTAGGCTTGAAGAGTTTAACTTGAAAATTTCCTCAGCAATAACATCAGATAATCCCTGTTTATCCGAACGATCAATCATCAAATCATCAATCCACTTTGGTTCTTTTCCAGAACCATCCTGAAGACTTGCAACTAGCTTATTTCCATCATTAATTAAGTTTTCTTGAGCATTGCGTTTTTTCAAATAATCTTTTATTTCAGACTTAACTTCATCAAAAGGCCTGGTCTCCGATTTTCTAAAGTCAACAACACGAGCTGAGACTAGATTATTTGGCGAAACTTCGATGGCAGGTGTATTAAATTTATTTTCAATATTGGTTTTATCAAATACAGCATCAGCGAACACTGGATTATTGAAGAATTTCTCTGCGTCTTGTTTTGACAACCACTGACTCTGTTGAACATCTAAACTATACTTATCAATGACAGGCTGGAGTGAATCGTTACTTTCATAGACCATGTTGCTAAAGTCTTCAGCATTCGTATTGTATTGCTCGAGAGCTTTTTGAAATATGAGCTCACCTTTAATTTGAGGCTTAACATCAGCAAAAGTAACTTGATCGCCCTTTATATCATCAAGACGAATGATATGAAAACCAAAATCAGATTGGACTAAGTCCGATATAGCGCCCTTCTTCATGGAATAAACAGACTCTTCAAACTCCTTAACCATAACCCCGCGCTTGAAAAATCCCAGTGAACCATCATTTTTTGCTGACTCCGGGTCTTGTGAATATTTTTTGGCATATTCAGAAAAATTCTTTGGGTTCTTTTTTAGGTCGGCTAACACCTTTTCAGCCTGCGTTTTTACTTTGGCTAGTTCATCGTTAGATAAAGACTTATCTGCTAAAAATAAAATATGACTGGCAGACCTTTCTTCGGCACCCTCATAGTTGACCTTGTTAGCCTCATAAAACGCCTTGATATCTTCATCTGTAACATTAATATTTGGCACAATATTGGCGACAGAATAGACCACGAAATCAATTTTCACTTGATCGGGACGAATAAAAGAAGAGGGATTGTCATTGTAAAAAGCATTGAGCTCTTCATCAGAAACCTTAACGGCTGCTTCGTAATCTTTTAATAGCATATCGTATAGTTTCACATGGCGCTTTTGATAAGCGATTTTGGCGATATCATCAATCTTGTTTTTTGGATAGTAAGATAAGTTTGCTAAGGTACCCTGGATTTGCTGGGTTGCCATATCGCCACGAATTTGATCCTCTAATTTTTTTGGAGTGAGTCCATTATATTGGACGATTTGATCATAGCGTTGTTGAGAGAATTTTCCGTTTTCTTGGAAATCAGGCATGCCAACCAGATAGGTGGTTAATTGATCGTTCGAAATACGAAAATTATATTTATTAACCGCTTCTTTGATCAGCTGACTATCAACTAAAGACTCTATGACACTTTTTTTTAATTCAGGAGATTGAAGAATAGAACGGTCTTGACCTTCAGCATCAAGTCTTTCTTGAAGGACCATCATCGATCTTTGAAAATCTTGAGCAGTGATTTCAAAGTTATTCACTGAAGCCACAGTGACATTAGAGCCCATTGAGTTCAAATAAGAATCAATACCAAACAAAGCAAAGGGCACGACAATAATGGCTAAAACTACTTTAGCCCATTTTTTTTCTAGTCCATTTCTTATGGTTTCTAACATGAATTTTATGACCTTACAGAATCAAAAAGTTCTAAAAAAGTTGGCGGAGTGGACGGGACTCGAACCCGCGACCCCCGGCGTGACAGGCCGGTATTCTAACCAACTGAACTACCACTCCTTATTTTGGTGGGTGCTGACGGGGTCGAACCGCCGACATTCGCCTTGTAAGGGCGACGCTCTACCAACTGAGCTAAGCACCCAAAATAATATCGAGGACGCCATTCTACAATAAGTACCCATGAAATGCTAGCTTATTTTAGTGGGCGACAGATTTATCAATTTTCACTAAATTGTCTTTATTCAGAGATTTTTTTGTGGCATTTTTTTTCAAAAATTTATCACTTGCTGGATCTTTTGTTAACGCAATTTTTAACACTTCATCAATTGTTTTAACGGGAATTATTTCGACTTTTGCCAATACTTCATTTGATATATCAATGAGATCTTTACTATTTAAATTGGGAATAATCACCTTCTTTATGCCACCGCGATGCGCTGCTAATAACTTTTCTTTCAGGCCGCCGATGGGCAAGACCTCTCCTCTCAAGGTAATTTCACCCGTCATGGCAACATCAGATCGAACTGGAATGCTTGTAAGTGATGATATGATTGCCGTGGTCATGCCAATTCCGGCACTTGGACCATCCTTTGGAGTTGCAGCCTCAGGTAAGTGAATATGAAAGTCATTTTTTTCGTAAAAATCTACCGGAATATTGAGCTTCGATGATCGACTTCTTACCACGCTTAGCGCTGCATGAATAGACTCTTTCATCACATCCCCAAGTTTTCCCGTTAAATTAATTTTGCCCTTACCCGGCATAATAATTGATTCAATTGTCAGTAATTCCCCACCAACTTGAGTCCATGCGAGTCCTGTAACTTGACCGATTTGATTTTTCTTTCCAGCTAAACCAATATCAAAAATTTTAACGCCTAAAAAGTCATCAATATTTTTTGCTGTGACAGAAATTTTAGTAAGCTTTCTTTTGGTCAATAATTGCTTGACCGATTTACGACAAATTTTTGCAATCTCTTGTTCAAGTTTTCTCACACCAGCTTCTCGAGTATAAAATTGGATAATACTTTTCACAGCTGATTGCGTAATTGTGAGCTCATTTTTTTTCAATCCATGAGACTTTAATTGCTTTGGCACAAGATGCGTCATAGCAATATCAATTTTTTCTTGTTCTGTGTACCCAGGTAATCGAATAATCTCCATTCGATCTAAGAGTGGCTCAGGAATATTTAATGTATTTGCTGTTGCCACAAACATAACATCAGATAAATCGTATTCAACCTCAGCATAATGATCTGCAAAAGTATGATTTTGCTCAGGGTCCAATACCTCTAGTAAGGCTGATGATGGATCTCCTCTAAAATCCTGACCCATTTTATCCACTTCATCCAAAAGGAATAAAGGGTTATTCACTCCCACTTTGGTCATGTTTTGAAGAACTTTACCCGTCATTGAACCAATGTAGGTTTTTCGATGTCCTCTGATTTCTGACTCATCACGGACACCGCCCAAGGCCATACGTATAAATTTTCTGTTAACCGCTTTAGCTATGCTTTGCCCTAGAGATGTTTTACCTACACCAGGAGGTCCCACAAGGCAAAGGATTGGAGACTTAACTTTATCAACACGCTGCTGGACAGCCAAGTATTCAATGATCCTTTCCTTAACTTTGTCTAACCCATGGTGGTCTAAATTTAGCGTATTTTCAGCATCCTTTAAACTTGAATTAATCTTTGTTTTATTTGCCCATGGAAGATTTAAAAGCGTTTCAATATAGGTTCGGACCACAGACGCTTCAGCAGACATGGGAGACATCATCTTCAACTTTCTTAACTCACTGGTGCACTTTTCTTGTGCCTCTTTTGACATACCAACTGAGCTTATTTTCTTTTCGAGTTCCTCAAATTCAGCCATCTCATCTTGTTCACCAAGCTCTTTTTGAATTGCCTTGACTTGTTCGTTTAAGTAATACTCTCTCTGAGATTTTTCCATTTGTCGCTTAACTCGACCCCTAATCCTTTTTTCAACCTGAAGAATATCGAGCTCGCCCTCTAAAAGCGATAAAAGGATATCTAAACGATCTCGAACATTTATACACTCGAGAAGTTTTTGCTTGTCTGCTAATTTAAGGTTTAAATTAGCAGCAATCGAATCAGCCATGCGACCAGGTTCCTCAATTGAGGATAATGTTGTTAATAATTCTGGGGGTATCTTTTTATTGAGTTTCACATACTGATCAAATTGTGAAAATAATGTTCTCATCAATGCGATCGATTTTTTATCTTTAGTTTCTTTAGATTTTATGATTTTTGATTCCGCAGACCAAAAGTCACCTGAGTCAAAAAATTTTGTTAACTGAATTCTTTCAATACCCTCCACTAAAACCTTCACGGTTCCATCAGGAAGTTTGAGCATTTGAAGAATTGTAGCTAAAGTTCCAATTTCAAACAGATCTTTGACATCTGGATCGTCTTTATTTGCTGATTTTTGAGCAACCAATAAAATTTGTTTATCCCCATTATTAGCCTTTTCAATTGCCTTTATTGATTTATCTCTGCCAACGAATAAAGGAATAACAAGCTGAGGGAAAACAACAACATCCCTCAGAGGAAGTAATGGTGTAATTGGATTTATTTTTTCTTGTGCCATATGTAAGGTTAAGCTTATAGATTATTTGTGTGTTATTACTTTAATTATGGAGGCTAATTAGAATAATTCAAGTGAATATGCAATTATTCGTTAATTTTTTTTTGATCTGAATGAATCAGAATAGGTTTGGATTTTTCAGTGATGGTCTTTTCATCAATAATCACTTTCTCAATCGTTTTGTCAGACGGAATATCAAACATAATATCCTGCAGGGTTTCTTCTAAAATAGACCTTAATCCCCTCGCCCCAGTATTCCGATCCAATGCCTTTTTAGCAATCTGAGATAACGCCTGATCCCTAAATTCTAGTTCAACACCCTCAATTTCAAATAATTTTTTATATTGTTTTGTTAACGCATTTTTTGGTTCGATTAATATCTTTCTTAATGCATCAATATCTAAGGGCTCAAGAGCTGAAATCACAGGAAGCCTTCCAATAAATTCTGGAATTAATCCAAACTTAACCAGATCTTCAGATTCTGTTTTTTTAAGTAGCTGATAACTTGATTTACTATCATTTTTTGATGCAACACTTGCTCCAAATCCAATACTATTACTTTCTAAGCGTCTTTGAATAACCTTCTCTAGCCCGTCAAAAGCGCCTCCACAAATAAATAAAATATTAGACGTATCTATTTGAACAAATTCTTGGTTTGGATGCTTTCTTCCACCCTGAGGAGGAACAGAAGCTACCGTACCCTCAATGAGCTTTAACAAGGCCTGTTGAACTCCCTCTCCAGATACATCACGGGTAATAGAAGGGTTATCAGATTTCCTTGAAATTTTATCAACTTCATCAATGTAAACAATGCCTTTTTGGGCTTTGGTTACATCATAATCACATTTTTGCAGTAATTTTTGCATGATATTTTCAACATCTTCACCTACATAACCAGCCTCTGTAAGCGTGGTAGCATCTGCAATAACAAATGGAACATTTAAAAAACTAGCCAATGTTTGCGCAAGAAGTGTCTTGCCTGAACCCGTAGGTCCTATCAACAAAATATTACTTTTAGCAATTTTTACATCATCAGTGATTGTTTCTCCTAATCTTTTATAATGATTGTAAACAGCAACTGATAGTGCCTTTTTGGCTTGGTCCTGACCAATGATATGCAAGTTTAATTGGTCAAAAATTTCTTGGGGTTTTGGAATGTGATCGATATCCACTTCTTTTTTTGAATCAGATGCCTTTATTTCTTCTTTAATGATGTCAGTACATAAATCGATACATTCGTCGCAAATGAAAACAGACGGTCCAGCGATAAGTTTTTTTACTTCGTGTTGATTCTTCCCACAAAAGGAACAAAAAAGAGATTTATCTTTATCTTGATCGCTCATAAGTATCTAAATAGTAACTTAAAAGAGTTTATCGTTTGCTAATAACCTGATCAACAAGACCATATTTAACAGCATCATCAGCACTCATGAAATTGTCACGATCTGTATCCTTTGCAACATTCTCAATTTTTTGACCTGTGTGTGAAGATAAAATTCTATTTAATTTATCTTTCAGATATAAAATTTCTTTAGCATGAATTTCAATATCTGATGCCTGACCTTGAAATCCACCTAAAGGTTGATGAATCATCACCCTTGAATTTGGGAGACAAAACCTTTTATCTTTTGCACCAGCAGTTAAGAGTAAAGCACCCATGCTCGCAGCTTGCCCGATACACAAGGTACTTACATCAGGTTTAATAAATTGCATAGTGTCGTATATAGCCATTCCTGCCGTCACGGAACCGCCGGGTGAGTTTATATAGAGGGATATGTCTTTATCTGGGTTTTCGGCTTCCAAAAATAAAAGTTGTGCGACGACTACATTTGCAGTCATATCGTCGACCGGCCCCACAAGAAATACAACTCGCTCTTTTAAAAGTCGAGAATAGATATCATAAGCACGCTCGCCTCTTCCGCTTTGTTCAACAACCATCGGAATATAGCCTAAGCCTACAGTTGTATTGTTTGTATTAGATTTTTCTATATACATAAATAAATTATCTATTTCCCATTAAATCGTCAAAAGAAACTTTTTCTTGTTTAACTTTACAGGATTTAAGCACAAAATTAACAACATTATCTTCTGTAGCTAGAGCCGCTGGTTCATTTAAACGCTCTTGTTTTTCATAAAACCACTTCACTGCCTCCGCTGGGTTGTCATAAGACTGAGCAAATTCTTCAATTTTAACTTTAACCTGCTCTTCGGTGGCATGCAGCTTCTCTTTATCCACTAAGTGAGCCAAAACTATTCTCAAGCGAGCCGTTTGTTCAGCTCTTTCATTAAACATCGATGGCTCAAGCTTAAGATCTTTCACTTTTCCACCCTGGCGCTCCAAATTTTCTAACATCTGTTGCATTAAGCGATAGGATTCATTATCAATCACAGATTTAGGGAGATCAAACTTGGCATGTTTCACAAGTTCAACAAAAACTTGATCTTTCTCTTTCAGTTTGACACGCTTTTCGACCTCTTCAGTCAAAGAGGCTTCAATTTGTTTTTTCATTTCTTCGACATCACCGCTCTCGATGCCAAGGGACTTAGCAAATGCCTCATCTAGTTTTGGCAATTCCATTTCATTCACTTCTGAAATTTGTACACTGTATTTAACTTTTTTGTCTGCTAGCTGAGCTGGCTCATGATCTTTCGGATAGTGAATTTCAAAATCTTTCATATCAGATGCTTTTAAACCCACCAACTCTTTATCAAAAACTTCTAAACGATTTTTGTCGCCTAAAATAAAATTTAATGATTCAGATCCAGTTGATTCAGCAGTTTTTCCATCAATATAAGACTCAAGCTTGACATGAACCCGGTCTCCCAGTTTCGATGCACGTTCAACTTTTTTGAATGTGGCTCGTTGTTTTTGCATCGTCTCAATGGTTGTCTCGATGTCTTTTTTGGATAACTTAACTTCAGGACGGGTAATTTCAATCTTTTTAAAGTCAATATCTTTGACTTCAGGAAGGACCTCGAATGTTGCTGTAAACTCAAAATCATCTTTGATTTCTGGCAGTGGATCATGGGTAATTTGGGGCATGCCAACAATATTGAGCTTATTTTCCTGAACAATCTGTCCAAACTGAGTTTCAATCGCTCGAGAATAAACTTCAGATCGTATGTCAGGGCCATACTGCTTCTCGATGATACTCATCGGGGCTTTGCCGGGACGAAAACCCTGAATCCTTGCATTTCTAGAGACTTGTTTAAACTTTTGCTTAATTTCATTTTCGAGAGGTGCAATAATTATTTTGCCCTTCACTTTTCTTTCGATGTCGCTAATTTTTTCTACAGCTTGTGTCATTGTTCAGTACCTTAAAAACCTAATGTTTAGATCAATATAAAAATAAAGACGCTTAATATGTTGGTGCGAGAGGAGAGACTCGAACTCTCACGCTTTTAGGCGCTGGAACCTAAATCCAGTGCGTCTACCAATTCCGCCACTCTCGCAAAACCAGAGAATCGCAAATTATATCATTACAGACGAATATTTGATAAATAAATTCCATAAATTTATAGGATAAAGTTTGTTAGAATTTGTATTAATCATTAACTTAAAACTTATAAACATAAATTGAATTTTGCCCTTCTAGAACGCCCTCTTGTTATCTTATTTTTTTGCCTCTTCACGGCGGGATGTCAACTTATCCCCTATTCAGATAAAGAGATTGATTTGGCTGAGATTAAGGAAAAGATTGATGATCAAACTCCGAATGCCCCCTCTTTTCAAGATTTTATATCATCGATTGATGATATAAATATTCAACCAATAGATAAAGGCTGGGATATAAACTCTCTTTTGGCTGCTCTGTATTTTTTTAATACTCAAATTAAAATTGCTGAAAAAGACTACCAAAGCACAAAGTCAAATGAAGTCATTGCAAAATTTCGACCACAATCATCAATTGGACTTGAAATAGGTTCCGGAAATAATGCAAACGATGATATCTCAAAAGATATTGCGGGTCTGAATCTTTTATTTCCCTTTGAAACGGCAAACAAGAGATTGATTCGTTATGAAATTGCATTGAATACTTCACAATCGTCTTACGAAAAATATCGACTTGTCTCTTGGAATGAACGCTTAAAATTGATTAATGCAACCATCCAATATGCTTTTCAAATTAAAAAAATTCAGGTTATTAAAAATGAGTTAATTTCAAAACAAGCGATATATAACATGAGCCTAAGAAGATTTGAAAATGGTATTAATGACCAGCTTTCGCTCCAACAAGCTAAGCTTGACTTGCAGGCAGCTGAAAATAAATTAAAAAATTTACAATTGGAACAAATCAATTTACGAAAATCAATCGCCCAAGCAACTGGGGTTCGCGTTAACTTTCTTGAAAAAAATCCAATTCTTACCGATAACATCATTGATAGCCTGTTAACTGAAATCGGTAATTTTCATCAAAACCAGCTCTATCAACAATGGAATGAAGAAGCGTCACTAATAAGAATAGATTTAAGAAAAAGTCTTGCTGATTATGCAATATCAGAGGCAGGTCTAAAGCTTGAGGTAGCCAAACAATACCCTGATATTCAATTCAATCCAGCATACTTGTATGACTTTGGAGATAAAATTTGGACCTTGGGTATAACCTCCCTCATTCCAAATATTGAAAAAAATAAAGCCCTGATATCACGAGCTGAAAAAATTAGAGAAGCTGAAGCAACCAGGATAATGGATCTTCAATTGCAGCTAGTGAATGACACCGATAATGTTGTTTTGATACTGAACCAGGCACAGGAAAAATTCGAAAATGCCAAAAATTTACTTTCTGAAAAAGAAAATTTACTCTCAAGCATTCAAAAAAAATATAGTCAGGGCTTACTAAGCCGATATGAACTAGAAAAAGAAAAAATTAAATTATATGAAATTGACTATATTTATCTTGATAGCTTATATAATTTAGTGATCAATGGTTATGAAATTGAAAAAACTTACCATAAACCCTTTGTTAGTAAATTAATTATAGAAAAACAGCCGAATGAATAAAAAAAGCTTAATCATTATTGTCGTTCAGTCATTTGTCATTATGCTTTTAATTTGGGTTGTTATTTTTATTGGCAGTGATGAGTTTACTGATGATAAGTTACTTGAAGAAGATGAATCTACATCATTTTTAGAAATCAATGCGGATGGGTTGAGTCAGGTCAGATTAAATCAATCTATTGTAAAAAATAGTGGCATTGTTACAGAAAAAATTCAGGCCTCTGATAAAAAGATGTCATTTTCAAATTATGGCATTGTTCAAGCTACCGATACGCTCATTGATTTAAAAAATATTCATGATCAATTACTTCAGGATATCGCAACACTCAAGAATCAAAAAAAAGCTGAAGAAAAAAAATATTTTGCATTTCTTGAGCTGAATAAAGATGAAAAAAATATTTCTGATCAAGTTTTACTTGATCAAGAAGCTGTTCTGAATAACCTTTCTGTGACGCTTGAAAAAAAAGCTGCACTAAAAAATAACTTAAAACAAAAAGTGATCACTCAATGGGGTGATAAATTTTATCGCTTAATCAGTGAAAATGAAGATAAAAGTAACCTAAAAAAAATACTCCAAGGGAATGCTCGGTTAATTAAGATCACCCTCCCCTCGGCTGAGAGTAATAACCCGGTTCCAAAAAAAATAATTTTTTCTCCTATTAATGGGAATAACGAGATAGAAGGATCCTTTGTTGCCGAAGCGCCAACGATAGAACCGAGTATCCTTGGACAGACTTTTTATTACCTCATCAATTCCTCTGAATTAAGAATTGGTTCAAAACTTGTTGGGTTTTACACAAATGATCAAAAAAATCAAAAGAAGTTATATGAAATACCAAATTCTGCCATTGTCTGGAGTAATGGAGTCTCTTGGGTTTACACAGAAACTGAGAGTAATTTATTTATCAAAAAACCCATTAATTTAATTAATGAAATCAAATCAGGATGGTTAGCCAAATCAAAATTATTAAATGATCAAGATTTATTAGTTATTAATGGAGCTCAACTTCTTCTTTCCGAGGAATATAAATATCAAATTAAAAATGAAAATGAGGATTAATTGTCATCATTAATTAAATTTTCTATTAAATATGCTGGTGTTATTATTGGCTTGGCTCTCATTATCGTGGTGTATGGGATTGTTCAAATCAAAAATAGCCCCTTAAATGTATTCCCAGAATTTTCGCCAACACAAGTTGTGATTCAAACTGAATCTCCTGGATTCTCATCAGATTTAGTTGAAAAGTTAGTCACGCGACCCATTGAGGTGATGGTATCGGGAACAATTGGCATTAAACAAATTCGCTCCCAATCTATCCCTGGGCTTTCGGTGGTAACTGTGATCTTTAATGAAGATACTAATATTTACCTTAATCGACAATCCATTACTGAAAAACTCTCAACTTTAACCAATATTTTACCCACAAATATTATTCCAAAAATTACGCCCCTCACCTCTTCGGCATCGAGTGTTTTAGGCATTGGTTTAACCTCAGAAACAAAAAATGAAATTGAGCTTCGTTCTTTTGCTGACAATGTAGTCATCCCGCATTTGATGAGTGTTGAAGGAGTGGCTGATGTTAATCGTTTTGGGGGAAAGGTCAGGCAATATCAAATAAAAACGATCCCAAAAAAATTAATCGAAAATAATATCAGTTTGCAAGATATCTTTTTAGCAGCTCAAAAATCATCTGCGGTTAGAGGAGCGGGTTTTATTCAAAATAAAAATCAAAGAATTATTATTAATACCGAAGGCCAAGCGTTGACCATAGAAGAGTTAAAACAAACTACCCTGGTAAACCAACAAGGAAAGCTTCTTCGATTAAAAGATGTGGCTGAGATTGAAGATGGGTTTGTTCCCTCAATCAGCAGTGCATCAATTAACGGACAAATTGGTGTCTATCTTTCTATTCAAGGACAGCTTGGTTCAGACACTTACGAACTGACAAAAAATCTTGAAAAGTCAATTCAATCACTTCTTCCAGTTTCTGATAAAGAACAAATTAAAATCCACACGGAGCTATTTAAACCCGCTAACTTTATTGATGCGTCGATCAAGGGTCTGAGAGTAGATATTATTATTGGTGCCGTATTGGTAATTGCAATCTTATATTTATTTCTTTTTAATTTCAGAACTGCTTTTATTTCTGCGGTTGCAATCCCCTTATCACTTCTCTCTGCTATCAGCATTATGAGCCATATGAACTTGGGTTTAAATGTAATGGTTTTGAGTGGACTAGCCATCGCCCTTGGTGAAGTTGTCGATGATGCGATTATTGATGTAGAAAATATTTTTCGAAGGTTAAGAGAAAACAAAAAACTCAGCAACAAAAAACCTTTATATCAAGTAGTCTTTGAATCATCCATGGAAGTCAGAAAATCAGTTGTTTATGCAACATTAATTATCGTAATTGTTTTTCTTCCACTGTTATCACTCTCGGGTGTTGCCGGAAAGTTATTTGGACCATTAGGAATAGCTTATATTTTATCGATCCTTGCCTCTTTGTTAGTTGCTCTAACGGTGACGCCAGCTTTAAGTTTTCTCTTATTAGCGAAAAATGAAAATTTAAACACAGATGATTCACCAGTGATTCAATCTCTTAAAAAAAGTTATCGTAAAGTATTATTAAAAATCGAATCTCGCTCAAAATTAATACTCACATTTTCATTTTTTGTGATTATGTTTGGACTGTCTTTTATCCCCTTATTTAAAACTCATTTCATTCCTCCGTTAAATGAGGGTCACTATATTATGCACATGACGGCATACCCAGGAACGTCTGAACAAGAATCACTGCGAATTGGCAACCTAGTTTCAAATCAAATTCTTAATATCGATGGTGTTCAATCCGTTGCTCAATGGGTGGGTCGATCTCCGTTAGGTGCGGATACATTTGGGACCCATTACAGTGAGTTTGAAATTGAATTATCCAAGCAGTCGGGAGATGATCAGCGCCGAATATTAAAGTCGATCCAAGATATCGTCTATGATAAAAATAATGGATTTGTTGGAGTGAATTTTGCCATCAATACTTTTTTAACAGAAAGGATTGAGGAAACCATATCTGGTTACAATGCGGCTGTGGTGGTTAATCTGTATGGAAAAAACTTAGACTCCCTTGATCAGGACGCCATAAAAGTTGCTCAACTTCTTGAAAGTATGCCGGGATCAAAAGATATTATGCTGCAATCACCACCAGGCAATCCTCAAGTGAATATTAAATTACTCCCGGAACAGCTCACTAACTTCGGATTAAGCCGAGCCGATGTACTTGATGTCGTTCGAGCTGCTTATGAAAATCTTCCTGTCGCCCAAATCTACGAGAGAATGATCCCAATTGATATCGCTGTAACAATCGACGATGAATTTAAGGACGATATTGAAGATATAAAAAAATTACCACTGCATACATCATCAGGACAAATGATTACCCTTGAGGATGTAGCTCAAATTACACAAGTTAGTGGGCGATCAAAAATTCTTCACCAAGGTGGAAAACGTGTGCAAACCATTACTGCAAATATTGAAAATTATGATTTAAATGAATTTATTGATAACGTTACCAAGAGTTTGAATCAGACACAGCTTGGATCTGGAAATTATTATGAGATCACCGGAGAGGCCCAAGAAAATGCAAAATCACGAGAAGACTTAATTGCGCATTCGGTCATTGCCATTGCCGGAGTTCTGCTAATGCTATTCATTGCCTTTGGGACTCTAAGGAACTTAAGCCTAACCTTATTGAATCTTCCTTTTGCATTAATTGGTGGAGTTATTGCGGCCTCTATGCATGGGGGTTGGATTTCAATTGGCTCATTAGTTGGTTTTGTTACTTTATTTGGGATTACTCTAAGAAATTCTATTATGCTCATTTCCCACTACCAACATCTCGTTGATCATGAGGGTCATTCTTGGAATCTTGAAACATGTATTCAAGGGGCGTCAGAGCGACTTCCGTCAATCTTAATGACCGCCCTGGTTGCTGGTCTAGCCCTTTTGCCGATTGCGATTGGATCTGGTGAGCCAGGAAAAGAAATTGAAGGGCCAATGGCCATGATTATTATTGGTGGATTATTCACCTCGACTATTCTGAATTTACTTATTCTTCCGACGGTCTTGTTACATTATGGAGAATTTAAAAGAACAAAATTTTTAAATTTCTAATGCGTCTATTTGTTGCGCTAAATGAATATCTTTTATTGATAAACCCCCAACATCGTGAGTGGAACAAGTAATTTTTACTTTATTGTATTGAATTAAAATATCTGGATGGTGATCTAAAGATTCTGCCAATAAAGCCACCTTGTTGGTAAATACAATACTCTTTTCAAATGATTGAAATACGAATAATTTATAAATTAATTTAGCCTCAGTCACCCAGCTTGGTAACTGCTCCTTAGCCTTATTGATTATTTCCTCTGCTATCATTGTCCCTCCTAAAATAAGTAATAACATTTTCAATATTAGCAGCTTTATCTTGAATCTCTTGAAATTCACTTTGAGCTGAAGATCCACGGGTAATTCCACCGCCGGAAAAATAGTTTAAGACTCCATTTTTTGCCACCAAGGTTCGGATTGCAATATTTGAATTCATTGAGCCTGAAAAGCTTAAATAGAAAATTGAACCACAATAAACCTCGCGAGCAAATTCTTCAAGCTCGCTAATAATCTCCATTGATCTTTGTTTGGGGGCGCCCGTGATTGAGCCACCTGGAAATGCATCGCAATACGCTATCCATGCTGAAATATTACTTAATAATTTTCCCTCTATTGTACTTACTAAGTGATGAACATTTGGGTAGCTTTCTAAAGCAAACAAATCCTTTACTTGGACTGATCCTGTTTCGCAATTTTTACCCAAATCATTGCGAATTAAATCTACAATCATAAGATTCTCGGCTCTATCTTTTTCACTAGACATTAACTTTAATCTTAATTTTTCATCAGATATTTCATCCTTCCCTCGGGGCATGGTCCCTTTGATTGGCCGAGACACAATAATGTTATCTTTAATGGAAATAAATTGTTCTGGTGAGCCTGAAATAATTGAGAAATCTTCGAAATTTATATACGCCATGTAAGAGGATTGATTGATTTTTCTAAACTGTTTATAAAAGATCCATGGATCTCCGCTGTATTTAACCGTAAAATTTGTAGCAAGATTGACCTGATATACATCCCCATTGACAATGTAATCTTGAATTTTATTAAACTTTTTACAGTACGCCTCGAAATCTTTTTGAGGCTCAAGATTGCCTTCTATGTTAAATTTTGCCTGTTCTTTCTTCGGATGGTTTAGCTGATCCAGTAATTTTTGGTGATAATTTTCAGCAAAAACTTTATCCTCATGACTGACCAAATACGCCTGCTCTTCATGGTGATCAATAATAATTACAGTTTTATAAGCATTTGCTCTTGCGATGGGTATCGATAAGAATTTATCGGAAGAATGATTAAACTCGTAAGCGAGATAACCAATAAAGCCTCCCTCAAAAGGTAACTCGCCCTCAGTTTTAAAATTTTTCTTAAAATCCTCAGACATGATGTCCACGATAGATATAAATGACTCATCAGATAAAAAATCTACACCGTCTTTTTGGATGGAAGTCTTTGTACCGAGATCTGTCAATTTAATAAATGGATTACTGCAGATGATGTCGTACCGATTTATCTGATTGTTTTTTTTATCGCTATGACAGCTATCAAGAAACATCGGGGTATCGTCAAATCTAATACAATCAAACCAAACAAAAGAGTCTTTAAAATAAGGTAGGTTGAAAGTGTGCATATAGATTAATTCTAAACAAAAAAGGGAGCAAACGCTCCCTTTTTCATCGATTGAGTCTAGATTATTCTAAGTTAGCATGAATCGCTCTCATGCCATCCTCAGATAACCCTTTGTCAAAATAAATTTCAGCAATGACCGCTTCTAGATAAACGAGAGTCGATAACTCAAATACCGTACCCATAGGCATACCTTCGGTATAAGTTGAGTAACTGTCATCATTGCCAATTTGTACCACTAAATCAGCAAGATCCGCCATCGCAGAACTTGTTTTTTGTGATATCACAGCGATTTTTCCGCCTTTTGATTTGGCTGTCTCAAGAATCGGCATGAGTGTTTTTGTTCCCCCTGATCCTGAGATAATGACTAATAAATCTCCATCTTTCAATGCTGGTGTCACAACTTCACCAACCATATTTACCTGATATCCAGAATGGACTAATCGCATTGCAAAAAAACGAGAAACAAGGCCCGAGCGGCCTGCCCCTCCAACAAAAATTCTTCCTGCTCCATCCACAAGAGATTTCAGCTTTGCAGCGTTGCTTTTATCAGTTTCTGATAATACTGTGGTTAACCTATCTAAAATTAGTTTTTGTGTATCCATTAAATTTCCTTAAATATCGAAATCGTAAAATCAAATCATACCAAAAAAAATCCCGACCTGAGCCGGGATTTTTAAAAATACTTGATCGACTAAGTAATTAGTGAGCGATGTCAGTAATTTCTTTTGCAGCAGCAGCTGGATCAGCAGCACCATAAATCGCAGCACCCGCAACAATAATCGCAGCACCCGCGTCTTTAACTTGCTGAGTTGTTGCAGCTTTAACACCACCAGCAACAGAAATTTTAGCACCAGTATTAAGTGCCGCAATCGTAGCTAAGTCAGCAAATGGTGTATGGCCAGCAGCTTGAGCGTCAAGACCAGTGTGAACACCGATAATTTGAGCACCAGCAGCAACAGCTTCTTTAGCTAAAGATGCTTTGTCGTCAACATTAATCATGTCAACTTGAACTTCTTTGCCGTATTTCTTCGCTGCAGCAATAACGCCCTTGATAGTAGCAATACCTGAAGCACCTAAAACTGTACAGATGTCTGCACCAGCTTTGTAAAATGGCTCAGCTTCGTATTCGCCAGCATCCATTGTTTTAAGGTCAACTAAGATTAAGTTGTTTGGGAACTTAGCTCTTAAAGTTTCTAATAATTTGATACCGTTATGCTTAATGCATGGTGTACCAATTTCTAAAATGTCTACATTCGCAGCAACTTTTTCAGCTAAAGCAACGGTTGCGTCGAAATCTAATGAGTCTAATGCGACTTGTGTTAATGCCATCGTTAATATCTCCCGATAAATAAAATTAAAAAATAAGTCTCAACTACCTATTTCGTGTTTGAAACGGAATATTATAGGTAGATAGATTCCATGTCAATGCAAAATCAGCTTCGCTTAAAGTTTCTCGGCAAGCGCTTTTTCAAGTTTATTTTGATCGATCACAAAATTTCGAATACCTTCCGCTAACTTCTCGGTTGCCATGGCATCTTCGTTATGATCAAACCTAAATTGATCTTCTTCTAATTTTGCAGGTTTTTCTGTTTTAGCTCCATTATCAACCAATTTTTTCTCAAGCTTGCCTTCTGTGTTTTCAAGTTCTGTGAGGAGCGCAGGAGCGATAGTTAGACGATCACACCCAGCTAACTCAGTGATTTCGCCAATATTTCTAAATGATGCGCCCATAACAACTGTCTTGAAACCATGTTCCTTGTACCAGTTATAGATCGTTGTCACTGACTTCACGCCTGGGTCATCTTGTGGGGCATATTCCTGACCAGTTTTGGCTTTGTACCAATCCATGATTCGTCCAACAAAAGGAGAAATAAGAAATACACCAGCCTCAGCGCATGCACGCGCTTGAGCAAAGCTAAATAATAAGGTCAAGTTACAATTAATACCCTCTTTTTCTAAAATCTCACCCGCTTTAATCCCTTCCCATGTAGAGGCTAGTTTAATCAAAACACGGTCATTTGAAACGCCGGCTTCGTTATATAACTTAATAAGCTTTTTACCTTTTTGCACCATCTTATCAATGTTAAATGATAGGCTTGCATCAACCTCGGTTGATATTCTTCCAGGGATGTGGTTTAAAATTTCAAGACCAACCGCGACTGCAAGCTTATCTGCAGCATTTTCGATTTGTTGTTCTTTTGACCCCCCTTGGGCTTTGGCATAAGCAATAGCCTCTTCAATCATTGACTCACACTGCGGTAATTGACTTGCCTTTAATAATAAAGATGGGTTAGTTGTTGCATCGACCGGCTTGAGGGTTTTAATTGCATCCACCTCTCCCGTGTCGGCAACGATGGTTGTCATTGATTTTAATTGTTCTAATAAAGATGCCATTGTTTTCTCCGTTTGACTATTTTTTAATCTTGAAATTATGTTATTACTTTTTAAAGAAAAAAGTAGTTTTTGACTAATTAATTAAGAGGTCAATTTTAGCAATATCCAAAGAAGTCTGCAATTAATATTAACTGTTTCCCAAATACTTTTGAAAGTAAAGGTGAATTTGATCAGCCATTTTAATAATATCAGAATCGGTGGTTGTAAAAGTTGTTAGACTATTCAATGAGAATTTATGGATCATATTTCGATACATACGATAAGCTTTTGATAAGGAATCAGCTTCTGTTTTTTTAATTAATTTTAATGAAGCCAAATCATCAATTAACGCCAAATTTCCTTTATTCTCAATTAATGATGGGTATTTTTTTGCATACAATAAAATAAAGTACTGAACGAAAAATTCAATATCAATCAGCCCCCCCTTGCTGTTTTTTATATCAAAATGACCCTGGCTAATTTGTTCACTATTTTCGTACATCTTTAAGCGCATTTGATAAATTTCAGCTTTTAGCTCGGAAACACTTCTATTTTTTATGAGTACTTTAGATCTAATTTGCTCAAATTTTAGTGCAAGTCTTTTATTGCCATAACAAAACCTTGCCTTTGAAAGTGCCTGATGTTCCCAAGCCCATGCTTGTTCATGCTGATACTTTGCAAAAGCATCAAAAGAGCTAACTAAAAGACCATTATTTCCGTTAGGTCTCAGCGCTAAATCTAATTCATAAAGAATACCTGCATTGGTATAACTTGAAAGCCAGGTACTTAACTTTTTAGCGATGTTGATAAACTCTGTTTTCTCATAAGCGTCATGATCATATAAAAAAACAATATCTAGGTCTGAGGCATAGCTCATCTCCTTTGCCCCAAATTTACCATAGGCAATAACTACAAAAGATTCAAAAAACTCGGTATTTTTAAATTTGGTTTTAAGAAAATTAAGGGTGAGGTAAATAAAAAAATCTGCAATTGCCGTTAACTCATCAGAGACTTTTTCAAGTGTGATAACTCCACGAATTTCTGAAATAGCGAGTTGAAAAACAAGTTTATGTTTCAAATCTCTCAAAAGGTCTAGCTGTTCATCCAGTTGGTCAGTCATCGACAAAGAGTCTAAGGTTCTTGCATACAATTGGTCATAATCAACCTGGAACATGCCCTCATTGATTAAAACATCATCAATCAGAATTGGGTGTTTTTTTATATAATCTATGATCCAGGTACTTTTTGAGGCAAATTCGATAATAGTTTTAAAGCATTCGATGTACTCAAAAAAGAAGGCAATGTAATTTGACCTTGAGGCAATGGTTTCAATAAGGTCATAAACTTTAATAAAAATTTGATCGTCGTAACCCTCCGCTTCGATCTCAGCATCTAATACTTCAAATAGATATAGAATTCGATTTTGGGATATTGCTGGCAACTTTTGCCAGCGTTTTGATTGGCATAAATTATCAACTATTGTCTTATTATTTTCGTTTTTATAGAGATATGTTTTCTGATCCTCCTGCTTATCTTGATTAAAGAATCCTTCAAATAAAAAATTAATCTGTTGCTGGCAATTATTAAGTTTTGATAAAAAACCTTCCGCCTCCATCGAAAAACTATCTGCCAAAATTTTTAAATCATCTCCGTTTGGAATGAGGTGTGTTTGCTTATCATCTTGATACTGAATTCGATGCTCAACGTTCCTAAAAAATATATAGGTATCTTTTAATAACCTATATTCTTTTTGCGGCAACAGCCCCTCGACATAAATTTGTTGAAGAACGTCTAAGCTGTTATTGCCCCTTAAATGGATATTTTTTCCACCCCTTATTAATTGCAGAGCTTGAATAATAAACTCGATCTCTCTAATGCCTCCATATCCAAGCTTGATGTCGTTTCCTTTATTTTTATCATTCAAGTCTTTTTTGATCAGTTTTTTTAGATTTCTAATTTCAGCGATGGTTTTATAGTCAAGATATTTCCGATACACAAAAGGTCGGATGATGGTGTCAATTTTTTTTTGGTTTCCAATAATAACCCTCTGTTTAATCCAAGCATATCGCTCCCACTCTCTTCCATAATTCAGGTAATAATCCTCAAGAAAATTGAGGGAGGGGACCTGAACCCCTTCAGACCCATGTGGCCTTAATCTCGTATCTACACGAAAGACAAAACCATTTTCATTATTATGATTAAGGGCAAAGATAATCTTTTTCGCAAAATTAAGAACCTGTGTTTTATATTCACTATCGTCATTTGTTGGATAATCATGAGCAAAAATCAAATCGATATCAGACGATACATTAAGCTCTCCGCCACCTAATTTACCCATCGCGATAATATAGAAGTGATGGTGAATATCTAAAAATTCTTTTTTATAAAAATTAAAGACGGCCGTTATAGCTTCGTTTGCAAAATGTGAGATGATCTCGACCACATTTTGATAGTCAATGATTCCTAACAGATCCTGAAAAATAAGCTTGTTTAGTAATTGGTTTCTAGAGGTTCTTAGATTATTCAAAAATAACTGCTCTTCTTGACAGTCACTGGGAATAATTTTTTCTACCTCAGTCACAGTCAAAGGATCGTAAGCAGCCTTCTCCAGGTACTCAAGTATGGCTGGGTTTGCAATCGAGCGTTTAAAATAACGGCTCCACTGAGATACTTTTTCTATGTCTTGTTTCAGTGCATTCATTGGTTTAGGTATGTGAAAAACTGAATTTATATTACATTATTTGATGACATTTCTTCACTAATTTGGCAAAATTACACACTTTATCAATAGTTTAAGAACATAATCAGTGATTTAATTAAATCACACAATTCAATATAGAGAGAAATGCATGGTTGATTACGTAATCCCTTTTGAAAAACTCAGGAATACCGACGTTGGTTCGGTGGGCGGAAAAAATGCTTCATTGGGAGAAATGATATCTCAGTTGACACAAAAAGAAATTCGAGTTCCAACTGGATTTGCAACTACGGCACAGGCTTTCCAAGAGTTCCTTAAGCATAATGATCTTGGAATACAAATTGAGTCTGAACTTGAGCACCTGGACATCAACGATGTCCAACAACTTGCGGCCTCTGGTAAAAAAATTCGTAATTGGATTATGCAAACTCCTTTTCCGAAGGAACTGGATCATGCTATTGAACAAGAATATGAAACCCTCATCCAGCGCTCCTCCAATGAGATGACCTTTGCCGTTCGCTCATCAGCAACCGCTGAAGATCTTCCTGACGCATCATTCGCAGGACAGCAAGAAAGTTTTCTTAACATTCATGGTATTGATAATATTAAAAAAGCCATCAAAGAAGTATTCGCATCGCTTTACAATGACCGGGCAATTTCTTATCGAGTCCATAAAGGCTTTATTCATGCTGATGTGTCAATTTCAGCCGGTGTGCAACAGATGGTTAGAAGTGATATTGGTTGCGCTGGAGTGATGTTTTCAATCGATACCGAATCTGGATTTAAGGATGTTGTTTTTATCACCTCATCTTATGGCTTAGGAGAAACGGTCGTTCAGGGTGCAGTAAACCCTGATGAATTCTATGTGCACAAACCCCTTCTGAAAAAAAACTTTCCAGCAATAGTTAAAAAAACAATAGGCTCAAAAAAAATTAAAATGATTTTCTCAAATTTAAATGAGGCTGGAAAAAGTACCGAGACGATTGATGTTAACCCACAAGATGCAGATCAATTTAGTCTAACTAATGAAGAGGTTCTTGAATTAGCGAAATATGCCGTTACCATCGAGGAGCATTATGGTTGCCCTATGGACATTGAGTGGGGAAAAAATGGCTTAGACAATAAACTGTATATTCTTCAAGCACGGCCTGAAACAGTTAAATCTCAGAAAAAAAATGTGACCGAAACTTATAAATTAAAAGAAACCAGTAAAGCTATTGTGGCTGGTAGAGCAGTGACTCAAAAAATTGGAACGGGGCCCGTTCGAGTTGTTACCGATCCCAATGAAATGCACACAGTACAACCCGGTGATATCTTAGTCGCAGACATGACCGACCCCAATTGGGAGCCTGTTATGAAACGCGCTTCAGCATTGGTTACTAATCGTGGTGGACGAACTTGTCATGCGGCGATTATTGCTCGTGAGTTAGGTATTCCAGCTATTGTTGGAAGTGTAAATGCCACCGAATTATTAAATGATGGGGATATTGTTACTGTATCTTGTGCTGAGGGAGAAACCGGAATTGTTTATCAAGGTCAGCTTGATTTTGATATAGACATTCAAGAAGATGGTGAGTTACCCAAACCCCCTGTAAAAATTATGATGAATGTAGGTAATCCAGATATGGCTTTTACCTTCGCTCAAATTCCTAACCATGGTGTTGGTTTAGCAAGACTTGAGTTTGTCATTAACAACATTATCGGAGTGCATCCAAAAGCAATTATTAATTATGCGGCTATGCCAAATGATATCAAGAGTGTTATTGATCATAAGGCAAAAGGATATAAAGATCCCGAGGATTTTTATATCAGCAAGGTGGCTGAAGGAATCGCTACCATTGGGGCTGCGTTTTACCCTAATCCAGTCATTTTAAGAACCTCTGATTTTAAATCGAATGAATACAAAAAATTAGTTGCAGGTGATATTTACGAACCTGATGAAGAGAATCCCATGATCGGATTCAGAGGAGCTGCTCGATATCGCTCAGAGGAATTCAAAGACTGTTTCGCTTTAGAATGTAAAGCTTTGAAAAGAGTTCGCGATGAATTGGGCCTCACTAATATTGAAATCATGATTCCATTCGTACGAACATTAGATGAGGCTAAAGCGGTAATTGAAATTTTACAAACTCATGGATTAAAAAGAGGAGAAAATGGGCTCAAAGTCATTATGATGTGTGAAGTACCATCCAATGCCATCCTTGCAGATGATTTCCTTGATCTGTTCGATGGCTTCTCGATTGGATCAAATGATTTAACTCAACTCACTTTGGGGACCGATCGCGATTCAGGTATTTTAGCAGATGGATTTGATGAAAGAGATCCTGCGGTCATGAAATTAATTGAGCAGGCAATTTCATCCGCCAAGAAAAAAAATAAATACGTTGGTATTTGTGGACAAGGTCCGTCAGATCATGATGATTTTGCTCAATGGCTGGTTGAAAAAGGAATTACTTCAGTCTCATTAAATCCAGATACAGTGGTTTCAACCTGGAAAAAAATCTCTAATTAATGGCTAACGATCTTAAACGTCGTGCTTTTTTTATTTCTGATGGAACGGGCATTACCGCCGGATCACTTGGCGGTCTTTTGGCGCATTTTCCAGAAACGGAATTTGAGCAAATTCGAATCCCTTTTACAGATTCACATCAAAAAATTGAAGATGCCCAAAAACGTATTGTAAATGCCAAATTAATCAATGGTTTGCGTCCTGTAGTCATTATGTCTATTGGGAGCAATGAATTAAGAAGTGAGCTGAAAGAGGTTGATGCATATTACATTGACCTGTTTGAATCTTTTATATTTCCTTTAGGAAAAGAATTACAGCAAGTTCCTCTCACTCGCCCAGGTGTTGCCCATAGCATGAATGGTGCAAATTATGGCAATCGGATTGAGGCGATCAACTTTGCACTCGGTCACGATGATGGGATGACCCATAATGGTCTAAATCAGGCTCACGTAATATTAGTCGGTGTTTCTCGCAGTGGAAAAACGCCAACCAGTATTTACCTAGCGATGCAGTTTGGTATCAAAGCGGCCAACTATCCCTTGATTCCTGAAGACTTTGAGCGAGGAACCGTTCCCCCTATTCTCGAAGGTTATATCGATAAAATTTTTGGTCTAACCATTCAACCGAACCGCTTAAGCTCGCTAAGAAGTGAGCGTAGGCCCGACAGTCATTATGCTTCGATTGAAAACTGTAAAGATGAAATTAAAAAAGCAGAAAAATTGATGCAAAAACTAGGCGTGCCTATTGTAGATTCAACAAGTCGCTCAGTCGAGGAATTGTCTGCAATCATCATCCAACACATCAACAAAAACTAGTTAATGTTGTAAGGCTTTAGGACCTTCTTAATATCGTTTGATTCTGGATTAGTCATGCTTGAAAACACGTGGACTTTTTCAAAATTTGGCATGACAACAAATTTATAAAAATTCCACATCGGAGCCTTGCCAGTAACCTCGCTCAGTTTCTGATAAATCGGATTGGCTTTAGGGCCCACAACACTTGATTTTTCCATCATTGGAAATTCAACGGCATAAGTTAGTTTGCAGAATTTTTGAATGTCCTCATTTGAGCCCGGTTCTTGATTAAAATCGTTGGATGGAAAACCAACAATCAAGAGCTTATCTTTATTGTTAGCATATAATTTTTCTAAATCTTCAAATTGGGAAGTAAATCCACATTTACTCGCCGTATTGACAAAGATAATTGGCTTATCTTTATGTTCACATAAATTAAAATCTTTACCCTGAAGAGTTTTTAAAGGTGTGTCGTAAAAATTTCCACAAGCCCCAGAACTGACCACAGGAAATATAAATAAAGAGAGTATTGATAATATTTTTTTCATTTTTTTACGATCCTTAAAAAATTTAATTGTTCAATTCTTTTTTCGCCACACCCATGGTGGGAGAGCTTTTAGATTTTTAAACAAACCTAAAAATTGCCTTTGCGCAATTTGTTCTGCTTGATCATAGAGTTTTTGATCATTTTCATCAAGACTATCTTGATATTGTCGATAAAACCACGCGCACCCTTTTTTAATCATAGCTAGATTGATATCCACTTGATTAATCTTTATTTTAGCTAAAATTCTCTGATAACGATCTTGTCCAAACTTGACTAATTGTACTGGTTTATTTTCAATTAATTCAACCAAGCATTGTTTTGATTCTTTTCCAAACTCCTGTTTCAACTCTGGTGCGTCAATGCCTACTAATCGAATTTTTTTATAGCTTGTATCGCCATTTTTCAAAAAATGAACCGTATCACCATCAATTATCTTTATAATGTTTCCATTTTCTGTTGAACTATAAGTAAAACCATTTAGACTAAAAGAAATGAACCATAAAGTTAATAAAATAATTTTTTTATCCATTATTTTTAATCTCATTTTTATTAGGATATTATCAGCCAATGAAGAAACCTCTGTCCAATATTATTTTGATGATCGTTATAATTATTACTCCGATTCAGAAAGAATTTCAACCAGGGTAAACAGAAGAATTTTTTATCGTCATTCCGATGTGTTTAAAGAAGCATTAGCTGACTATCAACAATCAATTAACAAGATATCCTTCAGTCAATGTCTAGAATCAAATGCCTCCGACTTTATTATCAAGCTTGAACCTAATTTCTTTTACAACCCACTCATGCAAACGATGTATGCAGATTTAAACTATTACATTTACCAAGAGCCATCAAAGCAAATTGATCATGGTACATTGTCAATTAAAAAACAAATGTATATTCAAGCCCGACATGACATCCAGCTAAAGAATCTTTATTTAGAATTTTTAAATCAGCTGTCCGAAAAATTACCAGCTAGTGTTCCGGATCAAGCCATTAATGGAGAGTTTTGTAAAATAATCTAGATAGATATCTATTGGTATTCATTTATTGCAACTCTGCTTTTGTTATCACTAATGATCAATATACCTTTTTCATATGCACAGGAGAGTCCATTTACCCTCGTATAGACGGAACCTTGCCCAGTGACTTGAGATAATAATTTTCCCTCATTACAGACTAATTTTTTTGGATCTTCGGGTTGGGATACCAAATGCTGCACAACGATACCAAAAACTAAGAACAGCATCGTGAGTGCTACGAGATGTTTCAAGACTGTTTTCACCATTCTTGATACCTATCTAAGTAAAATACACAACATATTGTATCTTATTCATAAAAAAAATCAATTTGTTGTTATTTTTTGTGTGGAAATAAAAAATGGCGGAAGGGGCGGGATTCGAACCCGCGTTAGGGAGTTCACCCTAAACACGCTTTCCAGGCGTGCGACTTAAACCACTCATCCACCCTTCCAAGAAATTTTGCATATTATACATAGATAGCTCGTGAGATTGTTGACTTGATTTAAAATCCAAATGGCTTTAATGTAATGTTTCGATGATGCTTTAATAGAAGCTTTTAGTTCATAGCTCATTTATTTTTGGGAGGAAAGAAAAATGGCGTTTGATACACTGAAGAACCTTGGAATTGATAGTCCATTCAAGGAAAGATATGATAATTTTATAGGTGGTAAATGGGTTAAACCCGTTGAAGGTAAATATTTTGAAAATATTACCCCACTAACTGGCAAGCCTTTTTGTGAAGTTGCAAGATCGACTGAAGCCGATATTAATTTAGCCTTGGATGCAGCCCATGCAGCTAAAGATGCATGGGGCAAAACAAGCCCCACTGAAAGAGCAAATATTCTCAATAAAATTGCTGACCGTATGGAGCAAAATCTTGAAAAAATTGCACTCGCAGAAACGATTGATAACGGTAAACCTATTCGTGAAACGATGGCTGCCGACATTCCCTTAGCGATTGATCACTTTAGATACTTTGCAGGGGCTATTCGTGCCCAAGAAGGCTCAGTTTGTGAAATTGATCACGACACCGTAGCCTACCATTTTCATGAACCACTTGGGGTAGTTGGTCAGATTATTCCTTGGAATTTCCCGATTTTGATGGCAGCATGGAAACTTGCACCAGCTATTGGTGCTGGTAACTGCGTGGTCATGAAACCTGCAGAACAAACTCCAGTATCCATACTGATTGTAGCTGAAATTATTGGTGACCTTCTTCCTCCTGGGGTGCTTAACCTTGTGAATGGGTTTGGTCTTGAAGCGGGCAAGCCTCTAGCTAGTTCAAGTAGAATTGCAAAGATTGCTTTTACCGGTGAAACCACTACTGGTCGATTGATTATGCAATATGCATCGCAAAACATCATTCCAGTAACTCTTGAGCTCGGTGGTAAATCTCCAAATATTTTCTTTGAAGACGTTATGGATAAAGATGACGCTTATTTCGACAAAGCTCTAGAAGGATTCACGATGTTTGCTTTAAACCAAGGTGAAGTCTGTACCTGCCCCTCACGTGCATTGATTCAAGAGTCGATTTACGACGCCTTTATTGAGCGTGCCATTGAGAGAACTAAAGCGATTAAAAGTGGATCCCCCCTGGACGCAGCGACTATGATTGGTGCACAAGCGTCTAGCGAACAACAAGAAAAAATTATGTCATACATTAAACTTGGACAAGAAGAAGGCGCTGAACTATTAACAGGCGGCAATCAACGTTCATTAGATGGTGAGCTTTCAGGTGGTTACTATATTGAGCCAACAATTCTTAAAGGGCACAACAAGATGAGAATTTTCCAAGAAGAAATTTTTGGTCCAGTCGTCTCGGTTACAACCTTTAAAGACGAGGCTGAAGCACTTGCAATTGCTAATGATACTCTGTATGGATTAGGTTCAGGAGTGTGGACGCGAAATGGTAATACCGCTCATCGTATGGGTCGTGGCATTCAAGCTGGACGTGTATGGACTAATTGTTATCATGCCTACCCGGCCCATGCTGCCTTTGGTGGGTATAAGCAATCTGGTATAGGTCGTGAAACCCACAAGATGATGCTTGATCACTATCAACAGACTAAAAATTTATTGGTCAGTTACAGCGAAAATAAATTAGGTTTCTTTTAGCCTGCTAAATTAGTATAAAATAAAGGCTGCACTTTAACGCAGCCTTTTTTTATGATTACACGAATTACATCTACTGATAAAGCCAACCAACTTATAGATGAGTTGGTAAAGATTCATGGGCCCGTCATGTTTCATCAATCTGGGGGGTGTTGTGATGGAAGTGCACCGATGTGTTATCCCCAGGGTGAGTTCTTTTTAGGAAACAGTGATGTTTGTCTAGGAGAGGTTCATGGTGTTCCTTTTTACATGAGCTTTACTCAATTTGAATATTGGGAACATACTCACCTCACTTTAGATGCTATACCAGGTACTGGAGGCCAATTTTCATTAGAGCGCCCAACTGGTTTGCGTTTTTTTATTCGCTCCCGCCTCTACTCAGATGAGGAATGGAAATACCTCTCACAATACCCAGTAAAAAGATGTGGCTAGCTGAACATAGCAAACCATCTTCATGTAGAATATTAATTGGCGGGTCACCTCGCATTGTAAGTTAGCCAACCTGGTCAGGTGCGGAAGCAAGCAGCCACAACTAATGAAACAAGTGCCGAGATTATGGCTCGCCTTAACTTTTAAACATTATGAAAAATCAAGCATTAGCAAGAAAATGGCGCCCGAAAAATTTTGACTCCATAGTGGGTCAAGAATTTGCTATACAAGCAATTAAAAACTCCATTCAAAATGAACGCATTCATCATGCCTACTTATTTTCTGGAACACGTGGGGTTGGAAAAACAACCATTGCTCGAATCTTTGCTAAATGCTTGAATTGCCAAACTGGGGTCACCGATACCCCCTGCTGTGAATGTTCCTCATGCCTGGAAATTGATCAATCAAAAGCCATTGATGTCATTGAGCTGGATGCAGCATCAAATACCCAAGTCGATAACATGCGTGAGTTGATGGAAAATGCTAATTATCAACCGACCTCTTCACCATACAAAGTTTTTATCATTGATGAAGTGCATATGCTTTCGAAAAGCTCATTTAATGCGATGTTAAAAACACTTGAGGAGCCCCCGGCCCATGTTATTTTTATATTAGCAACCACCGATCCTGAAAAAATTCCAGTGACTGTAGTCTCTCGGTGCTTACATTTTAATTTGATGCAAATGACCAATGAAGAACTTATTGGACAATTAAAAAAAATATTTGATGAAGAAAAAATTAACTATGATGAGCCAGCAGTTGATATGATTGCTCAATTTGCTGAGGGAAGTATGCGGGATGCATTGTCCTTGGCGGACCGAGTAATTAACTACACCAATGGGGAAGTAATCAGTGAAAAACTTCAGACCATCCTAGGGATAATATCTAAGGACACAACCACAGACTTAATAGAGGCGATTGTTAACAATAAGAAGGAAGTTGTGCAATCCATTTTATCGACGATTAAGACAGCAAATCTATCCTATGAAAATATATTAAAAACCTTATCAGAGAGATTTTATGACATCTCTGTGGAGCAAACCTTTAATGAAAATCCGGATCGAAAAAAATCCATGGCAGATGTCATTGACCCCAAACTACTTCAAACACTCTACCAAATTACCATTCATGGATTAAAAGATCTTCCGCTAGCTCCGAATCCCTATGTGGGTTTTGTTATGACGGTGATCCGATTAATGAACTTTATGCCAAATAATAATCCGAATAATATGTCTTTAGAGCCAAACAAAGAAACGCAACCCAAATCAATTAAAAAATCAAACTCCACCGAAGAACCTGAAAAAAAAAATTTAACATCTGACGATAGTTACATAAAAATAAACCCAAATAATTGGCGTCAAGTTGTCGAGCAACTTAAACATGGCATGGCAAAAACACTCGCGCAGAATTGTGAAATTAATTCATTTAGTGATCAGCAACTTTACCTCGCAGTGGACGATAAATTTAAACACCTAAATAACGATAAATACATCAACATTCTTGAGTCATCGCTTCTTGAATTAACAGGTGAAAGAGTTCGCGTTTTTATTCAAGAGGCAGAAACCACCCAAACTCCAGCTCATGAAAAAAGTCTGGAAGACTCTGAGGCTTTAAAACATGCAACAAATTCAATAAAATCCGATCAAAATTTGGAAAAAATATTAAATGAGTTTGAAGGTCAAATTATTGAAGAAACCATCAAACCAATCAATCATTAAGAGGAGAAATTATTATGGCAAAAGGTGGCATGGGAAATCTAATGAAGCAAGCACAAATGATGCAAGCCAATCTTCAAAAGGCTCAGAATGAACTGGGTAATATTGAAGTGGAAGGCTCAGCAAGCAATGGGCAAGTAAAGATCACAATGACTTGTAAAAATGAAGTCAAGAAAGTTTTTATTGATGAATCTTTGATGCAAGATAAAGAGCTGCTAGAGGACCTTATACTGGTGGCCTTAAAAGACACACAAGCAAAAATTGAAGCCACAACGAGTCAAAAAATGTCTGGGCTTGTTCCCCCTGGCATGAACCTTCCTTTCTAAGAAAAGAATATCATGTCAAAAGTGCTTGATGAATTAATAGATAGCATCAAATGTCTGCCCGGTGTTGGTCCAAAATCTGCAACCCGAATGGCTTATTACCTTCTCCAGCGTGATCCAAAAGGTGCGAGGCGCCTAGCAAACTCAATACTCAATAGTTTTGAGTTACTCGGAAAATGCACATCATGTAATAATTTTTCAGAAACACCCACTTGTAATTTGTGTCTCGATCCAAAGCGTAACAAAAAAATCTTATGCATTATTGAAATGCCAACGGATCTACTGATGTTTGAACAGACACATTCCTTTGATGGTATGTACTATATTTTAATGGGTAGACTATCTCCTCTGGATGGAATTGGTCCAAAAGATTTAAATATGGGTGGCTTATATGATCGCTGTAAGGATGAACAAATTGAAGAGATCATCATCGCCACAAACTTTACCAAAGAAGGTGACGCAACGGCAACTTACATCACCGAATTACTAAAAGATCTTGGAAAGAAATTGAGCCGAATTGCAAGGGGGATGCCTTCTGGGTCAGAAATCGAGTACACTGATTCCGGCACCTTGGCTCAAGCTATATCAGAGCGAAAAACTATCAATCAAAAGTTTTAAATCTTTTGATGAATTAATTACGTAATCATTACCCCAAACTTCTATATTTTCTTTGGGATCAATGTATCCATAAGCAGCTAATACTGAGCCGACATTGGTTTTATTCGCCGCAATAATATCGCGTTCCCCATCTCCAATATAAAGGACTTCAGTTGGTTTTAAATTTTCTTGCGTAAGGGCATTGAGCAGCATGTCGTTATCTGGTTTTGGTTTAAAACCATCATCTGGACTGATCACAAACTTAAATAGATGATGTATATCAAGCCGTTCGATAATTTTATTAGTAAAAATCTTTGGTTTATTGGTGACTATGCCTAAGATTATATTTTGTTGATACAAATCATTAAGCAAAATTTCCAAATCACTAAACAAACTCACATTATCGGCACAAACAGTGAGGTAATATTCAATAAATTCATTTACTAAGCCTTGAGAATCTATCTCCTCCTTGGAAAAACGTTTTAGCAAAAA
>Ga0181557_1000440_pt1 | contig 52722 bp, 57 predicted proteins | sample 011ome_23_FD_148632 | JGI IMG/M metagenome (GOLD analysis project Ga0181557, IMG submission 148632) | Coastal salt marsh microbial communities from the Groves Creek Marsh, Skidaway Island, Georgia - 011506CT metaG (spades assembly) | ecosystem: Environmental > Aquatic > Marine > Intertidal zone...
ATGATTGATAAAATTAAATCAACCATGCCTGAGTTACCTGCCACCATTGCTGAACGTTTTGAAAAGGAGTTAGGTTTGTCTAGTTACGATGCATTGGAGTTAACATCCAGTCGAGAGGTGACAAATTTTTTCACAGAAACTATTAAGTTTGGGTCTAGCGCAAAGCTATCGGCAAATTGGATATTGGGCAGCTTATTTTCTCAACTTAAAGAAAATGATCTATCAATTTCTTCATGTCCAATATTGCCAGCACAGTTGGCAGCTCTAATTAAGCGTATTGAAGATCAAACGATTTCAAACAATGCAGCAAAAAAAGTTTTTGATGCATTATGGCAAAAACCTGCTTCCGAGATTGATGGGCTTATTGACGAGTTGGGTTTGAAACAAATAAGTGATAGTGGTGCAATTGATCAAATAGTCGATGAAGTAATGCAAACGAATATAAGCATGGTCGATGAATTTAAATCTGGCAAAGACAAGGCCTTTAATGCATTGGTAGGGCAAGTTATGAAAGCCTCAAAAGGCAAAGCAAACCCTACTCAAGTAAGTGAAATACTAAAGAAAAAATTGATTAATTAACGCCATAGCGCTTTTGATAGTCTTCAAGTGCGCTAAGATTTTCACTAAGAATTTCATGACTCATCAGAAAATTTTTAATTTCATTGAGATTCATGAGTGAGATAACAGGGATGCCATGATTTTTTTCTACCTCTTGGATTGCTGATAGCGTTGACTCCCCTTTTTCTTGCCTATCAATTGCAACCACAACCCCGCAAGGCACCCCACCTAATTCCTTTATAAGTGCAACTGAATGATTGATTGAGGTACCTGCTGAAATTACATCATCAATAATTAGGACATTACCTTGAATTGGTGAGCCAATAATTTCCCCACCTTCCCCATGATTCTTCTTTTCTTTTCGGTTAAAACTAAAAGGGATATTTTTATTTTTTTGACTTAACGCAATTGCAATGCTGCTGGCTAATGGGATACCTTTATAAGCTGGACCAAAGATCATATCAAATTGGATTTGGCTATTTATTATGGTTTGTGCATAAAACTCACCTAATTTTTTTAGGCTGTCGCCGTCATTAAAATTACCAAGATTAAAAAAATATGGACTTAATCTGCCTGCTTTTGTTTTAAATTCTCCAAATTGAAGAACTTTTTTTTCAAGCGCGAATTTAATAAATGCTGTCGTCTCTGTCATGATATACACTCTCTAGTAATGAAGATTATAACCTTAAATTTAAACGGGATTCGAGCTGCGGCAAGAAAAGGTTTTTTTCAATGGCTGGAAGATGAATCGCCCGATTATATTTGCTTACAAGAATTAAAAGCACAAGAGCAGGATTTAACGAATGAAATGTTGCAACCGAAGGGATACCATGGATATTTTTCTTTTGCAGAAAAAAAAGGTTATAGCGGTGTTGGAATCTATTCGAAAAATAAACCTCGAGAAGTATCAAACAAGATTCATTTACAAAGTATGGACGCTGAGGGCAGATATATTGAGCTTGCCTATGATAAGTTTAATTTAGTTTCTCTCTATTTGCCTTCAGGCTCCAGCGGTCATGAACGGCAAGCATTTAAATTTCAAGTACTAGATCAATTTTATGAATTCTTAGCATCGAAACAAAAAAAAAATAAGAATATTATTATTTGTGGCGATTTCAATATTGCTCACCAGGCTATTGACCTGAAAAACGACAAAGGAAATAAAAATAATTCTGGCTTCTGGCTTTTTACCAGAAGAGCGCGCGTGGATGACACGAGTTTTTAATGAGTTAGGTTGGGTTGATATTTACCGTTCTTTGCATCCATTAGAGGAGGAGGCAGCTTACACTTGGTGGAGTAGTCGTGGACAAGCTTGGGCAAAAAATGTCGGTTGGCGTATTGATTATCAGATTGGTAGTTCAAATTTAGCTGCCCACGTAGTTTCGGCATATGTCTATAAAGAGCAACGTTTTAGTGATCATGCACCGTTGATCGTAAATTATTCCGATTGATGCCAGGGAGCAATTTTATATAGCAGCAGCATTCCAGGAATGGCGATAATAAAACAAAAAATAAAAAAAGTTTGCCAGCCAAAAAATTCAACTAAATAGCCTGTCGATGCATTGGTAAGCGTTCTTGGTACAGAAGCTAAACTTGTAAATAAAGCAAATTGTGTTGCGGTGTAACTGGGGTTGGTAGTTTTTGCAATATAGGCAACAAATGCGGTTGTTCCAAGTCCCGCTGCAAAGAATTCTAACCCTACTGTAATAGCGAGAACGATGTTGTTATCACCCACGGATGCTAACCAAGCAAAACTTAATGTTGCAAACATTTGCATAAAGCCAAAAACCCATAGCGCTTTGTTGATCCCGAGTTTAATCATCCAAATACCACCCAACAGGCCCCCTATAATTCCCGGCCATAAGCCGGCATTTTTTGCGATTAAGCCTATCTCAGTCATTGAAAAACCTAGGTCAAGATAAAAAGGAGTTGCTAAGGCAGTTGCCATACTGTCACCAATTTTATAAAGAAAAATAAATAACAGGATCATTAGCGCACTATTTAAGCCTTTTCTATTTTTAAATTCTTTTAATGGTTCAATCACTGCTTCTTTCAGCGTTTTAGGCGAGGCAATTTTTAATTTTGGCTCACTTACCAAGAGGGTCATGATGATACCGGGTAACATAAAAAGCGCAGTCACAATAAAGACAAAATTCCAAGCAAAAAAATCAGCTAAAACTAAAGATAGTGAACCGGGTATTAAACTTGCAATTTTGTAGGCATTGACGTGCACAGCATTGCCCAAGCCTAACTCATGATCCAATAAAAGTTCACGACGATAGGCGTCAATTACTACATCTTGACTGGCACTAAAAAAAGCAATAACTATAGAAATAATAGCAACGGAAGTTAATTGTGATACCGGGTTAATGAAACCAGCAAGAGCTATAGTTAAAAGCAGAAGTAATTGAAAAATAATTAACCAGCCACGTCGTCTTCCCATCGCAAAAGAAAAACGGTCAAATAAAGGCGCCCATAAAAATTTCCAAGTAAAGGGAAATTGAATAAGGGCAAACAGCCCTATCGCCTTAAGATCTAAACCACTTGATCGTAACCATGCTGGCAATAAACTGATAAGGATAAAAAGTGGCAGCCCAGATGTGAATCCAGTAAAGATGCATATTAAACTTTTTTTATTGAAGATATCTTTGGCAACTATTTTTTTGCTTGCCATTATTTTTTAACTAATTGATACAACGCAAGCGCACCAAAAAAGTTGGGACAGAAATGAACTGACCTATTTTTTGTTACAACAAGACGATCCAAAACTTTTATTTTGTGCTCAGAGCAAAATTGATCAAAGTCTTTTACAGTGCATAGATGGACATTGGGTGTATCAAACCATTGATACGGTAGCTCATCGGAAATAGGCATTTGCCCCATTAAAATTTGCAGCCGGTCTCGCCAATAACCAAAATTTGGAAAAGTTACAATAACTTCTCGCCCAACACGTAACATTTCTTTCATTAACGCTTCGATATTATGCATCGACTGAATTGTTTTGGAGAGTATGACCACATCAAAAGAACCATCCTCAAAACCTGAGAGACCTGCCTCCAGATCCATTTGAATAACATCAATATTATTTTTTAAAGAGAGCAACCAATTATCTTTATCTTTTTCAATACCAAATCCTGTTATATTTTTTCGCTCAGCAAGGTAATTGAGTAGCGCGCCATCACCGCAACCGAGGTCAAGTACTTTGGATCGATCACCGACCCAATTTGAGATAATTTCAAAATCTGATCGTTTATTATTTCGTTTCATTTTTTATTTAGCATCTTTAAGAAATAGTTTTTTAATATGGCATGGTAATGATCATTTGACATTAAAAATGCATCATGACCACTTGCCGCATCAATTTCAGCATAACTAACTTTGATATTGTTATCTAATAAGGCTTTTACAATCTCCTTTGATCTATCGGGAGAAAATCGCCAATCACTGGTGAATGAAATCACTAAAAATTGGGATCTAACTTTTTTGAAAATTCGACTTAAATTTTTTATATTATTTTTTGTTGGATCAAAATAATCCAACGCTTTTGTCATCCGAATGTAAGTATTTGCATCGAATTCATTTACAAATTTATCAGCCTGGTAATTGAGGTAAGATTCCACCTCAAATTCTGGTTCAAAATTGTATCGATAGCCTTTAGTTTTTGTTTTTCTGCCAAATTTTGTTTTCATCACGTCATTTGACAAGTATGTAATATGCCCTAACATTCTTGCCAGCCGAAGACCCCGCTTAGGAACAAGTTTCTTTTCATAAAAGTCACCCTGATTAAAATCAGGATCGGTCAGAATAGATTGGCGTGCGACTTCATTGAATGCAATATTTTGTGCTGTTAAATTAGCTGCAGCTGCAATAACGATAGTGTGGTCTAAGGCATCAGGGAATTGGATTGACCACTGTAAAGCTTGCATACCACCCAAGCTTCCACCTAAGACAGCTTTGAGTTTTTTAATGCCTAAGTGGGTAATAAGTTCTTTTTGCGAATTAACCCAATCGGCAACAGAAAGAATAGGAAATTTTGAGCCCCAATTTTTATTTGTTTTTGGGTTAATTGATTTTGGCCCAGTGCTGCCATGACTGCCACCAAGATTATTTACTCCAATGACAAAAAATTTATTGGTATCCAATGATTTTCCAGGGCCAATCAGGTTATCCCACCAGCCAGGGTGCTTGTCTTTTTTTGTATAGTAACCAGCTAAATGGTGATTTCCAGAGAGGGCATGACACACTAAGATAGCATTATCTTTTTTTTGATTGAGTGTGCCATAAGTTTCATAAACTAATTCATAGTTTTCAAGCTTACGACCACAATCTAGCAGAAGAGCAGCTTCACTTTTAAATATTTTTGATTGGACAATCCCAACTGAATTTTTATCTTGCATTGCTTGATTATACTATCAGCTCATATTAATTGAGGCATATTATTTGGACCCCAGAGTAACTCTATATTTTTGATTAATATCTTTATATTGGGTTATGTTTTTTAGTTTATTTTTTTCAAAAATTTTTTTTACTTTACTTGCTTGATTGAATCCATGTTCAACGATTAAAAGACCATTGGTAACAAGAAATTTTTCAACTTGTGTACAAATTAATTTTATATCTTTAAGGCCGTAGTCTTCTGAAAAAAGAGCGAGGTCGGGTTCATGCTTAATTTCAGGACTAAATAAACGAGCGTCATTTTTGCTGACATAAGGTGGGTTACTGATAACAATATCAAAATTAAAATCCTCTATTCTTTCAAACCAATTACTCTCAATGAAGTTGAGTTTTTGGTTAAATTTCAATGCATTCTTTTTTGCCACTTTGAGAGCATCCTTCGAAATATCACTCAAAAAAACTTTGCTATTTTTATAATGATTGGCAAGTGTGATGCCTATGATTCCGGATCCTGTTCCTAAGTCTAAAATTTTAAGTGGTAATTCTTTATGAAAACGCTCAATGATAATATCAATTAATAACTCCGTATCTGGTCTGGGTGTTAACGTATGGCGGTTGACAAAAAAAGTTTCACCATAAAAGTCCCACTCCCCAAAAATATATGCCAAGGGCTGCCCCCCGCTTCTTTTTTTAACGAGCGTTTTTATTTTTTTAAATTGCGTGGCAGAAATCAAAGTTGTTTTATTCATGACCAAATCTAGATTGGAGATACCTAAAGTTTTTTGAAGAATAAACTTGGTTTCAAGCATGAGCTCTCTTTTTGAGAGCATTAATGATTCTTCAAGTTGGTAAAAAATAAAATTTTCAATAGCAGATATATTCAAGTCAATCACTGTCGAGTTGGGCAAGGAGATCGGCCTGATGCTCTGCGGTGAGAGCGTCAATTAAGTCAATAAGGTCACCATCCATTATAAAATCAATTTTGTAGAGAGTTAAATTAATTCGATGATCAGTAATTCTTCCTTGCGGAAAGTTATAAGTTCTAATTCTCTCACTTCTATCACCGCTACCTATTAAACTTTTTCTTTCACTGGCTCGTTGTGATTCTTGTTCTTTTATTTGATTATCTTTGATGCGGGCAGCCAAAATACTCATTGCCTGTGCTTTATTTCGGTGTTGTGATCGATCATCTTGACATTCAACAACGATACCCGTTGGAAGATGCGTAATTCTAACTGCAGAATCAGTCTTATTAATATGTTGTCCACCAGCACCCGATGCTCGGTAGGTATCAATTCGTAAATCCGCGGGATTAATTTGCACGTCAATAATTTCATCTGCTTCGGGCAAAATAGCAACAGTGATAGCTGAGGTATGAATGCGTCCTTGTGTTTCAGTGTCCGGAACACGTTGCACACGATGTCCGCCTGATTCGAATTTAAGTTTTGAATAGGCCCCCTGGCCAATGACTTTAGCAATAATTTCTTTATAACCACCTACTTCAGATTCATTCGAAGAAATAATTTCAATTTTCCAGTGCATCCGTTCCGCATAACGTGAATACATTCTAAAAATATCTGCTGCAAAAAGTGCAGATTCATCACCGCCAGCACCGGCTCGAATTTCAAGAAAAATATTTTTTTCATCATTTGGATCCTTTGGGAGTAAGAGTGCTTGTAATTTTTTTTCAAGTTTTATAATTTCTTCTTTGGCTAAATCTATTTCTTCTTGAGCAAAGATTTTCATTTCTGGTTCAGAAAGCATTTCTTTAGCATCCTCGATATTTTTCATTTTTGTTAAAAAATCTTTATAAATCTCAACGACAGGATTAATTTCTGAATGTTCTTTTGAAATTTTTTTGTAGCGCTCCATATCTTTGGTGGCGTTTTCCGAACTTAATTCTGCATTCAATTCAATCAAACGTTTTTGCAGTAATTCAAGTTTATTTTGCATGGAGGATTTCATTATTTTTTTAATCTTTCAAATTGAAAATTTTTTTTAGAAATTCAATACCATCCAAATTTTTATGTTTAGCATTGTCGTTAAGTGCTTTGGTTGGAGAGTGAAGAAATTTTTTCGTTAAGTTTTTTGATAATTTATCTAATACCTGCTCAACAGGAACCCCTTTTTTTAAATCTTTTTCCATTTTTTTAACTTCACTAATTCGTGTTTGTTCGAATTTATTGTTCAGATTTTTTATATATGGCGCGACGGTTTTTTGTTGCAGATGAGACATAAATTCTTCACATTGTTGTTGAATCAACAATTCTGCTTTTGCAGTTTCTTTTTCTCTGTTTTTTATGTTTTTTTCAGTGATTTTGGCTAAATCGTCAAATGTGTATAGGAAGATATCATCCAATTCCGCTACTTCTGGTTCTATATCGCGTGGTATGGCAAGATCAATTAAAAGCATAGGCTTGTGCTTTCGTAATCTTATTGCTTTTTCAATCATGCCTAATCCTATGATCGGAAGTTGGCTGCTTGTCGAGCTAATGACAATATCAAACGAATGCATTGTGTGATGAATGTCACCAATTAATATAGGATGACCACCTACTTTTTTAGCTAAAGCCATGCCATTCTTAATGGACCGATTTGCAATGGTTAATTGTTTCTTATTATTTGCAGAAAAATATTTACAACACAATTCTGTCATCTCTCCGGCGCCCACAAATAAAATATTAACGTTATTAGATTTACCATAAATTTTGTCCGCGACCTTAAGAATCGTCGACGCGACTGTTGTGCTGCTTGCACCAATGCCAGTTTTTGTTCTAACCAATTTGGCAGTTTCAAAAACCTTTTGAAAAAAGATGGCAATATTTTTACCTTGCCCGCCAACAAATTCTGATTGCTTTAGTGCTTGTTTCATTTGTCCTAGAATTTGTGTTTCACCCAGGATCATACTATCAAGCCCTGCAGCCACTCGACAGGCATGAGAAAAAGCTGCTTCATTTTTAAAAGTATACAGATGAGGTTTAAGATTCATTTCTTTAATGTTATGGAATTTTGCTAACCATGTAATTAATGTTTTGCTATCAGAAGCGCTCTGATAAATCTCAGTTCGGTTACAAGTTGATAAGATAAGAATGTCTGATGACATTTTTTCTTTTAATTCTAAAAGGGCCTGCGTCAATATATCATTAGTAAATACAAGTTTTTCTCTTAACTTAATAGGTGCAGTTTTATGATTTAGTCCAATCAGTTGAATTTGCATAGTCGAGGGATCGTTTGCTTTATCTTATCTGTTAAAAAGGGTTAAAATAGCTATTTTACAATATATTCAACTATAAATATTTGGGAACGAGTAACTTATGAATAAAACTTATCGCATTGCACCGAGTATTCTGTCGGCAAATTTTGCAACATTAGGTCAAGAAATTAGGGACGTTATTGCATCGGGTACTGATATTGTCCATTTTGATGTGATGGATAATCATTATGTGCCTAACCTTACTATTGGCCCGCTTGTGTGCGAGGCGATTCGACCTCTCACCGATGCCATCATTGATGTCCATTTGATGGTAAAACCGGTTGATAGAATTATTCCTGACTTTGCAAAAGCAGGTGCAGATATTATTACTTTTCATCCTGAAGGATCTGAACATATTGATCGAAGTTTATCTTTGGTCAGAGAATTGGGTTGTAAATCAGGCCTTGTTTTTAATCCTGCTACACCGTTAGACTATCTTGATTATGTGATGGATAAAATTGATATGGTTTTATTAATGTCGGTTAACCCTGGATTTGGTGGGCAGAAATTTATTCCAGAAATGTTGAAAAAATTAGCTGAAGCTAGAAAAAAAATTGATGCGTATACTGAAAAAACAGGGCGTGAAATTTGGTTAGAAATTGATGGAGGGGTCAACCCAGAAAATATTGCTGACATAGCAAAGGCGGGAGCAGATACTTTTGTTGCGGGTTCAGCGATTTTTAAAAATGCTAAAGATTCCGATCCAAACCGTTATGACAGTATTGTAAAATCATTACGAGATTCGCTAGCAGCCATCTAAAGATTGAAACATTTTTATAATATAAAAGGGGTTTTTTTTGACCTTGATGGCACACTTTTTGAAACTGCCCCTGAGCTGGTTGCTGCTGCTCAAAAAACGTTACAAAAATTAGGTTTGCAGACAGTCTCACCCAATGTGATTGAGTCTTTTATCGGTAAGGGAGCTGAAAATTTAGTTCGGAAATCTATTGAGCTATCAGCCTCAGGTGCAAGTGATCGATATCTAAAGTTAGGCATGGATTTATTTTATAAATTTTATGATGAAATTGCTGATCAAAGCAAAGCTTATGATGGGGCATTCGATGCAGTAATGCAATTGAACCATAAAGGATTAAAGCTCGCTTGTGTGACAAATAAGCCTAAACATTTTACGCATAAGATTTTAAAAGAACATAAGATGGACCAATTGTTAGATTTTGTTGTTTCAGGAGATGAGGTTGAGAAAAAAAAACCAGATCCCATGCCAATTCATTTGACATGTCACACACTGCAAATAAAACCCATTGAGTCGATTATGGTGGGTGATTCATGCCATGATATTGATGCGGGATATAATGCGGGGACTTTTGTTGTGACCGTGCCTTATGGTTACCAATCAGGTCAATCTATCAAATCAAATAAGGTCGACTTGGCAGTCAATAATTTAACTGACTTGCTGACAGTGATCAATTAATCATGTTTACATCACTCACCAAAGAGCAATTTATTCATTATAAGAACAAGGGCTTTAATCGAGTCCCAATTGTGATAGAAGCCCTTGCTGACCTGGATACGCCATTATCAATTTATTCGAAACTTGCCAATAAACCTTTTAGTTATCTTCTTGAATCGGTTGAGGGAGGAGAAACTTTTGGACGCTACTCTATTATTGGACTCCCGTCCAAATTAGTTTTTAAAATTTCGCAGCAATCCATTTCAATTTTTGAAAACAATAAACTTAAAGAGCAGTTTACGCATGAGAATCCATTGAACTTTATTGATGACTATATGCAATCATTTCGAGTTCCCGATGATATGAATTTACCAAGATACTCCGGAGGATTAGCGGGTTATTTTGGTTATGAGACGATTCAATATATTGAGCCAAAGTTATGCAAGAATTTTTTAGAAGATAAACTGCAACTACCTGACATCTTGTTAATGTTATCTGATGAAATTGTCGTGGTTGATAATGTCTTAGGTAAACTTTTTTTAATTAATTATGTTGACCCTGCAGAAAAGTATGCTTTTGAAGATGCAACAAAAAAATTAAGTGGCTATTTAAAAAGATTATCAGATGGTGTGACTTTAAAAGATACTAAGGCCCTTAACGAAACAGAACCGATGTCTGAATTTGGCGAGAAGCGATTTAAAGAAGCGGTAGAAAAAGTTAAAGATTACATTGTTGAGGGAGATGTCATGCAAGTTGTTTTATCGCAACGCATGAGTCAAGCATATGAATTCAGTCCATTAAGCCTTTATCGGGCCTTAAGGAGCTTAAATCCCTCACCTTATATGTTTTTTTATCACATGCATGATCATTTTGTCGTTGGAGCATCGCCCGAAATCTTAGTTTGCTTAGAAAATAAGAAAGTCACGGTAAGGCCAATTGCAGGAACTCGCCCTAGGGGGGTTACAAAAGATGAGGACCTGGCATATGAAAGAGAATTGCTGGCAGATCCAAAAGAAATAGCAGAACATGTGCAGCTTATGGATTTGGGTCGCAATGACATTGGCCGTGTTGCGAAAACTTCAACGGTCAAAGTAACAGATAACATGACTATTGAGCGTTACTCACATGTCATGCATATTGTGTCTAATGTGGTCGGAGATATTAAAGAGAATTTATCAGCAATTGATGTGTTAAAAGCAACATTTCCGGCAGGCACCGTCAGTGGTGCCCCTAAAGTTAGGGCTATGGAAATTATTAATGAGCTTGAAACTACGAAAAGAGGTGTTTATGCAGGTGCTGTTGGGTATTTGGGTTTTAATGGTGATATGGATGTCGCCATAGCAATTAGAACAGCTGTCATCAAAGACAATATTTTGTATGTTCAAGCGGGAGCTGGAATTGTGTCAGATTCAATTCCACAAAAAGAATGGGAAGAAACACAAAATAAAGCAAAAGCCATTCTACGGGCTGTTGAGCTTGTATCGTCTGGATTGGATAATTAACTATGCTGTTGATGATTGATAATTACGACTCGTTTACCTACAACCTCGTGCAATACTTCGCTGAGCTTGGTCAAGAAGTAAAAGTTGTTAGAAATGATGAAATAAAAATTAACGATATTACAATATTAAATCCAGAATTTATTGTTATTTCGCCTGGGCCCTGCACTCCAAATGAAGCCGGTATATCTCTTTCCATTGTTGAGAATTTTCAGGGTAAAGTGCCAATCTTAGGAGTTTGCTTGGGACATCAAACCATTGGGCAAGCTTTTGGGGGAAACATAGTACACGCCAAAACGATTATGCATGGAAAGACCTCAGAAATACACCATATAAATCAAGGCGTATTTAAAAATTTAACTAACCCTTTTATTGCAACGCGTTATCATTCGCTAGTAATTGAGAAGGCTACTTGCCCTGACTGTTTGGAAATTACGGCGTGGACAGATGATGAAGAAATAATGGGAGTAAGACACAAAACTTTACCAATTGAGGGAGTTCAATTCCACCCAGAATCAATATTGACACAACATGGGCATGATTTATTAAAAAACTTTTTAGACATTTATGGATAACTCATATCAAGACAGTCTTAATCAAATTTTAAATAAAATTGACCTTACGGAAGAGAAAATGATTTCTCTGATGGAGCAATTAATGACTGGGCAACTTGTTTCCTCGCAGATTGCAAGCTTCATGATTGCCATGCGTATGAAAGGCGAAACCATTGATGAAATCGCGGCTGCGGCAAAAGTTATGCGACGCCATTCAAAACATGTGCTTTTAGACAATACAGATTTTTTGATTGATACCTGCGGAACCGGTGGAGACAGTTTGCAGACATTTAATATTTCAACTTTATCTGCCGTGATTGCTGCAACGGTTGGTGCGAAAGTTGCTAAACATGGCGGTCGTTCGGTTTCATCAAAATGTGGTAGTGCTGATGTTTTGGAATCGCTGGGGGTTAATGTCAATGTTGATGAAAAGAAGATGGCACAGCTTGTCAATGAGATTGGTATTGGATTTATGTTTGCCCCCAATTTTCATCCAGCCATGAAATATGTCGCTCCGGTAAGAAAGGAATTGGGTGTTAGAACCATGTTTAATATGTTGGGCCCATTAACAAATCCAGCCAATTCAAATCGACAGATAATTGGTGTTTTCAATGACAAGCTTTGCCATACCTTTGCACATGTGCTTAAAAAATTAGGCAGCAAGCATGTATTAATTGTCTATGGTCACGATGGTATGGATGAAATCTCGATCACAGGAAAAACATCTATTGCCGAATTAAAAGAAAATGAGATTTTTGAGTATGAAATTCATCCTACAGACTTTGGATTAAAAGTAGGCAAGTTGGATGATATAAAAGTGGAAAATGTCGAAGAATCCAAAAAAATTATTATGGATATTTTAGCAGGGACGCAGTCAACGGCACGTGATATTGTTGTTCTGAATGCGGGGGCTGCCATTTATGTTTCAGGAATTACTGAAGACATCACCTCGGGCATTGATCTAGCAAAACACGCAATTGACAGTGGCAAGGCACAAGAAAAATTAGTTGAATTGGTAACAAAATCGAATGGTTAATATTTTAGGCGGCAAGGCACAAGAAAAATTAGCTGAATTGGTAACAAAATCGAATGAATAATATTTTAGATAAAATCTTAGCCACAAAGAAAAATGAAATTAAAAACGCTAAGCAATTATTTTCTTTAAGTGATTTGACTGAAAAAATAGAGATCAATAATGATGAGAGAGATTTTGTTGCTGCATTGCAAGGTAAGCACAAAATAGGATCTCAGGCTGTGATTGCCGAAATTAAAAAAGCCAGTCCATCTAAGGGCATCATACGAGAAGTATTTGACCCTATTTCAATTGCATTATCCTATGAAAAGGGTGGGGCTGCTTGCTTATCCGTGTTGACTGACAAAGAATATTTTCAAGGGGATATTAATTACATACAACAAATTAAGCAAACCTGCCAATTACCCATTTTAAGAAAAGATTTCATTATTGACCCCTACCAAATTTATGAGTCCAAAGCATTTGGTGCGGACTGCATTCTTTTAATTGCGGCCGCATTAGATTTATCTGAAATGAAAGAATTTGAGGCAATAGCTGAAAGTTTGAATATGGCAGTTTTAGTTGAGTCTCATAACCTAGCAGAGTTAGAGGAAGCAATTGAGTTGAATACTTTGTTAATAGGAATTAACAATCGAAACCTAAAGACATTCGATGTTTCATTGCAAACCTCCATTGATTTAAAGGAAAAAATACCCAGTGGTAGAATTGCTATTACCGAATCAGGAATATTTACTCGTGAGGATATTGATTTTATGAATGAATATGGTATCTCAACCTTTTTAATTGGCGAGGCTTTTATGCGTGACGCTGACCCTGGACAATCTTTAGAGAATTTGATCAAGAGAAAATGATAAAACGACCCAGACGATTACGCAATGATTTATTTTCACGAAAATTGATCAGAGAGCATCGAGTTTCAGTCGATGATTTAATTTTTCCTATGTTTGTGATTGAGGGTAAAAATGTTAAAGAGCCTATTGATTCGATGCCAGGTATCTCTCGGTTAAGTATTGATAATTTAATCATTGAGGCGAGGCAATGTTATGAAATAGGAATTTCAGCTATCGCCCTATTTCCTGTGATAGCTAAAAACTTAAAAACACCCCATGCTGAGGAATCGTTCAATGATGTTGGTTTAATTCCAAGAGCTGTTATCGCTTTAAAAAAGGTATTGCCTGATTTGGGCATCATTACGGATGTGGCGCTTGATCCTTACACAAGCCACGGTCAGGATGGATTGCTTGATGAAAATAATAAAATTTTAAATGATGAAACAGTCGATGTTTTAGTAAAACAAGCACTTTCCCACGCAAAGGCAGGCGCTGATGTTGTAGCTCCATCTGATATGATGGATGGACGAATTGGTAAAATTAGATCAGTTTTAGAAGATCATAATTTTACCAACACAAAAATTCTTGCTTATTCAGCAAAATATGCATCTGCATTTTATGGCCCCTTTAGAGATGCAATTGGTTCAGCCAAGTCGTTAGGTGCCTCGTCAAAAGAAACTTACCAAATGGACCCAGCCAACAGTGATGAGGCGCTTCATGAGGTTGGTATTGATATTGATGAAGGGGCTGATATTGTTATGGTCAAACCTGGGCTTCCATACTTAGATATTATTTATCGAGTCAAACAGACTTTCTCAAAACCAACATTTGCTTATCAAGTCAGTGGTGAATACGCAATGATTAAAGCTGCCTGTCAGAATAATTGGTTGGATGAGAGAAGTGTGGTGTTAGAATCGTTGCTATCTTTTAAAAGGGCTGGGGCTGACGCAATTTTAACTTATTTCGCTAAACAGGTTGCTGAGTATCTTCAAGAAAAAGATTAGGTTCAAAACTTTCCACTGCTTTAATATCCATTCCTCGGGCCTTAAGTAAATTTTTACTTCCAATTTTAAAATCATTAGTTTCGAAGACTTTTATTTGTATTGGAATTAAGTCATTTTCAATTTTATAGATAGGAAGGTTTCGATTCGATTTCTTTTTACTACCCTTTCCATACAAACTCATATCAGTAATTTCAAATTGAATTTGATTATTCAATAATATGTATTCAACAGCCTTGATATCATCATGATAAAGATTAATTTCAATGGTTGGATATTTTGAAATATAGCCTTCCAAAATCTGACTTGGTGCATGCGGATTAAATTCCTTAAATAACTTCATGTATTTAAGGGTCATTTCTTTGAGCTCCTGAAGGATGGCAAAATCAGCCCTATAGTAAATATTTTTATAGGCAATTAGCGCTTCATCAATCTCATTATTCGAAGGTAATTTTTCTTTTGCACTAAAACCTAAGCATTTTGCGGCTTTTGTTTTAGCAAAATGGTAATCAGTGATTCCCTCCTCGGCAATTAATTCGGCAGCTTTGTTAGCAACCGTTAATCGGATTTTTTTTAAATTATCTTGAGCCATTAGTTGATTAAAAAATAAGCATTACTTTGTGGCAAAAATTCTTCATAAAAATATTCATAGATACCGTCTTCCTCGGGTGTGGCAACAACCCCATCCTGTTTTCTAACTTTAACCGGCATAATACCCTCGGGTTCAATTAGAAATCTAACAGGGTATTGATCAAGGATGGGCTCCATGTAATCCATCCAGATTGGCAGGGCAGCACGTGAGCCTGTTTCATGCTTACCTAGCGGCTTAGGTTGATCATAGCCGACCCAAGTTACCGTCACAATGTCAGGGTTGTAGCCCGCAAACCAGGCATCATAAAGATCATTTGTGGTACCCGTTTTACCTGCAATATCGGATCTTTTTAGGCGCTTTGCCTTTTTTGCCGTACCCGAATTAATCACCTCTTTTAACATTTCTGTCATGATAAAAGCATTTCTTGGATCGATTGATCTAGGGGTTTCCGCGTTCATGAGTTCGGCACTGTGTTTGACTTTTCTGCCCTTACTGTCGATAATTTTTTCTATAAAAAAAGGCTTCTTCAAAAATCCCCCATTGGCAAAAACACCATAGGCGGCAACCATTTCCATTGGGGTTACCTCGCCGACACCGAGTGCCATGGATAAATAAGGTGGATGTTTTTTTGAGTCGAAACCAAAACGGGAAATATAATCCTGCGCATACTTTGCGCCAATATGTTTAAGCACTCTAATTGCGACTAAGTTTTTTGATTGAGCGAGGCCATCTCGTAAGCGAATCGGGCCTGCAAATTTTTCATTATAATTTTGTGGTTCCCAATTTTCATTAGAATTTAATTCATCTGCTGTGACGTAAAGGTAACCATCATTGACTAGCGTTGCAGCGTTAATGCCTTTTTCAAGCGCTGCAGAGTAAATAAACGGCTTAAAAATGGACCCAGGTTGACGTTCTGCTTGTGAGACATGATTGTATTTATTGCGGTAAAAATCAAAGCCACCCACTAATGCTAACAATGCCCCTGTCTGAGGGTCCATGGAAACTAAGGCGCCTTCAATTTCAGGTAGTTGGGTTGCAATCCATACCCCTCTATTTTTTACAAATCTTAAAACAACCCCAGGCTTAACGATTTTTTTATTGGGATCATCCTGCCTTAAATCATCCTGAAATAAGACTAACCCGCGTTTGTAGACATCAATTTTTTCTCCAGTCTTTAGAAGGGCAGTTAATTTTAGAGGTTGCGCATTTAAAACAACACCCGGAATAAAATCACCATACCTTGGAATTAAACGCAATTTTTTTAAAATAAACTTCTCCTGCGCTTTGTCTGTTTCAAATTTTTGATCTAGGTAAGGTATATAATTTTCAGGTAGCTTAATATCATGACGATTCATGTAATTGATAATTCCATTTTGCACGGCACGATTTGCATGCTTTTGGTTTTTATTTTTTATTGTTGTAAAGACTTTAAGCCCGCTGGTGTAGATTTTTTCTCCGAATTCCTCATATAGGGTTTTTCTTACCATTTCAGCCACGTAATCGGCTTTTAATTCCCGTTTGGAAAAGTTCTCTCTTAAATCAATAGGCTCCTCCAGGGCTAGTGAATAGGTTGTTTTATCTATAAAACCATGCCTAAGTAAGCTTTTAAGCACCGCCTGTTGCCGTTCTATTGACAGGTCAGGATTAACCAATGGATTATATCGACTTGGTGCCTTTGGTAGACCAGCTAATAGCGCTGTTTCAGCTAGATTGAGTTGCGATAGGTCTTTATTGAAATAGGTGTTAGCGGCAGCTAAAAAACCAAACGAGCGTTGGCCTAAATAAATTTGGTTAATATAGAGCCCTAATATTTCTTCTTTTGATAAATTTTTTTCTATTTTTATTGCTAAAAGTATTTCGTTTATCTTTCTTTTAAAAGTTTTCTCGGAAGATAAAAAAAAGTTTCTTGCCACCTGCATAGTGATGGTGCTGGCCCCTTCATGTGATTGGCCGGTAATATTTCGAATGGCAGCTCGAGCGATACCAATAAAATCGATACCCGGATGCTCAAAAAATCGACGGTCTTCAATAGCTAAAATAGCGTTGATCATTTTTTGTGGGACTTGATTTATTGGAATATATTCACGCCGTTCTTCACCAAATTCAGCAATTAATGATCCCTCTTTAGAAAAAACCTGTAAGGGCTGTTTGGGTCGATAATCTTCTAAATGTTTTACATCTGGTAGGGTTGGATAGATTAGGGATACCACGAAGAAAGCCAGTGCAAAACTTGAAAGTGAGGCTAAAAAAGCAATAATTAAATAATTTTTAAGTTTAGATAACATTTCGAGAAGCTAAAGTAACCATTAGGGTTTATTATAGAGCCTTAATGAATTTTACATTAAATATGGCAATTAAATGAAAGCTCCAAATATTTATTTAATTGGTCTTATGGGTTCCGGTAAGACCACCCTCGGGAAATCTCTTGCAAAAAAACTAAATCGCCCCTTTATTGACACTGACCAATTAATAGAGCAAAAGTCAGGAGTCGATGTGTCAATGATTTTTGAATTTGAGGGTGAAAAGGGTTTTCGTGAGAGAGAAACCAAGTTATTGTCTGAAATAGCCTTAAAAAAAGAGCATATTGTTTCTACAGGTGGAGGGATTATTTTATCCAAGTATAATCGAGACGTCATTGCTAAAAGCGGAATCATTTTTTATTTAAAAACTCAGCCTGCAGAGCTCTTCATAAGACTTCAAAATGATAAAACTCGACCCTTATTGCAGGGTGCAAATCTAAAGGAAAAATTAATTAAAATATATGCTGAGCGATTTAACCTATATGAAATGACGGCAGATTATATAATTGAAACAAAAAATAAAAAAATTTCACAGATCTTAACAAACATTGAAGAAATAATGATTGCTCATGAAAACCATAAAAATTAATTTAGGCGATAGAAGCTACCCAATATTTATCGGCCAGAAGTTATTCAAGGAATATGCCCTTATTAAAGATTACATCCATAATAAAAGGGTAGCGATTGTTACCAACACAACGATTGAGCCACTCTATTTAAATGAGATAAAAGAACTTTTCGGGCATGAGGATATATTGTCAATTGTGCTGCCCGATGGTGAAAAATATAAGACTCATGAAAGTTTGAATTCTATTTATGACCAATTGCTTGCCAATAAATATGGGAGAGATTCATTATTAATTGCACTTGGTGGAGGTGTAATTGGAGATATAACGGGTTACGCAGCAGCAACCTACATGCGCGGTATAGATTTTATCCAAATTCCAACCTCACTGCTATCTCAGGTAGATTCATCAGTCGGTGGAAAAACAGGTATTAATCATAATTTGGGTAAAAATATGATTGGCGCTTTCTATCAGCCCAAATGCGTTTTAATTAATATAGATGTTCTTAAGACATTACCTGATCGAGAATTGAGTGCAGGACTTGCAGAAGTAATTAAATACGGTCTGATTCGAGATAAATCCTTTTTTGCATGGCTGGAGAAAGAAATGCATCTGTTATTAGAAAAGAACCCTGAGAGTTTGATGCATGCCATTTCTGTTTCGTGTGAAAATAAAGCGAATGTCGTCAGTGAGGATGAGTTTGAGTCAAGCAAAGGCATCAGGGCCACATTAAATTTAGGCCACACTTTTGGGCATGCGATTGAGAATGCCATGGGCTATGGTAACTGGTTGCATGGGGAGGCAGTTGCTTGTGGCATGGTCATGGCCGCTTATATGTCGATGAAGCTAGGATGGTTGTCTGTGATGGATTTTGACCGCATTAAGTCTTTAATTAAGTCAGCACAATTACCACTTAATCCACCTGCTATTGAGCCAAACCAATTTCTTGACCTAATGCAATCTGATAAAAAAACTTTAAATGGCCAAATTAATCTTATTCTTCAAAAAGGTATTGGCCATGCATTTATCTCCAACGAATATCCACACTCCGTTTTATTGGAGACCCTAAGCCAAAAGTTTTTAGAGCAAAAATGAATCTAAAATCCTATGCAGCAAATCATCTAAATTCAATCGGCAGGCTTTTTAAAGAGACACCATCGTCACTCCGAAACGAATTTCAACGAGATCGGGACCGCATTATTCACTCAACTTCTTTTAGAAGGCTGCAGTATAAAACTCAAGTGTTTGTTAATCACGAGGGGGACATGTTTCGTAATAGACTGACACATTCACTTGAAGTTGCACAGATTTCTCGAGGTATCGCAAGAACACTGGGTTGCCACGAGGATTTGGTCGAAGCCATCGCGTTAGCGCATGATTTAGGACACACTCCGTTTGGCCATGCAGGGCAAGATGCACTTAATAGATGCATGAAAGATTACGGGGGGTTTGAACATAATCTGCAATCACTGCGCGTCGTTGATTACTTAGAAAATCGTTATGTAAATTTTCGTGGCTTGAATTTAACTTATGAGACGAGAGAGGGAATATTAAAACGGTGTGCAAAAAAAAATGCAAAACAGCTAGGCCAACTAGGGCAAAGGTTTCTGCAGAATAAAAGTCCTTCTTTAGAGGCGCAAATTGTCAACTTGGCTGATGAAATAGCCTATTGTCACCATGATTTAGACGATGGCTTTAGGTCAAAAATCTTAGATTTCCAGGATCTACGAGAGCTAGATTTGTTTAATGAATCATATGAAATTGTAAAAAAACAACACAAGACCATTGAGCCCGAGCAATTAATGAATGAATCAATCCGTAGCATGATGCATTATATTATTAAGGATGTCTGTGCCTTCAGCAGCAGCCACATAAAAGCTCTTGAGCCGCAATCCATTGATGAAGTTAGGGAGCATAAACCACTTATTGCTTTTTCACCGGCAGTATCTGACCAGATGCATAAGTTAAAATCTTTTTCAAGAGAATATATCTATCGCCATCCAAAAATCAGCCAAATGTCCTTGACTGCAGAGCAAACGATTGAAAAATTAGTTAACTATTTTATGCATGACATAAATAGGATTCCGCAAGATTTTATGAAGAACCATGAGGAGCAACCAGCGAGAATCATCGCCGATTACATTGCGGGCATGACGGATAGGTATGCGTTGGAACTCTGCAAAACTATTACATAAGACAATAATGTTGTTTTTTTACAACAAAACTGCATTAATTTAGCAAAAAAGAAACAAAAAACTTGCGTCACTAATATCAAATAGAGATAATTACCCCAACGATCCTGATTTACATAGGATAGTTAAATTTAATTTTAGGAGATTTAACATGAACAAGAAAATTTCAGCTGCAGTTGCTTCTGCTGCTTTAGTTTTAGGTGCTACATCTGCCAACGCTGGTATTATTATTCCAGCAGGTGAGTGGACACTTGATGTTAACGGTAACGTTAACGTATACGCTTCTGTAAATAATGCTGATGATACAGCAACGATTACAGGTGGCCTTGCCGGTACACAAGAATCTGGTGGCGAAGATAAAGAATTCTCTATCGGTACTGGTTTGTTACCTGCATGGTTAGGCTTTACTGGTACAACGCGTCAAAATGACGTAGATGTATCTTTCACGATTTCTATGCAACCAAACGTATCAGATAATTCAACAGCAGGTGACTCAAAAACACCTTTATTCCGTCAAGCGTTTTTAACCTTTGGTGATAAATCATGGGGTAGTGTTAAGATGGGTAAAGATTTAGGTCTTTTTTCAGGTCAAGCGATTTTACACGACATGACTTTATTAGGTGCTGGTGGTGGTGTTGATCAATCTGGTCAATCTACGACTCTTGGTGGTATCGGTTCTGGTTATGTTTACCCAGCATGGAGAGGTCAAGTTGCTTATACAACACCAAACATGAATGGTTTTACAGCGACTGTTGCTATTACAAACCCAAATGGTGGTGGACTTGGCGCAGGATCAGTTAAACAAGACCGTTTTGGTTTAGAGGGTCAAGTAATGTATGACTTCGGAAACGGTAAAGTTTGGGCTTCTGGTGCTAGCTATAAAGTAAATACATCAACTACTGTACAGCATGACGTTACTGGTATGGATGTTGGTGTTAATTTCAACGCAGGTAACGCTGGATTGACTGCTTATTACTACAGTGGTGATGGCCTAGGCGCAACACATTTAGGTTACTTAGGTTATACCGGTGCCAAAGAGCGTGATTCTGACGGTGGTTATATTCAAGGTACATATGTTATACCTACAGGTACAAAATTGGGTGTTGCATACGGTGTATCGAAACTTGATTGTGCATCTGGTGAAACTTGCCAAACAACATTGTTGGAAGAAAACTCACGTTGGACTGTTGGTGCTTACCATCCATTAACTAAGCATTTAAACTTAGTTGCTGAATTCAACGCAATGCAGTCTGATTCACAAGATGGTTCAGAAAATAAGAGTGATTCTGTCTCTCTTGGCGCGATTTTATTCTTCTAGGATTAAATCAAGCGTAAGTAATATCAAAAAAGGCCCCGATTGGGGCCTTTTTTTTGGATAACAGAATGATAGTGATTACTTTATATTTTAAGTTCTTTGATTTTTCTAGTAATCGTATTTCTTCCAACACCCAATGCTTTCGCTGTATCGATTTTGCGATTTTTTGTAGATTTAAGAGCTTCCATAATTAAGATTTTTTCGATCTCATTTACGAACTGTTCAAAAATATTGGCTTCTCCTGCAATTAAACTCTTGCTGACTTCACGCTTTAATTGATCACGCCACGATCCATGAGAAATTTCAGTGTCATGGATAGGCTCATCCTTTAATTCAGCTGGTAAATCAGAAATCTGAATAGTTTTTCCAGCAGACATAACGGTTAACCAATGGCAAACATTTTCAAGCTGCCTTACGTTGCCTTGCCAATAGAGGCCTTTAAAAAATTCAATGACATCTTGTGATAAAACTTTAACTTCCGTTTGTAATTTTTTTGCACTCTGGGCCAAAAAAAATTGACTGAGAATTTGAATGTCTTCAATTCGCTCTCTAAGTGGCGGAACATTCATCCGAATAACGTTCAGGCGATGAAATAAATCATCTCTAAATTTGCCACTCTTAACTAAAAGCTGTAAATTTTGATGAGTTGCTGTGATTACCCGGACCTTAACTTTGATCAATTCTTGGCCACCAATACGATAAAATTGCCCATCATTTAACACTCGCAGTAATCTTGTTTGCAATTCTACTGGCATATCACCAATCTCATCAAGAAACAAAGTGCCTTCGTTTGCCTGCTCGAATCTGCCAAGTTGGCGCTGATTTGCTCCGGTAAAGGCACCTTTTTCATAACCAAATAATTCAGCCTCCAAGAGGTCTTTGGGTATAGCAGCTGTGTTGATTGCGATAAATGGTTTATCTTTACGGGTGCTATTTTTATGGATCGCATGGGCTACCAATTCCTTGCCAGAACCTGACTCACCATTAATTAAGACCGTTGCATTTGATTGACTTAACTTGCCAATAATACGAAAAATCTCTTGCATGGATTGAGCTTGTCCTATGATATCTGGATAGCTATCAATTTCTATTTCTTTTGATGTTGCAGTGGTTAAGTCTAATGCTTTGTGAATAACCTCTAATACTTTGTCAATATCAAATGGCTTGGCGATATATTCGAAAGCACCTTTTTTAAAGGAAGCTACCGCAGTATCTAGATCAGAGTAAGCGGTCATGATAATGATGGGAATATGGGGAAATTTTTCTTTCACTTTGGTTAGAAAAATTAATCCTGATTCTCCAGGCATTCTTATGTCACTTAAGATGACAGAGGGTTTATCATGATTAAATTGATTTATCGCCTCATTGGTATTAGAAAAGGTTTTGAAGGGCAGGCCAGCTTTTGCAAGCGCCTTTTCGAATACCCAGCGGATAGATTTGTCATCATCAAGAATCCAAACACTATTCATCTAGTTTAACCTCACTATTATTTAAATCATTTTTTATAGGTAAAATAATTGAAAAACACGTTTTATTTTTTTTGCTTGTCGCTTCAATCATCCCCTTATGCAGCGAGACAAAATCCTGAGCAAGTGATAACCCAAGACCGGCCCCATTCTGATTGCCTGATACAAGAGGATAAAATATTTTCTCCATTATATTTTTTGCAATTCCTGGACCATTATCAATAATATCGACCCGAATTACCGTTTGATATTTTTTTTGATGCACACACATGTGGCGATCTGACCGTGTCTTGATTATGATTTTTTTGGGCTCATGATTGTAAGCTTGTAAAGCTTGCGCTGCATTTCGAGTGATATTGAGAAAAGCCTGAATGAGTTTCTCACGATCCGCCACAATTTCCGGAAGACTAACATCATAATCTCTTACTAATATAATTTCGCTACCAAATTCGGAGATTGTGAGTCCTCTTACCCGCTCGATAAGCTCATGAATATTTGTTAGTTCATATGCGGGTAAATGATAGGGAGACAGTAATTTGTTCATAAGATTCTGTAACCTATCAGCCTCAGAAATAATGATTTGTGTGTATTCAGTTAAACTTTTATCTTCGAGTTCATGTTCTAACAGTTGAGCTGCCCCCCTTAAACCACCTAAAGGATTTCTTATTTCATGCGCTAAATTTCTCAATAATTCTGCATTGGCTTGCTGTTGTATAATCATCCTCTCTTCATTGGTAATCTTGAGGTGTTGATCCATTGGCACTAATTCAATTAGGATATTTTTTGAATTTGAAATAGAGCTTGCTGTAAGTGTCGAACAGACTGTTTTGTTATTTTTTGTTTTTATAAAGTATTCATTCTCTCTAAAGACATTATGATGTTGCATATCTTTTTTCAGTTGTTGGAAAAAGTTTTTGTCTTGAAAAAAAAGGTCTATGTTATGTTTGCAAGCTTGATCGTGGCTTATTTCTAATATGGCCTCAGCAGATGGGTTTATATACTTTATCGCCCCCTCAGCATTGCAAACAATAATGCCGCAGGCAAGGTTTTCTAAACCTCGAAATTCACCTTGGATTACCGGTGGCGCCATAAAGATAGTTGTCCTCAAACTCGCACAAGATTGGTGCTAAATTTTTTTGTTCAAAAAAAGGGTGGGATTTTCATCCCACCCAAGAATATTAAACGCTGTAATACATCTCAAATTCAATAGGATGCGGAGTCATACGAATTCTGGTGACATCAGCCATTTTGAGGTTGATATAGCTATCAATAAAGTCATCAGTAAAGACGCCACCTTTGGTTAGAAACTTACGATCGCTGTCTAGGGCCTCAAGCGCTTGTTCAAGTGAAAAAGCAACTTGTGGAATTTTTGCCTCTTCTTCTGGTGAGAGGTCATATAGATCACGGCTCTCGGCTTCACCGGGATGAATTTTATTTTGTATGCCATCAAGCCCTGCCATCAACATGGCACTAAATGCTAAATAGGGGTTCGCGGTCGGGTCAGGAAAACGTACCTCGATTCTTCTTGCCTTGTCTGAGGATACAAAAGGAATTCGAATTGCAGCCGAACGATTTTTTGCCGAATAAGCTAACATGACAGGTGCTTCAAAACCAGGAACAAGACGTTTGTAAGAGTTGGTTGATGGATTACATAGCGCATTAAGTGCTCGACCATGCTTAATAATGCCCCCAATATAAAACAGTGCTGTTTCGCTTAAGCCGGCATATTTTTTACCAGCAAACATATTTTTGCCACCCTTCCAAATGGATTGGTGCACATGCATACCGGTGCCATTATCATTAAAAACAGGTTTTGGCATAAATGTCGCAGTTTTACCAAAGTTATGTGCCGTGTTTAACACAACATACTTTAATTTTTGCGTCCAATCCGCACGCTGCGTTAAGGTACTAAATTTCGTACCAATTTCATTTTGACCGCAACCCGCAACTTCATGATGGTGAACCTCAACTGGAATTCCCATATCTTCCAATGTCATGCACATTGCAGAACGGAGATCTTGCATCGAATCCACAGGAGGGACAGGAAAATAACCGCCTTTGACGGCTGGACGGTGGGCAACGTTACCGCCCTCATGCTCATTGTTAGAGTCCCATGTCGCCTCTTCAGAATTTATTTTAACGGATGAGCCTTGCATGCCTGATTGCCAGGTAACCGAATCAAAAACAAAGAATTCGGGTTCTGGTCCAAAGTAGGCTTTATCGCCGATTTTGGTTGATTTAAGGTAGGCTTCGGCACGGTTTGCAATTGTTCTCGGATCCCGGTCATAACCCTTGCCATCAGTTGGATCAATAACATTGCAAGTCAATGCCAATGTGGTTTCTTCCATAAAGGGATCAATTGTTGCAGTATCTGGATCAGGAATTAATAACATATCAGAGGCATTAATACCCTTCCATCCAGCAATTGATGAACCATCAAATGCATGTCCTTCAGTGAATTTTTCTTTACCAAATGCAGAAACGGGCACAGAAACGTGCTGCTCTTTACCTTTAGTATCTGTGAAGCGAAAATCAACAAACTTCACATTATGTTTTTTTATTTGCTTTATTACATCAGCTACAGCCATTTAGAAGCTCCTTTTAATTCATATTAATAAGTGTTAATAAGCAGATTTCGTGCCAAAAGTTCGAAACGCTAAAATACCTTATTTTTATGCAAAAATGTAGTTTTTTATGCATAAATGCACCCTATTTATGCATAAAATTAATAATTACGCACCAAAACAGTGCAATATATGCCATATATTTTATGATGACAATTCCTTATAATTAACGCATGAATCAAATCAAAAAATTTGCTGTAGTTGGTCATCCCGTAGCACACTCAAAATCACCAATGATACATAGACTTTTTGCTAAACAATTTGACCTACTGCTAAGCTATGAAAAATTTGATTTTTCTCCTGATCAGTTGCAATACAAGCTTGATGAATTAAAAGAGCAAGAATACACAGGGCTAAATATCACTTTACCTTTTAAAAAAAATGCTTTTTTGTATTGCAATCACTTGTCAGCGAAGGCTAGACAGACTGAGTCTGTCAACACAATTATCTTCAAAAAAAACCAAATTTATGGCGATACAACCGATGGTATTGGGTTAGTGAATGATCTTCTGCTGAATAAGGTTAAATTAGCCGCATCAAATATCCTTTTGCTAGGTGCAGGAGGAGCAGCACAGGGAGTGTTGATGGATCTTATTATAAATAGACCCGCTACCCTCGCTGTGCATAACCGAACCCATGAAAAAGCAGAAATGTTAGTTAATAAATATAAAACTGAAGCTGACAACAATAATGTTGGCTTAGCTGTTTTTAATCCAAAAACAGATAATTTCAATTTTGATGTAGTGATTAATGCTACCTCAGCAGGAATTTTAGGTAACGAATTACCCATAGCAATGAATGCTTTTCAATCGAATACTTTTTACTATGATATGACTTATGGTGTGGAGACGGCTTTCTTAAGAGAGGCAAAAAAATGCAATGCAAACTTTTCTGACGGTCTGGGTATGTTGGTCTGTCAGGCAGCAGAGTCTTTTCGCCTCTGGCATGATGGCCTTTCACCAAACACACAAGCTGTTATAAATCAATTAAAGCAGTCTTTTTAAGTATTGTCCGGTAAAACTTTTTTTATTTTCGACTAACTTTTCCGGTGGCCCTTGGCCAATGATTTCTCCTCCACCGTCGCCACCCTCAGGACCTAAATCAATTATCCAGTCAGCAGTTTTGATTACATCTAAATTATGTTCAATAATTACGAGGGTATTACCATTATCTCTTAATTGATGCAAAACATTTAACAGCAACTGTATGTCTGCGAAATGAAGACCTGTGGTAGGTTCATCAAGAATGTAGAGCGTATTGCCTGTATCGCGTTTCGATAATTCTAACGCCAATTTTACTCGTTGTGCTTCACCACCCGACAGTGTTGTGGCATTTTGCCCAAGTTTAATATAACCCAAGCCAACATCTAATAAGGTTTTTAATTTCCTTTCAATTATCGGTATAGCAGAAAAGAAATCATGGGCTTGTTCAACCGTCATGGCTAAGATTTCATGAATATTTTTTCCCTTATATCTGATTTCCAGCGTCTCACGATTATATCGATGCCCTAAACAAACGTCACACTCAACGTAAACATCAGGTAAAAAATGCATTTCAACTTTGATGACACCATCGCCTTCACAAGCTTCACATCGGCCACCTTTAACATTGAAAGAAAATCGACCTGGACCGTAACCTCGAGAGCGGCTTTCTTGAACTTTAGCAAAAAGATCACGAATAGGAGTAAAAAGACCTGTGTAAGTTGCTGGATTAGATCGTGGCGTTCTTCCTATTGGACTTTGATTAACGTCCACAACTTTATCAAATTTTTCTGCCCCTAAAATTTCATCATACGGGGCGGGGTCTAGATTACTTTTATAAATAATTTTGGCCATTGAGAAGTAGAGGGTGTCGTTAATTAAGGTTGACTTACCACTACCAGAAACCCCCGTCACGCAGGTTAGAAGTCCAATAGGCAATTCTAAATTTATATTTTTTAGATTGTTACCGCTCGCGTTCATGATTGTTAGGAAACCTTTATTTGCCTTCTTTCTTATTTTTGGCATAGAGATTTGTTTTTTGCCAGACAAATATTGACCAGTTAATGATTGCGTATTTTCACTAATATGTTTGGGAGATCCGAACGCAATAATTTCCCCACCATGAATGCCAGCACCAGGGCCGATATCAATTACAAAATCAGCATGCATAATTGCGTCATAATCATGTTCAACGACAATAACCGTGTTGCCCAGGTCTCTTAAATTTTTTAAAGTTTCCAATAATCTATCATTGTCTCTTTGATGTAATCCAATGGATGGCTCATCAAGAACATACATAACTCCGGTTAGCCCGCTGCCAATTTGTGATGCTAAACGAATTCGTTGCGCTTCCCCGCCTGATAAGGTGTCTGCTGATCGTGATAGCGACAGGTAATTAAGCCCAACATTGATGAGAAAGAATAATCTGTTTTTAATTTCTTGAATAATCTTACTTGCAATTTGAATTTTATTGCCACGTAAGTTAAGTGAATCAACTAGTGCATAAGCTTTTTTTAGGGGTAATTCACAAATTTGATGGATATTTAAATTTTCAATTAATACATGCCTGGCCTCTTCTCTCAACCTTGATCCAGAACACTTACGACATTGTTGGACACTTAAATATTTTGCCAGCTCATCACGCACGGTATTCGAATCTGTCTCTTGGTAACGTCTTTTAAAGTTATTAATGATTCCTTCAAAAGCATGCACTCTTTTGAAAATGGTACCTTTATCACTGAAGTACTTAAATTCAATTTTTACAGATCCACTCCCATTAAGGATAATATCTTGAATATTTTGCGGTAAATCTTTGAAAGGAAGATCGAGATCAAAAGTATAATGGCTAGCAAGACTTTGTAACATTTGAAAATAGAATTGATTCCTTTTATCCCAACCTTTGATTGCTCCGGCAGCTAAGGATAATTCTGGGAATGCAATGACGCGGTTATTATCAAAAAAATTTTTTTGCCCTAAGCCATCGCATTCTGGGCATGCGCCTATGGGGTTGTTGAATGAGAATAAACGCGGTTCTAGTTCAGGTAATGAGTATTCACAATGCGGGCAGGAAAATTTAGCGGATAACAAAATTGACTCATTGCGATCCATATCAAAAATAATAATTTTTCCATTAGCAATCTTAAGCCCTGTTTCAATTGATTCTGTGATCCTTTGTTTAATTTCTGGATTAATTTTTAAACGATCTATGACTACGTCAATTTGATGTTTTTTATTTTTGTCGAGCAAGGGCAAATCATCAATTTCATAAATTTTTTGATTTATACGAATTCGAATAAAACCTTGTGCTTTGAGCTCATCAATAAGATCAAGATGACTACCTTTTCTATCATTCACTACAGGGGCCATGATCATAATTTTTTTATCAATTTCCATAGATAAAACTTGATCCACCATTTGTGAGACGGTTTGTGCTTCTAATTTTATTTTATGTTCTGGACAAAAAGGATCCCCTGCACGCGCATAGAGGAGACGAAGATAATCATGAATTTCTGTGACCGTTCCCACTGTCGATCGAGGATTGTGAGATGTTGATTTTTGTTCAATGGAAATAGCTGGTGACAGCCCTTCAATAGTATCAACATCTGGTTTATTCATCCTATCAAGGAATTGTCTGGCGTAAGCTGACAATGATTCTACATATCGTCTTTGCCCCTCTGCATATAATGTATCAAATGCCAACGATGATTTACCGGAGCCAGATAGACCGGTGATGACAACCAATTTATTTTTTGGGATATCAATAGATATATTTTTAAGATTGTGGGTGCGAGCACCTTTTATTTTTAGATAGTCCATTTAAATTATTTTTTTTAAGGGCAACCTGATAATATACTGAATAATAATGAATTTAGAAACCTTTGCTTACATCCTCACGAATTTGAAAGAATGACCAGTCAAGAATTGAAATCAAGTGTAATTTTAGCGTCTATCTATAGCTTAAGAATGTTTGGCATGTTTATTCTCCTTCCTATTTTTGCTATTTATGCTATTAATTTGCCAAATACCCCCACCGAAATGCAGATTGGCCTAGCTCTGGGAGTCTATGGATTAACACAGGCGTTGTTCCAAATCCCCTTTGGAATCGCTTCAGATATTTTTGGAAGAAAACCTTTAATTTATTTTGGTTTGAGCTTATTTATAATAGGGTCATTAATCGCCGGTTCAACAGATCAAATCGAATTCATTATTCTTGGCAGGGCCATTCAGGGTTCTGGAGCAATTTCTGCAGTATTAACTGCATTTTTATCTGATTTAACCTCACCTGCACAGCGAACAAAATCAATGGCCATTATTGGCGCTTCCATTGGCTTAACTTTTTTAATATCGTTAATTCTTGCACCATCGTTAAATCAAAAGATTGGCGTCCCTGGGATCTTTAGTTTGATTGCATTGCTCTCTTTGATCGCTATTTTTATTGTTAAATTTTTCTTACCTGACTTAACTCAAGTACCAAAACTCAAATTAATCAATAAAGATGCTTTTAAAAAAATACTCTTTAGATTTGATTTGCAGCAACTTAATTTTGGTATTTTTACCTTACATGCTTGCCAAATTGCCATGTTCATGATTATTCCCTTTTATTTAATCGACCAAGGCGCAATGCACCTCAGCGAACATTGGAAAGTCTATTGCTTTGTATTAATTATTTCTTTTATTATTGTTTTCCCAATGATTATTGTTACCGAAAAATTAAGTAAAACTAAGGTGACATTTTTTGCATCCATTGTAGTTTTAATTTGCGCACAATGTTTGTTTATACTTATCTCGCAAGATTTAAAAGGCATTTTAATTGCTTTATTGGTGTTCTTCGTAGGGTTTAATTTCTTAGAGGCGACACTACCTAGTTTAGTGAGTAAAATCGCACCTGATAATGAAAGAGGTTTAGCTTTAGGAGTGTATAATACCTCCCAATCCTTAGGAATTTTTGTGGGTGGTTTTGTTGGAGGGCTTTTAAATAAATTTTACGGTTATGATGCCACTTTCTTTTTTTGTATAATTCTGCTGGCTACTTGGCTGCTATTATCATTTAAAATGAATATTCCAAAAAATAAATCTTGAGATGTTTGATTAAGAATTAGGAGAAAAAACTATGCCATCGGTAAATAAAGTAATTTTGTTAGGTAATTTGGGGCGTGATCCTGAGCTACGTTTTTTACCTAACGGTGATGCAGTTTGTAATTTTAGTATTGCTACAACAGACTCATGGAAAGACAAAGCGGGAGAAAAACAAGAAAAAACGGAATGGCATAACATTGTCATGTACCGTAAATTAGCAGAAATTGCAGGCGAATATCTCAAAAAAGGAAGACCGGTTTACCTTGAAGGCAGATTGCAAACGAGAAAGTGGCAAACGAAAGATGGGCAAGATCGCTACACTACTGAAATTGTTGCAGATAATATGCAGATGCTGGGCGGGCGTGATGCTGGAACTCAATCGACATCAAAGAATGAGTTTAATCAAGAACCCAAAAAAAATGATAGTCCTTCGAAAACAGATGATTCAAGTGCAGCATCAAGTTTTGATGAGTTTGAGGATGATATCCCATTTTAACTTAGGACATTGAAATGCCAATTTATGAATTTAAATGCCATGCGTGCGGATTTTTTGATGAAGTTATGGGAAAAATGAGTGACCCATCATCAATGGCATGCCCTAAATGTCGAAAATTAACTTTTCAAAAGCTGATATCAGCCTCAAGTTTTCAGTTAACTGGTTCGGGTTGGTATGCAACAGATTTTAAAAATAAAAAAACAGAACCGAAAAAAAATGAAGTTAAAAAGACATCAAAGGAAACTACAAAAGAAAATGTTTAAAAAGAATTTTATAACTGGGTTGCTTGTTTTAATTCCCTTAGTTTTGACAGGATGGGTTTTATTTAGCCTAATCGAGTTTTTAGATCAAGCGGTATTATTTCTGCCTGATCATTTGCGACCGCAATATTTTGTTGGTTCAGATATCTTTGGCTTCGGTTTAATATTGACTGCCGTAGTCATATTTGTCATAGGTATTATTGCCAATAATTTTTTTGGTAAAAAATTAATTATAATTTATGAAGCAATTTTCAATAAAGTCCCTTTTGTAAAATCTGTCTATAGCAGTATTAAACAAGTATCAGATACCCTCTTAACAAGCTCAGGTAAGGCTTTTAGTAAAGCTGTGTTAATAGAATTTCCAATATCCGGGACCTACACATTTGCATTTGTTACGGGTGAGCCTGACGAAACTTTAACAAAAAGTCTTAAAGGAAAGTACGTCAATGTTTATGTACCAACTACACCCAATCCGACATCTGGCTACACCCTTATTGTCCCTAAAAATAAAGTTGTTGAGCTTGATATTAGTGTGGATCAAGTTTTGAAATATGTTATTTCAATGGGTGTGACTCCGCCAAAAAAGAAAATTAACAACAAGAAATAGAAGATTAAAAAAATGAGAACTCATTATTGCGGTGAATTAAACGCTAAACATATTAATGAAGAAGTGACGCTATGTGGCTGGGCCCATCGCCGCCGAGATCATGGGGGCGTAATTTTTATTGATTTACGAGATCGATATGGTCTAGCACAGATAGTTATTGATCCAGATACAAAAGAAGCTTTTAAGATTGCAGAATCTGTCCGTAATGAATTTGTTTTACGGGTAAAGTGCAAGGTAAGAGCTCGACCCGAAGGGACAGTTAATAAGAATCTACCAACTGGTGAAGTTGAGATGCTAGCTTCGTACCTTGAAGTTTTAAATCCCTCTTTGACCCCCCCCTTTATGTTGGATGATGACTCAATTACTGAATCAATTCGATTAGAAAATCGCTTTATGGATTTAAGGCGTGAAGAGATGCAACGCAATATTATGTTGCGACATGAAATATCAAAAAATATTAGAAATTTTTTAGATGATGAAAAATTTTTAGAGATTGAGACACCCATCCTCAATAAGAGCACACCAGAGGGTGCCAGAGATTATTTAGTTCCCTCTAGAGTGCATCATGGTGAATTTTTTGCGTTGCCTCAATCGCCACAATTGTTTAAACAATTACTCATGGTATCTGGTTTTGATCGATATTATCAAATCGCTCGATGTTTTAGGGATGAGGATTTACGAGCAGATAGGCAACCAGAATTTACTCAAATTGATATGGAAACTTCTTTTCTTGATCAGCAAGAAATCATGAATATTGCTGAGAGTATGATCAAAACTATGTTTAAGGCTGTGAAAAATATTGATTTACCAAAAAAATTTCCAAGAATAACTTATGAAGAAGCAATGAGTCGTTTTGGTTCAGATAAACCTGATTTGCGGGTAAATTTAGAACTTATTGATCTGACCGATGCAATGAAAGAAGTGGAATTTAAAGTTTTTTCTTCCGCTGCAAATCAAAAAAACGGCAAAGTTGCAGCCCTCAAAGTTCCTGGTGGAGCAAATTTAACAAGATCAGAAATTGATACCTATACAGAATTTGTGAAAATATATGGGGCAAAGGGGTTAGCCTACATCAAAATAAATGACATTACCCAACTTAATGAGACGGGTTTACAAAGCCCTATAGTAAAGAATATTCATGAAACAGCCTTAAAGGAAATTGTCAAAAAAACAGATGCAGCAAATGGTGATTTAATATTTTTTGGTGCAGATAAGAAAAAAATTGTTCATGAGGCGCTGGGCGCTTTAAGAGAAAAAATTGGTCATGAAAAGAATTTTTTAATTGAGGATCAGTGGACTCCTTTATGGGTAATTGATTTTCCAATGTTTGAACTGGATGAAGAAGAAAACAGATGGAACGCTCTCCATCATCCATTCACATCCCCTAATGAGGGGCATGAAGAATTTTTGAGTAAAGACCCTGGAAAATGTTTATCAAAAGCTTATGACATGGTTATTAATGGTTGGGAAGTGGGAGGTGGATCCATTCGTATCCATAAACAAGATGTACAGGCAAATGTCTTAAAAGCCCTTGGTATCTCGGATGCGGAAGCGCAAGAGAAGTTTGGTTTTTTACTTAAGGCATTACAATACGGGGCACCACCACATGGCGGTATAGCGTTTGGCCTAGATAGATTGGCAACGTTATTGGCAGGCGCTGCATCAATTCGTGATGTAATAGCTTTTCCAAAAACGCAAAAAGCACAATGCCTACTTACAGAAGCTCCAAGCGCTGTTGATGAAAAACAATTGAGGGAGTTACATATTAAAATACGCCCAAAAAATGTGAGTTAAATGATAGAGGGGTTAAATCATTATAATTTGCGGTCTGATCCAGACACAATGGAAGCTTTAAAAGATTTTTATATCAATGTTGTTGGTTTGTCCTTAGGGTTCAGACCACCATTTGAAAGTAATGGATACTGGCTTTATGCTAATAATAAAGATGTGCTTCATTTAAGTGAAACCAAAAACAATGAAAAAAAAGAGCATCATGTGAATTCAACTTTTGATCATATGGCTTTTTCGGCAAAGAATATTGACCAATTCTCAAAAAAGCTCAAAGAAAATAATATTAAATTTTATTATAGAGAAGTCCCAGAGATTGGAACTAAACAGATTTTTTTTAAAGATATTGTAGGAAACGGCATAGAATTAATCTTTACCCAATAAACTCATAAATTAATGCACAAAAAAATAAAAATTTTTGTTGGATTTGATCAAAAAGAAGCAATTGCTTACCATACTTTTTGCCAAAGTCTTATTGAGCATTCCTCTGTACCTGTTCAAATTACTCCGCTTGCGTTAAAAAATCTTAATCAATATAGTGAAGCCCATAATGACCGAAGCAATGATTTTGTCTACTCTAGATTCATTACGCCATTCCTTAACGAATTTTTAGATTGGGCTATTTTTGTTGACGGCGACATGATTATACAAGCCGATATTAAAGAATTGTATCAGTTAAGAGATGAAACCAAGGCTGTCATGGTAGTAAAACACGATTATAAAACGAAACAAAGTAAAAAATATTTAGGAAATATTAACGAAAATTATCCAAGAAAAAACTGGTCAAGTGTTATTTTGTGGAACTGTAAACATCCCAAAAATAAAATTTTAACTCCTGAGTTTGTTAGAAATCAGTCTGGTAAATTTTTGCATAGATTCTCATGGCTTGATGACGATGACATAGGTGAATTACCAAAAGAGTGGAATTGGCTTGCTATTGAGTATGATAAAAATAAATACGCTAAAATTATTCACTACACTTTAGGAACACCATGCTTTCTTGATTATCGAAAAACTGAGATGTCAGAAGAGTGGATGAAATATTACCAAAAACTAAATGATGGAATGGAGTAATTATGAAGAGCTATAGAAAAGAATTGTGGTTTAATGCCCCTGAGAGGATGCATTTTACAAACATTACCTCAGAAATTAGATCGTGTCTTGCCGAGAGCGATGTTCAAGAAGGATTTATTTTGGTAAATGCGATGCATATTACGGCAAGTGTTTTTATTAATGATGATGAGTCAGGTTTACATCATGATTATAAAAAATGGTTAGAACATTTAGCACCTCATGAACCAGTTAGCGGATATCGCCACAATGATACTGGAGAGGATAATGCCGATGCACATATGAAGAGACAGGTAATGGGGCGAGAAGTTGTTGTTGCCGTTACTAATGGCCAATTAGATTTCGGGCCATGGGAGCAAATCTTTTATGGTGAGTTTGATGGGCGTAGAAAGAAAAGAGTTTTAGTAAAAATTATTGGTGAGTAATGGCAAATATTCAGAAGTTACTTTCCAAAGGATTACAATTTTGGCAACAAAATGATTTATTACAAGCAAGAAATACTTTTAAAAAAATTCTCAAAGAAAAACCTAACCATTTTGAAGCGAAGTCTTATTGTGGTGTTCTTGATTTGCAATTGGGAGATTTTGAGCAAGGTATTCATTTATTAAAATCAGCTTTGAAAGCCTCACCAAATGATGAAAATTTAAAAAAAAATATTAATAATGGATTAATTGATTTTTCAAACAAATTAATCAAAGAGGAAAAATACGATTTAGCCGAATTAAAATTAAAAGAGGCAATATCGTTAGACCCCTTAAATCTTAATGCCCATATTAATTTTTTTAAATTAGCTAATCACACAGGCAATTATAAATCGGTAGATGAAATTTATAATCAAGGTAAAAATATTTCTCATTCAAACTATGAATTTCATTATTACTATGCAAACACATTATTTGATCAAAAAAAATATGATGAAGCTTTAGGTTTTTATGAGTATGTATTAAAAGAAAACACTAATTTTGTGGAGTGTATTTTTCATCAAGCACTTTGTTACGATTGCTTAAATCAAAAAAAAGAAGCATTAGAAAAGTATCAGCTAGCTTTGCATTTAAAGCCTGATTATTCATTAGCTAAATTTAATTTAGCTATATTTTATCTGTCAATAAATGATTTCTCTGCTGGATGGCAAAATTACAAAATTCGATGGAGTACACAGAAATTTATCAATAAGGATTTAAAAAGTACTAAGCCAATTTTAGATAGGTTGCCGCTTAGAGAGGAAAGAATTTTGATCTGGGCTGAGCAAGGCATTGGTGATCAAGTATTATATCTTTCGCTTTTAAATGACTTTAGTAAATTAAATTCAAATCTAATAATTTCTGTTGATAAAAGATTAATTAAAATATGCGAAAGATCTTTTAAAAAATTAAATTTTATCCCTAAAGAAAAAGTAATTGACGAAACTTTATATGATGTCCATTTGCCTATGGGTGATCTTGGCATATACGTAAGAAATTCGTTAGAGGATTTTCAGAACCAAAAAAAACAATTTTTATTTTCTGATAAGAATAAAAAATTAGAACTTTCTCAAAGATTAAGCAAAGACAAGAAATTGGCATGCGGCTTATCTTGGACAAGTATGGGCGCACATAGCCAAAGCAAAAGTATTAATTTAAATAATTTTGAAAATATTTTTAAGAAATATAGTTTTAACTTCGTTAATTTAGAATATGTCGATAATTCGGAAAATATTAAGAAGCTTAAGGAAAAATTTGATTTTGATTTTGATTCTACAGAGGATATTGATAAATTTAATGATTTAGATTCGTTAGCAGCCTTAATCTCATCATGTGATTTTATTATAACCATTTCTAATGTCACCGCCCATTTTGCTGGTGCGCTTGGGATCAAAACCTTTCTTTTGGTGCCTTATGGAGCGGGAAGGATTTGGTATTGGTCGGATGAGAGTTTTTCAAAATGGTACCCATCAATTCAAATACTAAAACAAGATAACCCTAGCAGTTGGGATTTAGTTTTTGGGAAATTAGAAAACGAACTGTTAGAAATTGAAAGAATTAATTCTTAATAAATGATTCAAGTTGCTCTATAAGGACTTTTTGGTGCTCAATCATTTCTTTGACCAAGTCGCCAAGTGATAAAACACCAATGACTTCCTCGTCTTTCATGACAGGTAAGTGTCGAATTCTTTTGTCTGTCATTATTTGTAAACCTTTTTCAAAATTATCACCAGCATTTAATGTTATTACATCTCTGGTCATAATGTCACTGATTAATGTATCCTTCGATGATTTCCCTTTTAATACGATTTTGCTTGCGTAATCCCGCTCTGAAATAATACCAACCATCTTCTTTTTTTGCAGCACAATTAATGCTCCGATTCTGTATTCAGCCATAATAATGAGAGCATCTACCACGGGCCGGTCTGACTCAATGGATATTAACTCTTTAATTGCTTTTTCTTGAATTATTTGTTGCGCTGTTTTCATATAATTCTCACATGCAAAAGAAAAGCATAGCAAATTTGCTGCAACGTGCAAATATTAATTAATCAGCATTTGTTTAAGTACAAATTATTTTACTGATAAAATAATTGAATATTTTTATAGGAAGCAAAAATGGCTGGACATTCAAAATGGGCAAATATTCAGCATCGAAAAGGTCGACAAGATGCAAAAAGAGGTAAGATTTTTACAAAATTAATTAAAGAGATTACTGTCGCAGCAAGAATGGGGGGCGGAGAGGTAAATTTTAACCCTCGCTTGAGAGCTGCAGTCGCTGCGGCAAAAGAGCAAAATATGCCCGCTGACAACATCACGCGCGCAATTAAAAAAGGCACAGGTGAGCTCGAGGGCGTAAGTTATGAAGAAATTCGTTATGAAGGGTATGGCATTAATGGTGCTGCAATCATTATTGATTGCTTAACCGATAATAAACAGCGAGCGGTGGCTGAAGTAAGACATGCGCTATCTAAACAAGGCGGTAATTTAGGTACAGACGGTTGCGTCTCCTTCCTTTTTAAACATTGTGGAGCTATTTTTTTTGCACCCGACAGTAATGAGGAGCTCATCATGGAAAAAGCGATCGAGCTAGGTGCGGAAGACATTATCAATAATGATGATGGCAGTATTGAGGTCATTACATCCCCTAGCGATTTTCATAAAGTTAAAGAAGGATTTGACGTTATCAACCTAAAATATGAATTAGCAGAAATCACCATGAAGCCAGAAACCGAAGTTGAGTTACAGGGTGCTGATGGAGAAAAGATGCAGAAAATACTTGATGTTTTAGATGAGTTAGATGATGTACAGGAAGTCTATTCAAACGCATTGATTGAGGACTAATCATTAGCGATAACTTTAAAATATTAGGTATAGATCCTGGCCTTAAAGTCACTGGTTATGGGTTAATAAACAAACACGATAATAATTTAAAATACTTAACCAGTGGAGTTATAAAGAGTCCAGTAGACGAGAAAGATCTCTCGAAAAGATTAAAAGTAATATGCAGAGGATTAAAAGAAATTATTGATACATATAAGCCAGATTGTGTTTCAATTGAAAAAGTATTTGTAAATGTCAACCCGCATACAACTTTGCTTTTGGGTCAAGCAAGGGGAGCTGCAATATCCGTATCTGTTCTGAATGATTTGGATGTATATGAATATACAGCGCTTCAAATAAAAAAATCTGTTGTGGGAAACGGACATGCAGCCAAGGAACAGGTTCAAATGATGGTAAAAAAATTGTTAGATTTACCTGCGTTGACTTCAAAAGATTCAGCAGACGCGTTAGCATGTGCTATTTGTCATGCAAACATAAGTCAAGCCCTGCAAAATTTTAATGTTGGTACAAGAATGAAAGGGGGACGATTTGTATGATTGGGCAAATTAAAGGACTTATTATAAAAAAAAGCCCTACCCAAGTTCTTATTGACTGCAATGGGATTGGTTATGAGGTTGATGTTCCAATGTCGACTTTTTATGATTTGCCAGCAACGGGAAATCAAATCACGCTCTTAACGCATTTAATTATCCGTGAAGACGCTCACCTTCTTTATGGTTTTGCTACAAACGAAGAACGAGAAGTTTTTAGGCAGTTAATAAAAGTTAATGGAATTGGCGCAAAAGTTGCGCTATCAATTTTAAGTGGTATTAGCTTAAATGAATTAATTGATGCAATCATGCACCAGAAGTCCAATATTTTAGTATCAATTCCAGGTATCGGAAATAAAACAGCAGAAAGGCTTGTGTTGGAATTAAAAGATAAATTTAAAAATATTATCGAAGGTGATTCAATCTCAAATATTGCCTCGCAAACAAATGATATTCAGAATGCTTTAATTAGTTTGGGGTATAGTACGAAGGAGGCAATTGGAGCCGTTAAAAATTTACCAGCTAATATTTCCGTGAACGATGGTATAAAAGATGCGTTAAAATTTTTATCAAGAAAAAATTAAGAATATATGATTGAACCCGATCGTTTTGTAGATCCTAAGAGTACGAATGAAGCTGAAGACAGTTTTGAGCGTGCGCTTCGACCGAAGTTTTTGAAGGATTATGTTGGCCAGGAGAAGATAAGAGAGCAATTAGAAATTTTTATCAATGCATCAAAAAATAGGCATGAAGCTTTAGATCATATTTTACTATTTGGCCCGCCAGGTTTAGGAAAAACAACCTTAGCTCATATTGTGGCGAATGAAATGCAAGTTAATCTGAGATTGACATCAGGCCCAGTGTTAGAGAAAACCGGTGATCTTGCTGCATTACTTTCCAATTTAGAAGAAAATGATGTTTTATTCATTGATGAAATTCATCGTTTGTCGCCTGTGATCGAAGAGATTCTCTATCCTGCGATGGAAGATTATCGTTTAGATATTATGATTGGCGAGGGGCCTTCAGCCAGGTCAGTAAAACTTGAATTACCGCCCTTCACCCTAATCGGCGCAACAACCCGTGCCGGTATGCTGACTAATCCCTTAAGAGATCGTTTTGGCATTATTTCACGTTTAGAATTTTATAATATTGATGAATTGTCAAAAATCGTCAAAAGATCGTCAGACTTATTAAATGTAGAAATTGATGATTCAGGAGCACATGAAATTGCCAAACGTTCACGAGGAACGCCAAGAATTGTAAATCGACTTTTAAGGCGGGTGAGAGACTTTGCCGAAGTAAAGGCAGATGGAAAAATTAATAAAAGTGTGGCAGATGATGCGCTCAAGATGTTGGATGTTGATTTAATTGGGTTAGACTTGATGGATCGTCATTACCTGGAAATAATTATAGAAAAATTTTCTGGTGGCCCAGTTGGGTTAGATAATATTGCTGCGTCATTAAGTGAAGAGAAAGAGACCATAGAGGATGTTATCGAGCCTTATTTAATCCAGCAAGGTTATATCATGAGGACACCTCGTGGCCGAATTGCTTCAGGAAAAGCGTATAAACATTTTGGCTTAACAGTGCCTAGCTCGAATGAAAATTTATTTTAAAAATGTTTGATTGGTCTGTGAGAGTGTATTTTGAGGACACTGATAGTGGCGGTGTTGTTTATCATTCAAATTATTTGAAATTTATGGAAAGAGCACGAACAGAATGGTTAAGAAGTTTAGGGATTGATCAAGCTAAGTTAAAACAAATAGAGCAAGTGATGTTTGTCGTGAGTAAACACTCTTTAAAGTATATAAAACCTGCAAGGTTCAATGACATGTTAACGATCAAGACAAATACAATTGCAATTAAAAATTTTAGTTTGTGGCTTAATCAAAAGATTTTTAGAGAAGACACCTTGCTGCTTGATGCGGAAGTTGAAATTGCCTGCATTGATGCAAAACTTTTTAAACCAAAAAAGATTCCCCCGTCAATTAAAAAACAAATGGAGTTCGTATGAATATAGGAAGTGATATGTCTTTCTTTTCTCTCATCTTGGGAGCCAGTTTACCAGTCCAGCTAGTGATGTTGATTCTAGTGATGGCTTCCATTGTGTCTTGGAAGTTTATCTATTTAAAAATAAAAGTTTTAAAAGATTCTGAGGAAAATACCAATGAATTTGAAAAGTTTTTTTGGTCTGGTGGAGATTTAAAAAAATTATATGAGTCATTAGGATCCTCGAGAAGAGGGTCAGCCGGCATGGCTGAAATATTTCGCGCAGGCTATCAAGAATATATTAGCCAAAAAGAGCATGGCTCATTTGATAAAAAAAGTATTGAAAGCGTGAGAAGGGCCATGCAAGCAGCATTCAATCGCGAGCTTGATTCACTGGATCGACACTTACCTTTCTTGGCATCTGTAGGCTCAGTAAGTCCTTATATTGGTTTGTTTGGAACAGTATGGGGCATCATGAATGCTTTTATTGGCTTAGCCAATGTGGTACAAGCAACGCTTGCGCAAGTAGCGCCGGGTATTGCAGAAGCATTAATTGCTACGGCGATGGGCCTTTTTGCTGCGATTCCAGCCGTAATTGCCTACAACCGTTTTGCTGCCAAGGTTGATCGCCTCTCCCTGCGTTTTGAAAGCTTCATGGAAGAATTTATTAATATTGTAGATCGAAAAGGTTAGCTATGAGTAAACGTCGCCTGATGAATCAAATAAATGTAGTGCCTTACATTGACGTGATGTTAGTCCTACTTATTATTTTTATGGTAACTGCACCAATGACAAATCCTGGTGTGGTTGAATTACCGAAAGTAGGCCAAGCATTAAAACAAACCACGCAACCGATTGTGGTCTCAATTAAAAAAGATGGTGTTACTGAGATTGAAGGTAAACAATATAAGCGTGATGATTTGCTAGCACATATAAAAAAACAAATTGAAAAAAATCCTGATCAATCAATTGTGATAGCCGCTGATAAAAAAGTTATGTATGAGCAGGTTATTGCTGTGATGGATTTATTCAAACAAAACGATGTGAGTAAAGTAGGACTTTTGCTAACGCCTGAAAAATAATATGTTTTTTTATAACCAGTTAGAAAATAATTACAATACACAGGCAAATTTATTTACCCTGCTGATTCATGTTGGGTTATTTATTTTTATGATTTTTAGCATCCAGTGGAATATGCAGGTGCCTTACTACGCTGAGGTTGAGCTCTGGGATACAATTCCAACGCAAACAAAACCAGCCCCCATTGTAAAAAAACCTGAGCCGAAAAAGATAAAAAAACCAGCGCCACCACCGGTTATAAAACAAGAGCCAATTAAAGTTGAGCGGGATGCTGAAATTCAATTAAAAAAGAAAAAAGCGGCGGAATTAAAAAAGAAAAAAGAAATTGAAGCGCTCCAGAAAAAGCTGCAAGAACAAGAAAAATTAGAGCAGTTGCAAAAACAATTACTGGAACAAGAAAAATTAAAACAAGTCCAGGAAAAGCTGAAAGAACAAGAAAAATTAGAGCAGTTGCAAAAACAATTATTGGAGCAAGAAAAAATTGCTCAAATCCAAAAGGAATTAAGAGAAAAAGATTTGAGTGAGAAGCCCCGTGTCGCAATAGAAAGCAATCAAGATGTTTTAGGAGGCACGGATTCGAGTGAGCTAGCTAAATACAAAACTTTAATTCAGCAAAAAATTCATCAAAATGTAAATAAACAACTATGTGGTTTAGAGCCGGACACTACTTTAGTGTTCAAAATTACCTTGATGCCAACCGGGTATCTTCTTAGTGATAGTAAAATGCTTCAATCCAGTAAGATAGCGAGTTGTGATGAGGCGGTTGAACGGGCAATTTTACAATCGCAACCCTTACCTGTACCAACTGAAAACCGTCTTTTTTCAAGATTAAAAGATTTAGAGCTTAAATTTCAGCCCAATGCTATACAATAATTTGTCATTAAAGGTTTGTTCATGAGAGATTTTTTAAAGTTTTTTATAATACTATTTTTTGGTATGCAAATTCAGCATGCAGCTGCCATTGAGACCATTGAGATTCTGGGTGGCAAAGCGAACCAGATTCCAATTGCAGTCACACCTTTTGACGAGCAAACCCTGGCAGCACAAAAACAGCCGCAAAAAATTAATCAAATTATTGAAAATGACCTAATACGATCGGGACTGTTTGATATTTTAAATACTGGTGGTGTTAGCAGTTATCCTCGAAATGCAGATGAAGTTAATTATTCAAATTGGTCAGCAATACAAGCGCAATTTCTTATTCTGGGGCAAATAGTTTCAGATACTAAGAGCAATACTATGGAGGTGAAATGGAGCCTGGTAGATATTTATAAGCAGAATGTCGTTCTTTCATTAGTATTAAAAGGTAGACCCAGCCAATACCGTGCTATTGCGCATAAAATATCAGACACAGTATATGAAAAGCTAACCGGCACGAAAGGGGTCTTTCATACGAAGATTGCTTTTGTAAAAAAGAAGGCGAAAGACAGTTATGCACTTTATGTTTCCGATTATGACGGGTTTAATCAGCGTGCCATCGTAAAATCTAAAAAACCAATTATTTCACCGCGCTGGTCGCCGAATGGTGAAAAAATTGCTTATGTTTCATTTGAAAAAGAAAAACCTGTGATCTACATTCAAAATTTAGTATCGGGTCAGCGCATTCTTTTGGCAAATTTCAAAGGTAACAATAGTGCACCAGCATGGTCACCGGATAGTAAAAAGTTGGCTATTGTCTTAACTTATAGCGCTAATTCACAAATCTATATAATTAATGAAGATGGCACTGACATCAAACAATTAATTCGAACGTATGCAATTAATACGGAACCTGCGTGGGCACCAAATGGTGAGGAAATTTTTTATGTCTCTGATCGTGGTGGTAGTGGCCAAATTTATAAAATTAATATTAAAACGTTGGAAACCAAGCGTGTCACCTATGAGGGAAATAATAATTTGAGCCCAAGTCTGTCTCCGGATGGCAAATTATTGCTATTTATTTCGCAAAAAGACAGAAAATATCGCGTTGCTTTGCAAAATTTGTTAAATAATCAGTATCTCACGCTGACTGAGGGGCCTCATGATGAGTCACCTCTTTTCTCTCCGAATGGACATATGATATTATTTACCTACAAAGACTATGGTAAAACCTCAAAAATTGGTACAGTATCGATTAACGGACTTACAAAAACTCCTATTAATGTTGGTTCAGAGACGATTCTGGAGTCAACTTGGGGCCCGATAACTAATTAATTATTTTAATACAAGGGACAAACATGAAGAAATCACTATTATTAGCATCTTTATTGGCTGCACTTTTTGCCGGATGTTCAACAACTGAAGTAGAGCCAATGGGCTTGAATGCGCCCTTTCCAGAGTTAGAATCCAAAACTGCTGATGGTGCAGGTGCTGATCTCTCTGGAGCGGAAGATGGAGCAGGGTTAGATTCTGAGGAATTGGCAAAACTTAAAGCCAGTGATGTTCTTTCAGAAAGAAGCATCTATTTTGATTTTGACAGTTTTGCGATCAAATCTGAATATGAAAGCGTCATTGCTGCGCATGCCCAATTTATTAACGAGGCCAATGCAAAAGTGGTGCTTTATGGCAATGCGAGTTACGAGGGATCTCATGAGTACAACTTATCACTTGGGCAAAAACGAGCAGTAGCTGTTAAAGATGCACTTGTTTCACTGGGGGTAAGTGATGCTAGCATTGAGACTGTAAGTTTTGGTGAGGAGTATGCTAATCAGGAGTGTACAGGTAGTGCCTGCGGCCAAGACCGTCGCACAGACATTAGCTATGAGGGTGAGTAATCACTAAAACTGCACCTTAAATGAGAAAGATATTATGGGTTGGTCTGCTATTATTTTTTAATACCCTTAATGCAGGGGTATTTGAAGATGAAGAAGCCCGCAAAGCAATTAACACGATACAAGGCCAACTCACTAATATCCAATCAAATCTACAAAATTATGTTGACCAGCGTATCGAGCAGCTTAGCAAGCAACAAAATCCAATCCAATTCCAAAATGATCTAAAAAAATTGCAAGAATTAATTGCAAAGCTCAATGGGCAGCTTGAAGTTGTTCAATATGAATTAAACAATCTAACAACAGGCCAAAAAACACTTTACCAAGATTTAAATAGTCGCATTACAGAGCTGGAGTCAAAATTTAATAGCTTACAACCTGCGATGAATCAATCTAATGCGCTGCCAAGTCAAGAAACGTTGACGCAAGATTCTGAAAAAGCAACATCTATCGACGACATAGTAGCTAATAAGGAAAATACGAATAATTTTTCCGATCCCGTTCAAAAAAGTGAAAATCTTCAACAAGAAACATTGCAGGCTGCAAATATAGAACCTCAGCCAGCGCAAACAACATTGCCTGAGATACGGCCAAAGGAACCCATTAAAGAATTGCCGGTGTTAATTGATAAAAATATTGAGTTGGACGCATTTACAGAAGCAGAGAACCTCTTGCGAGCAACAAAATATAAAGATTCATTTGAGGCTTTTGATAAATTTATCTCTGCATTTCCCAACTCAGAAAAAATTGTGGAGGCGAAATATGGGCTGGGTTATTCACAATATGCCCTTAAAAATTATCGCGCTGCCATTAATACTTACTCAAAAATTGTAGAGCTTCATGCCCAAGACCCTATAGTACCGGAAGCTAAGTACGGCATTGCTAATTGCCATATCCAATTGGCAGATATTGTAAGAGCAAAACAAACCTTACGTGATTTAATCCAAAACTATCCTAATGCTGAAATTATTCCAAGTGCGAAAAGCAGACTTGATGCGCTTAATGCAATAAAACTATAAGATTAGCTTGTGTTAGCAAATACAGTAATCAAAATTAATGAGATTTTTTTCTCGCTGCAAGGAGAATCCTCTCGTATAGGTTTGCCAACGGTATTTATTCGATTAACTGGCTGCCCAATGCGCTGTAATTATTGTGATACAGCCTACGCATTCAATGGAGGAGAAAATTTAACCATTCATGCGATTCTAGAGAAAGTCGCATCCTATAAAACTCAATATATTACGGTCACCGGCGGTGAACCATTAGCGCAAAGAGAATGCCTCGATTTATTAACTACTCTATGTGATAGCAGTTATGAGGTTTCCCTGGAAACTGGCGGCGCACTATCTACTAAAAATGTTGATCCTCGAGTCAAGGTTATTTTAGACATCAAAACCCCCGGTTCAGGTGAAGTAAAAAATTACCATTGGCCAAATTTGAATTATTTAAAAGCCAAGGATGAGATTAAATTAGTTATTACTGACCATGAGGATTATCTTTGGGCAAAAAATACGATTCAGGAAAAGAATTTACTTGGAAATTTTGATATTTTATTTTCACCCTCTTTTGAGCAAGTTGAATCACAAGATTTAGCTGAATGGATTTTAAAAGACCAATTACCCGTCCGCTTGCAGTTGCAATTACACAAAATTCTTTGGGGGCAAAAACCCGGTGTCTAAAAAAGGCATAATTTTATTGTCAGGCGGATTAGATTCGGCAACTGTCTTATCTTTGGCAAAAGCGGAGGGATATGATTGTTATGCGATGAATATTAATTATCAACAACGTCACGCCTCTGAATTAATTTCTGCTCAGAAAATTGCAGATATTATAGGGGTTACGGAATATAAATTAGTCAATATCGATTTGGGTTGGTTAAAGCACTCCTCATTAACTAATAAGCATATGAAAATACCCGAGTCAGCATCTGAAGGCATTCCTACAACTTATGTTCCTGCACGAAATACCTTGATGTTAAGTTTTGCGTTGGCATGGGCGGAAACACTAAATGCTCAAGATATTTTTATTGGTGTTAATGCAATTGATTACTCTGGCTACCCAGATTGCCGACCAGAATATATTAAGAGTTATGAAAAAATGGCAAATTTAGCCACCAAAATGGGAGTTGAAAATCAAAAAATTACGATTCATACGCCCTTAATCAATTTAACAAAAGCAGAAATCATTCAAATTGGACTTAACAATGGAATAGATTACGCCCAAACTATTTCTTGTTATCAGGCCTCAGATCATGGTCTGGCATGTGGTAAATGTGATTCCTGCAGAATCAGAAAGCAAGGATTTGAAAGCTTGGGCGTTAAAGATCCAACGCATTACATTTAAATTTTAGTCGGCAACCTAATATGCTTGCCAAAACAGACAAAAATAGCGTAAAATTGCGCCTTTTCCGTGAAAATTTTATAAGAGAATTTATATATGGTAGTTATTAGACTTTCAAGAAGTGGTTCCAAACAAAAACCTTATTACAATGTGGTTGTGCAAGACTCACATAAACGTCGCGATGGACGCTTTATTGAGCGTATTGGTTTTTATAACCCTATGGCAAATGATGGTGCCGAAACCCTTCGCCTAAACTTAGAACGCATAACTTTTTGGCAAAGTAAGGGTGCACAACTCTCAGACACGGTGGGACGCATTGTTAAGCTAAATGCTAAAGGTGCTGATGGTTTAACGGCTATGAAGAAAAAAGATCAAGCAAAAGCTGATGCAAAAAAAGCTAAAAAATTAGCTGCAGCAGCGGCAGAAGCACAAGCAGCGGCAGCAGAAGCTCCAGCGGAAGAGGCAGCTCCAGCGGAAGAGGCAGCTCCAGCGGCAGCAGAAGCTCCAGCGGAAGAGGCAGCTCCAGCGGAAGAGGCAGCTCCAGCGGAAGAGGCAGCTCCAGCGGAAGAGGCTCCAGCAGCAGAGGATGATTCTAATAAATAGTTGTAAACCTTCCTAACTTGTTATGGAAGATATAGTAATTATGGGGAAAATTGTTGCCCCACATGGAATACAAGGCTGGGTTAAGGTCCAACCTTTTACGGAAAAAAAAGAAACACTCAGTAATTTTAAGTTTTGGAATGTCTCTCATGATGAGAGTAGTTGGAATGAATACGAGGCAGAAAGTATTCAAGTTAAAGACAAACTTATTTTTGCTAAATTAAAAAATGTGAATGATCGCAATTCTGCCGAAGGTTTAACCAAAGCTTTTATTGGAATTTGTAAAAAAGAGCTACCTAAATTAGAAGGAAATCAATTTTATTGGTTTGAATTAATTGGGTTGAACGTAGTAAATTTAAGTGGACACAGTTTTGGCAAAGTTGATTCGATTCTTGAAACAGGTGCAAATAATGTTCTTGTCATCAAGGGTAAAAAAGAAACATTAGTGCCATATATTGATAGTGTTATTGCGGAAGTAAATTTAACGGATAAAGCAATAAAAGTAGATTGGCCAGATGATTTCTAAGTTATTTCATTTTAATGTCATAACGCTCATGCCTGAGATGTTTGTTGCGTTAGACTTCGGCCTTATTGGAAAAGCTTTTAAAGATGGAAAGGTTAGCAGAACGTTAATTAATCCTAGAGAGTTTACTTCGGATACTCATAAGACGGTTGATGACCGACCTTATGGTGGAGGTCCGGGAATGGTGATGATGTTAGAGCCTTTAATCAAGGCAATTGATTTTTGTAACACTAAAGCATCAACAAAAAAAAAGAAAGTGATTCATTTAACCCCACGTGGGAGTTTATTGGATCATAAAAAAATTATTGAATTGTTAAATTTTGATGAGTTAACCATTGTTTCGAGTAGATACGAAGGGGTGGATGAGCGAATTAACAATTGGATTGATGAAGAAATATCTGTCGGTGATTATGTAACTAGTGGTGGTGACTTTCCAGCAATGATTCTAATTGATTGTATGGTGAGACAATTACCAGGCGTATTAAATGATGAGGAGTCGATAAAGCAAGATTCTTTTGCAAATGGCTTGCTTGATCATCCGAGTTACACTAGGCCCGAACACTTTAAGGAACAAGGTGTTCCAGATGTTTTGATATCAGGCGACCATGAAAAAATAAGATTGTGGCGACTGAAAGAGTCATTAAGACTCACATGGACTAAACGTCCAGATTTATTGGCCGAAAGGTTGTTGACGAAAGAGGAATCTCGGCTGCTTGATGAAATACAAAATGAGCAGGAACAAGATCTTCATAACTAAAAGGAACATGGTATGGCAAATATAATTGAAACATTAGAAAAAGAAGAAATTGCTCGTTTAAGCAAAAAAATTCCCAAATTTGCTTCTGGTGATACAGTCGCGGTAGGCGTTAATGTAGTTGAGGGAACTCGAAAAAGAGTTCAGATTTTTGAGGGAATAGTGATTGCGAAAAAGAATCGAGGCCTCAATTCATCTTTTATTGTTCGTAAAATTGCATCGGGAGAAGGCGTAGAAAGAACATTCCAATTGCATTCACCATTGATTGAAAGTATTGAGGTGAAAAGGCGTGGTGACGTTAAACGAGCAAAACTCTTTTATTTAAGAGACCTTTCTGGAAAATCTGCGCGTATTAAAGAGCGCTTAAAAGTACGTTTATCTGACAGTGAATTTGAAGATATTCCAGAGGGTGCAGCACCTACAGAAGCTCCAGCAGCAGAGGCAGCACCTACAGAAGCTCCAGCAGCAGAGGCAGCACCTACAGAAGCTCCAGCAGCAGAGGCAGCACCTACAGAAGCTCCAGCAGCAGAGGCAGCACCTACAGAAGCTCCAGCAGCAGAGGAAAGTAAAAAAGATTAGTCAATTGTTGATTATTTAAGCCCCGCTAGACGGGGCTTTTTTTATTGTGCTAAGCTAATTCCAATGGAATTAGAAGAAAATATTAAGCCATCCGATAATGCATCCATTATGGACAGTTTTATTGATCATCTATGGCTGGAGGATGGTTTATCAAAGAATACTTTGAACAGCTATCGTTTTGATTTGAAAATTTTTTGTGATTGGCTGGTAAAGAAGAAAATTGACTTAATGAATGTTTCGCAAGCTGATATTGAGCAATATTTAGCATACAAATTTCCAACTTCCAAATCACGCAGCATATCGAGGTCACTGGCAACTTTCAGAAGACTCTACCGTTTTTTATTAAGAGATAAAAAAATAAAAATCGATCCAACATTGAATATTCAAACACCAAAAATTCCAAAATCGCTACCAAAAAGTTTAAGTGAGGAAGAGGTGGAGGCATTAATTGCTGCCCCGGACATTCAGCATCCTGTAGGTATACGCGATCGGGCAATGCTAGAAATTTTATATGCTTGTGGACTTAGGGTAACAGAGTTAGTTGGATTATTAGTTACAGAAATTATTATTCAAGATGGTGTGATTCGAGTAACTGGTAAAGGTCAAAAAACGCGACTTGTACCCATGGGGGAAGAGTCTGTGGATTGGGTAAAAAGATATTTAACAGATTCGAGACCAAAAATTTTGTTGAAAAGAACATCTAAATATTTGTTTGTTACTAACCGAGGTGAATTAATGACTCGCCAAACATTTTGGCATTTAATTAAAAAATATACTGTTCAAGCAGGCATAAATAAAACCATCTCCCCCCATGTGTTAAGGCATGCATTTGCAACACATTTAATCAATCATGGTGCTGATTTAAGAGTAGTGCAAATGTTATTAGGGCATAGCGATATTTCAACAACACAAATTTACACACATGTTGCAAGAGAACGTTTAAAGAAACTTCATCAAGAGCATCATCCAAGAGGTTAAATTATCTCTTTAATGTAACCCCAACAAAATCCGTTGATTCCAGTATTTTATTTTTGGAAATTTTTATTTCTATTTCCTTAAAAGTAAACACTCGTTTAATTTGGGAAATTATTGCCTCACCTAAGGTCTCCAGCAGCTTAAAATTACTTTTTTCAGTTTCTTCACAAATTATTTTTTCTATTGCTGCATAATCAATCGTCTCTGATAGATCATCATTTTCGAATCGATTTTTATGGTGTAGTTCAATTTGCACATCAAAGCGTAATTCCTGTAATTTATTTCTCTCCTCTTCAGTAACTCCAATATGGGCTTTTACTTTTAGGCCAGAGAGAAAAATGTAATTAGTCATATATGTTTCTTTTTCAAATATAATTAGTCCTATGATAAATCAAATTGTTTTTGTTTCAATTGCTTATTTGATAGGCTCGTTATCTTTTGGCATTATCGTCAGCAAATTACTTGGCAGTGTTGATCCTCGAACTATTGGCTCAAAAAATCCTGGTGCTACGAATGTGATGCGAGGGGGAAATAAGGTGGCAGCTATTTTAACGCTGTCAGGAGATTTACTCAAAGCAACACTCATTCTTCTTCTCGCAAAGTCAATGACTTTAAATGACATTACTATTAGTTTTATTGCATTGGCAGTTTTACTAGGGCATATCTTTCCTATTTATTACCGATTTAATGGAGGAAAAGGTGTCGCTACCGCTTTCGGCATTTTTTTAGGGCTAGACTTATTCTTTGCTGCAATTATTTTGTGTGTTTGGATTATTACATTTTTAATTTGGAGATATTCCTCGCTAGCAGCAATTATTGCCTCAATCTCCGCCCCAGTTATGGCATGGCTATTGAGTCTTTCGCAAGAATTTATTTTATTAACACTAGTAATTGCAGTAATTGTTTTATGTCGTCACCAATCGAATATCAACAATCTCATTCATGGAAATGAAAAGGGTTTTAAAAAATAGTTAAATTTCTGTCAAACGCCAGCGAGGTTTGACCTGATAGTGGTAATCTTTTTTATTAATTGATAAGTTGTATCTTAATGCGCCTGCTAAGGCAATCATTGCGCCGTTATCAGTGCAGAATTCAAGTGAGGGGAAAAATAAATCAAATTTATGTAATTCTGATGCCAGTTTAAATTTATCCCTAAGCTGCTTGTTTGCACCGACACCACCTGAAATAATTAATTGGTCGATATTAATATGATTCATGGCAGCAATAGTTTTTTTGACGAGCACATCAGTAATAGCCTCTTGAAAAGCAAAGGCAATATCTGCACGTGTTTGGTCATCAAGCTCATGTTGTTTTTTTACTAACGTTAATACTGCCGTTTTTAACCCACTAAAACTAAAATCAAAATCAGGTGTATTTATTAATGGTCTCGGTAATTCAAATCGCGGCTTGCCTTGCATAGCTAAACGAGAGAGCTCGGCTCCCCCAGGGTAACTTAAACCTAAAAGTTGAGCCGTTTTATCAAAAGCCTCTCCTGCCGCATCATCTAAAGTATCCCCAATAATTTCATACACACCAATATTTTTTACATGGATGATTTGACTATGGCCGCCTGAAACTAGTAAAGCGAGAAAGGGAAAATTTGGTTTTTCTTCCTCCAACATTGGGGCTAATAGGTGCCCCTCCAAATGATGAATTGGAATAGCAGGAATCTCAAGAGAGCATGCCAATGATTCTGCGACTGTGCTACCGACGAGTAACGCACCCGCGAGGCCTGGCCCAGCGGTATAAGCAATCGCATCCACGGCATCGATTGTTGTGTGATGTTTTTTTAATAAAGTATCTATCAGAGGCATAATTAAACGGATATGATCACGTGATGCAAGCTCGGGGACTACGCCACCATATTCAGCGTGCAGCGCAACCTGAGAATTTAAAATATGGCCGACCAACCCCTTTTTGTCATCGTAAAGCGCGATCCCTGTTTCATCACAAGAGGTTTCAATTCCAAGAATAAGCATTAATTGTATAAATAAGTTGAAAAAAAAGAATATTAGCATTAAAATATGCACCTTTTATGCCTATCAGGGCAGATAATTTAAAGAGAGTTTATGTCTACCATTAAAGTTAAAGAGAACGAACCATTTGATGTTGCTTTACGTCGCTTTAAACGTCTTGTTGAAAAAACAGGCCTTTTGAACGATTTAAGAGCCCGTGAATTTTATGAAAAACCAACATGGGAAAGAAAAAGAAAAGCAGCTGCTGCAGTCAAAAGACAATACCGAAGACTCAGAAATCAAATGCTCCCACCAAAGTTATATTAAGTCGATGTCTTTAAAAGACGCAATCAGTGAAGATACTAAAACTGCTATGCGTAGCAAAGACGCAGCTACACTCGGAAGCCTAAGATTATTATCCGCCGCTATAAAACAAAAAGAAGTTGATGAGCAAAAAATTCTAAACGACGATGA
>Ga0181557_1000448_pt1 | contig 52128 bp, 51 predicted proteins | sample 011ome_23_FD_148632 | JGI IMG/M metagenome (GOLD analysis project Ga0181557, IMG submission 148632) | Coastal salt marsh microbial communities from the Groves Creek Marsh, Skidaway Island, Georgia - 011506CT metaG (spades assembly) | ecosystem: Environmental > Aquatic > Marine > Intertidal zone...
CGGTAAATCTTGTTCACTGAAATTGTGTCGTAGAGCAACTCCGGTAAATCAGCCAAACTCCCAACAGTTTGAACCTCTGAATGAAGGTCTGGCCACCATATTTTTGTTTCGACTCTTCCATCGGCTTCGGTGACAATGCGTTCGGCCGCACCGACCACAACATCCGCGCGCATTTTCTCTGCTGCATGGAACAGGTTCCTGCACGCATGGCGATCAAATTCGTCGTCTGAGTCGCAGAACATGATGTAGGTGCCCTGTGCTAATTCAATTCCCCTGTTCCGGGGAGCGCTGCAGCCGCCGGAGTTGGCCGCAAGTTGCTCTACACGTATCCGTGGGTCGCCTTTGGCCGCTTGGCGCAGAATTTCGAGTGAATTATCTGTTGAGCAATCATCAACGGCGATGATCTCGATGGAGTGCAGTGATTGAGCCTGTAATGAGGCCAATGCGCGCGGCAATCGCTGCGAATCGTTGTAACCAATGAGAACGATAGAGACATCAACCATTGTGATCCGCCACAGCAGCCATCAAGGTTCGCGCTCGGGCCGCGAAGCTGTTCTCACGACGCACCCTTTCACGATCAGCAACCATGCGCGCTTCATCGAAATACATCTCGGGTGAGCGAACAATCGCTGCTAGCTCACCTTGCGAGGTGTATTCAACAACGGTAGATCCGAATACTTCACGTAATCCCAGTGCAGGGTCACTGACCACACGCGCACCTGCTGCCACTGCATCAAAGAGTCGATTCGACAGAAATCCAGACTCGGCCATTTCACTGTGGTGGTCATTGAGTACCAATGCGGCGTTGCCGTATGCAGCGGGTAATTCGGTGTTGTCCAGGAACTCCCCAGCAATCGCCTCCTGTGGAACATATTCATTCCAGCCAACTCCATAGAGCGACAAGGGGATTTTCTGGGCAATTGCATCGCGCACTATGGGTCGGAACTCACCCCGAGTGGAACCTATAAAGAGCACACCTTCTCTTCGAGGGTGAGCAACGGGCACAAATCTGTCCGTATTTGTTGCTTGGAGTAACGGAGTGAAGGTGCCCAATTCAGCGCCCATCTGCCAGTTAGCGCTTGCCGCGAAAGCGTGCGCATATTGATCTGCTTCACCCTGCTCAACAAGTTCAGGGTGAGAAATCACCCAAAGGAGCCAAGTGGCACTCGTGTTACTGGGAACGACTCTGCGCAAGCCTCTGAGGACTAGAACAACATCATCGTCATCACGGGCGGGTGAGTTAGCACCAGCTCGGGAAACAACACGTGCGAGCGCACCCTCTGCAACGAGGGCTTCAGCAAGATCGCTGGCAAACCAGTAATCACCCCACTGCTTTCCCGCTTCACCTTTGGGAGCTGAAGTGACTATCGCCCACTTTTGTTTCTTCTTGCGAAGCAGCATGGTCATGCCCTCGCTCGACCCAGAAGGTAGCCGCATCCCCATGAAATGTGCATCGTGGGAAACACCGCGAGTAGCCGCACAATTGATTTTCGGTCACCGGAAAGCAAGCTTGCAAAAACGACGGCCAGCAGATAGGTCCCAATGGGTATTATCCCCAGAATCAATAGGGTCAGATTTCCCAATGCCATTCCCAACGCAAGGAAAATGAGCCCAACCACGAGCCCAAGGACCATTACGGGAGCCGCGAGATAGCGCAATGAAACGGTGTCGGGATAGCGCCGTGCCACCTCGCGCCGCCACGTGCCATAACCGAAATACTGTTTGGCCAGGGCTTTCGCACTGGATCGTGGCCGATACTTCACCAGCATTGTTGGAGTGAACCAGACAACGCCCCCTGTCGCGCGGATGCGATAATTCATTTCCCAATCTTGCGCACGGATCATGGTCTCATCAAATCCACCAACGCGATCCAAGGCACTTCGACGGAAACAACCCAAGTAGACGGTCAACGCCGGGCCCTCCTCACCACCAATGTGAAATGCTGCGCCGCCAACACCGAACCGCGAGGTCATTGCAGCCGCAACAGCATGTTGATAGGAAGACTCCCCCTCCGCGGCCATGATGCCGCCGACATTGTCAGCGCCCGTGCTCTCAAGGGTCTGCACACCCCGACTGACGTAGTCGTTGGGAACTAGTGCGTGGCCATCAACCCGGACAATGACTTCAGCATCGGTTGCCGCTATCGCCGCGTTGAGACCCGAGGGCGTTTTCCCTGATGGGTTCTCCACCATCAGGACGTTTGCGTGTAGTGCCGAAATCCCGTTTACTATTTCTGCCGTGCGGTCATGTGACGGGCCAACCGCGATGACGATAGTTGTTTGACCCGGGTAGTCCTGTGCGAGGAGCCGATCAATTGCTTGTGCAATGTGCTTCTCCTCATTGAGCACCGCCATGATGATGGCCACCGTCGGGTGGGTCATGAATCAAGGCCGTATCCGCGCAGAACCTCACGGTTAAGACCTTGGGCGATGGACTCCACCTTTGTTTCAAAGTGAGAATCGGAAACTTGCGAGGTATTGATCTGACTCGCACCGGAATCAACATCCCCATGGCGCACATAGATATAACCCAATCCATGTGTGCGGTAGACCAATCCGCCGTGACCCAAGACTCGATCAAGTAATGCGCGATCAACAGACTTGGGAACTGGTCGCCATCCACCCAGCTCACGCAAATCACCCTGCGAAATCAAAATAGTTCCACCTGCAACAAATGTTGCGTACTTTTCCGCTGCATAAGTGGGTCGGAATACTGTTCGATCCTGGCTGGCAAGATAGATATTGTCCAGAGTCTTGCCCACTAGATTCGCGCCGGAATACATTCGAGCGACGACCAAATCCCACACATGCTCGGGACCATAGAAGTCATCATCGTCAATTTTTGTTATGAGTTCGCCACTCGAAAGTGACGTTGCTATTGCAAGTGCCTCACCAAGATTGACCTCAGGCGGAATTGCCTGATGCACGGCCGGGAACCTGAGCTCGGCCAGGTGTGAAGCAATGTGGTCATCGAGCTCAAATCCGTGAGTGATTAACACTAACTCAAGCTGCGGGTACGTCTGGGCGGCCAAGAATTCAACGATCCGGTGCAAAAATTCTGGGCGGTTCGTGACCAACACCATGGTGACGCTTGGCCAACCATAAACAAATGGTTGAGCCGTGTGGTGACGCAACTGAATTGAACGGGCCGCGACACTTGCGTGCTCGGATACTGGCGCATCAAGCACAACACCACATGCTTGAACCTGGGAGCGCTGCTGGGCACTGAGAGATTCCGAACCCGTGATACCCGTGATTTCACGCAGCGAACGCACTGCCGGGGTGTCCAAATACTCCGGCAACCCAAGAGACGTGGCAGCAACCACATTCTGCTGTGAATTCGATCTTCGACCAAGTGGCCTATGCACGAGCGGGTCAACGAATACCTCGACACCATGTTGGCCTCGAGTCCATTGAGACTGTGAAATAGAAATTGTTGAAGCAGAGCCGTGCGGCAGAATCTCATGTGACTGCGTGGTAGCGACAGGCTCAGAAATTATCAAGATATCTGTTGCGCGCAGGTGTTTATCGACAATGGCTCCAGGCTGCGCAATTGATCTTAGGGTCTCGGCCAGGAGCCCCGAATTTGGCAGCGCCCCTTGCGCCCACATCAGATCCGGTTGCGAGTTTCCAGCGGGAACAGGAGTGCACATGCGCACCACGGCGGCTAGGCCCGCAGCCAATGGGACTGACTCGGGGAAAGTCACCAGTCCGTGAAAACCTGACTCGGTCCACTCGGCCGCAAGCGAGTTCACAGGCAGTCCCGGACTACCAACCCAACCCGACCGAGGGGGCTTTGCATGCTCGATGGTTACTTCAACACCCTGCACGACCTGCTCAGATTCGGTGCTGGTCGCCACGAGTGAGCGCAGTTCATCTCGGTTTCGCACTCGAAACTTGGCTCGCTCGGCGTCCACGTGAGAGGACCTGCGTGAATTGACTTTCACGGTCGCCACTTTAGGGGGTCAGATCGAGGGCATGCGGTTCCCTCTCGGACTTCAACACTCATGCGCCTAGCACTGCCGCGCCCGACCCTGCCCCGTGAGAGGGCTCCAAGCCGATAACCTTGGGAGCATGACTGTTCGACTCTCAGTAATTGGCACCGGTTACCTCGGTGCGACCCACGCCGCCTGCATGGCCGAACTCGGTTTCGACGTGATCGGTTTGGACGTGGTCCCAGAAAAAGTCGAACTGCTGAACTCCGGCAAAGTTCCTTTTTACGAGCCTGAACTCGATGAAGTCCTCGAGCGCAACATTAAAGCCGGCCGGCTGAGATTCACCACATCTTTCCAAGAAGCGGCCGAGTTCGGTGACGTGCACTTTATTTGCGTGGGCACCCCCCAGCAGTCCGGTTCCTACGCCGCGGACATGAGCCAAGTTTTCGGTTCCGTGCGTTCACTTGCACCGCACCTCAAATCTGGTGATCTAGTGGTTGGAAAGTCAACCGTCCCCGTGGGAACTGCGACTCAAATTGCCCATGAACTTTCCCAGTCGGCGCCAGGCGTTGACATTGCGTGGAACCCCGAATTTTTGCGCGAAGGCTTTGCCGTTGAAGACACCTTGAATCCTGATCGACTTGTGATCGGTGTGCGTTCACACGAAGGCGAGGCAAAGCTGCGCGAGGTCTATGCACCACTGATCGCAAAAGACATTCCATTTCTTGTCACGGACTTCCCCACCGCTGAGTTGGTCAAAGTCGCAGCAAACTCCTTCTTGGCAACCAAGATCTCATTCATCAATGCCATGGCTGAAGTGTGTGAAGCTGCGGGAGCGGATGTTGTGCAGCTCGCCGAGGCCATCGGTTACGACACTCGAATTGGAAACAGGTTCCTGGCCGCCGGCCTTGGATTCGGGGGTGGTTGCCTACCAAAAGACATTCGAGCGTTCATGGCGCGCGCTGGTGAGTTAGGTGCTGAAGAAGCACTGACATTCTTGCGCGAAGTCGATCAGATCAACCTGCGACGACGCTCACACACGGTTGACCTGGTCACCAAGGAACTCGGTGCAAGCGTTCGCGACAAGAACATTTGTGTTCTCGGTGCCACCTTTAAGCCCGATAGCGACGATGTTCGCGACTCCCCATCACTTGATGTTGCCGTCGCACTCGCCAACGCCGGTGCCAACGTAATCGTCCATGACCCCAAGGGAACCGTGAACGCCGAACGCGTCTACCCCACCATGAAGTATTCAACGGATGTCGCTGCGGCGGCAGTTGATGCGGATTTGATTCTTCACGGCACAGAGTGGGCCGAATACCGCGAAATTGACCCAGCTGAATTGGGCAAAATTGTTCGCACCAAAAATGTCATTGATGCGCGAAATAAACTTGATGTGAAACTGTGGCGCGATGCCGGATGGAATATTCGAGCATTGGGTCGACCAACGGCGTGAACATCCCTGAAATTCTGAGGGACACCCATTTATGGTTCATCGTGGGTTTGGGTGACAACCCCGAGCGTCCTGCTTATGGCGTGGCCAAGTTTCTGCAAGATTCGGGGAAACAGATTGTGCCGATTTACCCGCGCGCCCAAACGGTCCACGGTGAACAAGGTTTTGCCACAATCGCCGATGCAACCGCACACTGGGGAGCCCCCGATGTTGTCGATGTCTTTGTGCGTAGCAATCGAGCTGGTGAATTTGCTGATCAAGCACTTGCAGCAGGGGCCAAAGTTGTCTGGTTTCAACTCGACGTGATTGACATCGAAGCTGCCAAGCGTGTCGAATCGGCTGGCGTGACCATGGTGATGGACAGATGCCCGGTTATTGAGGCTAGGAAACTCGGCAACGCGTAAACCTCCCTGTCTCAGAGCCCACTACTTCAGATTTTCGCCACGCGCCTTCGCGGTCGCATTAAGTTCCACGGAGTAATCGCTCAAAGTTTGTGCAACTGTTGAATCACTAACGCCAAGAATTCTCGCCGCAAGGAGCCCCGCGTTCTTGGCATTACCAATGGCAACTGTTGCAACTGGAATTCCAGCGGGCATTTGAACGATCGAGAGCAACGAATCCATGCCATCGAGGGTCCCAACAGCAACGGGAACGCCAATGACTGGCAGCGTAGTCAGTGAGGCGATCATGCCCGGAAGGTGCGCGGCTCCCCCAGCCCCAGCAATAATCACATCAAACCCTTGTTCGCGAGCCCCTTGGGCAAAGGCGACCATCTCGGTCGGCATGCGATGAGCAGAGAGCACCATTGGCTCATTACTGATGCCCAGGGAGTCAAGAATCTCCGCGGCGGGTTTCATAGTCGGCCAGTCCGAGTCACTGCCCATGGCGATGGCAACACGTGGATTACTCATTGATTTCTCCCGAAAAATATGCGGTGGCATGCGCGGCTCTGTGTTGTAAGTCTGTCAGGTCGCTGCCAACAGCCGTGACATGTCCCACCTTGCGCCCGGGTTTAACAACTTTGCCATAGAGGTGAACGTACAATCCCGGATCGCGAGCAAACACATGCCGGTACGCGGAATAGAGGTCGCCGACATCACCACCAAGGATGTTGCTCATGACCGACCACGGTGCAACCGCATGCGGTGCGCCAAGTGGCAGGTCCAAGACAGCACGCAGATGATTTTCAAACTGGCTCGTGACCGCACCTTCAATGCTCCAGTGACCCGAGTTATGGGGGCGCATGGCGAGTTCGTTCACGACAATGTCGGTGCCCGTGTCAAATAACTCAACCGCGAGCATTCCAACCACATCGAGTTCGCGTGAAATGCGCAATGCGATCTCCTGCGCCCTTTCGGCGCGACGTGGATCAAGGGCCGGCGCCGGCGAAATCACTTCAGCACAGATGCCATCCCTCTGTGTTGTCTGGACAACGGGGTAGGCCACACACTGGTTACTGGGTGAACGAGCAATTTGGGCAGACAGTTCGCGTTCAAAGGGAATGAACTCCTCGGCCAACCATGCTGATCCCTGTGGCAGGGGCTCGGCCAACACCTGCGCGGCTGCGTTGGCGTCCCGGACGATCCAGACGCCCTTACCGTCATAACCACCGCGTGAAGTCTTGAGAATAAATGGGTATCCCACGCGCGATGCAAATTCGTGTGCATCGGCTTCGCTTTCTATGTGCGCCCATTGTGGGCATGGAATGCCTAGATTCGTTAGTGCCTGGCGCATCAATAATTTGTCTTGGGCATAAACGACTGCAGCGGCTTTTGGGTAGTACGGCACCCCCGATTCTTCGAGTGCTTGCATCACTTCCGGTGTGAGTAGTTCATGATCAAATGTGACTACATCGCAGGATTGAGCAAATGCCTGCACAGTTTTTGGATCATCTTTTGAGCCGATAGTCACATTACTGCTGACCAGTGCAGCCGGTTCTTCACCTGAGTTGGCCAGCACCGAGAATCCAATGCCCAGTGCGGCCGCCGGAGCCGCGCTCATGCGAGCGAGTTGACCCGCACCAATAAACCCGACGGTAGGACCCAACTCAAATGCACTAGCCACGAGAGAAATCTAGTGTGTCCCCCTATTTGTGCAGCGAGATAGTTAGACTGCGCGAATGCCATTGGTGCCGCTGCTCGCAAAAGCGCGGGAATCTCTGAGCGATCTGTGGCGTGAAATAGCAAAATTCGGCATTGTCGGGTTGTCCGCACTCGTCATTGATATCGGGCTATTTAATATTCTGCGTTTTTATGGTCCCGATGGCCAGGGCCCCATGTTCGACCGCCCGATTTCCTCAAAAATTGTCAGTGTCGCCGTCGCAACAACCTTCGCCTACTTTGGCAACCGCTATTGGACATTCAGACATCGCGGCCGCTCAAACATGGGCCGCGAATACATCATGTTCTTTGCGCTCAACGGCGTGGCCATGATGATCGCCATTGGATGCCTGTGGTTTAGCCACTACCTCATGGGTTGGGATAGTGCATTGGCCGACAACATCAGCGCCAACGTGGTCGGGTTGGGGCTTGGAACAGCCTTCCGATTCTGGTCTTACCGCAAGTTCGTTTTCCCCGCGATCCCCGATGATCCCGAACATGCGGTGGAGCGTGAAGTCGCTGAGCGTGATGCGTCAACACCGATTTAGTCAGCGCGCGTTTCGCCCCTTTTCTCGCGACATTGCACCGGTGCAATGTCGCAAAAATGAAGTCGTGTGACCAGGTCGTCGGGTTCTTCAGTCAGGTGCGCCATTGCCGCCGCCACGGCGGCGGACATCATCGAGTTCATGTAACTCATAAACATTGCGCTGCACTTCTTCAACATTGGGGACATCGTTGATGACCAAGTCACCGTCGTCAGAGGCCGATTCGATTTCGAGTGTGCCGTAGTTGATCATCCTTCCCAGGAGGCTAACTTCAAAAGAAACATTGTTGACCTTCGACAGCGGCATATCGCGACCCTGCTTGGTCACGAGTCCTCGGCGAACAATGATTCGACGGCTGGTGAATACATATTGCGTGGTCAGCCAGCGCAAGAATGGCAACAGTGTCTGCCAAACAAGAATGAAGGCGCCGACTCCAATAATGATCCACCGGATAATCGAGTTTTCAAATGTCATGAACAAATAAACACCAATGAACACCTCAAGGATCAACACGAATGCTGGCCAAATGAGCGCCCGCCAATGCGGCTTTAGTTCAAAGGCAATTGTCTCGCCGGGTGCTAGGAGTTTTTCGGGGTACATGGGTCAATAGTGGCATGAACTACGTCGGCGGCGATGACCGTTCTCAGATCCGTGTCGGCCTTCACCATAAGGTGACCCGCCGCATCAAGTCCCACCCCCACACCGCTCCAGACCTCACCGCTTGACTCGGTGACACTCACCTGGGCCCCAATACTCGCGCACGCTGCGACATATTCCTGCGCTAGGTCACCCGGTGCCCAGAGTTGTGATTGCCATTGATCGATCAATACCCGAACCTGGCCCATTACCTGCTCAATCAATTGTTCGCGAGTCGATTCCCGTGCGAGTTCCTGCAGCCCAATGGCACCGGGGTACACGGTTGATGTCAGGTTGATCCCAATTCCAACAATGAACACATTGTCATAGGGCAATGCCTCCACCAGGATTCCAGCTAGCTTACGGTCTTCGAACAAAACGTCATTGGGCCATTTCACGAGTATCTGCCTCTGTGCTATCTCACTGGTCACCCGCTGGACCGCCAAACCAACAAGAAGGGGCAACCAGCTCGTGGCCCGGCAGCCGGGCAAGTTCACCAGGGTTGACATCCAGAGGCCATCTCCAGGGGAACTCGCCCAATCCCGCCCCAGACGACCACGGCCCGCGGTTTGCTCCGCGGCAACGATCGTGGTCCCGGCTGGCAAAGTCGGATCAAGCTCAATTCTGCGGCGCAACTCACTATTGGTGGAATCGCAGGTTTCCAGCCACGTGATCTCGGCAGCAGAACTCGCATCGGCCCCAAACTCGTCATATCCCACGCCGATAAGGTACGCAAGAGCATTCACAGGAGGAAACATGGCTACCGACCCCCGGACAACCGCTGGCAAAGCGCAGATCCTGAAAGACCGACGCTCTGAGGCTGCGGGCAAGCGCCAAGAGGCCGTGGATAAGCAGCATGCCAAGGGCAAAATGACGGCCATGGAACGCATTGAAGCGTTCCTTGATGAGGGCTCATTCCAAGCCATTGATGGCCTCACCCGGCACCGCTCGCACAACTTTGGCCTGGAAAATAATCGTCCATATGGTGACGGTGTTGTCACGGGCTATGGCACGGTGGATGGTCGCCCGGTCTGCGTATTCGCCCAGGACTTCACCGTTTTTGGTGGCTCACTCGGCGAGGTTTTCGGTGAGAAAATTGTGAAGGTCATGGATCTAGCGTTGAAAACTGGCTGCCCCATGATCGGTCTCAACGACTCCGGTGGTGCTCGCATCCAGGAGGGTGTCGTTGCACTTGGTCTTTATGGTGAAATCTTTTATCGCAATGTGCAGGCATCAGGGGTTATCCCACAAATTTCATTGATCCTGGGACCGTGCGCTGGCGGCGCGGTGTACTCCCCCGCAATAACTGACTTCATTGTGATGGTGGACAAAACCTCCCACATGTTCATCACCGGACCTGATGTGATTAAGACGGTCACGGGCGAGGATGTCGGATTCGAAGAACTCGGTGGAGCTCACACGCATAACGCGACCAGCGGCGTGGCGCATTACATGGCAACGGATGAGAACGATGCTCTGGAATACGTTCAAGCCTTGCTGTCTTATCTGCCCAGCAATAATTTGAGCGAAGCACCAGCAATTCCTTCGAATATTTCCATGGAATTCACCGAGGATGACTACGCCCTCGACTCGATCATTCCCGACTCACCCAACCAGCCTTATGACATGCATGATGTATTGAGCGCAATTCTCGACGATGGCGAGTTCCTTGAAACTCAAGCACTCTTTGCACCAAATATCTTGTGCGGATTCGGGCGAGTTGAAGGTCACTCAGTCGGCATTGTGGCAAATCAGCCCATGCAGTTCGCCGGAACATTGAACATTGAAGCGTCAGAGAAAGCCGCACGGTTTGTCCGAACCTGCGATGCCTTCAACATCCCCGTCATTACATTTGTTGATGTTCCAGGCTTCCTTCCCGGCACCGATCAAGAGTGGGACGGCATCATTCGCCGTGGAGCAAAACTCATTTACGCCTACGCCGAAGCCACCGTGCCACTGTTGACCGTTGTCACGCGCAAGGCCTATGGAGGCGCTTATGACGTCATGGGATCCAAACACCTTGGCGCCGATATCAACCTAGCGTGGCCCACCGCTGAAATCGCCGTGATGGGAGCTCAAGGCGCGGTCAATATTTTGTATCGCAAGGAAATCGCAGGTGCCGATGACGCCGAGGCAGAACGCGTCAAGCGAATTGATGAGTACACGGAAAAGTTCGCCAACCCCTATGTTGCGGCTGAGCGTGGGTACATGGATCGTGTGATTCTTCCGCATGAGACGCGCCTGCAACTCACTCGCGCACTGCGCGCACTGCGCGGCAAGCGGGCCACCCTGCCTCCCAAAAAGCATGGAAACATTCCCCTATGACCGGGCCGGTTTTTTCGATCATCAAAGGTGAGCCATCACCGGAAGACGTTGCTGCACTCACTGCGCTGCTCAGCGCAATGAACGCCTCGACCGGTGTCAGCGAGGCACCCAGCGATATTCATGCGTGGAACAGTAAAGAACGCATGTTCCGACATTTCCCCATCCCCGGACCTGGCGCCTGGCGCGCATCCGGTTTGGCTCAGTAAACCGGGTTGACTTGGACTCCATCACAATGACAACGGTTGTACTTGCCTCTGCTTCGCCTGCGCGGTTGCAAACACTTCGAAATGCTGGCATCGACCCGACCGTGCAGGTGAGCCACGTTGATGAGGAAACGCTGCAAGCGTCCATGCCTGATGCGACGCCCGCTCAGATTGCTCAAGCGCTGGCTCAAGCCAAGTGTGAGAAAGTGGTCGCCCTTCGCGGCAACCCCAATGAACTCATCATTGGATGCGATTCAGTCTTTGAATTGGGTGGCAAGCCCTATGGCAAACCTGAGAGCGCCGAGGTTGCACGCATGCGTTGGCGCGACATGATGAACTCAACGGGCACTTTGCACACCGGTCATTTCGTGACTTTTATTGATGCCCAAGGAAATCCCCACCAGGCGCAAGCCACGGCGAGCACCGATGTCCACATGGGATCGATGTCAGAGAGAGAAATTGACGCCTATCTCGCGACAGGTGAACCACTTGCCGTCGCGGGCGGCTTCACCTTGGATGCTCTTGGCGGAGCATTTGTGGAGTCGGTCACAGGCGACCCATCCAATGTGGTCGGAATTTCATTACCAACCCTGAGAAAACTGGTCACTGAACTCGGTCTTACGTGGACTGACCTGTGGAACCACATCCCAGTGAGCGCCTCCCCCCAAGAATCCTGACCGATAGGCTCAGCCCGAAAGCCAAAGAAACCGACAGCGCATGAAAAGGATTGACTCGTGAAGCGTGTACTGATTGCCAACCGTGGCGAAATCGCCGTCCGTGTTATTCGTGCCTGCAAAGATGAGGGCCTCGAGTCCGTTGCCGTCTACGCCGATCCCGATCGCGACGCAATGCACGTGCGCATGGCAGACCACGCCTTCGCCCTCGGCGGCAGTACGGCCGCTGAGTCCTATCTTGATATTCCCAAGATCATCAACGCCGCCAAGGAGTCTGGCGCAGACTCCATTCATCCCGGCTACGGATTTCTGTCAGAGAACGCCGAGTTTGCCCAAGCTGTCATCGATGCAGGACTGGTTTGGATTGGCCCACCGCCTGCCGCCATTCGTTCGCTCGGTGACAAAGTCAGTGCTCGTCATATTGCCCAGAAGGCCGGCGCCCCTCAGGTTCCAGGCAGCCCAGACCCAGTTTCTGATTCCAGTGAAGTTGTGGCATTTGCCCAAGAGCATGGCCTACCCGTTGCCATCAAAGCCGCATTCGGTGGCGGCGGCCGCGGCATGAAGGTTGCACGCAACTTGGAAGAAATCCCTGAGCTCTATGACTCGGCCGTGCGGGAAGCGGTTGCAGCGTTTGGTCGGGGCGAATGTTTTGTTGAGCGTTACCTTGACAACCCACGCCATGTGGAAACCCAGGTGCTGGCTGACCAACACGGCAATGTCGTTGTGGTCTCCACGCGCGATTGCTCACTCCAGCGCCGCCATCAAAAACTCGTTGAAGAGGCCCCTGCGCCCTTCCTGACCGACGCCCAGCGCGATGCGCTCTATGAATCATCCAAGGCGATCATCAAAGAGGCCGGCTACTACAACGCCGGCACCTGCGAATTCCTCATTGGTACCGATGGCACGATTTCATTCCTTGAGGTCAACACCCGCCTACAGGTTGAACATCCAGTCAGTGAAGAAGTTGCCGGCATCGATCTCGTGCGTGAGCAGTTCCGAATCGCACAAGGTGGCGTGATCGATTACGTCGATCCGGCACTGCGAGGTCACTCCATCGAGTTCCGCATCAATGGTGAGGATCCAGGTCGCGGCTTCCTGCCCGCCCCCGGAAAACTCGATGTGTGGCAACTTCCTGCAGGCCCCGGCGTTCGCGTGGACACGGGGTTTGAGGCTGGAGACGTCATCGGTGGCAACTTCGATTCACTCCTTGCCAAACTAATCGTCACGGGCAAAGATCGCAATGAGGCCATCGAGCGTTCACGCCGTGCTTTGAGTGAATTCAATGTTGAAGGAATTGCAACCGCTCTCACTTTCCATCGAGTTGTTGTCTCTGATCCTGCCTTCGCACCAGCAGACCCCGAGCAAGCATTCACCGTTCACACTCGTTGGATTGAAACAGAGTTTGATAATCAAATTCCGGCATACGTTGCCGCAGGTGCTGACATCGATGAACCTGCAGCCCGCAATAACGTTGTTGTTGAGGTCAATGGCAAGCGCCTTGAAGTCTCCCTCCCTGGTGAGTTCGGCATGAGTGGCAATTCCCAGGCTGCAGCGCCAACGGCCAAGAAGCGCGAACGCAAGAAAGCGGCTGCCGCCTCAGGTGACTCCGTAAGCGCACCCATGCAGGGAACAATTGTGAAGGTCGAAGTCGCCGAAGGCCAAGAAGTTCAGGCCGGCGATCTCATTGTTGTTCTTGAAGCAATGAAGATGGAGCAACCGCTGACAGCGCATAAGGCTGGGACCATCACGGGGCTCAACGCCGAGGTTGGAACTACCGTTCCCGCGGGAACATCACTCTGTGAGATTAAATAGCCTCAACTGTTATTGCTCAGATACGTAACAGTTAAGTCTGGGAATTTTACAAAACCAACATCGCGAGTTACCAGAGTTGCATTGAGCGTGTGAGAGCTTGCCGCAAGCCAGGCGTCAGGGATGTCGTTGCCACTTAGATCAAGTGATTCAACAATTTGTGTGAACGTTCTCCACGTGTTCAGAGGTGCCTGTGCCAGAGACGTGTCCGGTGTTCTCATTAACTGCCCAAAAAGTCGATGAACATCTCTGCTTGGCGCCGGGGGTTGTTAACAACCTGAACCGGGGTACATATACGTGTAAGCCAGTTCAGGTCGTGGGTGATATTTCCTTGGAATAGGTTCCTGGTGGGGAAAGTACCGTGGAAACACGGTGGTGTTGAGATGAGTGAGGGGCTAATCTCAAAATAACTACTACGTTCGGTCAAGAGGCTTTCGTGAATGAGACACCGTCAAATACGGGTATGGGCCCTGATGAGCCTGTTGGTTCGAAACGTTCAGGTCAACGTAACCGCTACATCGTCATCCTCGGCGGGCTAGCAGTGGTGCTGGTCGCTGGTGTGATCCTTGCCGGAGTGATCCCCACCGGTGATCGTGCGGGATCCACGACCTCAGATCCCAGTCCCACTCCCAGCGCTTCTGCGACGGTCGAGGTAACTACCTGTGCTGATGGCGGTGAGTGCCAGGTTGGAGACATAGGTCCCGGTGGCGGCACGGTTGTTTATGCCAGCGCAACACCATTCACGAGCCCTGGTTCTAGTTGTGACCCCGATTGCTCCTACCTCGAGATGGCGGCAAACGACATCCAGAATTTGTACTGCTGGACCGACTACGGCGCCGCAACCACCTCAGTTGTTACCGGCACTGCGAGGGCGATCGGTCAAGGGATGTACAACACAAATCTGATTGCGAAGGAGTGGTGCTCAAGAGGAATAGCCACTTCGATGAAAAATTTTTCAACTACGATCGATAGCGTTACGTACTCCGACTGGTACCTGCCAACGCAAAGTGAGCTCAAGCTGGCACAAGGGCTCGACAACGTTCTCGCTGCAGATGAATTTTACTGGGTCTCAGACGCATACGGAAATGATCCAGACTATGCCCGGTGCTTGGCATTTTCTGCGGCAGGCGTCCAGAGCACGGGTAATTGCGTTCGATACAGAGCCCAATTGGGGATCCCGACACGGGCGTTTTAAATCAGGTTCTCCACCCAAGCAATGGAAATTACATTGACCGATCAGGTAGGTTCGACCGGTGAACACCTTCAATCGTTCGATTAATGCGCAAACAGACCCCCTCAATGAAAAGGCACAGCAGTCGGCAGACGCCATCGAGCGACTCTCTGGTGTCCCTCGGCACGATGTCGCCGTCATCCTCGGGTCCGGATGGGTCCCCGCAGCAGATCTGATTGGCACCACCGTCAGCGAATTCAGCGTGACAGACATTCCACATTTCTCGGCGCCATCCGTTGACGGACACGCGGGCGTTATCCGCAGCGTTGATGCTGACGGAATCAAGGTTCTCGTATTTCTGGGACGCACCCACTTCTATGAAGGCAAAGGCGTCGATGCAGTCACACACGCTGTACGCACGGCGGCGGCTGCAGGTTGTCACTCCATTGTTCTGACTAACGGTTGCGGCGGGCTTAACCCCGAGTGGACACCGGGAACGCCTGTGCTTATCAAGGACCACATCAACTTCACCGGTCACTCACCATTGCATGGTGCACACTTTGTTGATCTCACCGATTTGTACTCGTCACGATTGCGAAAGTTGTGCCACGAAGTTGAGCCTAATCTCGCAGAAGGTGTTTACGTTCAATTCCCTGGACCGATGTATGAAACCCCTGCGGAAATCACGATGGTGCGCAACATGGGTGGAACGTTGGTTGGAATGAGCACAACTCTTGAAGCCATTGTCGCCCGTTCATTGGGCATGGAAATCCTTGGTCTCTCCCTCGTGACCAATGCCGCAGCGGGCATGACGGGCCATCCGCTCAATCACGAGGAAGTTTTGCAAGCCGGCCGAGATGCGGCCACGAAAATGGGTGCGCTGCTGAATCACGTGATTAGAAAGTTCAAGTAAGGCCACTCCCGTGAACCTGATTGCCACGGCACGCGATTGGCTGGCCAACGATCCACATGAAGAAACCCAACATCAACTACGCATGCTTATTGAGCAGGCCGGCAAGGCTGACCCGCAAGCCCTGAAGGAACTGCATGACAGCTTTGATGGCACCTTGCAATTTGGCACCGCGGGATTGAGAGGGACCCTCGGACCGGGTCCCAACCGCATGAATCTCGTTGTTGTTGCGCGCGCAGCGGCGGGTCTCGCGCAGTACCTGCTTGATCAGAAAATTGACAGCCCCAGTGTCGTCATCGGTTTTGATGCCCGCCATAACTCGGAACTTTTTGCCAACGTCAGTGCACAGATTTTTAGTGGCTACGGAATCACGGCGAAGCTTTTCCCGCATGCAACGCCAACGCCCGTTGTTGCATTCGCCATTAGGCACCTTCATGCGAGCGCAGGTGTCGTGGTCACCGCGAGCCACAACCCACCCCAGGACAACGGCTACAAGGTTTACCTCGGCTCGGGCAGTCAAATCATTCCGCCAGCTGACACAGAAATCAGCGCGTGCATTGCGCGCGCAACGGAGATTGGACCTGTGCGCGAACTACCCCACGGAACAAAGTGGGAAATCATTGGACCCGAAGTGGAAGCCGCATATGTTCAGCGAACAGCGAGCATTGCCACAGCGGCTCCGGGCACAGATCTGGTTACCGTATATACCGCTATGCACGGTGTTGGTGGGCAGCTTTTTCTTGACATCGCAAAGGCTGCAGGTTTCCCTGCGCCTGTCCCCGTTTCCGCGCAATTTGAACCGAATGCAGCCTTTCCCACGGTGGCCTTTCCCAACCCTGAGGAGCCAGGAGCAATCGATCTCGCGGTGGAAAGCGCCAAAGCCCATAAAGCTGATCTAATAATTGCCAATGATCCCGATGCTGACCGTTGTGCGGTGGCCATTCCCATGAATAAAGACAAGTCCGAGTGGCGAATGCTGCACGGAGACGAAGTTGGATCACTGTTAGCGGCTCACATTGCCCAAAGAAAAGTCACAGGAGTCTTCGCTCAGTCAATTGTCTCGAGCACCCAACTCAAGGCAATCGCCGAACTCCATGCATTTGATTACCAGCAAACGTTGACCGGCTTTAAATGGATCGGCCCAATTCCCAACTTGGTGTTCGGGTACGAGGAAGCCTTGGGCTATTGCGTTGACCCCAAATTTGTCAAAGACAAAGATGGACTCTCTGCTGCAGTGACAGTCATGGAACTCGCCTCCCAACTGAAATCCGAAGGTAAAACTCTCCAGGACGAGTTGGATCGAATTGTCATCGAAGTGGGTGTCTATGCAACTGACCAAGTCTCCGTTCGCGTGAGCGATCTTTCGCGCATCCCAGAGATCATGGAACACCTACGCACGCACCCGCCAACCGAGATCGCGGGTTCAGCGGTGACCGAGTTCATTGACCTGGCCCAAGGGTCCGACCAACTACCACCCACTGATGGACTGGTTTTCACCCTCGATGGTGGGAGTCGAATCATTGTTCGGCCCAGCGGTACTGAACCCAAGGTGAAGGTCTATCTGCAGAGTGTGGTTCCCGTTCCCGAGCCAGATCAACTGGCGGCCTCTCGAACGCAAGCGATTGGTCGCATCGCGGCCATGGCCCAAGTCGCGAAAACGTGGTTGGACTAGAGGAATAGGTCCGGGTTTCTCCACCGAAGCCCGGAGATCGCGTGGCACCCTGCACTCATCCTTCAGTTTTCTGCCAAGGACTAGGCTGAGCGCATGTCTTCCCTTGACGCCCAAGCGCCTGCGACCCATAAGGGTTTGCATGCATTTTTGGCCGGACTTCCTGGCATAGATCAAGTCGGCGCCGAGGCCAGGGCTGCGGCATTAGGCACCCGCTCAATTAAAAAGGATTCCAAACTCTGGGCGATCAATACAGCGATCAGCATGGTGGATCTCACCACCCTCGAGGGCGCAGATACCCGCGGCAAAGTAAAAGCCATGTGTTCAAAAGCACTCCACCCTGACCCAACAGACATGACAACTCCCAGTGTTGCCGCAGTGTGTGTTTACGGTGATCTTGTTGAGGCCGCACGTAGCGTGGTGGGCAATCACATTCATGTTGCAGCCGTGGCCACCGCATTTCCCAGTGGCCGAGCCAGTCTCGCAGTGAAGTTGCTCGACACCGCCGAAGCCGTCACCGATGGAGCAGACGAAATCGACATGGTCATTGACCGTGGAGCATTCTTATCCGGCAATTTCAGCAAGGTCTTTGATGAAATCGTTGCGGTGAAGCAGGCGTGTGGCACCGCTCACCTGAAAGTGATCTTGGAAACAGGTGAGTTGAAAACACTGGACAATGTGCGCAAAGCCAGTTGGCTTGCCATGAAGGCTGGAGCTGACTTCATCAAGACAAGTACGGGCAAAGTAACTCCAGCGGCAACCCTGCCTGTCACTCTTGTAATGCTCGAAGCCGTTCGCGACTACTACCAAGAAACTGGAACCCGAATTGGTGTCAAAGCGGCCGGCGGCATCCGCACAAGTAAGGATGCCATCAAATATCTGGTGATGGTCAATGAAACTGTGGGTGAGGAATGGCTCACCCCCAACTTATTCCGCTTTGGTGCATCGACTCTGCTCAATGACCTTCTTCTGCAACGCCAACGCATGCTCACCGGCCATTACTCCGGCCCCGACTACGTCACGATTGACTAGAGCGAGAGAGAACAACATGGCATTTGATTACGCACCCGCACCTGAGTCCACGGCAATCGTGAACATCAAGAGCAGCTACGACCTGTTCATCAACGGTGAGTTCACCCCCGGAGGTGGTACTCCGTTCACCACGATCAACCCGGCGACCGAGGAAGTTCTGGCCACCATAAGTGAGGCCAATCAAGCCGACGTCAATCGAGCGGTTGCATCAGCGCGACGTGCCTATGACAAGACATGGTCCAAACTCTCTGGCGCGGATCGGGGCAAGTACCTATTTCGCATCGCCCGCATCATGCAGGAGCGTGGGCGTGAATTAGCCGTTCTCGAAAGCCTCGATAATGGCAAGCCCATCAAGGAAAGCCGCGATGTTGATATTCCTATAGCTGCGGCGCATTTTTTCTACCATGCAGGTTGGGCAGACAAACTCGAATTCGCTGGATACGGAAGCAACCCCCAAGCGCTCGGCGTCGCCGCCCAAATCATTCCGTGGAACTTCCCGCTGCTCATGTTGGCGTGGAAAGTTGCCCCAGCACTTGCCACAGGTAATACCGTTGTTCTCAAACCCGCGGAGACAACTCCCCTCACCGCGTTGCTCTTTGCTGAGATTTGCCAGCAGGCCGACTTACCGCCCGGAGTGGTCAACATCATTACCGGTGCAGGTGAAACGGGTCGCATGCTCGTTGAACACCCGGATGTCAACAAAGTCGCATTTACCGGCAGCACCGAAGTGGGCAAAGCAATTCAACGCCAGGTCGCAGGCACCAATAAACGCCTCACTCTCGAATTAGGTGGGAAAGCGGCCAATATTATTTTCGATGACGCCCCCATCGATCAAGCAATCGAGGGAATTGTTAACGGGATTTACTTCAACCAAGGTCATGTCTGCTGCGCAGGCAGCAGGCTGCTGCTTCAGGAGAGCATCGCTGAGCAAACAATTGAATCCCTCAAGCGACGACTGCAAACTCTGCGCCTGGGCGATCCGCTGGACAAAAACACCGACATCGGTGCGATCAACTCACGTGAACAACTCAATCGCATTATTGATCTAACCAAGAGTGGAGAGGATGAAGGTGCCGAGCGCTGGAGCCCTGCCTGCGCAATTCCTGACAAAGGCTTTTGGTTCGCTCCAACAATTTTCACTAACGTGACCCAAGCACACCGCATTGCCCGCGAGGAGATTTTCGGTCCAGTGCTGAGTGTCCTCACTTTCCGCACCCCTGACGAAGCAGTAGAAAAAGCCAATAACACGCAATATGGATTGAGTGCGGGTATATGGACAGAGAAGGGCAGCCGAATTCTTTGGATGGCTAACAAAATGCGCGCAGGTGTTGTCTGGGCAAACACGTTTAACAGATTTGATCCCGCCAGCCCATTCGGTGGCTATAAAGAATCCGGTTTTGGTCGCGAAGGTGGCGTCCAAGGCTTGGGTGCCTACCTCAACGTGGAGGATCCATCATGATGAACAACAACGACCGGGTTGAGATCCGCAAAACCCACAAACTGTTCATTGGCGGGGCATTTCCTCGCAGTGAGTCTGGTCGCACATTTGAAGCGACCAATAGCAGCGGCGAGTTTCTGGCCAACATGGCCATGGCTAGTCGCAAAGATGCCCGCGATGCCGTTATTGCCGCCCGCACGGCTTTCGCATCATGGTCAAAAGCCACGGCCTATAACCGTGGTCAAGTGCTCTACCGAATTGCTGAAGTCATGCAAGGTCGCGCCGAGCAGTTTGTCCAGGATATTCAAAATTCTGAGGGTGTCAGCATCAAAAAAGCCACGAAGCAGGTTGACACAGCTATAGATCGCATGGTTTGGTACGCAGGTTGGGCCGACAAATACGCCCAGGTCCTGGGCAACACAAATCCTGTTGCTGGACCTTTTTTCAACTTTAGCGTTCCTGAACCAACAGGTGTTGTTGCTGCAGTCGCACCCGACTCCCCCAGTCTTCTTGGTCTCGTCAGTGTGATTGCACCGATTGTCATGACCGGCAACTCAGTCATCGCGATTGCAAGTTACAAGAATCCCGTTCCAGCAATCACCTTGAGTGAGTGCCTTGCAACAAGTGACGTCATTGGCGGCAATATCAACATCCTCACCGGTGATCCCGCTGACATCATGCCGTGGCTTGCCACTCATGCCGATGTCAACGCACTAGATCTCACAGGCATCACCAGCGCGGAGTTAATCACCCAACTCGAATCTGATGCTGCCGGCACGGTCAAGCGGGTTCGCACTGCTCCTGCAGATCCTGACTTTTATGCCACCCCAACACTTTCACGCGTACGCGCGTTCACGGAAATCAAAACCGTGTGGCACCCAATGGGTGTCTAACCGGTTTTGACACAGCCGCAAAGAGTGAGCATGAGCCCAGAGGACCCTCTCTGTCCCATCGATTTTGAACTGTGTCTGCGAGACAACAAGACGTGCGGTGACCTGGCCGAACCCAAATCACACTTGAGCATGGAACAAGCTGCGCAGCAAACAATCGACCTGCGGCCCGTTGACTTGGTGGCAACAACCAACAAAGAATTCGCGGAACAACTCTTGTCACTCGGTTGCACCATTCGACGCCACGCTTTTGCCATGACCCTCGGCTTTTCTCATGTGCATTTGGAACCGCGAGAACTCGGCCACCAGAGTGTTTTCATCGAGGATTTGCGGGCGCATGATCTGTTTGACTCCTGGTTTGCCGCGTATCCCCCTGGGCACCCTGATTTCTTGGTAGGAACCCAAGCAGAACTCATGGCGGAGAATCTTCAGCCACTCCTGGATCGATCCTTGCTCGGGGCCAACCACAGGTCATCTCAGGCGGTGCTCCATGCGGGCCGCGTTATCGCTGCGATAATTATTAGTCTGCGAGAAGGCAGTGCACCATATGGTGGACCGTGGGTCTCGGAGATTTGGTGTGACCCGACATTTCAACATAAGGGAATTGGCAGAGCACTTCTCATAAACGCAATCGCAGCACTTGCTGAGGACGGGTATACAAGCTTGGGGCTTGCGGTCAGTGATGGTAATGCTGCAATCAGCCTCTATGACTCAGTTGGTTTTGAGCCCGTCAGTGAGTCTTGGACCATAAACCTTCCAGTGGTCCCCTAAAGTTTTTCCATGACCAAATCTCGCGTGTTCGCGATTACCGCTGCCATTTCCTGGTTCGCAATCTCCCTCGGTTTCGTGCTCAATGTGTTCGATGTCTACCCCGAATCGGTTATTGAGTCTTATGCGTATGGTGACAATCCCAGTGGTTTTGCAGGAGTGATTGGGCGCACTATCGACTTTTTCAGTTACTTCACCTACGTGAGCAACATTGTGGTGGCAATTGTGCTCACCATGCTTGCTCGCAATGTGAAGCGCAAAGGTGCCGTTTTTGCCACTCTTCGCATGGATTCGTTGGTCATGATCTCTGTCACCGGCTTGGTCTACTACCTTTTGCTCGCAGCAGATGCAAACCCCCAAGGCCTTCAAATTGTGTCCAACGCACTCATCCACTACATCATTCCAGCACTCACAATTGTCATCTGGCTCATGATCGGTCCACGCGGACTCTTTCGACTCTCCACAGTGTTAACCGCGCTCATCATCCCCGTCGTCTGGGCCGTATATGCCATGATCCGCGGCTCGGTAATCAACGCCTACCCGTACGGCTTTCTCAACGCCCAGGAGTTGGGCCTTGGAACGGCACTGACCAATATTTTGGGAATCGCCATCCTAGGAGTCGTGCTTGGATTGATCTATTGGATTATTGATCGGCTGCTTAGTCGACCAAATGGCCCAGCAGACAAGTAGTTCCTAACGGCTCATCCGCTCAACCAATTCGCTAGTGAGCACGGCATAACCCGGCTTTATCTGATTATTAATGATCTCCAAACGCTCATCAAAGCCGATGAATGCGCTCTTCATCGCGTTGACCGTGAGCCATTCCATGTCTGTCAACCCCCAGCCGAAAGCGTGGCTCAGTAGGTCCATTTCATGGGACATGGATGTTCCCGACATCAGCCTATTGTCCGTATTGACGGTGACTCGGAAGCCGAGTTTGCGCAAAAGTCCGATGGGGTGACTGGCAATTGAATCAGCAGCGCCCGTTTGCACATTGGATGTCGGACACATCTCCAACGGGATTCGGCGGTCACGAACATAAGCGGCAAGCTTGCCGAGTTTTACTTCACCTGATGGGCCAACGGTGATGTCATCCATAATTCGAACGCCGTGACCCAACCGGTCGGCCCCGCACCACTGGATTGCCTCCCAGATCGATGGCAGACCAAAAGCTTCGCCTGCGTGAATTGTGAAGTGAGCATTTTCCCTGCGCAAGTATTCAAAAGCGTCCAAATGCCGAGTTGGTGGAAAGCCAGCCTCGGCCCCAGCAATATCGAACCCAACAACACCACGATCACGATACGCCACCGAAAGCTCAGCTATATGGCGTGAATTGGCGGCCGTTCGCATGGCAGTCAGTAAGACACCGACTCGAATTCTTCTCCCACCCGCAGCCGCGGCGGCTTGTCCCTCGGTAAAACCAGAAAGAACTGCCTCGATGATTTCCCCCTCATTCAAACCTTGTTCAATATGTAACTCGGGGGCAAATCGCACCTCCGCGTACACGACACCATCAGCCGCCAAATCCTCAGCGCATTCACGGGCAACGCGTGTGAGGGCCGGAATTGTCTGCATGACACCAACTGTGTGTTTGAATGTTTTCAAATAGCGTTCAAGCGAACCTGAGAACGCAGCCTCCGAAAACCAACGCCCTAAAGATTCCGCATCACTTGCGGGCAGATCCGCGTAGCCAAATTCTTGGGCCAAATCCAAAACTGTCTGAGGGCGAAGTCCGCCGTCCAAATGATCATGAAGGAGTACTTTTGGTGCTTGGATAATGAGATCCAGCGGCACGGGACTTACTTCCCCTGGGTTTAGGACCGGAGCGCTTTTATTCATGTTCATGGCACAAACTTACGCGCTCTCGCCTCTCCTATCCATTGCCCACCATCGACTATTTTCCCTCTCTGGTGCGCTAGAGGCTCCTCGGCGCAGGATATTCACATTTCAATTTCATAAACGAGGACGACAAGTCAGACCATTTACCCGTAATACAAGCCAAATTAATTGCATATGGCATAGTTATCGGGTTAAATTAAGTTGTCTTCGTTTGGCAAGGATTTCATATGCATGCGACCCCAGAGCAGTCATTTTCATGGTTGCGGCACCGCATGTCCGAACTAGAAATCAATTCCCTCGAAGAACTTGCACATAGGTGTGGCTCAGACAAAGGCAATATTTCTCGGATCTTCCATCAAAAGCAGCGCCCGCGCGTTGACGCACTCGTACCACTGGCAAATGGTCTGGAAGTCAGTGTTTACGAGCTTCTCGTTCGGATTGGAGCGGTTGATCCTGAGGACAACAGAAAACCTGCCATAAAACGATCAAAGGACTCCGTTTCCTTCACGTGGCCTAATCAGTGAATCCCGTATGCCGCTCCCAAGCCTTTATCACCCAAGGGCCGTACTCTCCCAACTCATCAGCAACCTGAGCTACTTGAGCTCGTGATAGACCGGGATGGACGGTTATTCGAGGCGAACTGGATTCGTTGTTAAACAGGAAGAATTTTTCAGATGAACCATCGGGACCCCAATCAAATGAAATTTCTGGTTCTTGGAAACTGGGTGTCATGTCGTCCTGAGGGAGGAAAAACCCCTCGCTCCCTGCCTTGGCTCCAAGGCTCCGAGGGGCGAAAGTTGAACGCCACCCCCGCCCCTCGGGGCGCTCAGGCAAACTTCATCAGCATGGACCCCCCCGCGGGCCATGCCAGCCAATGCCGCCCACGTCAATGACACGGACACTGGCACTGACGCCGTATCCATAGCAGACGCCGTATCCATAGCACGGGCAGAAAGTTGCATAAACGCAACGTAGCACTATTGTCCTGCCTGATGTCCTGTCTTGCCCTCGATGGGCAGACTGGGGCAGGCACCTGACCGGACATGACATGGTCATAGCCACTAGGCCGCTACCGAATGAAAGAAGGGTCGTGATGGAACAATCACCATGGATCGACCGAAGTATCACCACATTCTTGCAATATTTGACAACCTTCCCTGCTCCTGACCAGGTCACTCGCTCCATGGTGTTGAACGCGTTGAACTCCTTTCAGGCTCGCTCGTGCGACCTCTGGTCGCGCGAAAGATACTCATCACTGACCAGTGTGGGGAAATTTGGCCATACCGATGACCAAAAGATCTATCAACAAATATCGCTGGCAGTCGTATCGCCCATCACCCAGTCGTTTCTGTCCGGGGAAATAGTGATCATTCCGCTCTCCCAAGTTCTTGAACACTATCCAGCGTTGAATTTGGACAGTGCATTCTGGGCGGGTCTTTTAGATGAATATGGTGATGGCGACCTGGTCCACACCCCCATAATCTCTGAAGGTGCCACCATCGGTGTGTACACATTCCTAAGCGACCGCATCCATAGTTGGAGTGCGATCGATTTGTCACAGCTGGACCTCATTGCCGCCGCACTTGCTCTGTGGATGTCTCATCCGCGAAGTGGGATTTCCAATATGGACAATGCAATCTCCGGGGCTGGCCTTAGCTTGACACAGCGACAACTGGAGATACTAGAACTTGTTCGAAGCGGAAAGTCGAATGGAGCCATTGCTGCACATTTGGGATACTCTCAGTCGACGGTCAAGCAAGAGTTGCTGCGGATCACAAGGCGGCTTCGAGTCAACAATCGCCACGATGCTGTCCTGAAAGCCACCGAGTTGAACCTTATGCCTTCTACTGATGCCTGACCGCCCTAGCGCGGACCTCGTCAAGAAATTGTGCCTATTGCGCGTAAAGTCGGCCTCGTGAAAGCCCAGAAAATTGCCAAAGGAGCCCGCCTGTACGCCCTCGGCATTGGGTTTTTCATCATATTGCTCATACCCGGAATTTTGATTGCGACTTTCCTCGTTGGAGGGGCCGCCAGTGTTTTCCTTTTCGGCGCCATGCCCGTTGCCATGGCATATTTTGGTGGCGCTCGCGATCAGTCTCTGGCGGTTATTGCGTTCATGACTACGGCGGGAGTGCTGGCTCGAGCATTTGATGGCGCACCAATTCCCTCTGCACTACTCGTGGGACTCGTGGCATTAATCATTGGCCTGGCCGCACGGCGAGGACTTTCCAGCCCGATTCTTGGGGTTGGAATTGTCCTCGGGTTTCTTGTGATGAGTCCACCCGATCTCACAAATAAGGATTCAAACCTGTTCACATCGGTGAACCCTGTAATGGCTACCGCCATCCTGCTTGCCCTCGGAGGTTTCTGGGCATTGGTGGTGGGAAAGGTAGTGCACAAAAATGCCCCGATAGTTCCCAAGAATGAAATCCGCGACATCTTCGTGGTGGTGCCTTATGCACTTGCACTAGCCCTATCCACCGGAATTGCCACGTACTTTCTGCTTACTGGCTCCGCAGGAAGTCTTGGGGCTTGGCTGATTCTAACTATCTTCGTGATCATGAAACCCAGGCTCGATGCAACCATGTCTCACACTCGCGATCGAATTCTCGGCACCTTTGCTGGGTCAGCGATTGCTATCATCGCCATAGCCATACTTCATATATTTGACTCCCAGCAGGGCCTTATTCAGATCACGGCCGCACTGCTCTTCGTAGGGATCGCTATGGCCTACTTTGTGCCCGGACCTTATTGGGTCTATGTCATGTTTCTGACTCCCGGCGTAATTCTCTTGGACTCTAATGCGGTGTCCGATCAAGACAACGTTGCGCTCACTCGCGTTGTGTTTACCCTCATGGGAACAGCCATGGCGCTGGGCGTAGGTTTCCTAGTCCAAGGGGGGGCAAGACAGTGGAGAAAGAGAAGTTCTACTACTCAGGGTCAATAACTGAAATGTCTTCGTCAGAGCGGTGAACGGTCTCGATGGAAAATGCGGGAACGCAAATGGAGAAATAATTTACGCCTTCATCGGTGTGATAGCGAACCCAATCCCCCGCTCGCGAGATTGCCGCTTGACCAGCCTTGACCAGCATGGGGCCCTCTTCGCTCTCGATGGTGAGTGAACCGCCAACGACAATGGTGAACTCATCAAACTCAGGCACCTGAACGGGTTCATCCCACCCCGGTGGGGCAACCATGTGGGCGATGGAGACCGAGTCATCCCCCGTTGCAACGTGACCGGCAAATTCCTCGATTACTTTGCCACCAGGAACAGGGATGAGGACGGGAGCTGGAATCAATTCAGGCATGAGGCAACCTTAGACGATGCGGTCAATGATCAATGGCAACCTATTGATTTCATTCTCGCTGCCGATCGTCACGGGTGATTCATCCAAAGCCTGCTGCGCCAGTTCGAACCGCGCCTCTTCATCGGTATACATGGTGAGCAGTGGCTCACCCGCCTCAACTTTCTCACCCGGCTTCTTGTGCAGCATGATTCCGGCTCCGAGGCTGACCTGATCTTCTTTGCGCGCTCTTCCCGCTCCCAAGCGCCAGGCCGCAATTCCCACCGCCAAGGCATTCATACTGGTAATTGTTCCTGAATCGGCAGCAGCGACCGTGTGTTCAAACTTTGCTGTGGGAAGAGGAGCATCATTGTCGCCTCCTTGGGCGGCAACCATCGCCTTCCAAACATCAAATGCTTGACCGTTGTCCAACTTCTCCGCTGGATCAACATCGATTTCCGCGAGTTCAAGCATTTCCCTGGCAAGGGTGATGGTGAGTTCACGAACATCACTCGGTCCGCCTCCTTGAAGCACCTCAATACTTTCCTGCACTTCGAGTGCATTGCCAACCGCAAGCCCCAGGGGTACATCCATGGCGGTGATGAGAGCGGTTGTCTTCACTCCAGCGTCATTGCCCAGGTTCACCATTGTTCGGGCCAGTTCCCGGGCCATATTTGGATCCGACATGAACGCGCCATTGCCCGTCTTGACGTCCAGCACGAGGCCACCTGCGCCCTCAGCAATTTTCTTGCTCATAATGCTGGATGCAATGAGCGGAATCGCTTCAACCGTTCCGGTGACATCACGCAGCGCATAAAGCTTCTTGTCAGCAGGAGCAAGCCCTGGCCCAGCGGCGCAAATGACCGCACCGACATGCTTAAGAATTTCGTGCATTTCCTCATTGGTGAGATCAGCGCGCCAGCCCTTGATGCTCTCCATTTTGTCGAGCGTGCCACCCGTGTGGCCCAAGCCGCGGCCCGAGAGCTGCGGGACCGCGGCTCCGCACGCTGCAACGAGGGGCGCGAGCGGCAGGGTGATTTTGTCGCCCACTCCGCCTGTCGAGTGCTTGTCCACCGTCGGCTGCGTCAAATCACTGAAGTCCATGCGCTCACCACTATTGATCATGGCTGTGGTCCACTGAATTATTTCCCGGGCTTCCATGCCATTGAGCAGAATAGCCATGGCAAGTGCCGCCATTTGTTCATCCGCGATTACTCCGCGGGTGTAGGCATCAATCGTCCAATTGATCTGAGGCTCGGTGAGAGTTTTTTTGTCCCGCTTGGCTCGAATGATGTCGACAGCGGCGAAAGGTTCCACTCTGTTGCTTGATGTCATGTGGTCAGAGTTCCTTACGAGTCTCGAGGTCCTCGGGACCAAATGCCTGCGGAAGGATGTCCTTCAGGGTTAACGTGCCTTCAGGCGTGGTGATTTGGGTGTCCGGCTTCCCGTTCTCCCACAACAATTGCCTGCACCTGCCACAGGGCATCAGTGAGTTTCCATGCTGATCAACACACGTGATCGCAACGAGTTTGCCACCACCACTGGCGTGAATCGCTGAGACCATGCCGCACTCAGCGCAGAGCCCAATGCCATAAGCGGCATTCTCAACATTGCAGCCAACGACAATGCGGCCATCGTCCATCAAGCCCGCGACACCCACTTTGAAACGTGAATACGGCGCGTAGGCCTTTGCCATGATGTCTTCAGCAGCACGCTGCAATTGTTCCCATTGGGCGTCAGTGATCATGGGATCAGTATCCCTGCCCGCTCTATTGCTTTTCAAATGGCTGACCATCGGCTGCCGGTGGACGAGCACGCCCAACCAGTCCGGCAACAACAATGATGGTGACCAAATATGGCGTCATGGAGAGGAACTCGGTCGGGATTGGTGTGTTGATCAGTGCAAGCTTTTGCTGCAGGGAATCGGAGAACCCAAAGATCAACGCCGCACCAAAAGCCCCGATGGGATTCCAAGCGCCAAAGATCATGGCGGCAAGTCCAATAAATCCACGACCGCCCGTCATGCCCTCATCAAAGCGACCAACCGTGCCAAGGGTGAACCATGCGCCGGCAAATCCACCCACCATGCCACCGTAAATCACGGCCAAATAGCGCGTCTTGGCCACGCTAATGCCCAATGAATCCGCGGCCTTGGGGTTTTCACCCACGGAACGAGTGCGCAAACCCCAGCGACTCCGAAACAACATGTAGGTGGTGAAGACAACAAGGCCAAACATGCCATAAACAAGGATGGTCTGGTCAAAGAACATTGGTCCGAGGATCGGAATGTCACCCAGGATCGGGATTTTAATGGCCGGGAAAATTGGTGCGTCATTCCACTCGGGCCTCTTAACCAGCACTTGAGCGGTGAGAAACGAGGTGAGGCCAAGAACAAGAATGTTGATGACCACACCGATAATGATTTGGTCCACCCGGAAATTAATGGCGAGGAAGGCCAACAAGAGCGCCAACATGCCGCCCACAATGGTTGCGGAAATCAAACCGACCCAGCCACCCACGAGTGAACCCATGACAACGCCCGTAAATGCGCCACCGAGCAGCATGCCTTCGATACCGATGTTGACCACACCCGCTCGCTCACACAAAATCCCTGATAGCGCACCAAGTGCGATAGGCGTGCATCGCGCGATGGTCGAGACCAACATGGAGATGAGCGAAAATTCCTGTCCTGCGGTAGCCCAAATCATCACTGCAACCACGAAAAGCGCAAATGAAATACCCAAGATCATGGTTGATTTGCTTTGGAAGCCTTTCAAGAATTGCGTTCCACCCAAGAAACCCAAGACAAGCGCCAAAATGTAGAGCGATCCTGTGCTGGGTACGGAGAGTGCATCAAGTTGGAAACGGTCGTCGGGGAAACTCAACCCAAAAGTCGCGTTGCCTTCTGCCGCTGGCGCCAAAATAAACATGACCACGCCCGCGAGAATGAGGAGAATCACCCCAATGGCTCGGGCACGACGAACTTTGTTCTTGTTGAGCACCTTGGTTTTCGACTCACCCGACGTGTAACTCTCAACCGGCAACTCTTGGTATTCACTACCGTGATTACTCATGATGCCCACCCCTTGCTGATCTGAGTAGATGCAACAGGAGTTTTAAGTCGATAAATTGCGGCAATCAGAGCCGGGGCAGCCACGAACATAATGATGAGGCCTTGGATGACCGCAATTAGGTCGATGCCCACGTTGGCTGACACCTGCATCTGCTGACCACCTGCACGAAGGCCGCCAAAGAGAATCGCCGCGGCGACTACACCCCACGGGTTTGAGCGACCGAGAAGTGCTACGGCGATACCGTCAAAGCCAAGGTCTGCGGTAAAACCAGGTGTGGCTCGGCCAAGGACGCCTAGAACCTGACCGGCGCCCGCTGTTCCGGCAAGTGCACCGGCAATCATCATGACGAGGATGTAGACCCGAGTCACCGATATACCTGCGTAGCGAGCCGCGCTGGGATTAGCGCCGACAGCACGGAATTCGAAACCAATCGTGGTCCGGAACAACAACCAGTAAATAAAGAATGCCGCAGCCAGAGCAACGAAGAGCCCCGCATGCACACGAAGCGCCGGGTCGACACTGCTCAAAAATGCCGGTAACTCTGCCGTTGCTTCAACATTCTTGGACACCGGATCATTGCGGCCCTCGCGCTGAAAAATTGAGGTTTTGAGGAAGTAATCCACTAAACGCAGCGCTATGTAGTTGAGCATGATGGTCGTGATGACTTCATGAGCACCGGTCTTGGCCTTCAATATTCCCGGAATGAAACCGTAGATGGCACCTCCAACGATCCCTGCGAGGACAGCCAGTGGCAAGTGCACGTAAATGGGGAGGCCCGTGATGGAGAAACCGACCCAGACGGCAAACATGCCACCGATAAGTGCCTGGCCCTCAGCACCGATATTGAACAGCCCGGCTCGGAATGCAAGGGCAACTGAAAGCCCAGACAGAATCAGTGGTGTTGCGGCTGTCAAAGTCTCAGAGATTGCACGCAAGGATCCAACTGAACCTTGTAGCAGCGCCTTGTACGCCTCCATGGCATCACTGAAACTCGAGCCGGTCACCATGATGATGACGACCCCGATGATTAGGGCGGTCAAGACAGCAAGTGCAGGAATTAAGAGTGCGGTGCGCCAGTCGGTAGCGGTAGCTAGCCTTTGAGTGAAGCCTCGATCCTTGGGATTTACCAGTTCATTTTTCTCTTCAGCGGTTAGGTTCTTGTTCATGCCGCCTGACCTGCCATGTAGAGACCAACTTCCGTTGGTGAGGTTTCAGAAGTATTCAACTCCGCGACAATTCGCCCATCAAACATGACCAGAATGCGGTCAGCAAGGGCAAAAATCTCATCGAGCTCTGTTGACACCACAAGGATGGCCACGCCCTCATCGCGCTTTCTCACAATTTGCTCGTGGATATATTCGATGGAACCAACATCGATTCCGCGCGTAGGTTGAGCACACAGGACCAATGGGACGTCGCGGCTGAACTCGCGAGCCACGATCATTTTCTGTGCATTGCCGCCCGAAAGTGCGCCACCTGTGTTTTCAATGTGAGGCGGGCGAACATCGTAATCCTTGACCAGAACGCGAGCCGCTTCATCGATTGCCTGGCGCTGCATGCGGATTCCCTTGGAAAATGGTTTCTCATAATAGGAATCCAGCACGAGATTCTCCGCAAGGGTGAACGAACCAATCATTCCCATGTGGTTACGGTCTTCGGGTACATGGGCAACCCCGTCCTTGTGAATATCGCGCGGACTCGAACCAGCCATATCCTGGCCCTTGAGGCGAATTGCACCGCTGGCCAACGGGATAAGCCCAGTAATGACCTCAACGAGTTCTGTCTGTCCATTTCCCTGAATCCCGGCAACACCGACAATTTCACCTGAACGCACTTGCATGTCAATGGAGTCGAGAATCGGTCGGCCGTAATCGTCCATCACCGAAACTCCAGCCATATCGAGGACTACCTCGCCAGGATTAGCCTTTGTTTTCTTGACCGTTAAGTCAATGTCGCGGCCCACCATCATGCTGGCAAGTTCCTCTTGCGTTGCGGTCTTGGGATCAGCGTTACCCACAACCTTGCCTCCCCGCAAGACCGTGATGTCATCAGCGATCGCAAGTGCCTCTTTGAGTTTGTGGGTGATGAAAATAATCGTGGATCCACGCGACTTGAGCTCCTCAACAATTCCAAAGAACTCGGTGACCTCTTGAGGGGTCAACACAGCGGTTGGTTCATCGAAAACCAAAATTTTCGCCCCACGCAAAAGGACCTTGATAATTTCAACTCGCTGTTGTAAACCAACGGGGAGATTTTCGATTAGCGCTTTGGGATCAACCGCCAGACCATACTTTCTTGAAATTTCCTCAACTTCTTTATTTGCTTTTTTGCGATTGAGAATGTTTCCTGCAAATGTGGGTTCGACTCCTAGAACAACATTTTCAGCAACAGTGAAAACTGGCACCAACATGAAGTGCTGGTGCACCATGCCGATTCCAGCTTTGATTGCATCCCCTGGATCAGCAAAGTGCTGGAGCTTGCCATCAATGATGATTTCCCCAGAATCAGGTCGATAAATGCCGGAGAGAATATTCATCAGGGTACTTTTGCCTGCACCATTCTCACCAATGAGAGCAAGCACTTTTCCGGAGCGCGCTGTAAGGGAGACGTCGTCATTGGCCAACACACCAGGAAATCTCTTGGTGATTCCGCGTAACTCAAGTTCCACGAATCCGGGCTCCTCTCGAATGCTTATTACTTGACAGCGCATAGTAACGGTTTCGCATGAAGAAGGGGCCTGAATTAATCAGGCCCCTCCCCCAGCAATGCGCCTCATGAGCGCACTTGTCGATCTGTAGTGCAGTTACTAGCCCTTTGTGCTGATGGAGCCATCGACGATGCCTGCACGGATGGTCTCAATCTGAGCCTGCAGTTCGGCAGGAACGACTGATGCCATGTCGTGGTAGTCAGCAATGTTGACGCCACCATTTTCCAAGGTACCCACTGTTACGCCACCTTCGAAGGTACCGTCAACAACTGCCTTGATTGCGTTGAATGTGGTGACATCCATTTCCTTGAGCACGGAGGTGAGGTACACACCCGCATTTGCTGTGTCGGAAACGTACTGGTCACTGTCAACACCGATGATCATCAACTTGTCGGTGCCGAGTTCGCTGGCAAGTGCTGCCGAGCCTAGGCCAACTGGGCCTGCTACTGGCATCACAATGTCTGCGCCTTCGTCAACGAGGTTCTGAGCAAATGTACGACCATCATCGAGGGACTCGAAGTTCTCGGTGAAAAGACCGGACTGTGCTGCGGGATCCCAACCGAGGACCTCAACGTTGGTTCCGTTGTCAGCGTTGTACTTCTGGACGCCGTAGTAGAAACCGTCCATGAAGACCGTCACTGGTGGGATGTTGACGCCACCGAAGGTGCCGACCTTGCCGCTCTTGGTCACGCCTGCTGCGAGGTAGCCAGCGAGGAATGCGGCCTCATCGGTGTTGAACACCTGGCCGAGAACGTTGTTGTTTGCAATGTCGCCATCTGCGTATGCGTAGTCAACAATGGTGAAGGGGATGTCTGGATTAGCGTTTGCTGCTTCCATCGTTGCGTCGCCCAGCAAGAAGCCGACCGTGACGATGATGTCGCAACCCTGGTCAACAAATGACTGGATGTTGGGCATGTAATCGGTCTCAGCCTGTGACTCGAGAACGATTGCTTCAACACCGAGCTGATCTGCTGCATCGGTGACACCCTTGTAAGCCTTTTGGTTGAAGCCCTTGTCGTCAACACCACCGACGTCGGTTACTTCACATGCCTTCATGGCATCCATGGGTGCTTCTTCAGATGCTTCTTCTGAAGGTGCTTCAGACGCTGATTCGGCAGCAGTTTCGCTCGCTGTTGCTGCTGTGTCTTCTGTTGAATCGCTCGAGCTGCAACCAGCCAGAGCTAGGGCTGCAACGGTGATGACCGCGGCACCCAATTTGAAATTGCGTTTCAATGTATCTCCTATTTTTTGGCGCCCGAAAGAACACTCGGACGTGTGATCACCTTGTGAGCCTAGACCCTGATTGTTACGAATGTGATGCCAGTCTGCTCATTAACAGGGTCACAAATTGGTCACGGTTTATATGCGTCCCAACGTGAACATTCGGGGATTTATCGGTCACCGAGTAGACGTCAACAACGGTGCGCCCCAATGTTAATTCCGATTGTGTTTCTACTGTGACGTTAGTGAAAATTGTTGTCACAAGTGATGGATCAATGAGGTGTGCAATTGTGACTGCATCGTGAATTGGCGCACCCGGCCATTCAAATCGCTGCTGATGAAAACCCACAAAATGGTCTAAGAGTTCAGCAACGAAGTCACCACACTGGCCCGTTCCTCGAAGTTCGTTCGCATGGGAGTCATCTAGCCATGCTTCATGAGTCACCTCGAGCCCGATCATCGTCTTCTTTATTGGTGAATTCATCACGATGTCAGCGGCCTCAGGGTCCACCAAGATGTTGAATTCTGCAGCCGGCGTCCAGTTGCCCAATTCAATCGCTCCGCCCATAAACACGAGTTCGGCGATTTTGTGGTGCAGATGCGGCAACTCGGTCACGACAGCGGCAATGTTGGTGAGAGGGCCAGTCGCAACGAGGGTTATCGGCTCTGCGGCGTCAGTTAAAGTCTTTTCGATGAATTCGAGGACGGAACCATCATCAGCGGGGCGACTCGGAGCCGCCGGGACGGGACCGTCGAGCCCGCCATCGCCGTGCATTGAGGCAGCGGTGCGCAACTCTCTAAGAAGTGGCTTGACCGCGCCAACATGCACCGGAATGTCTGCGCGATTGACCATATCGAGAACAATGAGGGCATTTCGCGTGGTGTTTTCCACCAAAGAATTCCCCGCGACCGTCGTGAGACCCAGCAACTCCAACTCTGGGCTGGCCGTTGCCAGCATGATGGCCAGTGCATCATCGTGGCCGGGGTCGCAGTCAAGGATGATTTTGCGAGGATTATTTTCCGACATGTGCGCACGTTAACGGCCACGCCAAAAAGCAAGTTAACGGGCACGCCAGTGACCAGGCTTCTTTTTCCCGATATTGCACGCGTGCAATATCGGGAGAAAGGGTGTGCGACCCTGCGACTAGACCCGCTTGAAAATCAGTGCGCGTTTAACTTCCTGTATTGCCTTGGTGACTTCAATTCCACGGGGACAGGCGTCCGTGCAATTGAAAGTGGTGCGGCAGCGCCAGACACCCTCTTTCTCGTTGAGCACTTCCAGCCGAGCTTCGGATCCTGCATCGCGGGAATCGAAGATGAACCTGTGAGCAGCAACAATCGCGGCCGGACCAAAGTACGCCTCGTCAGTCCAGAACACGGGGCACGATGTCGTGCAGCATGCGCACAGAATGCATTTAGTGGTGTCATCAAAGCGCGCGCGATCCTCAGCGGACTGGATGCGCTCTTTAGTGGGCTCGTGGCCTTCTGGCATGAGGAATGGGAGTACCTGGCGGTACGCAGCAAAGAACGGCTCCATGTCGACCACTAGATCCTTTTCCAGGGGCAGACCTTTGATGGCTTCGACGGTGATGACCTTGGAAATATCAAGGTCTTTGACCAATGTCTTGCAGGCAAGGCGGTTGCGACCATTGATGCGCATAGCGTCGGAGCCGCAAATACCGTGGCCGCAGGAACGACGGAATGTGAGTGACCCATCGAGCTCGGCCTTGATTTTCTCCAGAGCGGTGAGAACACGGTCCGTTGGGTAGAGAGCGACGGTGTAGTCCTCCCAATGCGGTTCTTGGTCGTATTCAGGGCGATAGCGACGAATGCGGAAGGTTACATCGGTCGCAACCGGAACAACTGTTTCAGGAATATCTATGACTGCGGTACTCATCAGTACTTGCGCTCCATTGGCTCGTAACGGGTCATGGACACAGGCTTGTATTCCAATGAGACAAACTCTTCACCCTCGGCGTTGACCTTTCGGCTTGCCATGGTGTGACGCATGAAGTTGACATCGTCGCGGTGCGGGTAGTCCTCGCGGGCGTGACCGCCGCGGGACTCTTTGCGTTCGAGTGCGCTGACAACGAGTACCTCAGCGAGATCAAGCAGGAATCCGAGTTCAATTGCCTCGAGTAGGTCCGTGTTGTAGCGCGTGCCTTTGTCCTGGATGGACACGTTCTTGTAGCGCTCGCGCAAGGCGTGAACGTCGTTCAATGCCTGCTTGAGCGTGACCTCTGTGCGGTAGACCTGAGCGTTCATGTCCATGGTCTCTTGTAGTTCTTTGCGCAGTGGTGCAACGCGCTCGGTCCCATTGGATGAGCGGAGCATTTCGACCATGGTGATCGTTTGCCCCTGGGAATCATTGGGCAATTCCACATGATCGACCATATTGGCGTACTCGGCCGCAGCGATCCCTGCGCGACGACCAAACACGTTGATGTCGAGAAGGGAGTTGGTCCCGAGCCGGTTAGCCCCATGTACGGATACGCAGGCGCACTCGCCCGCAGCGAAAAGGCCTGGGACCACGTGTTCGTTGTCGCGCAACACGCGGGTCTCGACATCGGTGGGGATGCCGCCCATGGCGTAGTGAGCGGTGGGAAACACTGGAACGAGTTCTGTCACGGGGTCCACGCCCAGGTAGGTGCGGGCGAACTCGGTGATGTCGGGGAGTTTCGCCTCGATTTGTTCCTTGGGCAGGTGGGTGAGGTCGAGGTAAACGTAGTCCTTGTGTGGACCGGCTCCGCGGCCTTCACGGACCTCTTGAACCATGGCGCGAGCAACCATGTCACGGGGAGCGAGGTCCTTGATGGTGGGTGCAACGCGTTCCATGAAGCGCTCACCTGTGGCGTTACGCAGAATTCCGCCCTCGCCGCGAGCACCTTCGGTCAAAAGCACACCGAGTCCAGCCAAACCTGTTGGATGGAATTGGTAGAACTCCATATCCTCGAGTGGTAGTCCCTTGCGCCAAATGATTCCCATGCCATCGCCCGTAAGGGTGTGCGCATTGGAGGTGGTTTTAAACACTTTGCCAAAGCCACCGGTTGCAAAAATAATTGATTTTGCCTTGAAAATATGAATTTCACCCGTGGCTAGTTCATAAGCCACAACTCCCGCGGCAACCGGTTCGCCGGATTCCTCGTTGAGCAGGACGTCGAGGACGTAGAACTCGTTGTAGAACTCAACGCCCTCTTTGATGCAGTTCTGGTAGAGGGTCTGAAGAATCATGTGGCCGGTACGGTCGGCTGCGTAGCAAGCGCGACGAACTGCCGCTTCACCATGATTTCTGGTGTGGCCTCCGAATCGACGCTGGTCAATGCGGCCTTCGGGTGTGCGATTGAAAGGTAAGCCCATTTTCTCAAGGTCAAGGACAGCGTCGATTGCCTCTTTGCACATGATCTCTGCGGCATCTTGATCAACGAGGTAGTCGCCACCCTTGATCGTGTCAAAGGTGTGCCATTCCCAGTTATCTTCTTCGACGTTAGCCAGCGCAGCGCACATGCCACCCTGAGCAGCCCCGGTATGCGAACGTGTGGGGTAGAGCTTGGTCAGGACCGCAGTGCGGGCACGGGTGCCCGACTCGAGAGCAGCTCGCATGCCGGCGCCACCTGCGCCAACGATGATGACGTCATAAACATGTGTTTGCACGTGTGTCTCCTCTTTAACCAAGGCTTGGATCGAAAGTGAAAATAACGAGTGTTCCGAGAATGATGATGAAAATCGTTGCTACATAAAGCAACATTTTCAACCAGAACCGGGTTTGATCCCGCTCTGCGTAGTCATTGATAATTGTGCGCATTCCATTGCCGCCGTGCAGCATTGCTAGCCACAGCATGGATAAATCCCACACCTGCCAGAACGGACTGGACCAGCGCCCAGCAACGAACGCAAAGTTGATGCGCTGCACACCGCCATCCAAGATATTCATGATGAACAGGTGGCCAAGCACAAGGAATACCAGAACAATTCCAGAGATGCGCATGAACAGCCAGCCATAAAGTTCAAAATTGCTGCGCTGCTTGTTGCGCGTTTGGCTGCGAGGAGCAGCTAAAGGTGAACTCATGGTGTGCTCCCAAACAACGCCTCTACCGAGTGTTTCAACATGAAGAAAACACCGGGGACCATCACGACCAACCAAATAGCAGCGATCACCCAGGTCATCTGCTTTTGAACGCGAGGCCCGCGGGACCAGAAGTCGATCAGGATGATCCGGATGCCGTTGAGCGCGTGGTAGAGCACCGCCCCGACCAAGCCAACCTCGAGTAGGGCGACTATCGGAGTTTTGTAGGTTGCAATGACCGTGTCGTATGCCTCGGGGGAAACACGCACAAGCGCCGTGTCCAGTACGTGCACAAACAGGAAGAAGAAGACCGAGACACCGGTAATGCGCTGCAAAACCCATGTCCACATGCCCTCGCCACCCCGGTACAAGGTGCCAATTGGTGTCGCTGTGAGCGAAACCGGCGTTTTCGTAGCCACTGTTACATCCGTTCAGTTGGAATGAGTGCTTTTCCTACACGGGTCAGAGTAGTCCCATCGAGAACATCTGGCACATCGGACAGGACGCGTTTACATGTGATCTTGCATATATATATGTGATCTTGCATATGCATCGACGTGTGCACTTGTCCACTCGCTTTTCATGAGTGTTACCGTGGAGGTCCGTCTGACAACAGGAACCCTCGTATGATCTTTTGGCTCTCTCCTCGCAATCGATCCCTACGAATCATGTCGGGTTTCGGTGCCTTTGCACTTGCGGCTGCAGGATTTCCTTCGCCAGCCCCTGCCCCGGCTCCCTGCTCGGACATGACTCCCGGCCTTGATCAGAGCGTTACCTGCAGTTCTACTGCTGACCTGACAATTCCGTCAGGTGCCCGCACTGTTTCCATCACCCTCAATGGGGCCGGCGGTGGAGGTGGATATGGCAACGGCGGTGCAGGTGGCAATGGGGCTCGGGTGAGTGCCACGTTGAATATTGATTCGCTTTCAACCTTGAGATTTGTTGCTGGATCAAGTGGCGTGGGTGGCCTAAATTCAAATGCTGGCGGTGGCGGCGGATATTCGGCCATCTACCAAGGGGCATCGTCCGCAGCCGGTGATGTACTTCTGATCGCCGGTGGAGGCGGTGGGGGGCAAGGTCTCGCGCTGGGATCAGGCACGGGTGCCGTTGGGGGCAATGGTGCCGCCTCAAATACGGCAGCCGGTGGCTCCGGGTCCACAAATGGATCAGGGGGTGTGGACGCAACAGGTGCTGACGGTTCAGGTCTGGGCGGTGCGGGTGGAACCTATTGCTCGGCCTCCCCCGGGAGCACAGGTCAAACGTGGGCGGCGGGCGGGGCCGGTGGTGCTGGTTTTTCCGCAACTACAGGTGGCGGTGGTGGTGACGGATATGGCGGTGGTGGCGGCGGTTCAGTCAATGGATCGGGTGGCGCAGGTGGATCATTTGCTCTGAGCGCTCGGCAGGTGGGATCGGCAACTTTCACTCCACAGGGTGGCGCGGGCGGGAGCGTCTCGGGCGGAACAGGTAGTCAGGGAAACGCGGGATCCTTAGTCCTGTCGTTTTCAGCCACTGCCGCAAGTTCGGCAGGTTCGGCCAGCACACAAACCGAAGTTCAAACCGGCCAAATAAATTGGCAGGGTTCGGAGTCCGATTCGAACCAGGCGGCTGCAGAGTTAAATACTTGGGTGCAAACGCCCAGCACGGCGACACCGCCGACTGCTGGCCTCCAGCTTTTGGGCTGGGCCACATATGCCGACTTCCCCGTTGAATTTGCCCAGCGTCAGGTGGACATGGGCTGGGGTGCCTACGAAACTTTCAATGGTGACGGCAGCATAAAAGGGGTTTTCATTCCATCGGGTCAGTACGCGTTTTTCACAAGCGATCTTTCATTCCATGCGATCTGGGGTACGCAGCCCCTGATTGGACGTTGCTAGAGCCGTCATTTCACCTCACTCAACGCACATCAGTGAACTCATTAGGCTTATGCCGTGCCACAAAGCAGCGAATCCGGTTTTGACATCAAGCAGGTCTACGACACATCAGATCTAGCCAACTTCGATAGCGAAACACAACTGGGTGAGCCCGGGGAGTATCCCTACACACGAGGCGTGTACCCCAGCATGTACACCGGACGCCCATGGACCATGAGGCAGTATGCGGGCTTTGGCACCGCTGCCGAGTCCAATGAGCGCTATAAGCAACTTCTAGCGGCCGGCACCACCGGTCTTTCGGTTGCCTTTGATCTTCCAACCCAAATGGGTATGGATTCCGATTTCCCATTAGCTCACGGCGAGGTGGGCAAAGTGGGTGTCGCCATCGACTCGATCGAGGACATGCGCACACTTTTCGACGGCATTCCGTTGGATGAAGTCTCCACGTCAATGACCATCAATGCTCCCGCTGCAATCCTTTTGCTGCTTTATCAGTTGGTTGCCGAGGAGAACGGGATCGATGCCAGCAAGCTCAACGGAACGATTCAGAACGATGTTTTGAAGGAATATATTGCTCGCGGGACTTATATATACCCGCCCAAAGAGTCCGTGCGGTTGATCACTGACATTTTTTCCTACTGCAAAGACAATCTGCCCAACTGGAACACAATCTCGATTTCTGGGTATCACATGGCGGAGGCTGGCGCCAACCCCGCACAAGAAATTGCCTTCACACTGGCCAATGGCAAGGCCTATGTTCAGGCGGCAATTGATGCGGGACTCGATGTTGACGAGTTTGCACCTCGCTTGGCTTTCTTTTTTGTTTCTCGCACATCGATTCTTGAAGAGGTAGCCAAGTTCCGAGCAGCACGCAGGATGTGGGCACGGATCATGCGAGATGAATTCGGCGCGAAGAACCCCAAGTCGTGGATGCTGCGGTTTCACACCCAAACAGCAGGTGTGCAACTCACCGCGCAGCAACCTGAAGTGAACCTAGTTCGGGTTGCCGTGCAAGCCCTCGCTGCGGTGTTCGGTGGAACCCAGTCGCTGCATACGAACTCGTATGACGAAGCAATTGCATTGCCCACAGAGAAGGCTGCCCGACTGGCATTGCGCACGCAACAGGTGCTCGCATTTGAATCTGATGTCACTACGACGGTGGATCCATTCGCGGGCTCATTTGTCATGGAGTCTTTGACTGACGAAGTAGAAGCAAAAGCACTGGAACTAATGGCTGAAGTCGATGCTCGAGGTGGCGCCACTTCAGCTATTGAGCAGGGTTTCCAGAAACTGGAAATTGAAAATACCGCCTATTCCATTGCTCAACAAATTGATGCTGGTGAGCGCATTGTTGTTGGGGTTAACAAGTTCACGGTCGAACATGAAGACGTCTACGAACCACTGAGGGTCAACCCGGCTATCGAGGCCGAACAAGTTGCCAGGCTCGATTTGCTGAAAGCTAAGCGGGACAACGACGAGGTGACAAGACTGCTAGCCCAAATCTCTGAAACTGCAAAGGGTGATGGGAACCTGCTGTACCCCATGCGTGATGCGCTGAAGGCCCACGCGACTGTGGGTGAAGTGTCCGACGCCCTGCGCGATGTGTGGGGGACTTACACGCCAAAGGACTTCTTCTAAGGACCTAGGTCGCATTGTTTTTCTAAAGCCAGATAACGCTGTACTGCCGGTTACTGGGCAATTCCGCATACAGGGCAATAGGGATTTGTGAGCAGACTCCGAGGCGACCCAGAACATCCAAGGAGATCAAATTATGACCATTTTCCCACTTGGAAAATGCTGGTTGCGTTGTTTCGATGCGCGCGGCGAGCTCTGCCTGCGTGCAGCCTGCTTGGAAACGAATTTCGTTTAGCCAGAAGGACATGCGCCAACTCAATAAGCGGTGCATGTTTTCGACGTGGACACGGGTGTCGGGGATATCCGGTGGCGCATGCGGACCCCCGGGGTGTGCCCAGGTTCCGAGGTCATATGTGCCCCGCAAGGGCCCGCCAGCGCTGAACATTCACACATCTTGGCGCCCGCTGCGAGTCCGTGCAACCAGCTATCCACAGCCATCACGAGGCCTCAAATTGCTATCTAAGAATTTGCCCGACATTGCACGCGTGCAATGTCAGCGTTTTAGTGGGCCAAATATCGCGATATTGCACGCGTGCAATGTCAGCGTTTAAAGCTCGACTGCGAAGTACTGCTTCTCCAGGAATTCGTGGATTCCTGCGAAACCACCTTCTCGGCCAAGTCCTGACTCTTTCATGCCACCGAATGGCGCGGCAGGGTCAGATGCGATGCCACGATTGATGGCAACCATTCCGGATTGCATCTTGCGCGCCACATGAATGCCTTCGCCGTTGTCTTTGGCGAATACATAACTCATCAGTCCGTATTCGGTGTCATTGGCCATTTTGATGGCTTCTTCAGTGCTGCCGACCGTCACGATCGGGACAACCGGTCCGAATACCTCAGTGCGAGTCAAAATCGAGCCGTGCTCGATACCGCTGACCAGGTGAGGGGCAACGAACGCACCATCGGTGGGAGCGTTTCCGGCTTCGGTGACGGTGCCACCTTCGCTGCGTGCTTGATCAATGAGCTCAACAATCTTGTTGCGTTCATTCTCACTGACCATGGCACCCAAGTTGTTGCTTTGATCAATTCCTGGACCGATCTTGATTCCGCGAAGCGCTGTCTCAAACTTGGTGGTGAATTCAGCACTCAGGGACTCGTGAACATAGAACCGGTTTGCTGCTGTGCAGGCGGCACCGCCGTTGCGCATTTTCGCGACCATTGCTCCGGCAACTGCCTTGTCAACGTCAGCGCCTTCAAGGACGAGGAAAGGTGCATTTCCGCCCAGTTCCATGGACGATGGCAGAACACGCTGCGCTGTTTGTTCGAGAAGCAATTTGCCTACATAGGTTGAGCCTGTGAACGAGAGTGTTGCCACTCGAGGGTCAGCAAGAATTGCGCTGGAGATCGGGCCGGACTTTGCCGTGGTCACGATATTGACCACACCCGCGGGCACACCTGCGCGCTGAAGGATTTCGCCGATCCAGAGCGCGGTGAGAGGAGTTTCTGATGGCGGCTTGAGCACCGCGGTGCACCCTGCTGCAAGTGCTGGCGCAATCTTTCGGGTGATCATCGCGGCCGGGAAATTCCACGGTGTGATCATGTAGGCCACACCCATGGGGCGGTGGTCGGTGATGATGGTCTTATCCCCAGATGGTGAATATCTAAATCCGCCCTCAACACGTGAGGCTTCTTCAGAGAACCAGCGGAAGAACTCGGCTGCGTAGAGAGACTCGCCCATGGCATCACTCCAGGCCTTGCCATTCTCCAGAGCTATCAGTCGAGCGCAATCTTCAATTTCAGCAGTCATGATTTCAAATGCCTTGCGCAAAATCTCCGCACGGTAGCGGGCAGGAGTCAATGACCAGGTTTGAAAGGCCTCATATGCCGAGTCGACGGCTGCGATTCCATCCTCGACCGTGGCATTGCCAATCTCGGCCAACGTGCCGTAGGTCGCAGGGTTGATGACATTGAGACCCGTCGCTGTCTGAATCCATTCACCACCAATAAGAAGGCGAGTCGGAGTGCTGGCGGGAAGTGCGTCCACTGACATGGGGAACCTTTCGGAGTTGGTGACCGTAATCTAGTGGTTGATCCCGTCCCGTGGGAAAAGTGTGACCTTCCCAACACGCAGCGTGCTCAGACACCACCCAATGGGTTTCTCTGATTCACCCGCGTCCCTTAGCATGGGCCGATCATGTTGGTGACTCGAAAGTCTTTTGATGGCATCCGCGCCGTCATTGCAGCCTGTGCAATCGCTGTCACCGCGTCATTGACGCTCATGTCCTCCCCCGCACATGCTGAACCACCCGTGGGTGGCGAGCAGCTCACGGGCAAAGGGAAGATTGTTAATTTGGGGCAGGGCGCTGACCCACTCCCCGAGGTATGGGCGGCCACCTGGCTTGTAGCCAACGCCGATACCGGTGAGATTCTGGCGGCAAAGGGTCCACATATTCAGCGCGCCCCAGCCAGCACACTTAAAACCTTGACATCTCTGGCGGTCATGCCCCAACTTGATGCCCAACGGGAAGTTCGGGCGAAAAAGAGAGCTGTCAATACCTACGGCAGCAAAGTGGGATTGGTTCGCGGTAAGCAGTACACAATCGAAGATCTCTACTACGCGTTGCTGCTGCCCAGCGCCAACGACGCGGCCATCGCACTGGCACAAGCCAATGGAGGAGTCAAAACCACCGTTGAACAGATGAACTCCATCGCTCAAGGGCTCGGTGCCCGGGACACCGTTGCAAAAAATCCCAATGGTCTCGATATCCCCGGACAACTATCGAGCTCCTACGATCTGGCCCTGATCGCACGTGAAGCACTGAAAATCCCTCAGTTCCGAGAAATAGTTGGAACCAAGAAATACGCGTTTCCTTATAAAAAGAAAACCCGAGATATTTACAACACGAATCGGCTGCTCACCGGTGGCTATAAGGGAACGATCGGGGTTAAGACCGGGTTCACCACGCAGGCGGGACGAACATTTATCGGAGCGGCTGAACGCAAAGGAACAACGCTGATCGTTGTTGCATTGGGCATCAAAGAAGCCAGCGCCACCGCGGCGACCAAGCTCCTTGACTGGGCTTTTGCCAATGGCGACAAAGTCACGCCCATCGGCCAATTGGTGTCACCTACTCTCGGGGGCGCCACCACCAACTCTGTCGACGCCACCTCGGGAAGTGTCCCGGCTTCAGTTGAATCAACCGTGGGAGAAAATGCGCCCTCCGCCCAAGCAACCGCAGGTCCTTCGGGGGAAAGCCTTGATCCTCTGGCAATGGGGTGGATTTTCCTGTTCATTGCCATTGCCGGGTTTGTCGCCTACGGAGTGCGTTCGGTGTTCGCTGCGCGCAAGAACCGAGGCTTGAATGCCACCCGAGGCCGAATCAAACTTGAGGGTTAAACCCACAACCTGCTACTGAACAAATCCCACGCGCTCGTACACCAAATCGATGGTGGGTGCCGCTGCGGCTCTCGCTTTATCCGCGCCAAGGCGCAGCAAACGTTCCAGCTCTGCAGTGTCTTGCATGAGTTCAAGCGCTCGGTCTCTGATGGGTGCCAACGTCGAGTGAACAATCTCGGCAGTGTCAGACTTGAGGTCTCCATAACCCTTGCCTTCATAACTTGCGACCAACGCATCCATGTTCGCGCCCGTAATGGCGCGCTGGAGGGTGAGCAGGTTTGAGACACCAGGCTTTGCCTGTTCATCGAAAATGATGTCACGGTCTGAATCAGTTACCGCAGTTTTAATTTTCTTGAGCATTGCCTTGTCATCGTCCAAGAGAAATACACAGCCACTGGGACTTGACTTACTCATTTTTGCGTTGGGGTCCTGCAGGTCAACGATCCGGCCGGTCTCCTTGATCACGAGAACCTCAGGAACTGTGAAAGTTTTTCCAAACGTATTGTTGAAACGCTGGGCTAGATCGCGGGTCAACTCAAGATGTTGACGTTGATCCTCACCAACGGGGACAGCATTTGCCTGATACAACAAAATATCTGCTGCTTGCAGGATCGGGTAGGTAAAAAGCCCAACTGTTGAGCGCTCTGACCCTTCCTTTGAAGCTTTGTCTTTGAATTGCGTCATGCGGCTAGCTTCACCGAAACCTGTCTGGCATTGCAGCACCCAAGAAAGTTGCGAATGCGCTGGGGACTGGCTTTGAACGAAAATCGTGGACTTCTCGGGGTCCAGCCCAATGGCGAGTAATTGCGCAAATGACACCAAAGTTCGTTGGCGCAACAAAGCGGGGTCGTGCGCAACGGTTATTGCATGCTGATCCACAACGCAGTAGAAGGCGTCATGGGTCTCCTGAAGTTCCACCCACTGTCGCAGAGCGCCAAGGTAGTTCCCAATGTGGAATGAATCAGCGGTTGGTTGAATACCTGAAAAAATCTTGGGCGCGCTACTCACTTTCGCTGCCTTCCTGCTCAACAATTTCATTGGTCGCTACCCAGACTCGTGAGACTCTCCGACCATCTAGCTCTCTAACATGAAATTCATGGTTATCCATGAGGACGATGTCGCCGATTTCGGGCAACCTTCCCAACTCTGCAACAATAAAACCTGCAACAGTTTCGAATGGACCTTCAGGCAATTCGATGCCGGTTTCATCGGTGAAGTCATCTCGGTTGAGCAGTCCGTCCACCGTGACCTCTCCGGGAACCTTGTTGTCAAAGACGGGCGTTTCCGGATCGTATTCATCCTTAATGTCACCGATGAGTTCCTCAACTAGGTCCTCCATGGTGACAAGTCCCGCTGTGCCGCCGTACTCGTCAAGGACCATGGCCATGTGGGCCCGCAGCCTGCGCATCTCATTCAGGGACGCGAGTACCGCTTTCGAACCTGGGAATGTCTGCACATCCCGTGCAATCTGTCCAAGACGCATGTCATGCTCAGCGTGAGCGGGGTCCAAAATGTCTCTGATGTGGACAAATCCAACAATTTCATCTGCCGAGCCACGGATCACCGGATACCTCGAGTGTGGTTGATCAATCACCATAGCTACCGCGGCCTTGATTGGCAGCGTCGCATCAAGAAATGCAACTTCAGTCCGAGGCATCATCACCTCACGCAGTTCACGCCCACCCGCGGCAAAGATGTCATCGATCATTTCGCGTTCTTCAACCGAAAGGTCCTCGTGGCCCGCGACTAAGTCACGCAACTCTTCCCCCGACATTTGCTCCTTGGCCGCTTTGGGGTCAATGCCGAGGAGGCGCACAATTGCATCCGTTGAGATGCTCAAGGCGACGATAAAGGGGCGAGTGACTCTGGCGGTGAAGTTGATCGGTCCTGCAACAAATAATGCGGTGCGCTCAACTCTCTGGAGTGCAATGCGCTTGGGCACCAACTCTCCCAGGACCAAACTGATGTAGGCGATCACAATGGTGACACCAATAAATGAAATTGTATTTGCTGCACTCTCATTCAGCCCGGCATTAACCAACGGGGTCGCCAACAGCGGGGCGATCTGCGCGGCACCAAAACCCGCGGAAATAAAACCAGCAAGTGTGACGCCCACCTGAACGGTCGCGAGGAACCGATTTGGGTCATCGACCAGCTTCTTAAGGGCTCGACCCCGGCGTCCTGTCTCAGACAGGCGTTGAGCCTGGCTTTCTCGGATGGAGACGAGAGCAATTTCAGCGGCGGCGAAGAAACCACCGAGTACCGTGAACAGGAGTACAACGAGAACGTTAACCCACAATTCATTCACAGGCTTACCCTAGACGGTCCCCCCTTACGCAGAAAGTCAGCGCGCAGTCGCCTTCTGAAGATTCTCATCGATCGAGGCCAGGAATTCCTCGGTTGTTTGGAACGGTTGATCCGGTCCAATCAACATGGCCAAGTCTTTGGTCATCTTTCCCTGCTCAACAGTTTCAATGCACACGCGCTCGAGAGTGCGGGCAAACTCGGTGACCTCAGGGGTGGAATCCAGAACACCTCGGTGCTCCAGTCCCCGCGTCCAGGCGAAAATCGAGGCAATGGGGTTCGTGGAAGTCGGCTTACCCTGCTGGTGTTGGCGGTAGTGACGGGTCACGGTGCCATGTGCTGCCTCAGCTTCAACGGTGCGACCATCCGGTGTCATGAGAACGCTCGTCATCAGGCCAAGTGAGCCGAAGCCTTGCGCGATCGTGTCCGACTGCACATCACCGTCGTAGTTCTTGCAGGCCCACACATATCCACCCTCCCATTTGAGAGCAGCGGCGACCATGTCATCGATTAGGCGGTGTTCATAGGTAATTCCTGCTGCCTCGAATTCCGCTTTGAATTCGTTTTCATAGATATCAGCAAAAATATCTTTGAACTGGCCGTCATAGGCCTTCAGGATCGTGTTCTTGGTGGACAGGTACACGGGGTACTTCCGATTCAATCCATAGCGCATGGATGCCCTGGCAAAGTCGCGAATTGATTCATCGAGGTTGTACATACCCATGGCCACGCCGCCAGCAGGAAAATCAAACACATTGAATTCCATTGGCTCGGTGCCGTCTTCAGGTGTGAACGTCATGGTCAACGTTCCTGCACCGGGGACCTTGAAGTCCGTGGCCTTGTATTGATCACCGAAGGCATGGCGACCAACAATGACCGGCTTGGTCCAACCAGGTACCAACCGAGGGATGTTCGAGATGATGATTGGCTCACGGAAAATCACGCCGCCAAGAATGTTACGAATTGTCCCGTTCGGAGACTTCCACATTTTCTTGAGACCAAATTCCTCAACCCGAGCTTCATCAGGAGTAATGGTCGCGCACTTAACGCCAACACCGTATTTCTGAATCGCATGGGCTGAATCAATTGTCACCTGATCGTCGGTTGCATCGCGGTGCTCAATGCTGAGGTCGTAGTAGTGCAAATCGACGTCGAGGTATTTCAAAATCAGTTCATCTTTGATGAACTGCCAAATGATTCGTGTCATTTCATCGCCATCCAGTTCTACGACTGGATTGACAACCTTGATTTTGTTAGACATGTGAATAGCTCCTGTGATTTCAGAATAATTTGGGTTGCAATTTAAAGTGATTTGACGTCAGCTTGCTTCGCCTTGACGGCTTCATATGCTTCACCGAGCAGGACACGCTCAGCCTCGGTCAGTGGAGTTTCTATGACGCGCTTGATGCCACCTTGGCCAATTTCGGCTTCAACTCCGAGATAGGCACCGGACAGGCCATACTCACCATCAACCCATGCACACACGGGCATAACCCGGCCTGAGTCCTCATGGATAGCCCGCGCCATGCGTGCTGCAGCAGCCGATGGTGCGTAGTAGGCAGAACCTGTTTTCAGGAAAGCAACAATTTCCGCGCCACCATTGCGAGTGCGCTCGACGAGCTCATCAATTTTCTCTGGTGAGAGAAGATCAGTAAGTGGCTTGCCATCAACACTGCAGGCTGAAGCTACGGGGACCATTGTGTCGCCATGAGATCCAAGTGTAAGCGTGGTGACGCTACTCACAGGGACGGAAAGTTCCTCAGCAACAAAGTGTGAGAAGCGTGCGGTGTCGAGCATTCCGGCTTGGCCAATCACTCGGTTGTACGGAAACTGGGAAACGATTTGCGCTAATGCTGTCATTTCATCGAGGGGGTTTGCCACGTTCACTATCACGCAATTTGGTGCGTGCTTGGCAATATTCTCGGCGACGCCACGCATAATTTTCGCATTCGTTTCAATCAGGTCCATGCGGCTCATTCCTGGCTTGCGCGGAAGGCCTGCGGTGATGATCACAATTTCAGCGCCAGCGATTGCTTCGTAGCCACTGCCATCCATGCCGGTTGTTTGACCAACAAGTTTGGTTTCGAATCCTTCAATCCAGCGGGATTGATTCATGTCTAGGGCCAAGCCCTCGGCTTTACCGTCAACAACGTCGGTCAACACGACCGTTTCAAAGATGTCATATTCAGCGAGTCTGAGTGCCGTGGTTGAGCCATAGAAACCTGCGCCAATGACGGCGACCTTGCCGGAGCGTGACATGCGTTTTCCCTTCGAGAGGAGATCCCTGATGATGAGCGATTATCTTGACGTCAAGATACCGCGTTCTGTTCCGAATTATTAGTTCGGGGCAGGAACCCATAGGGCAAATATGGTCAATGTCACTCCCAGAGTTGCCAAAACTGCCACGTCAACCCGCTTGGACCGCACCACCAACATCCCTGCCTGCGAATCTGGCAGGAATAATCGCAGGAATGTGGCCAAGACAACGCTCACGGCTAGGCCAACAGATCCGCGGCGAAAATGATCCGTCGCGATCATGATGAGTGAAAACCCAATACCGACGAAAACCAAAGTCAGCGGCCATTGACTCAGACGGCTCTTGCGCCGCCGAGGCAGCGGATGAACGCTGGCGCCACTGGTGTCCATATCGGTCAGACTACCCGAACCCGGGGTTCAGATGGATAGAACGTGATCCCTAGCGAAGTCCCGCAGCGCGTTCTGCCGATTCCACAACGTTGGTGATCAACATTGCTCGCGTCATGGGACCAACACCACCAGGCATGGGTGCAATAAAGGCTGCAATGTCACCAACATTTGAGGCAACGTCCCCAACAAGTCCCGCATCTGTTCTGGTGATGCCGACATCCAGCACCGCTGCCCCAGGCTTCACGTTTTCAGCTGAGACAATCCCTGGAACGCCTGCGGCTGCCACGATGATGTCTGCTCGTTTCAACTCAGAAGCTAGGTCTTTGGTCCCCGTGTGACACAGAGTCACCGTTGCGTTCTCGCTGCGGCGAGTGAGAAGGAGCCCTAATGGACGGCCCACTGTTACTCCCCTGCCAACCACGCACACCTGTGCACCGTCAATGGTGACGTTATAGCGGCGCAGTAGCTCAACAATTCCTCTCGGAGTGCAGGGCAGCGGAGCGTCAACCCCAAGTACTAACCGACCTAGGTTCATGGGGTGCAGTCCATCGGCATCCTTGTTGGGATCCATCAGTTCCAACACCTTGTTTGAATCGAGGTGTTTGGGCAGGGGAAGCTGGACGATGTAACCCGTGACCGACGGATCGGCATTGAGTCGCGCTATTTGCGCGTCCACTTCCTCCTGTGTCGAGGATTCTGGCATGTCGACCCTGATCGAATTGATACCAACTTCAGCGCAATCCTTGTGCTTTCCGCCAACGTAGGCATGGGATCCGGGGTCATCCCCTACCAAAACTGTTCCCAATCCCGGGGTAATACCCAGAGCCTTCAGCGCGTCGACGCGAACCCGAAGTTCTGCTTTAACGGCAGTTGCTGTGGCTTTTCCATCAAGGATCATGAGCCAATACTTGCATACGCTTGATCAAGACATGGCAAAAAACACCAAGGCTATGAACGGGCCCAGTATTCCTCAGATCCTGTCTTTGCTTCATAGTCATCGGGGGTCTCATATCCCGGTGCCATGGAGGCAGCACTGCCAGCCATGTATTGGTGGTGACCAATCCCCAGCAGTCGAATCCAACTCTGCTGACCAAATGTCAGTGCAATTGCGCAACCCAACTCAACAAGTTCGGGTTCAGTGAAATGCTTATGGAGTTCGGCCCAAAATGCATCGGGGTCAGAAATTGTCGATGGACCCCACGCAATCGCCTGTGCATAGCGCAAAGCTGCCCGTTGTTTATCGTCGTATTTATCTGATGCCTCAAAATTCAAAAGTTCGTCATACTGTGCTTCCTGCAACCCAGCAGTGGTCGCCTGTTCCGAGCGCTGGTTTCCGCAAAATTCGCACACGACTGTTCGGGAGATGTAAACCCTGCACAACTCTTTGATGGTGTGATCGCACACGCCATTGCGAAAAATGGCATCCCAGGAGTCAGCAAATCCCCAGAAAGCACCCGGGACATGTGCCCTGACCGCCGAGGATTCTGGCCGCGGTGTCCCGTGGGCCGCGCACCGATGCATTTCCTCCTGCATGCGCGGGTCCATGTCTTCGAGTGGCACAAAACTAATTCGTTGGGTCACTGCGTACCTTTCTAGTAAAGTCTCCCCGTTTTAACAGACTGTAAGGCATTCCATGGTTTGTCGGTGTACATTTACCAAAAAGATGCAATCGATTGTTAGAAAGGTCAAGGGCACCCTGACATGGAGCAGTCATTCACCGTCCACGTGAACGGCGAAAGCCATCAGGTGACGTGCATGCCGGACACTCCACTCCTGTGGGTTCTTCGTGGCGCATTAGGTCTGACCGGCACGAAATTTGGTTGTGGCAGCGGATTGTGCGGAGCCTGTACCGTGCATATTGACGGGGCCGCAAGGCATGCCTGCGATACGCCAATCTGGTCGGTTGGAGACAGTCGGGTCACAACTATCGAAGGCCTAGCCCGCGACGGTGATGAGCACCCGCTCCAGCGGGAGATCGTCACCTCACAGGCAATGCAATGTGGGTATTGCATATCAGGAATCATCATGCGCGGAGCCGTGTGCCTGAACAAGGCTGAGCAAGAATCAAGAGTTCTTGATCGGGAAACTATTTGCCAAGAACTTGACGGTCACCTGTGCCGCTGCGGGGCGCACAATCGAATGATTGATGCAATGACGCGCGCTAACGCCACCATGATTCAAGGTCAGGTGCGCGACAAGTGACAACACCCAGCATGACCCAATCAATTTCCCTTGCAGCAAGTCCAAAAATCGCACACTGGCTCGCTTTCCCTGACCGCGACTCTGTCATTGCTCAAACTGGAAAAGTTGAGTTGGGGCAAGGAATTCGATTAGCACTCCGGCAGATCGTGGCCGATGAACTCGGATTTACTCTTTCACAGGTTCATTTGGCGCCCACCACCATCGTTGCCAGCCCCAATGAAAGTTTCACTGCCGGATCCATGTCCATTGAGCACTCGGGTAATGCCTTGCGCGCAGCATGTATTGCAATACGCGAGTTGGCTGCGCGAGGCAATGTTGACGACTACTCGCAGCTTGACCTTGATGTTGACATCGCTGAATTGACTACCACTATTTCTGTGTCAGCA
>Ga0181557_1000449_pt1 | contig 52119 bp, 49 predicted proteins | sample 011ome_23_FD_148632 | JGI IMG/M metagenome (GOLD analysis project Ga0181557, IMG submission 148632) | Coastal salt marsh microbial communities from the Groves Creek Marsh, Skidaway Island, Georgia - 011506CT metaG (spades assembly) | ecosystem: Environmental > Aquatic > Marine > Intertidal zone...
GGGGCTCACCTCTTCCCATTCCGAACAGAGAAGTTAAGCCCACTAGCGCAGATGGTACTGCCACTTGGTGGGAGAGTATGTCGCCGCCTTCTTCAAGACCCCTACAGTACTGTAGGGGTCTTTTTTTACATTTTATTTAGACGATATTCCTATAAAATAAGAAAGGCCCTTGGGGTAAAGGCCTTTCTCAAAAAAAACTAAACATAAATCAAAATAAAACCAAGGTTAAGTTCGCTTGACTAACTCAAAAGTTAAGAGGCGCTCAGAAGGTTTTTAGTGTTGAAGCACGGGGTGAAGTCTTGTGCAAGCATGGGGTTTTCAACGAAAAGCAGGAACCTTCCTCGCCTCGGGGAGGGATTGTTAATTTTGTGGGTTAGGTTTAGATTCATGGGCTTAATCTTAATCAATCATTCTTATTCAAAGCTGAGAAAAAATTGACGAAGCTCAAATTCAAAAGTGGGTAACGGTAATGAAAATGTAATTAACGGACAAAAAAAAGTAATGATTGGTCTTTATAAGAGGTAAGAAAGCCCAAACCCGAAGATGATGATGCCAAGTTTACGGATATTAAAGGCATGCCCTTGATTACTCTCAAATAAAATGGTAGTGGCTATATGGAGCAACATTCCGATGACAACTGCAGTCAAGGAAGTTTTCCATACAGCTAAACTGCTGATGCTTGCAAGCGTAAAACTGCCGGCCGGACTCATAAGCGCGAAGAAAATCAGACAAGCGATCTTAGCCAGTAAAGCAATTCTCAAGCGCCAAATCAGCAGAAACAATACCATTCCAATGGGGATTTTATGAATAAAGAGCCCCCATACAAGGGCTTTTTGCTCATTCATGGGAATCCCTTCAATAAACGCGTGCAGGCACAAACTTAAAAAGAGAATCCAAGGAAGTCTCGTGTTCGAATGGCTGTGTGTATGCCCGTGTTCTGCTCCTTGAGAAAGAAACTCCAGTACTATCTGTAGAATCAGTCCTGCCACTATCCAAATTCCGGGTTTAAATCCTGCCACTCCAAAAACAGCAGGTAAAAGATGAAAAATACTGATTCCCAATAAAAATGCACCACTAAAGGACAAAACCAATCCAAATCCCTTGGGGGCTTTGGGTTTTACAACATAGGCAATGCCCATCCCTAAAAGTGCTCCTAGAAAAGGAAGAAAATAGTTAAACATATAGACTGAATGCATAGCGCGGGTCTAAAGACACATTAGTCGTTAAATTTAAAGTATTTTTGAGGCTTTAAAGATAGGATGGAAGAAAATTTTGAAATGGTAGCCAAAACCTTTTACGGTTTTGAAGAACTACTAGCCAAGGAATTGAGCCAGCTGGGTGCTCAAAAAATCAAACCGGGGAATCGTATGGTTTCTTTTGTAGGTGATTTAGGCTTTTTATACAAGGCCAATCTGTGTTTGCGTACGGCTTTAAAAATCCTTAAGCCCATCCATACCGCTAGGGTTCAAGATGAAGATGCACTCTACAAACTGTTTTATGAATTTCCTTGGGAGGACTACCTTGATGTTGATTCTAAATTTGTCATTGACAGTGTAGTGCACGGAACACTGTTTACCCATTCTCAATACGCTTCTCAAAAAGCCAAAGACGGTTTGGTGGATCAATTTAGGGATAAGTATAAGGAACGTCCTAGTGTTGATTTGAATCGTCCTGACCTTAGAATCAACCTTCATATACAGCAAGATTTATGTACCCTTTCACTGGATAGCTCAGGAGCCTCTTTACACCATAGGGGTTACCGAACGGCAACCAATATTGCTCCGCTAAACGAAGTGCTTGCCGCGGGATTGATTCAGCTTTCAGGATGGAAAGGGGACAGTGATTTTTTAGATCCCATGTGCGGAAGCGGGACTCTTGTTATCGAAGCTGCAATGTATGCCTGTAATATTCCTGCCAACATCAACAGAAAACAATTTGCCTTTGAAAAATGGACGGATTGGGATGCAGATTTGTTTGAAAAAATTCAGGAAAGCCAGCTGAAAAAAATAAAGAATCCAGCGATTGAAATAAAAGGTTCGGATAAAGCCCCTTCTGCCATTGAAAAGGCGAGAGTGAATGTTGAAAATGCCAATTTGAGTGCGTTTATTACACTTGAAAAAAAGGATTTTTTTCAAATCGAAAAAGAAACTGCAGGACCTTTGCATTTGCTGACGAACCCACCCTACGGGGAGCGATTGGATGGAGACATTAATGCGCTGTATCAGGGCATAGGGGATGCGTTCAAACAGAGTTTTCCGAATACGCATGCTTGGTTGATCAGTTCGAATAGTGAAGCGCTTAAATGTGTGGGTCTCCGACCGAGCAGGAAAATCAAACTCTTTAATGGGAAGTTAGAATCTCGTTTGATGTATTATCCCATTTACGAAGGCACCAAGCGCGTGCACAAACTCAAAAAAGACTAGTTACTTTTTAAACCGAAAAGGGAGGCTGTATGTAAGGGTATAGTTAAAGCTCGCACCGAATTTATTGTCCTCTGTTTTCTTATTAAAACCGGGTATGTGAATGTTGTCAAAATTTTCCGGTACGGTATCACGCAACAAGCGATTCAGTCTTAAACTCAAGCCCAGGTATACGTTGTTGAGCAATTGAACTTTAAATCCAGTGATGATTTCTAACCAATAGGCATTTAAATTCGGATAGTCTCTGTTTGCAAAGCCAGTAGTAATTTCAGTTTCAGGGACTTGCCAAAATGGGGTTCGATCCAACAGGGTATAGGAGTTTAAAAATTGACTGTGACTGCTGGAAGCCAAGCGAATGCCAAGGATGACATGATTATCCATACCTTCCCAATTATCATACATATTCAGGTCAAATCCAATTTTGTAATAGGTTCCCTTAGTGGTAAAATTGACCTGTTCGACTTGTCGGGTACGTTCTTCGTTACCAACTTCTGCGGCAAGAAACAAATTTTCTCGAATTCTCAGGTCGGCTACGGCCTCAAAGCCTTGAAAATCGTCACTTGCCCGTGAGCGAATGATGCGGTATAAATCTGCACCAAAGCGCAAACTGAGGGGCGTTTTTTGTTTGAGTTGTACGCTATCCAATACTTGGGTTTGTAGAGAATCCACCGAGGCAATCTCTTGCCCATATACTGAAAGGACACCCGTCAGTAGGCTAATGCAAAATACCCAAATGTGCAGCAGTTTCATCTGAAATGGTGTCTTTTAAAATTAATGCTCCTTTTATCCAATTGTTCCCGGAATTTAAAATAAAGACAGGGGGCTGATCTAATACAAAGTTGGCGCGATACCCACAGGCGCTGTTGATGAATTGATCTTGACGTCGGTAATTGATCTGAAGCGTATCGATGTTTTCGTTTTCGCTTCCTTGGTTTAAGATAAATTCAAATTGGGTTACCGCTTCGGTAATGCGTAGGGGAAGCCCTAGTGAGTCTCCGGAGCGCTGACTTAATTCTTTTTCGGTACCTATCGGCCGTATGCTAAATCCCGAGGGGGTTCGGCGTGTGCCGGTATCTTTGTCTAACAGAAGAATTACTAGGTCTGGGGTTCCGGCAATATCAGCCAAACAGATGTCGTCTTTTTCACATGCCGTAAAAAAACCTAAAGCAATTAGAGCAATACAAAGGGTAGTTTTAAGCGTACTCATCAGCAGTCTTGGATTGTAAAAGTACAACATTTTCTACATGATGGGTTTGGGGAAACATATCAACCGCCTGACTTTTAATCACCTCATACCTTTCTTTCATCAGCGCTATGTCTCTCGCTTGAGTGGCACTATTGCAACTGATGTAAACGATTTTTTGGGGGGCTAATTTGAGTAATTGAGCAACAACATCCTTGTGCATACCATCTCGAGGAGGATCCGTAATGACTACAGCTGCTTTGCCATGCCGCTGGATAAATGCATCATTAAAGCATTCTTTCATATCTCCCACCTCAAAAAACGCATTTGAAATACCGTTCAGCAAGGCATTTTCTTTGGCAGCTCCTATGGCTTCAGCTACGGACTCTACCCCAATGATTTTTTTACAATCCCGTGCAAGACTTAAGGCAATCGTACCTGTTCCTGTATACAAATCGTATACGGTATCTTGTGGTTTGAGTTGGGCAAAATCTTTAGCAATGCCATATAAGAGCCCGGCTTGTTTGGGATTGGTTTGATAAAAAGACTTAGCCGTGATGCGAAATTGTAAGTCGTCCAAGTGCTCTGTGATGTAGGGATATCCACTAAAACAATGAATTTCTTGATCATAGAGGCTGTCGTTGCCTTTAGAATTAATACAATAAAGTAAAGAACTGACCTGAGGGAAGTGCTCCTTAATAAAGCTTAAGAGTAAATCGATTTCTTTTTTACGGTCTTCGAAAAATTGGACGAGTACCATGACCTCCCCCTTTAGGGTATTTCTGATCATCAGCGTCCGCAAAAAGCCCTCTTGCGCTCTCGTGTCGTAAAACTCCATTTTATGTTCTAAGGCAAAGTTTTTAATCGCATTTCGAATCGCATTGGAAGGGTCGGCTTGAAGATGGCATAGGTTGACATCTACAATTTTGTCCCACATTTGGGGTTTGTGAAAGCCTAAGCCGTTGCGCTCAATTTCACTTTCTTGTGCAATTTCATCTGCGGTTAACCACCGTTTATTTGAAAAAGAAAATTCCATTTTATTGCGGTAGAAATACGGATTTTCTACCCCCAGTATGGGAATAATTTCTCGGGCTTTGATTTTTCCAATATGCTCAAGGTTGTGCAATACAGCCTTTTCTTTAAACCTGAGTTGGGCTGGATAGGAAAGGTGTTGCCATTTACACCCACCACAAATTCCAAAATGCTCGCAAGCAGCTTGGACTCTGTCTTCCGAAGTTTGGATCCATTCGGTTGGTTCAGCTTCAAAGTAGCCTCTTCGCTTTTTATACACCCGAACGTCCACCACATCTCCAGGAACCACATTTTTAATAAAATAAACAGCACCCTCCTCAGACTTGGCCACCCCCATGCCTTTGGCGTTAATGTCAATAATTTTAAGCCCCTGTACGATTCTATTGATACTTTTTCTCGACATGCTGCAAATGTAGGTGGCTTGAGAAAATAAATCACCATTTTCATTGGGTTTTTGAAAACCATATTGCGTACTTTTGAATGCGAGCAGATTACTTGCGAGAGTCCTAAACATTTCAATTATGGAGACAACAACCAAAACATCTCATTTTATCGATTTAGAGTCAGCTAAGGGTGCACACGATTACCATCCCATTCCAGTAGTTTTAGAACGTGGAGCAGGAGTGTACTTGTGGGATGTCGAGGGCAAAAAGTATTTTGATTTTTTGTCAGCCTATTCGGCAGTTAATCAAGGCCATTGCCACCCTCGAATCGTCCAAGCGTTACAAATGCAAGCGGAAACCCTTACGCTTACCTCCCGAGCGTTTCATAACAATAAGTTAGGAGCGTATATGGACTATGTAACGGACTACTTTAAGTTTGAACGACTCTTGCCTTCCAATACCGGAGCTGAAGCGGTAGAAGCTGCCATAAAAATTACCCGTAAATGGGGCTATACCGTAAAAGGAATTCCCGATAACCAAGCCGAAATCATCGTTTGTTCCCAAAATTTCCACGGCCGCACCTCTACCATTATTTCTTTTTCCAGTGATCCCGGGTCAAAAACCAATTTTGGTCCCCATGCTCAAGGGTTTATTACCATTCCTTATAACGATATTGAAGCCTTGGAGGCTGTACTGGAAACCCATCCTCATGTAGCAGGATTTTTAGTAGAACCGATTCAAGGAGAAGCCGGGGTTTATACCCCCGATGCAGACTTTATCAGAAAAGCCAAAGCCTTGTGCGCAGAATTCAATGTTTTGTTAATGGCAGACGAAATTCAAACAGGCATAGGACGTACGGGATCCTTGCTGGCCGTTTGCGGGTCGTGTACTTGCGAAGGGCATTGTGAACAACAAGCCGAAACCTATACACGTCCTGACGTTTTGATACTTGGAAAGGCCATCAGTGGAGGAACTTACCCTGTATCTGCCGTTTTGTGTGACAGCGAAATCATGGATGTGATCCAACCCGGGCAGCACGGAAGTACTTTTGGCGGAAACCCCATGGCCTGTACCGTGGCTATGGAAGCGTTGGAAGTCATTCGAGACGAGCAATTAACTCAAAATGCCCGTCGCTTAGGGGTGTTGTTTAGAAAAGAATTACAATCCTACATTGACAAAAGTGCCATAGTACTGAAAGTGCGTGGTAGGGGACTGTTGAATGCCATCGTTATTAACGATACTGAGGAAAGTAAAATGGCATGGAATATTTGTGTAAAATTGATGGAGAACGGCTTACTAGCAAAACCAACTCACGGGAATATTATACGGTTTGCCCCCCCACTCATCATCACAGAAGCACAACTGAGGGAGTGTCTTCAGATCATCACTTCTACCTTAAAAACATTTGAACCCCAAAGCTAAATTTTCCTAATCGATGCCCATTTATTTTGACAATGCAGCGACCACACCTATGCGCAAGGAGGTTATTACTTCTATCTCTGAGGTGATGGAAAAATGCTTTGGAAATCCTTCCTCTACTCATGCTTTTGGACGAACGGCAAAAACGTATATCGAAACTACTCGAAAAGAAATAGCCAAGCAGATCAATGCCGCCCCACAAGAAATAATTTTCACCTCTGGAGGTACCGAATCGGACAACATGGTCCTGCATTGTGCGGTAAAAGATTTGGGAGTAAAACGAATCCTCTCTTCTCCCATAGAGCATCATGCGGTTTTACATGCAATAGAAGCTTTAGAGCAAATGTTTGGGATCAGCACGGCCTATGTAAACGTTAATGAGCGCGGCGAGGTAGATTTAGAGCATTTAGAATCGCTTTTAGAACAAAGCGATGAAAAAACTTTAGTATCCTTAATGCACGTCAATAATGAGATTGGGAATATTTTGGACTTGAATGCAGTGGGTAGTCTCTGTCGTAAAAACGGGGCTTATTTTCATACGGATGCGGTCCAAGGAATCGGACACTTTACTTATGACATGGAACACTTGGCTGTTGATTTTTTATCCGCAGCAGCACATAAATTTCATGGGCCTAAAGGAATTGGATTTTCCTATGTCAGAAAAAATTCTGGACTCCAGCCTTTTATTCATGGAGGTTCCCAAGAGCGAGGGCTCCGTGCGGGTACCGAGTCTGTTCATAATATAGTGGGGATGAACGAAGCTTTGAAACTGGCCTATCAACATCTGGAAGTGGAAAAGCAACAAATCGAAGGGATTAAAAATTATTTTATCGAACAAATTCAAGATCTCTTTCCCGAGGTAGCATTCAATGGGATGTGCCAGGACCCCCAAAATAGCACCTATACCCTGGTTAATGTTGCTTTGCCTATTCCAAAAGAAAAAGCATTGCTATTGGATTTTCATTTAGATTTAAATGGAATTGCTTGTTCTAAGGGGAGTGCCTGTCAATCGGGTAGCTCGTCAGGTTCACACGTATTAAACAGCATTCGTTCGTCTGAGCAAGCAGACTGGCCTTCGTTGCGGTTTTCCTTTTCTGTATTCAACACCAAAGAGGAAGTAGATCGTTTGATTCAGGTTTTAAAAGACTTTTAGTCTTCTTTTTTTGGTTTACGGTAAAATTCCATTTCCAGTTTAGCGGCATTTCCAGCCCTGTCCTCTGCTTCTATAGTCAGTTGATGCAATGCCTTCTCAAAGCTTAGGTCGTTAAAATCGTAAATCAAGCTGTTGTTTTTAGGTTCGTGTTCCAACCGAATCCACTTACCATTGATTTCTCCTCGGTAAGATTTGATACCCGAAAAATCATCTGTGAGTTTAACCCGAAGGAAATTAAAAGAACTCAGCCATTGTTTGTTTTTAAAATTGACCGGTTGTATCTGCGGAGCAATACTGTCTCGACTTAAGGTAAACGATCCCAGGGTTTTGGATTTTCCAATCCAACTTCCCTCTTTCTGTTGGTTGCTGAAAAAGAAGGGTTTCCCATTGGAATCCAACAGGGCAATAAATGTTTGGCTTTTTGCTAAGCTGTCTTGCGTTTTGATGTCAAAACGAATTTCAAAAGGTTTTTGTAAAGGGTAATGATTTTCTCCTACTACCAACCTTTCTTCGTTTGTTTCAATCGTGAGGAGAATGGGATCGTAAAAACTGCCGGGGGGGAAATAGACCGATTTATCTTCAAAGTCAAAGAGGTAATCTTTAGCAGGGTCTAATGGATTTGTCTCCTTTGCAGAAGCAACCACCGGATCATTACCTGTAATATAAGCCTCTACATAACTCGTATTTCCATTGTAATCACTGACCTCAATCAGAATTTGATACGATTTACCCGGATTGATTTCCATTTCGCCATTGGCTGCAGCCCCTTCGAGAAAACTCGCTTTTTGAGCTGCATGAGCGACAAACCGTTGAATTCTTCTTCTGTTTTGAGCGTATTCTTTGTAATCGATTAATAAATTGATGAATTTGGAATCGTTAAAGGAGAGCTCGTCCATTTTCATTTCAAACTGAGGGATGCCATTGAGCCTTACTACTGCAGAATAGATTCCATTTTTATTGTAGGACAGATCTTGTCTGTCAAACAAACGCAAGCCAACGTTGATTTTTCCAGCGGCATGTACCCCAGCAGTGGTATACACGCTGTCGTTTTTTTTTACCAGGGGAAATTCTTTTTTATTGCTATCCGGATGAATGCCGTCATAGAGGTAAAGGTTTTGAATTTGAGGTCGCTGGCTGTCCTTAATTTCTAAAGGATATTCCATGGGGTTGATCGGATTTTGATTGGCTGAATTACGCACTTCAAAATGCAGGTGCGGACCGTAGGAGCCTCCCGTATTTCCAGAAAATCCGAGCAGTTCACCGACCTCCACTTTTAAAACTTCAGATTTAGGAAATAAATGAATGGTGTAAGACTCTTTTTCGTACTGTCTTTCCTTGACATAGGCTTCAATTTTTGGGGCAAACTTTTTGAGGTGGGCATAAACCGAAGTAGTACCATCGTAATGCTGAACATAAAGTGCTTTACCGTATCCACTGGTACTGATTCTGATACGATTGATCCAGCCATTTTTAAAACTCTTTACTTGAAGTCCTTGCCTCCCTTGGGTTCGAATATCGAGCCCCGCATGAAAGTGGTTGCTTCTAAATTCACCGAACGTGCCCGAAAGCTGAATGGGAATATCTAAGGGGGGAACCCATTCCGATTCCATTTGTCCGAAGTGTAAAAAGGGGAGGGCAGTAAAGAAAATGAGGCACGTTAACTTCAGATTTTGGATGTTATTCAACATAGGCTTAAAGATAAAAATCAATTTTAGTTTAATCTAATTTTCAAAACTCAAAAGCAAGGGTTTGTTAAAGTTTTTTAAAACTCCCCACATGTAGCAAACACAATAAGAAAAGTTTCAATAAATTTGTTTGAATAAGTTACTGCGTCAATTTTTAGAATGGAAAACAAACCCTCGGGCCTATTCAAATTAGAATCAAAAGTCATTGAATTGCTCAATAAACTTAAAGAGAACCATCTAGAGATGCGAACACTGAAAGAGCAAAATGTACTCTTAAGTGATCAAAAAACAATTGTAGAAACGGAGCTTAAAGCGTTAAAAGAGGAAAATAAAGCACTAAAAATTGCGAATAATTTATTAGGCAGTAATGAAGGAAAGACGCAAACGAAAGCAAAAATAAATAGTTTAATCAAAGAAGTAGATTATTGTATTTCTAGGATTACAGAACTGAATTGAGATGAGTGATTTGCTAAAAATAAAACTGACGATAGCCAATAGGGTATATCCACTTACTGTTAGTCCAGAGCAGGAGGCTTCCCTGAGAGCATCGGCTAAAAAAATTGAAGCAACCATTCATCAATTGGAAAAAAACTATGCTGTACGTGACAAGCAAGATGTTCTTGCGATGTGTTCCCTTCAATACGCAGCACAATTGGAAAAGTATAAAAATCAAGAAGCTTCTGCTCCTTCTGAGTCAGAGGATAAAATAAATGAACTGATTGATTTAATCAACCTCCATATGGCTGCATACTAAGTTCAATTGACAGCTATACACACTGCCTGTATTAGTATTTTTTGATAAACTCAACGAGCTTTTAATTCAGAGAGGTGAGTTTCTTGTGTAAAAGCATGCTGCCCCTGAGCAGATCCTTGAGCATGGGTGTAGCCTCAAACTTGATTTTTAGGAGTTTATACAAAAACGCGCTGATACAGGTTTTTTTTAAAACAAAATAAAATGGAACCTTATCTTTTATCACTCATTATCGGTATGGTGGCTCTTGTTTTAGGGTTACTCATCGGGAACAATACAAGAAAAGGGAAAAACAAATCCCTATTAGAAGAAGCACAACGCCAAGCTAAAGACGTGTTGCAAAAAGCAAAACTGGATGCAGAAGCGATTAAAAATCATAAAAAACTCCAAGCCAAAGAACATTTTATCGAATTAAAATCAACCCATGAACGGGAGATTCACAAACGAGAACAAAAAATAACCGAGGCAGAAAACAGAGCCAAACAAAAAGAATCGCAACTTCAAAAGGAACTAAATTCCAATTTGGACTTGAAAAAAAAGTTGCAAAAAGAGCTTGAGTTTGTCGCTACCAAGCAGGAAAAAATAGCCTCCAAGGAAAAAGAGCTCGAAAGTAAAATCGAAATACAGATTGGAAAACTAGAAGCCCTATCCAAGCTGTCTGCAGAGGAGGCCAAGGCGGAGTTGAAGGATAGCCTTAAAGAAAAAGCGAAATCGGAAGCGATGAGTTTTGTGCAGCAACAAATCGAAGAAGCCAAACTTACCGCCCAGCAAGAAGCCCAGAAAATTGTGATCAATACGATACAGCGCATTGGAACGGAAGAGGCTATAGACAACTGCGTTTCCATTTTTAACCTCGAATCCGATGACGTAAAAGGAAGGATCATAGGAAGAGAGGGGAGAAATATACGCGTGCTAGAAGCCGAGACCGGAGTAGAAATTATCGTAGACGATACCCCCGAGGCCATCATACTCTCCTGTTTTGATCCGGTTCGCCGAGAAATTGCTCGATTATCACTGCATAAATTAGTAACCGACGGACGAATTCATCCAGCGCGAATTGAAGAGGTGGTCAATAAAACGAGAAGGCAAATAGAAAATGAAATCATAGAAGTAGGGAAACGTACGGTGATTGATCTGGGAATCCACGGTCTTCACCCCGAGTTGGTTAAAGTAGTGGGAAGAATGAAATACCGCTCCTCTTACGGACAGAATTTATTACAACACTCCAGAGAAGTTGCCAAATTATGTGGTGTCATGGCCTCTGAATTAGGACTCAATGCCAAAATGGCCAAACGCGCTGGACTGCTCCACGATATTGGAAAAGTCCCTGAGGAGGAATCTGAAAAACCTCACGCCTTATTGGGGATGGAATGGGCAGAAAAATACGGTGAAAAAGGCGAGGTGTGTAATGCCATCGGAGCCCATCACGATGAAATTGAAATGACTTCGTTGCTGTCTCCCTTGGTCCAAGTTTGTGATGCCATTTCGGGTGCACGACCCGGCGCAAGACGACAAGTTTTGGATAGCTATGTGCAGCGTCTCAAAGATTTGGAGAAAATTGCCTATGATTTTAATGGTGTCAATAAAGCCTATGCCATTCAAGCGGGACGTGAACTCCGAGTTTTTGTTGAAAGTGAAAAGGTAACTGACGACCATGCTTCACGACTTTCTTTCGAAATTTCACAAAAAATTCAAACAGAAATGACGTATCCCGGTCAAGTAAAAGTTACCGTTATCAGAGAGACACGAGCCGTAAATGTAGCTAAATAGATCAGGCTTAGATCAGGCTATACACCAAACCGGCCAGAGCCCCACCCGTAAAAGGTCCAAGGATGGGAACCCAACTGTACGCCCAATCCGCCTCTTTGTTTTTTCTTGGCAATAATTGATACACCAGACGAGGACCAAAGTCTCTCGCTGGATTGATGGCATAGCCTGTAGTTCCTCCAAGTGCGAGACCTATAACCCATACCACAATTCCTATAGGGAGGGCATCCAACGCACCTAAACCAAAGTTTTCCACCTCTGTTCCTTGAATGCTGATGTTGGGACTGACAATAAAAAGGGCCCCAAAAACAAGCATAAACGTACCGATGGCTTCACTAAAAAAATTGTTTTTATAATTCCGAATTGCGGGCCCAGTACAAAAGGTACTTCGTACGGCTCCTTCATCTTCAGTGGCTCTGTAATGGTCTATATAGACAAGATACGCCAGCCAACTACCCAACATAGCACCCAACAGTTGAGCGGCAAAGTAGGAGGGGACTACGGACCAAGAAAATTTTCCTGCAAACGCTAATCCAAGGGTTACCGCGGGATTGAGATGGGCTCCGCTGGATTGAGAGCTTACAAAAACCGCCACAAATACAGCAAATCCCCACGCACTGGTAATCAGTACCCAAGGGGTTTGACCGGATGCGATGGTGTTTTTTAAGTTTACATTAGCAACTACTCCTGCACCGAGAAGAATTAATATGGCTGTACCTATAAATTCTGCTAAAAAGGGATGTAAAATCATATTTGGTATTTTTTTAATATTAGATTAAATTTTTTCATTTCTGCTTCTGCCCATTGCGAATCTTTTTTTAAGATTTTGCGCATAATTTCTGCTACTTGCGGTGCAATTTTTTCTGTTTCGTAAGCGTCTAAAAACAAACAACGCGTTCTTCTTGCTAGTACATCTTCAAGAGTAATCGCCATTTCTTCTTGTATTGCCCAGATCACTTGATTTTCAGTAATAAAAAGGGTATCAGAAAGTGATTTTTCTGCCAATTTTGGGTTCAACGCTTTGATTTTGGAAGCCTCGGTACCGTACACATAATAGGGGTCATCAAAATCTGCCTTAAAGTCATTTCCCAATACGGGTAGATTTTCTGTATTGCATTTGCGGTCTGAAAATCCGCCGACCAGTTGAAGCGTATTGACTGCATCTTCTGCAATTTTTCGGTAAGTTGTCCATTTTCCCCCGAGAACACTGACAAGACCACTGGTACTCACCATGATTTTGTGGTGTCTAGAAACTTCTTTGGTGCTTTCGTTGTTTCCTTCGGTAGCAGCCAACGGACGCAGACCCGCAAATATGCTTTTTACGTCTTTTCGAAGGGGTTTTTTGGTCATGTAGGCACTCGCATTTTCAAGTATAAAATTGATCTCTTCCTCCAAGGGTATCGGTTCTTCTAGTGCCTCATCTACTGGGGTGTCTGTAGTCCCTACGACAACTTGACCGTTCCAGGGCACAGCAAACAAAACCCGTCCATCCGTTGTGTGAGGCACCATGATAGCATAGTTTTCCTGTAAAAAGGTGCTGTCAATCACCAAGTGAACTCCTTGAGAAGGACGAATCATGGGTTTGCTGTCGGGCTGATCCATTCGTATGATTTGATCAGAAAAAACTCCAGTTGCATTCACAATTACTTTCGCTTTTACCACTGTTTCTACTCCCTCGATTCGATCTTTTACCCGAACCCCAGTCAGCACATCGTTTTCTTTGTCTACTCCTGTTACTTCCATGTAATTGAGCAGATTCGCTCCTTCCTTATCAGCAGTAAGGGCGAGGCTAACCGCCATACGAGCATCATCAAATTGACCGTCATGATAGATTACTCCTCCGCGCAATCCATCTTTATTGACATTGGGCAGATAGCTTAATGTTTCCTCTCGGTTTAGGATCGTGGAGGGGCCCAGACCAAGTTTTCCTGCCATCATATCGTAAACTTTAAGACCGATGCCATAGAAGGGACTGCTCCACCAATCGTACGAAGGAATTACAAAGCTGAGATCACGTACCAGATGAGGGGCATTTTTTCGCATAATTCCCCGTTCTCTTAGGGCTTCTAAGACAAGTGAAATGTCTCCATTTTGCAAATAGCGCACTCCCCCGTGCACTAATTTGGTACTTCGAGAAGAGGTTCCTTTAGCGAAATCATTTTTTTCTAAAAGTAGGGTTTTATACCCTCGATTTGCCGCATCAACGGCTATGCCCAAACCTGAGGCACCCCCACCAATTATGGCAACATCCCACTCTTTTTCTTGTGTTAATCTTTTAAGATTTGTGCTTCTATCCATTAGGGAGCATAGGTGCTTAATTTAGCAATGCGTTTTTTCCACAGTTCAATGGTTTTTTGAGTATCTGAATCTGCGTTGGGAGTAAATTTTTGGTCGACAGCCCAAAGGGTCTTTAAGCTGTCCACAGATTCCCAATACCCTGTGGCAAGTCCTGCAAAAAAGGCAGCTCCTAAAGCGGTGGTCTCTGTAGTTTGAGGGCGTATCACTTCAGCCTCTAAGAGGTCCGCTTGAATTTGCATAAGCAAATTATTGGTACTTGCTCCGCCGTCTACTTTAAGAGATTTAAAGGTAGTGTTGGCATCTTTCTGCATTTCGGTTACAATTTCCATTACCCGTAAAGCAATAGCTTCGATGGCTGCCCGGGCGATATGCCCTTTGTTTGTACCTCGGGTGATTCCCAAGATGGAACCTGTTGCTTCAGAATCCCAATACGGAGCTCCAAGTCCAGCTAGTGCTGGAATAAATGTGACGCCACCATTGGTTTCTTCCGTTTCTGCCAAAGCCTCAATTTCGGAGGCATTTGTAATTATCTGTAATTGATCACGCAACCACTGCACCACAGCACCTGCAATAAAAACACTTCCTTCTAAGGCATATACCACCTTTCCGTCCAGTTGATAGCCAATGGTAGTCAACATTTTGTTTTTTGAAATCACAGGAGTATCTCCGGTGTTCATAATACAAAAACAGCCCGTACCGTAGGTGTTTTTTACGTCTCCTGCTTCAATACACATTTGTCCAAAAAGTGCAGCCTGTTGATCCCCAGCAATTCCTGCGATGGGTATAGCATGACCGAAAAGTTTGGGATTGCTTTCACCTACCTTTTCGGAGGACGAGACTACTTTAGGTAATAAGGCTTTGGGTACGTCCAAGGTGTTTAAGAGCTCATCGTCCCACTCAAGCGTGTGTATGTTGAAAAGCAGCGTTCTGCTTGCATTGGTAACGTCCGTAACATGAACGTGCCCTTCGGTAAGATTCCAAATAAGCCAGCTGTCGATGGTACCAAAGGCCAACTCTCCTCGTTCTGCAGCAGCTCTCAATTCGGGATCTTGATCAAGAATCCATTTGATTTTAGTGCCTGAGAAATAGGCATCGAGTATCAAGCCTGTTTTTTCATAAAATTGTTTTTCCTTACCCGCTTCTTTGAGCTCATTACACAGGTTGGCGGTTCTTCGGTCTTGCCATACGATAGCTTTATGAACGGGTTTTCCTGTTTTGCGGTTCCAGATCAGGGTAGTTTCCCGTTGGTTGGTAATTCCCATGGCGTGAATCTGTTCTGCCTTGATTTTTGTTTCCTCCAGAACTTGATTGATCGCTTTGAGCTGGGTTTCCCAAATTTCGATTCCGTCGTGTTCTACCCAACTTTCTTTAGGGAAGTGTTGGGTAAATTCGTGCTGAGCAATCCCTCTAGTAGCTCCTGCATGATCAAAAAGGATGGCTCTAGAGCTTGTGGTACCTGCATCAATGGCGAGTATAAATTTTTCCATTCGTTTAGCGGTTAAATGTCATTTTCGAGATTAATTTCTTGGATTTTTGTATAAGAGTCCCAAAAATTAAGAGATTAAATTTCCGTTTTCATCCCATTGAGCTAAGTCATTGCGTTTGGATTGATCTACAAACTTGGGCATCCAAGATTCGTCATACGACAATCCGTGGTCCTTAAGAACCTCCTCAGGCACACCATCCCAAACATTGGGTTGGTTTCCTACATAGCCCAATTCTTTGATACCCGCCTCGGAAGTAAAATAGCCCGTCATGACTAAGTTTCTAAGTAAGGAGAAAAATTGCACTTCTTGTTTTTGTTCAGCACTGTTCGGGTCAGGGTAGGCAATTTGATCCAATACTTGGTGTTGCTCCTCTTCACTACAGTTGATGAAATCTTTACTGAAGGTTTTATGGGTATGATTGTTGAGCCACATCAGCCCTCCTCGCATTTTGGTTTGGATGCTGGGAAAGTCTTTGGCCATAAATTCAATGAATTCGGGTACTTTGGCATCCTCTACTGTTCCCTCTTCATTGGGAGGAAGGATTAGATTTGCTAAACGTTTGATGGTTTCAAGTTCGCTGTTGTCGAAGAATTGTTTGTTTAAAAGTTTTTCATCGTACGCTTGTTCCTCAGGCGTTCTACCGTATTGGTATTCCCATATTTTTTGTTCTACAGCAGCTTTAGGTTCGGTAACACAGCCTTCTAAGGCAAGACCTCCTGCCATACTTCCTAAAAATAGTGATCGTATACTGTCTCTTCTGTTCATGACTAAATGTTTTGTTTTTTTAATTCTTGAATGATGAATTCCGACGTTCTCCACGACAGAGCCAAGATAGTCCACGTAGGGTTTTTGTCTGCTTGAGATACAAAGGGCCCGGCATCAACGATAAAAACGTTGTCCGCATCGTGTAGTTGTTCAAATTCATTAACCACTGATTTTTTAGGATCACTTCCCATACGGGTTGTTCCTACTTCATGGATGATTCTTCCGGGATTCAACAAACCGTAATCTCGGTCAGCACCCGGCTTTTCACCCAGTACAATACCTCCCATGTTTTCAATTATTTCTTCAAAGGTATTGTGCATATGCCGTGCCTGTTTGCGTTCGTAATCGGACCATTTATAGTTAAACCTCAAAACAGGGATTCCAAACTCATCTACTGTAGTGGGGTCTATTTCACAATAGTTTTCTTTTCGCGCAATGGATTCTCCACGTCCAGACATTCCCATTACTGAGCCGTAAAATTTCTTTACATCTTCTCGAAGTTGATTTCCATAACCTCCTACTTTGAGTCCGAGGTATTTGTTTAAATCGTTGGGATTAAAGCCTGTACCATAACTCGGCATTCCCAGTCCGCCCCAAACTTCAATGTGATAGCCTCTCGGGAAATCCAGTTTTTTATTATCCAGCCACCAAGGCGAATAAAGGTGCATACCACCCACCCCGTCTTCATTATAGCGTTTGCGGTTCATTAATTCAGGGACAAAAGCCATACGGTCAGTTCCTGTAGAATCATGCAGGTATTTACCGACCAGATCACTACTGTTTCCTAAACCGTTTGGATGTTGGGCACTTTTAGAATTGAGTAAGATACGTGCCGTACTACAGGCCGATGCGGCTAAGACGACTACTTTTCCTCTGATGCGATATTCTTTGCGGTCTTCTTTGTTGATGTAGAGTACGCCTTTTGCTTTCCCTTCCTCATTGACTTCCACTTCTCGAACCATGCTGTTTACGTACAAATCTACTTGTCCGCCTGATTTTTGAGCAGGGAAAATCAAACAAGATCCTGCAGAAAAATCACCATACACTGAACAAGAGCGACTGCATTGACGACAATAAAAGCATATTCCTCTTTCGTTGTTGATTCTTTTTGTCAAAATTGATAGTCTGGAAGGGATAACGGTAACTCCCGATTTTTCAGCTCCTTTTTTGTAGTATAACTCATGGAGCCTAGGTTTTGGGGCAGGTAAAAAATACCCGTCGGGTTCGTTGTACATATTTTCTTTACTCCCAAAAACCCCGATCAGTTTATCGACCTTATCGTAATAAGGTTTAATGTCTTCGTAGCCAATAGGCCAGTTGTCTCCTAAACCGTCACGATCTTTCCCTTTAAAATCTCTAGGGCCAAAGCGGAGTGAAATTCTTCCCCAGTGGTTGGTTCGGCCTCCCAGCATTCTGGAGCGAAACCAATCAAATTTACTCTCTCCAATTTGGTTGTAGGGTTCACCGTCAATTTCCCATCCACCATAGGCCATGTCAAACTCTCCAAAGGCACGTGTTGTTCCTGCTCCTCTTCTCGGAGACTCGTAAGGCCATTTGAGTTGGGTTTGTTGGTCTGGATTGGCAGGGTCAAAGAAGGGGCCTGCTTCAACTACTGCTACTTTCAGGCCTGCATCAGCAAGAATTTTAGTTGCCATACCTCCCCCTGCTCCAGAGCCTACAATGACTACATCATACTGCTTTTCATTTTCTATTATTTGCATATTGAGTGTTTTAATAAATTGATTTTGCGTCAATTGTTTGACAGTGATTGTTTTTATATAAAGTGTAGGAAAAGCCCGTGTGGATACTGTAAGCTCCTACAGCACCCTGGGTGTTGACCGCTGCATAGCCCACTTGAAAATTAGGTTTTCCTTGTTGTTTTTCAATTATTCTCTGAATTGCTTCTTCACAGGCTTCCTGGGGGCTTTTTCCTTGTCTCATCAACTCTACGATCAAAAAGCTTCCAACTGTTTTGATGACTTCTTCTCCTAGACCGGTAGCCACAGCGGCTCCCACTTCATTATCAACAAACAAACCCGATCCAATGATCGGTGAGTCTCCAACCCGTCCTTTCATTTTGTATGCCAATCCACTAGTGGTACAGGTGCCCGAAAGGGTTCCGTTTTGATCAAAACAGAGCATGCCAATGGTATCGTGATTTTCAATATTGATTTCAGGTTGGTAGTCGCTTTTCTCTAGCCACTTTTCCCATGCTTTTTTACTCTGTTCGGTCAATAAATTTTCTGGAGTATAGCCTTGCTCCAGAGCAAATTTTCGGGCTCCTTCTCCGGCGAGGATTACATGAGGCGTTTTTTCCATTACGTCTTTTGCTAATGCAGCTACGTGGGTAATATTTTCTACCGCTAAAACTGCTCCGCAATTGCCTGTAGCATCCATTACGCAAGCGTCCAAACTTACCGTTCCTTCTCGATCTGGAGCTCCTCCTTTTCCTACGGTAGTATTTGCAATATCGGCTTCTTCTATGGCTGCTCCCTGGATGGCAGCGTCGAGAGCAGAAGCTCCACGGTCCAGTGCTTTACCCGCAGTGGTTACCGCCCTTTTGACGTTCCAGGTAGCAATAGCAAAAGCTTCTGAATTTGGTGAAGAAATTGGGTTTTCTTTTGTTGTTTTTGAGAATACAGAAGGGGAAATCAAAAGGCTTGTAATCCCTAAGCTGCTCTTATCGATGAAAGCCTTTCTATTCATACAGCCTAAATTAGAAACTATTTTCATTAAATGAAAAATAATCTCTCAAATGTCTTTCTTTTTTTAGTTTTGTTTAACAGTAATCGAATTGAGGTGATTGTAGAGGTTTGTTGTGCTTCCCTGAAAAGTGTTGAAAATGCAGCTCTAGCTGGAGCTCATCGTGTCGAATTGTGTTCCGGATTAGAACTGGGAGGAATCACCCCCTCTAAGGGTTTGCTAGAAGAAGCCGTAGGATTAAACCTGATTGATGTGCATTGTTTGATCCGCCCAAGGGCAGGACATTTTTTCTATTCAGCGGAAGAAAAAAAAATTATAGAAAAAGACATCCAAACCGCACTTGAAATTGGCTGTAAGGGTGTGGTGATTGGAGGGTTAACGGCAGATTTTCAGTTGGATCTTTCCGCCTTAAAATATTGGAAGCAACTTGCGGGCGACATGTACCTGACGTTCCACAGGGCCTTTGATGTAGTAGTCAACCCTGTTGAAGCCCTTCAGCAACTCATTGCATTGGGATTTGATTGTGTGTTGTCCTCTGGTCAACAAGAAAAAGCAATGGAGGGATTCGAAAAACTGGAGTCATGGAACAGTCAATTTGGACGTGAAATTTTAATCATGCCGGGTAGCGGTATCAATGGAAGCAATTGCGAGCGATTTGGTTTTGCAGGGTTCAATGCCATTCATTTTTCGGGAGCTGCCCCTAAGCCAAAACTTAAGGTTCCTGCCGGAGTGAATTCAAAAATTTCCTTTTTAAACCAGGAAATAAGCGAAAGTGATGTTGAAAAAATAAGAGCGGTTGTTCAGCGTCTAAACGCTAATTGAAAAGAATAGCGACACCTCCTATGGCAGTAAACAAAAGAATCAATTTCCGATAACTTTCATTTTCTATTTTCTTTACTAAAAATACTCCCGCTGCTAATCCTACGATAACAAAGGGAACCAATTGAATACTGATGAGGATTGAGTTGGAATTGATCGTTTTCCAGCTCCAAATGTGAAAGGGCACTTTAAACGAATTAATCAAAAAGAACAGCCAAGCCGCAGTACCAATGAAATTATTTTTGGGTAACCGCATTGCCAAAAAGTAAATATTGGAAAAGGCCCCCGCAAGATTTCCTATCATGGTAGTGAAACCTGCCAAAAGCCCCATGGATCCCCCAAAGGTCCAATGTGAAGGGATGGTCTTGTCTTTTTTGTTCTCCCAATAGTACATGAGTGCTACACTAAACAGTATGATAAAGGCCATGCTGTATTTAAAGAGGGTTTCGGTGATGTAGTTTCCTCCGACTACGCCGATTAAAACTCCGATAATCATCCAAGGTAGGAGTTTGACGATGTATTTTTTTTGGACATGACGTTTGTAGTAGGTAATGGCAAACACATCACCTACTAAAAGTAAAGGCATGAGGATACCTGTAGATTCTTTTGCCCCATAGACCAATGCCAATCCCGTAACAATAAGAGAAGCAATGCCTTTAATCCCTGATTTTGAAACTCCAAGAAGAAAGGCACAACTTGCTGCTATCGTAAAATGTAAGAGTCCCAGTTCGTGCAAAAGAAAATAATTTTGAAGCACGAAGATAGTATTTATTTCCAGCAGCACCCCATTCGGTGTGGAGGCAAAGTTCTATTTTTGTAAAAACGATTTTTTTTGAAAACTTCTTTTTTTAAGGCAGTTCAGTACATGTTGTTCAGCACGCTTTCTTTTGCGTTTATGAATGCAGCAGTAAAATACCTTACGGCCTATCCCACCTTGCAAATTGTATTTTTTAGAGCGTTAGGTTCTTTGGTGATCACCACTCTATACCTCAAGGTGTTCGGGATTCCTCAATGGGGAAATCAAAAAAAACTACTCATTTTAAGAGGACTTGTAGGAGTTACGTCCATGATACTTTTTTTCTGGGGTGTTCACTACATCTCTGTTGGTAGTGCAGTGACCCTTCGCTACGTCTCACCAATTTTTGCAGGAATATTGGCGGTTATCTATCTGAAGGAGACGATCAAACCCTTGCAATGGTTGTTTTTTATCATGGCTTTTTTTGGAGTCTATTTGATCAAAAATTTCGATGCTTCAAATTCAAACTTTGGAGTTTTTTTGGTGCTGTTGGCCGCATTTTTCTCTGCGGTAGTCTATATTTTAATCAGTAAAATTGGAAAGGGAGATCATCCCGTAGTGATTGTTCACTACTTTATGTTAATTGCTACTTTGGTTGGTGGAGTAGGGTGTTTTTTCTTTTGGGAAGCTCCCAGTTTAAAGGATTTAATCCTGCTATTCAGTTTGGGGATTTTTGGCTTTTTCGGTCAATTGTTTATGACCAAAGCTTTTCAAAATGCAGAGGCGCATATGGTTGCTCCTTTTAAATATGTAGAAGTCCTCTTTACGTTGCTTTTTGGGGTTTTTGTTTTATACGAAAGCTATGATTTCTTTCACTTAGTGGGTACCTTTTTGGTTGTTTTTTCTTTGGTGCTTAATGTGTTGTACAAATCTCGAATCAATAAAAAAGCCACTTGAAAGTGGCTTTGTTTTAATTTTAAATTCCGTTTTAATTAGACCAATCCGCAAGTGCCTTTTCGTTCAGTCGAACATAGTCTTGGTTGCCGGCCTCGGTGGCTAACTTTAGCGAGGTTTTTGAAGCTTCAATGGCGGCCTCTGTTTCGTTCAGCGCTTTTAAGATGAGTGCTTGTTGTCGGTACATCCAATATTTTCCTTCATCCAATTCAATCGCCTTAGCAATCCATTCTTTGGCTTGGGTTAAATCTCGGTTTGTTTCTCTGTAATACACTGCTGCACTGTAGTAATCTTGTGCCTTGGGGTCTCCTTGCATTGTTTTTTCAATTGAAGCCATTGTTTTTGCTTCGGTGGGCACAGTGAGTTCCAAACTTGCGGCTGTGTTTTCCCAACGAAAAGAAAGTGTTGCTCCATTTTGAGTCAAGTCATCAAGGGAAATCGTAAAGCTTTCTACAGCTTTGTCTAAAACAGTTACCGATGCTTCTGCTACTCCCGCTACAGCAGTAGGATCCCATTCGGCAGGCAAGCCTCCGTTGTCTGTTTTGGTATAAAAAAACACTTCCCATAGGGAGACTCCTGGACGGATAAAAATGGCGTATTTACCTGCTGCCAAGGTTTGACCACCTAAAACAACTTCATCTGAAAATTCAATGGTAGTATTTGCATTTGCACCGGCTCTCCACAGTTCACCGTAGGGTACTAATGCTCCCATGATGGTTCTGTTGCGCATGGCTGGACGGGAGTAGGTTATCGCAACATCCGTTAAACCCACAACTTGTTCAATTTTTGCAAAGGGACTGCTCTGTGGGGTTTGAATTTGGCCAAAGCATATTCCGCTCATCAGGATGATAATTAAGTAGATTTTTTTCATTTTTTTATTTTTTTAATATTCAAAGATATAGTTTTTGATGCGTATTGCCCTATTTCATTAGCGCCAAGACTCTGTTTTAACATACTCAAAATTATTGTTTACTAATAATTAAAAATAGTTAAACATTATGTACTTTTGGGAAAAGATTGTTTGTGAAAATTTATCGTTTAGAAACCGTTCAAAATTTACCCATTGCTCAAGAAAAGGCCTGGGATTTTCTTTCGGATCCAAGAAATTTGAAAACCATCACTCCTGACTATATGGGGTTTAAGATTTTGAGTGGGGAATCCCCTAAAATGTATGCTGGACAGCTCATTCAATACATCGTAACCCCCTTGCTTAACATTCCCATGAAATGGGTGACTGAGATTACGCATGTCAAGGAAGGGGAATATTTTGTGGATGAACAACGCTTTGGGCCCTATGCGCTTTGGCATCATAAACATTTTATCAAGCCCATAAAAAACGGGGTAGAAATGACGGATATCGTGGATTATAAAATTCCATTTGGGCTGTTGGGTCGCATGATGCATCCCTTAGTGGTGGGTCCAAAATTAAAGGAGATTTTTGACTACCGACGAACCGCCTTAATTGAACTTTTTGGAAACTACGAAGCATGATAGAAAATAAAAACATACTGATTATTGGAGGAAGCTCCGGAATTGGATTGGCATTGGCAGAACACTTAGCTCCTCATAACACGATTTATGTAGCGAGTCGTTCGGGTGAGGCGGTTCAGCATTTAAATGTTCAGCACATTGCCTTTGATGCAACACAAGAGGAATTGGATGTCAGTCGTTTGCCTGAGGTGCTTCACGGCTTTGTATATTGTCCTGGAAGCATCAACTTAAGACCTTTTAAAGGATTAACGGTTGAGGCCTTTCAGTCGGATTTTGAACTTAACGTATTGGGAGCGGTACGTTCGTTAAAGTCTGTATTGAGTCAACTGAGTGCCAGCGGAAATGCCGCCGTTGTATTTTACAGCACGGTTGCGGTTCAAACCGGCATGCCTTTTCACAGTTCTATAGCAGCAGCTAAAGGTGCTATAGAGGGATTGACCCGTTCTTTAGCCGCAGAATTTGCTCCAAAAATCAGAGTCAATGCCATAGCACCCTCTTTAGTAGACACCCCCCTTGCTTTGAAATTTTTAAACAACGATACCAAAGTGGAGAAGGCCAATGAGCGCCATCCCCTGGGTAGGGTAGGTAATGCTCAAGAAATTGCACAAGCCACGGCCTTTCTTTTGGGAGAAGAAAGCAGTTGGATGACCGGAAGTGTATTACAGCTGGACGGAGGGATTGGAAACCTGAAAACCTAAACATGGAAAAATATACCGTTTTTTGGTTTCGTAGGGATTTGAGAATAACGGACAATCACGGCTTATTTAAAGCGTTGACTGGAAAAAATAAAGTGATCCCTGTATTCATCTTCGATGAACATATTTTAACAAAACTACCGAAAAGTGACGCACGGATAGAATTTATATTAATAGCCTTGGGTGCCTTAGATAATGCTATGAAGAGGAACCGATGCAGACTTGGAATGTATCATGGCACCCCTAAGGCTATTTTTAAAGCGTTAATTGAAACTTGGCCAATCGAAAAAGTGGTTTGTAATGTAGATTACGAACCTTATGCACGCGAGAGAGATGCAGCTATTGAATCTTTACTGGCGGATCACCAGATCGCATTCGAGACCTTTAAAGACCAAGTGATTTTTGAAAAAGAAGATATTGTTAAAGAGGATGGAACCCCTTATAAGGTCTATACGCCTTATTCAAGAAAGTGGTTGGATCGGTTTTCGAAAACTTCTGTTTCTCATTATCCCTCTGAGGACCATTTGACTCAATTGGCTAAGCTTGATTTACCGAATCTGAATCTCAAAGACTTGGGGTTTACCCCTTCAGCACTCGCTCAGCCTGAGTATGTATTTAATGATGAGGTGATCGCTTCTTATGAAGCTACACGTAATTTTCCAGCTGTGGATCAAACCACTCGAACGGGTACACACTTGCGCTTTGGAACGCTGAGTGTTCGTGCGATGGTCAGAAAAGCATCGGCTGTAAAAAATCCAACCTTTTTAAAAGAGTTGATCTGGAGGGAATTTTTTATGCAAATACTCTGGCATTTCCCACATACCCAAACACAAAGTTTTAAACCCCAATACGATAGAATTGAGTGGCGAAATAATGAAGAAGAATTTCAAAAATGGTGTGAAGGCAACACCGGCTTCCCTTTAGTAGATGCTGGAATGCGCCAATTGAATCAAACGGGTTTTATGCACAACAGGGTACGTATGTTGGTTGGGAGCTTTTTGTGTAAACATTTGCTGATTGACTGGAGGTTAGGAGAGGCCTATTTTGCAGAAAAACTTTTTGACTTTGATTTGTCAAGCAATGTGGGAAATTGGCAATGGGTAGCAGGCTGTGGGGTTGATGCGGCTCCGTACTTCAGGATTTTTAATCCTACGGAACAAATTAAAAAATTTGACAAAGAGCACGACTACATTAAAAAATGGGTGCCCGAATATCAAGAATTGACCTATCCCCAACCCATGGTGGATCATAAATTTGCGCGCGAACGCTGTTTGACTACATACAAAACGGCACTGAATGCCTAAGCGAGCAGCCAAAAAAGACCTTCCCCAAAAAATTTGCCCAAGCTGTTCTCGGCCCTTTTTTTGGAGAAAAAAGTGGGCGTTGAACTGGGATGAGGTACTCTATTGTAGTCAACGGTGTAGAATGAATAAAGGGCAAATAAATAGCGATTGATCTGTCAAACACTTTCCTACTTTATTTTCCATTTTAAAAGTTTTCAATACTTTTAAAAATTATTTAAAACAAAGAGTCACCAAATCTCTTTTTTAACCCCAATCTTAACCTATGAAAAATCGATTTTTTTACCCAATATTTTTTTATTATTTACCCCAACACTATACGCACAAACGGAAGCCCTACCTTGGCAATTTTCTTTATGAATTAACGCTGTAGATACTTTTCCAACCGCAACGGAAGGACAAGGGGCATTGTTCGAACAGTTTTTTAATGTTGCATACCATTGGAATATAGTGAAGTATCCTTCCCAAATTGGAATAAGCAATTCTATAGGAAGTGGATTTTCTTTGGGATTCAATTTTAGTCAAAATTCCATATCGACCTATGGGAATACACCCACTAACCAACATCTTTTTGTGGCAACTGATGCCGTTATTAAATTCGATATTGGGCATCTTTTAAAGCTTAATCGCTTTTCTCCTTTTATAGAAACTGGAGGTGGATATGTTTTTTTTAATAAAATAGGCGCGGGCTATTTTAACTCAGGTTTTGGAATGGAATACGCTTTGGGCCCAAAGAAAAAAACAGTTGTATACGCAAAAAGTCTTTTTAGAAATACAGCAGAGACCTATGGGTACAAACACTTTCAGCATACGGTAGGAATTGGCTTTAGATTCGGCAGTAAAAAAGAACAAAAGGAAGAAAGCCTGCCTAACAATGATGAGGTTCTTCAGGATACGGACGGGGATGGTGTTCTGGATGCTGAGGACGTGTGTCCAAAAATCCCTGGCAAAATTGAATTGAACGGTTGCCCAGACCGTGATGGCGATGGAATTAAGGATGGTGACGATAACTGTCCCGAACAAGCGGGTATACCAGAATTAAACGGTTGTCCAAAAATTGAAGTAGTGGAAGAATCCAAAACGGAACCCCTCCTTCAAATTGATCAGGTAGTGCATTTTGCATTTAACAGTATAACCTTATATCAAATTGCACAAAACACCTTGGATGAAGTGGTTGAAATTTTAAACCAGCATCCGCAATACAGTATAGAGATTCAGGCCAACACCGATTCGATTGACACCGATGAATTTAATTATGATTTATCTCTTAAGCGCGCTGCGGCTGTCAAGGCATATTTGATTTCTAAAGGGATTGAAGGGGAAAGGTTAAAAATTAAAGGCTTTGGAGAAAGCAACCCCATCAGACCCAATTCAAGTGAAAGAGGTAGAGCTTTAAACAGAAGGGTGGAATTTCGAGTAATCGATTAAATTTAAGCAGTGAAATGGAAAAAGATCGTCCTTTTGGGGGCGGTCTTTGTTGTTTTGAATTAGTATCTTGTAAACAAAAAAATTGTTAGCAAGTGCAGAATGACAAGCCAACTGTAATGGTCTGGTTGCGCAATGATTTAAGGGTTATAGATCAAAAATCTTTAAGTTTAGCAACGCAAACAGGTTCAAAGGTAGTGGCTTACTACAGTTTTGATCCTAGACATTATCAAAAAACCCCATGGGGATTCCCCAAGACAGCAGGATTTAGAGCTCAGTTTTTAATAGAGACCGTCACAGCCCTTCAGCGTGCCTTATTAGAGCTAAACATCAGCTTGATTGTAGACACACGTCCCCCAGAAGAAGGGATACCGGACTGGGTAAGTCAATTAGGGATTTCGCGTATTTATTATCAAAACGAATGGACCCAAGAAGAACAAGAAGTCGAAGAACGCTTGGTTCTTGCCCTGGGTACTGGAATTGAATTTTCTTCCCATTACGATCAATTTTTATTTCATCCCGAGGATTGTCCCTTTGAAATCAATGCCCTTCCGGAGGTTTTTACACTTTTTAGAAAGCAATGTGAAAAATACAGTAAGGTTCGCAGGCTAGGGCCTGAACTAAGTGCGCTACCCAAGGAGAACCTTTTAGCACAAAGCTTTACAGTCCCTACAGTACGTGATCTAAAATTAGAATCGGTAGAACCACATCCCAAAACTGCATTTCCTTTTCGAGGAGGAAGCTTACAGGCAATGAAGCGATTGGATCATTATTTTTGGGATACAAATAAGCTTTCTTTTTACAAACAGACCCGCAATGGTTTGTTGGGGGTAGATTATAGTTCTAAGCTGTCCGCCTGGCTGGCCAATGGATCAATATCGCCAAGACAAATTTATTGGGCGATCAAAACCTATGAAAAAGAGGTCAAAAAAAATCAATCTACCTATTGGCTCTTTTTTGAACTGATTTGGCGTGACTATTTTAAATACATCGCCCTCAAACATCAACATGCGATCTTTAAACTGGGAGGAATTTTGAATAAACAGTATACTTGGAATACCTCCATGGAAAAAGTAAATTCCTGGATCGAAGGCCTAAGTGCGGAACCGTTTGTAAATGCCAACATGATAGAATTAAAAAAAACTGGGTGGATGAGCAACAGAGGGAGACAAAACGTGGCCTCCTATTTTGCTAAAGATCTTCTCTTGGACTGGCGCATCGGAGCCGCCTACTTTGAGTCTCAGTTGATTGATTACGATGTACACAGTAATTATGGAAACTGGATGTATGTGGCGGGAGTAGGCAACGACCCCAGAGATCGAAAATTTAACGTAAGAATGCAGGCGGAACGATACGACGAAGGGGGGAAGTTTCAACGCCTTTGGACGCAAAAGACCCTTTTTGAATGAAATTAAAACTCATTTTAGGGGATCAATTGAACTTGAATCACAGTTGGTTTAAACAAGTAAATGGCAACGAAGTTTTTGTGTTGATGGAAATGCGACAGGAAACAGACTACGCCCTCCACCATATTCAAAAAATTGTAGCCTTTTTTGGTGCCATGCGAAATTTTAGTGAGACACTAAAAAAGCAGGGACATCGAGTTCATTATCTCTCGCTTGACGATCCTACAAACCAACAAAAGTTGGAAGCCAATTTAGATGCTCTTATTCAACAGTATCAAGCATCGTCCTTTTCTTATTTGGAGCCTGATGAGTACCGATTAGATCAGCAGCTAAAACAATATGCTCAAGCCTTGGCAATTTCAACTGCTGTAGAGGACACAGAGCATTTTATGACTTCAAGGGAGGAGCTGTCTGAATTTTTTGAAGGAAAAAAACAATTGGTATTAGAGTTTTTTTACCGTCGTATGCGTAAGAAATTTAATCTTTTGATGCAGCGGGATCAGCCGGAGGGAGGCCAATGGAACTTTGACAAGAACAATCGAAAAAAATGGAAGGGCGCTCCAGCCATACCAGACCCCTTTGCTCCTAAAGCAAATGGGCTTTTGGCTTTAAAAGAAATGATCGAAGCAGCCGGAGTAAAAACCATAGGCTCATTTGATGAAAATCAATTTTTATTTCCTCTGAGTCGGGTCCAAGCCCTAGCGCAACTAGACTATTTTTGTGAGCATCTGCTGATTTATTTTGGAGACTATCAAGACGCATTGCACACCAAGGAGGTAAACCTATTTCATTCACGCATTTCGTTTGCATTAAATACCAAAATCATCCACCCCTTAGAAGTAGTAGAGTCCGTAATTGCCTATTACCGCAGCCACAGCGAACAGATCGAACTTTCACAGGTGGAGGGCTTTGTCCGTCAAATTATTGGCTGGAGAGAGTATATGAGAGGGATTTATTGGAAAGAAATGCCTGCTTATGCGCATCTGAATGTATTGCAAAATACCCATCCGTTACCCAAATTTTATTGGACCGGTACAACCAAAATGAACTGTTTGCATCACAGCATTACCAATTCCTTAGACCATGCCTATGCGCATCACATTCAGCGGCTGATGATTACGGGAAATTTTGCCTTGCTGGCACAAGTTCATCCTGACTTGGTCGATGAGTGGTATTTAGGCATTTATGCGGATGCGCTCCAGTGGGTTCAAATAACAAATACTCGAGGAATGAGTCAGTGGGCCGACGGGGGTATAGTAGCTACCAAGCCCTATGTTTCTGCAGCAGCATACATTCATAAAATGAGCAATTATTGTGAGGCTTGCCACTACAATAAAAGCAAAAGAATCGGAGCGGATGCATGTCCCTTTAACAGTTTGTATTGGAACTTTCTCGATGACAAAAAGCAATTTTTTGCTAAAAATAATCGTATGGCCATGATGCTCAGATTGCTTGAAAAAATTCCTGCGGAAGAGTTAGCACAACTCAAACACAGGGCAGCCCAAATTATACAGCACCCAGATGAATTCTAATTGTATCTTTGCACAGTATTCGCTTTTCAAAAAAAGTAGCACAAAATGAAAAAGAAAATTGACTTAACGGAGGAGCAACTCGATCGATTGATAGAAATGGCATGGGAGGACCGTACCCCTTTCGAAGCGATGCAGGCTCAATTTGGTTTAAAAGAGCAGGAAGTGATTACACTTATGCGTAGGGAAATGAAACCCTCTAGTTTTAAAATGTGGAGAGCAAGAGTACAGGGGAGAGGCACCAAACACCAAAATAAACGCCCGGAAGATACCCAAACCTTTCGTTGTTCTAGACAAAGAGGAATCAGCAACAATAAAATTGCTAAGCGTTAACACCATCCTGTATCTAACCCTGACAAAAGTATGGGTTTCCATTACGAAATAGCATTTCCTCAGTTTTGGATCAAATAGAGCAGTTCGTTAGTGAGGAATAATTACTTGGAAATAGCAGGGAGTATGGGGTAATTAAATTTAGTTTTTTACCCGTTTTATATTCGCGCCAATTTTTTCTAAGCGAGCAACGATATTCTCATAGCCTCGATCAATTTGTTCGATATTGTGGATGGTACTGGTTCCATCAGCGGACAGAGCTGCGATAAGCAATGAGATACCTGCACGGATGTCGGGCGAGGTTAAAGTGGCAGCCTTGAGTTGCGATTGAAAGTCATGACCAATAACAGTAGCTCTATGAGGGTCGCAAAGGATAATTTTTGCCCCCATATCAATTAGTTTATCGACAAAAAACAGACGACTTTCGAACATTTTCTGATGAATGAGTACGCTTCCCCTGGCTTGCGTAGCCACCACAAGAACAATGCTGAGCAGGTCAGGAGTAAATCCCGGCCAGGGCGCATCAGAGATAGTCAAAATAGACCCATCGATAAAGTTTTGAATTTCATATCCCTCCTTGTGTGCAGGAATGAAAATATCGTCTCCCTTTTTTTCAATTTGTATGCCTAGTTTTCTAAAGACATTGGGTAATTGACCGAGAAATTCCCACCGTACATTTTTGATTGTAATTTCACTTTGAGTCATGGCAGCCAACCCTACCCAGCTTCCAATTTCAATCATGTCAGGAAGTAAGGTGTGTTCTGTCCCGCCAAGGCTTTGAACCCCCTCTATATGAAGCAGGTTAGAGCCAATCCCTTTAATTTTTGCCCCCATGCGGTTTAACATAGCGCAAAGCTGTTGGAGGTAAGGTTCACAAGCGGCATTGTAAATGGAGGTATGCCCTTCAGCGAGCACGGCGGCCATAACAATATTGGCTGTTCCCGTTACGGAGGCTTCGTCTAAGAGCAGGTCGGCCCCGGTTAATTTTTCTGCTTCTACGCTGTAAAAATAATCGGCTTCATTGTAATTGAATTGAGCGCCCAACTGCATAAGTCCCTCAAAATGAGTATCTAAACGTCGTCTACCAATCTTGTCTCCCCCGGGTCTTGGAATGCTTCCTTTGCCAAAACGGGCAAGTAGTGGTCCGACGAGCATAATGGACCCCCTCAGTCCTTTACCGTCCAATTTATATTGGTCTGAGTTGAGGTAGTCTAGGTCTAAAGCATCTGATTGGAATTGATAACTTCCTGTTCCTAAACGATTTACTTTAACCCCGAGATTTTTTAGCAAAGCAATCAGTTTGTTGACATCTACGATATCTGGAATATTGTGAATAGTAATCGGATCTGCAGTTAACAAAACTGCACACAAAATCTGTAAGGCTTCATTTTTTGCTCCTTGAGGAGTAATGGATCCTTTTAATGCTTTACCTCCTTCTATTACAAATGATTCCATGTTGACTAGTAACGTTTGCGTTTGTTTCTTCGTTGTTTACTCGTAGTATTGCTTTTTGGTCCGTTTCCGTTTTTAGTTTTAAACTTGAGTAGTTCGGTGGAATCGCTTAAGGGAAGTTGAGATGCAGCTACTTTAAGTTTTCCCTCGGAAAGTTCATCCAGGTGGCCCAAAATTACGGCATCCTCCACCGTATCTTTATTCCAGCTTAAAAAGCTTTTTTTCATGTGATTCGCAATGGTAAAAACTAAAACCTCTTTGAGTTCATTTTCTTCCCAGTTTATTGCTACATCAATCATCCGTTTGATGTTGTTTCCGTAAAACCGGTATTTGGGATGGTTTTGTGGATAGGCAAGTTTGTCTGGTTTTGCATCTAAAATTTCTTTTTCTGGTTTTTCAAAAGGGGAGTCTACATCGATATCAAATCCAGCCATAATAAAAAACTGATCCCATAATTTGTGCTGAAAATCAGGGACATCTCTTAGGTGTGGGTTGAGATTGCCCATCACGCCGATAATGGCTTTTGCTTTTTTATTGCGTTCCTCGGCATTGGTTTCTGCCTTGGCTTGTTCAATCATCAGATGAATGTGTCTACCGTATTCGGGTATAGTTAATTGCTTGCGCTTGGTATTATACTGCAAGGTATCCATAAAAAATAGTTACTAATATATTGTGGTGAAGTATATAAAGTTTGCAAAATAGTAAATTCTAGTGAACTTTATTGTTTTTTGAGCAAAATTAGAGGGTTATAATTCCTTCTAAGGTACTGGCTTTCTTGTAGATTTCAATTACCCTTTCAGGGTTTTCCATTGTTACTGTAACGCTTAAACTGGTAAACGTTTTTTTGCTGGACTGTTTTTCAGAAAACGTGGATTGGGTGGCGTCAAAATAAGACTTTAAAGTTGCTAATTGATCGGATTCGGCTTTTACAATAAACTTAAAGATATAAACCCCAGGCCAGGCTTGTGATTCGAGCAGTTGGTTGAAAAATCGTGAATAAAAATCGTCAGACTGCGGTTGGGTTTGCGTCAAGGTTTTACTTTTGTATAAAGATACATTTTTATTTTTTGTCGCTTACCTTGAAAAAAAAAAGAATCGTCATTAGCGGAGGTCCCGGTGCAGGAAAATCAACCCTCATCAAAGCATTGCATAAGCTTGGTTACCCTACTCATGAAGAATATTCTCGAACCCTAATCGAAGCCGCAAAAAAAGAAGGGCAAAGTCGTGCGTTTTTATCGGATCCCCACGCATTTAGCGAGGCCCTTTTTATCGGAAGAAAACAGCAATTCGAGGCACTCCATGACTTTCATTCATCCCAACCCTATGTTTTTTTTGACCGAGGAATACACGATATATATGCCTACCTCATGGCCATAGGTAAGGATACTGCCAAATGGAACAAAAAGGTAGCTGCTTTTCAATACGATTTGGTTTTTCTTTTAAGTCCTTGGGAAGCAATCTATAAAGCTGATGCACAGCGCATCGAAACCTTTAAAGAAGCGGAGCATTATTTTTTGTTTATTGAAAAGGTGTACAAGCAATCCCATAAAATCATCTATGTTCCGCACGACACGGTAGATGCCAGAATTTCTTTTATAATAGAAAAACTCAACGGGCATGGATAAGAAAGCACTTTTAAAGTCTTATTGGGGGTATGAAACCTTTAGACCGCTTCAAGAACAGATCATTGATTCGGTACTGGCAAAAAAAGATACCCTAGCCTTACTTCCAACGGGAGGGGGGAAATCCCTGTGTTATCAATTGCCCGCACTGCTCAATCCTGGGTTTGTGCTTGTCGTTTCCCCATTGATTGCTTTGATGGAAGACCAAGTGACTGCCTTAAAAGAATTGGGAATCAAAGCCATGTATTTTGAATCTGATCCCGAGGGCTTGAGTTTTTCAAAACAATTAGACAACGCCCTCTATGGCAATTATAAAGTAGTTTTTGTTTCTCCAGAACGCTTGGCGAATCCAAGTTTTTTAAACCAAATTAAAAGTGCTACGATATCATTAATCGCTGTAGATGAAGCACATTGTATTTCAGAATGGGGGCATGATTTCAGACCTTCTTACAGAAAAATCAATGCAATAAGGGAACTCTTTCCTCAGACACCACTTTTGGCTTTAACGGCCTCTGCTACACTGGAAGTGAAGCGGGATATAGAAACTCTATTAGCCTTAAAATCCCCTTCTTTTTTTACTGCTTCTTTTGAACGAGCCAATCTTTCGTATAAGCTTTGGAAAACGGAAGACAAGTACAGCAGTTTACTTCAGCTGTTGAACTACCACCAGGGAAGTAGTATTGTTTATTGTGCGACTCGAAAACAAACAGAGCTTTTAGCAGATTTTCTCAATCAGCATCAACACAAAGCCTCATTTTTTCATGCCGGCTTGTTGGCTGCTCAAAAACGGGCCCGCCTCAAAGCCTGGCAGGAAGGAACCATAAGCCATATGGTAGCTACTACCGCCTTTGGTATGGGGATTGACAAGGCAGACGTAAGAACAGTAATCCATGTCAGTCTGCCGGATAGTATTGAAAATTATTACCAAGAAAGTGGTAGGGCAGGACGCGATGGAAAAACCTCAAACTGTTATTTGTTTTACCATAAAGGGGATGTAAAAGAATTGGAAACCAGAGTTTTGAATCAACTTCCCAAGGAAGAGGAACTCAAGCGATTTTATAAAGATTTGTGTAATTTCTTTCAAATCGCCTATGGAGAAGTTCAAGAGCAGCCCTATTCGTTAGAGGTAGCTGTATTTTGTAAACGCTATGAGCATTCCGAAAAAAAAATGAGCCAGTGTCTTGTTCAACTGGAAAAAGCGGGCGTGTTGAATTGGTCTGCTTCTAAAGCAAAACAACTTCGCATACGATCAGAGTGTTCACCTGAAAGGGCTCAAAACTATTCCAATAGTGGAACTACCGCCGCCAAAGTATTGGAATATTTGATGCGTCAGTTTCCTCACTTTTTTAGAGAAGCCGTTCGTGTGAAGGGTAGCTCAATATGCTCAGCACTTCAGATTTCTAAAGCACGCCTTGAATCGGCCCTGAAGCAGTTGCAGCAAGAAAATTTAATACGCTCTACGGATACTGCTCGTAATTTGTATTTGAGTTTTCAAGTTCCTCGTGAGGATCAGTACACTCTTAAACCTGCTAATGTGCTACTTAAAAAATTACAAAAGCAAAAAATAGCTAAACTTCATGCCCTCACTTCTTTTATCAACGAAGAGAAAAAGTGCAAGCGTAATTTTATTCTATCCTATTTTGGCGAATCCAAGCATTCTAATTGTCAGCAATGCTCTGCAGATTCCTGTAAATCAGGTTGGGAGGTCTGTTCCGATTTTGAAACTAAAGTGATCGACCTGCTTAAAAAGCAACCGCTTTCTATAAGGGAGCTCAAGCAAAAGTTGTATTTTGAGCCCAAGGCACTCGAGGCACTCTTTTCCGTTTTGCTGGAAAAGCAACAAATAACTAAAAATATACAGCATAAATTTTATTGGATTGATGAAAGCTAAAGTTCTTCCCTCATTGATTTTTTTTGGAACTCCAGAATTTGCCTGCTATTGTTTGGCTCATCTTTTTGAAGCAGGTTTTCCTATTAAAGCTGTTGTCACAGCCCCTGATCGAAAAGCAGGTAGGGGAAAAAAAGTGACCTCCTCTGTGGTAAAAGAATATGCTCTTTCCAAACAAATGGAGGTGTTGCAACCTACCCATCTTAAAGACCCAGACTTTATTGCAAAACTTCAATCCATAAACGCAGCGGTTTATGCAGTAGTTGCTTTTCGTATGTTGCCTAAAGTGGTTTGGAACCTACCGTCTTTAGGAACAATCAATTTACACGCTTCCCTGTTGCCCAATTACCGAGGAGCTGCACCCATCAATTGGGTGTTGATCAACGGAGAAAAAGAAACTGGAGTAACCACCTTTGTAATCGACGAGGCAATTGATTCCGGAGCCCTGCTTATGAATGCTACGACTCCAATACATCCAGAGGATACTTTTGAATCCCTTCACAACAGATTGCTCAAAATCGGCGCACCTTTACTGGCATCCACACTAGTCAATCTTTTTGAGAATACCATTAGGGCACAAAAGCAAGAAGAACCAGCACATGCAAAAACCGCCCCCAAACTAACGGCTGAAAATACGCGTATTCAGTGGAATGCCTCATTAGCCCAATTGACCGATCAAATCCGAGGATTGAATCCTTACCCTGGGGCATGGACCTATTTAAAAAATAACGGACAAGAATTGCGAATTAAAATTTTTGATGCAAAGCCTCTTTATACTCCTACAGCAGAAAAAAAGGGAAGCCTACTGGTAAAAGAGTCACAATTGATAGTTGCACACCCGGAAGGCTATCTGATTTGTAAAGAAATTCAATTGCCAAATAAAAAGAGAATGCAGGTAAGCGCACTGCTGAACGGCTATTCCATAGGTGCAGACGCCTGTATTCGGTAAGAAAATGCCCTGCATTATCAACAAAATGCCTTACTTATCAACAAAATTAGGGATTTCAAGCGTTTTTCCTTTGGTCTTTTGAAAATCCCTATAAATTTGTTGAATAACCTTTATAAAACAATAATTATGAACAAAACAGAATTAATAGATGCAATGGCAGCAGACGCTGGCATCTCAAAAGCAGCAGCTAAAAAAGCATTAGAATCTTTCCTTGACAGTGTTGGTGGAACATTGAAAAAAGGAGGGAGAGTATCTCTAGTTGGATTCGGTTCTTGGTCAGTTTCTAAAAGAGCTGCTCGTGATGGAAGAAACCCACAAACAGGTGCAACAATTAAAATTGCTGCAAAAAATGTTGTGAAGTTTAAAGCAGGTGCTGAGTTATCTAGTTCAGTAAACTAATTATACCTACTACAAATAAAGTAAAGCTCCCTTGTGGAGCTTTTTTTATACCTTAGTTTTGAGATGAAAGCAGGTGATTTTCTTATTGCTACTCCAACCATTATTGGCGATCCGAATTTTCAACGCTCTGGAGTTCTAATGGTCGATTGTCAAGCAACGGGGACGGTTGGATTCATCATAAATAAAAAATTGGAATACACCCTGGATGAGTTAATGGAAAATGTGGATTCTCCTTTTCCGATGTATTACGGAGGTCCTGTAGAGCAAGACAATTTATTTTTTGTACATCGACTAGGCAGTCAGATCCCTCATAGTTTGCCCATTCAAGAAGATTTGTACTGGAGTGGTGATTTTGAAACCGTCTTATCTCTGATTGAAGCCAAAAAAGTAAATCCAACTCAAATACGATTTTTTCTAGGCTACAGCGGATGGGCTGAGGGACAACTCGAATCTGAAATCAAAGAGGACTCATGGGCCGTGGTAGATTCGGAGGAAGTACTCGATTGGATGGGTAATTCTAGCGAAGATTTTTGGAAAAATCAAATGAGAGCCTTGGGTGGGCGCTTTTTAATCTGGTCAAATGCCCCTGAAAACCCCCTTTCTAATTAATGCAATTGATTCAGAAAAGTCCGATAAATTTTCTGAGATGCTTCGGTTTTGTAAAAGGTTTTTCGGTATTGTGTGATGCTCTGCCCCCCCTTTTCTAAAGAAAGAACCAAAAGCTCTTTCGATTTTTGAAGTTCATAAGGGTTGAGAGCCTGTTCTACCAGTTCTTTTTCTTGCAGATGGCTTCCCAACCATTCGTTAAAGACCGTTCGAAATGCAAAATTCTGACATCCTGAGGCTAGATGTGGAGTAAGAATTTTATCTTCTTGAAAAAGGTATAAACTGCCTTGAAGGGTTTCTACCAGGTTTTTTTGGTCGTTTAATACGATACAATCATCCAGACCATTTTCTGCAGCATACCGTTTGCCAATGGTAAAGAGGGTAGTGTTGGTTGTGGAAAGGTTTGAAAGTTCACTGGCCTGAATTCCAACCTCTTTAAAAAGGTCTAGGCTGTATTTTTGCAAGGGTGCGATTTGATCCAAAGCTTTGGTCGCGCTCACACTTATCAAAAAGGCAACACCTTCTTGATGGGATATGAATTGAATACGAACCAACGCACAATTTAGCGGAGGACTTTCAATGTTAAGCAATTTGTTCACTTCTGCTTCCAGGTACTCCATAGTAAAGTCCATCGGGATGCCCAACCGATGCCTTCTCAGGTTGGCTAGCATTCTAAAATAGTGCTGTTCCCAAAAAAGAATTTTGCCGTTTTGATAGCGTATTTGTTCGGCTATAGAAAGTTCGGTATGGAGTTGTTGAATCAGTTCGGTAGGGATTTCGCTAAAACTCGAAACCAGTAAACCGTTTGCATTAATCATGTGGTGTATTAGCTAACGCCAAGAACTTGTTTCAGATCTGAAATCAAATTATCCCAAAGCATTTTGGATTCTTCGAGTTCATCTTCTTCGGCAAAATCAGTAACGATTAAAGAAACGTCCTTGGTGATCTCATCTACTTGGATCCTGAATTCAAAATAATAATCCTCCTCTTCATCTTCCTCATTTTGCCACTGAAACTTAACTTTATCGTTGTTTTTTTTCTGCAAGAGTAAAGCCGACTCCTCCGAATCGTCCCAAATAAAAGTAAACAACTCACCTCTTGAATTTACATTGTCGGCAAACCATTCTGAGAGGCCAGAAGGGGTCGAAAGATATTGAAATAATAACTGAGGGGATGCCTGAAAATCGTATTCAACAGTAAAACTTTTTTTGGAACTCATAGGGATTTTATCTGCGCCCAATATATTGAAAAAACATTAAGGACCATATTTATTTTAAAATATTTTCAAAAGGTTGTTCGTAGCGGATTATGTTTTTATATTTGCCCACCGAAATGGCGAGGTAGCTCAGCCGGTTAGAGCGTCGGATTCATAACCCGGAGGTCGGGAGTTCAAGTCTCCCTCTCGCTACACCATAAAAACACTTTTCTTAGTTTAGAAAAGTGTTTTTTGTTTTTAGCGGGATGCTTCTGAGCGTTTAATTACCTAATTTTCCAGCAATAAAGCCGGTACTCCAAGCTGCTTGGAAATTATATCCACCCGTTATCGCGTCAATGTCCAAGACTTCCCCAGCAAAAAAAAGACCCTTCGCTGTTTTACTTTCCAGTGTTTTTAGCTCTATACTTTTTAAATCCACCCCTCCACAGGTTACAAATTCTTCTTTAAAAGTTGTTTTTCCTGAAACCCTATACGTATCATGGGTAAGCAGTTCGATCAATTGGCGTGTTTTTTTCTTACCCACTTCATTCCATCGTTTGTCTAAGGGAATACCTGATTTTACTAAAAGAAATTGCCATAACCGTTGCGGTAGGGGGAACCCCTTTACGTTGCTTACTGTTTTTTGAGGGTAGTGTTCAATAAGGTGTTGGAGTTCATCAAATAAAAGGGCTGTATTGGACTCATGAAGCCAATTGATTTCAATTTCAAACTGATAGTCACGTGCTGCTAAGATTCGGGCTCCTTTGGAGGAGGCAACAAGAACAGCAGGACCGCTAAATCCCCAATGGGTAATGAGCAAGGGGCCTTTTGTGAGGATTCCTTCTCCTTTGATTTTTACCTGAACAGACTCCACTGAAAGCCCCATCAATTGAGTGATCGGATCTTTGGGCAAGTTAAAGGTAAATAAAGAAGGTACGGGAGGTTGAATTTGATGCCCCGTATTTTTTAACCAATCCAGTCCACTTGCTTTAGGACTTCCTCCGGTGGCCACAATTACGTAATCAAAGATCTCGGTTGATGCTGGCTTTGAAAAGTGAACTGCCCATTTATCGTCTAGTGGTTGAAGTTTGTTGACGCCTTTGTTGTACTGAATTGAAATTCCAAGTTTTTTTGTTTCATCAATCAAACAATCCATGATGGTTTGCGAATCATCCGAAACAGGAAATACCCTGCCATCGGCTTCTGTTTTTAAATCAACCCCTCGGTTTTCAAACCATTGAAAAGTGTCTTCAGTGCCAAAGGTGTAAAAAATGCTTTTTAGCTGTTTTCCACCGCGAGGGTAAGCCTCCACTAAACTGCTTATATCGTGGTTGCCATTGGTGACATTGCACCGCCCCCCTCCGGAAACTTTAACCTTAGCCAAAACCTTGGAGGTTTTTTCAAAGAGCGTTACCCTTACCTTTGGATCATGTGTTTTTGCAGAAATTGCTGCAAAAAAGCCTGCTGCACCTCCGCCCAGTACGGCTAGGTGTTTTTCTTCAGAATTTTCAAAGGCATCAAGCATCAATGGCGGATGTGTTGCGTTCGGGTTTACTAAGTTTTTGGATCAGTATTCCAAAAATTACAGTCAGCAGAGCACCGATAACATTTAGCCAAAGGTAACTGACTGCATCCATAAAAAAGAGAATGAGGATAAGGGTTTCAGAGAGGATAGCTGCCCAAAAAACAGCCTTTCCTTTTACGTAATCAATAAAAATTGCAATCAAGAATACACCTAAAATAGTGCCGTAAAAAACCGATCCAATGATGTTGACCAATTGAATTAAATTTTCAAAAAGGTTACCGATACTAGCAAATAAAACAGCGACGATTCCCCAAAGAAGGGTAAAGCCTTTGGATGCCTTTACATAATGAGATGAAGACAAGCCCCTTTTGTTTCTTTGGTATAAATCTACCGTAGTGGTTGCAGCCAATGCATTGAGTTCAGAAGCAGTTGAGCTCATCGCTGCAGAAAAAATTACAGCCAAGAGCAGGCCAATAAGTCCCGTTGGGAGGTATTGTAGTATAAAACTGATAAAGACATAATCTTTATCGTTAACCTCTTGGGTAGGATCAGCTTGGGCAATGAGTCTCTTTGCTTGTGCTCTTTGCTGCAGGTTTTGTTCGCTTAGTGTTTCAATAGACTCGCTTTCTTGGAGTAGAGCCGTTTTTAGTTGCCGCTGAATCTCTAGATTTTCATTTTCTAAACGCGTGAACGCTTCGGCTTGGGCAGAGTTTTTGACGGTGGCAACAGCTTTGGGATTGAAATGAAGGGGGGCGGGTTCAAATTGATAAAAGACAAAAACCATTACTCCTACCAAGAGGATGAAAAATTGCATGGGAACTTTAAGTATCCCATTCATAATCAGTCCCATCTGACTTTCTTTAACAGATTTACCTGATAAATAGCGTTGCACTTGGGATTGGTCAGTGCCAAAATAGGAGAGCGCTAAAAACAAGCCTCCTGTCAATCCACTCAAAAAGGTATAGCGATTGTTGAAGTCAATGCTAAAATCAATTACGTCTAGTTTACCTGCTTTGCCCGCAATAGTTAAGGCTTTTGAAAAATCAATTCCTTCGGGGAAACGATTTATTATAAATCCAAAAGCGATAAACATCCCTAAAAAGATGATGAACATTTGCTGTTTTTGGGTTACATTAACGGCTTTAGTTCCTCCAATTACGGTATAAGAAATTACCATAATCCCAACCAATACAATCAACAGTTTTAAATCCCAACCCAAGACCACACTCAAAATAATGGAAGGAGCATAGATGGTTATTCCTGCGGCTAATCCTCGCTGTACTAAAAATAAAATGGCAGTAAGGGATCGCACTCTGAGGTCGAATCGATTTTCCAAAAATTCATAGGCGGTATAGACTTTTAATTTGTGGTAAACCGGAATAAAAAACAAGCATATCAGCACCATGGCAAAGGGCAGTCCAAAATAAAACTGGACAAAACCCATGCCGTCGTGGTACGCTTGACCCGGAGTGGAAAGAAATGTTATTGCACTCGCTTGTGTAGCCATTACCGAAAGTCCTATGGTCCACCATCCTGCTTGATTGTCCCCTTTTAGATATTCTTTGATGTTTTTATGGCTGTTGTTTTTCCAAACACCGTAAAGTATGATGAAGGCTAGAGTGGCACCTAAAATGATCCAATCGAGTAGCTGCATTAACTGTAAATTTGCATGAATACATAAAAAATAATCCAATACACTAGATTACAGCCGATGAGGAGGATATAAGTGCTTTGCTTCATTTTCCGTAAGAAATTAAATTCGCAAAAAGACGAAACGCGCCGGGCACTCCTGCGGGAAGTTCTCTAAAAAAACTAAGTCCCGTATAAATGACTTTACCCTTGCCGTAGTCGGCAACCAATAGGCTTCCTTCCTTGGGGCTTTCTCCACGATCATGCATCGAAAGCAGCGGTTTGAATTCGTTGCCCCAACGTGAGGCAAAATACAACCCCCGCTCTTGGACCCATCCCTCAAAATCAGCAAATGAAATTTTATTTGGACTGTTAAAAATGGGATGTTTTTCCTCCAAAAAAGTTACTTCGGAATGTTCATCTGTGACGCGATCTCTGGACAAACTGAGGGGGTAGGGAGCTAAAATCGACGCATCAAAACCTCTGCTGGTGTTGTACTGGACTATTACCGTTCCGCCTTGTTTAGCGTACTCCCACAAGATTTGATTTTGTAAAGCTAACGCCTTGTGGACATTAAAAGCGCGTATCCCAACAACAAGCGTGGGAAAAGGAATAAGGTTTTCCAGACGCAATTCCTCTACAGTAAATTCGGTAACCCCTATCCCGATCTTTCGAAGGCTTTCGGCTACTTTATCCCCGGCTCCGTTCAGGTAAGCCACTTCCTTAACCTTGGTGTCAAAATTGATTTTTACCCCTTTGGACGTGTTGGGCTCAAGAAGGTATTGTCTGGGAATGTGAGGATAATCAATTTCAGTTAATTTCATCTGATGGGGTATTCCATTACTCACTACCGTTGCACTAAATTCTGCGGTACCATTTCCTTCCGGCGGGTAGACTTGAAATTCATATTCGGTTGTGGCTCCAGCAACCATAGGCTTTAATTTTTGCTCTTTCGGACTGACACTCCAAGATTCAGGAATCTGGAGTTGGACCATTCCCTCCTTTACTTCAGTATGTGCTTGCACTTGGAGTCGGACTGTTTTCGAAGTGTTTGATTCAAAAAAATAGATCTCGTCACTTAATTGTGTAGTGAGTTTCGGAAGCAATTGAAAATCAGCGACAACCTCTCCTGCTACACGGTCTGTTGTGCGGTAGGTCAATGGAACCTGAAAAGGGATACGAACATTTTCTACAGTCAAATGAAAAGTAACTTGTATTGGATTAGGGGTCATCGCTTCTCCTTTTAAATCTAAACGGGAAACTTTATAGTTTCCTAAACTTCCTTTTTCTAAAAGCCAATAGGGTGTCGTGAGTTCGTTGGGAAGGGTCAACGAATAGGATTTTTCCCAGCTGAGGTTAGGGGCTAAGGTAGTATTGACCTCTAAATCAATTGCTCCCTTGAGGTGATCTAAAGCGATTTTAAGCGGACTGGGGTTGAGTATTTTTAAAGTAGTGTTTAGCTTGTTTCCCGCCACTGCCGTCGGTATTTGACTGTTGAATTGGAAGCGTAAACCGATACTGTTTTTGATCATCTCACCCAGCTCATCCAACTTAATTGAACGCCAATGCGAGTCTTCAAGGGCGGATACGGCTGTATAGAGGTTAACTAATTGGGCTACGTTTTTATACGGTTTTTGAAAATCAAAATTTGCTAAAAGTTGTTCGGTTAGCTTATGAATACGCTCTCCTCCTTGCAAGCGCTTCCAACTGGTATCAATTCCAGACAGCGGATGGTCTGCGGTAGGCTTTTCTCCATTAATCCATTCCAAATATTCGAGTTGACTTCCGAGTTCAGGGGAACTTCCAAATCCTTGTGACTTGTGTTGACTTCTGCTTACTGCGGCTACTTCGGAATTGGTTCGTCCTAAGATAAAATCCGTTGGATTGCTTTCCAGCGCTATCATGTTTGATTTGTCTGCAGCTTCAAAACGCTCCCTGCTTCCGTATGCCCACCATGAGGTATTGTAAAATTGTCTTTTGGGTTGCCATAGTGATACTTGATCCAATTGTTCAGGAAAGGCCGTCGGATCGTTAGCCAGATTAAAGGCTTCTAGGCTGAGCATGGCCGAACTGGTATGATGCCCGTGGGTACTTCCTGGAGTTCTGTGATCAAAACGATGGATGATGATATCCGGTTTAAATTGTCTGATTCTGAATACAATTTGGGAAAGCACCTCGTTTTTATCCCAAATGCTAAGGGTTTCTTCGGGGTTTTTGGAATAGCCAAAGTCATTGGCTGTAGTAAAGAACTGCTCCCCTCCATCTATTTTTCGTGCGCCTAACAATTCATGCGTTCGAATGAGCCCAAGGCCCTCTCTCAGTTCTGTTCCAATAAGATTTTGCCCACCATCACCTCTAGTCATGGACAAATAGGCGGTACGGCTGTTGTAATGGTTAGAGAATAATGAAATTAATCGAGTATTTTCATCGTCTGGGTGGGCGGCGACATAAAGAACAGAACTCAGGGTGTTGAATTTTTTTAATTGTTTATATAGCGCACCGCTGCTCTGAGAAAAAATAAATTGAGTGCTAAATACGAGTAAAGTATAAAATGAATTCCGCATGGTTTTTAATTTAGTCCTAATGAGTCTCTAAAACGCTCTTCTCCTAAATGATTGAGTTTCCAATACGGTAATTTTACCGTTTTAATTTTAGTGGCTCTAGTGGTATACTTTTGGTTGTTTGTGTCCCTTTCTTCCCACCCGATAATTTGATAAGGAGCTTCTTTTTCAAACGAAAGGGTTAAGATTCGATTCAATTCTTTATAACGGAGCTGATACACAGCTTGTGTTCCCTTGTCCTCTAGAGTAGCTGTTGCCTCATAAAACTTGATGGGTTTATGTTGCAGACGTATGTATTCAAAAGCAGGAAGGACTTCCAAAGGACCTTGGGGAAGAAGGGTAGGGTTGGTTCGGATCAAATGCCATAAAGCGTCTTCCGTTTGTCCATTCTTAAGGGTGAGTTGTTGGTCGGCTTCTCCCTCAAAGTAGGAGTGACTTTGGATTTGAAGCCTGTTTTTTTTATTCAGCTGAAGATAGACTTGTCCACACCATTCTTGAATTGAGGTAGTAATTTTTGCCAAAGGATCCGTTTCTTCGAGGTAGGTAAAAGAACTGTTCATAATGGAATAGGGGTAAATTCCAGTCACAAAGTTTTTGGTTCGATTGAGTTTTAAAACTGTTTTTGATTGCGCAGATTTTTGGTTTGCCTTCACTTGGGCATCAGTCAAAAAATCTTCGGTAACATAGATCAATACAGCGGTACCCTCTCGCGGTTCTCCATAGCGTGATTGAGTAAGGGTAAAGCTGCTTATCTCAGCAGTACCGTCAAACCAATAGGTTTTGAAGTCGGAAGTAAGATCAACTACTGGACTTGAATTTTCACTTGTATGGGGAGTTTGGCATCCTATATACAATACTAAAAAACAAAGAGAAAGTTGTTTCATGTGCATGAAGGTATTGGATTTTTTAAAATGATTTTTCACTTCGTTATGATTTCTTCCAATTTTTCTACTAGCTGAGCCACGGGCAAGCCAATGATGTTGGTGTAACTTCCCTGTATAGAATGAATGTAATGCATGCCAAATGCATCTTGAATTCCATAGGCTCCTGCTTTGTCCAGAGGGGATGCTGTCGCCACATAGGCTGCAATGGCTTCTGGGTTGAGTTTGGAGAAGTTTACTTCTGAAGTACAGCAAATACTGTCCCAGCTGTTTTTTTGTAAAAATCCTACTGCCGTCATAACCTGGTGCGAAGTGTCTGAAAGTGCGTTCAGCATTTGCGTAGCTTCGGCCGTGTTTTTTGGCTTTCCAAGGCATTGGTTTTGATGCCAAACAATAGTGTCTGCGGTTATTACGATTTGTTTTTCCTGAAGCGTGGATTTGAAAGGTTCTGCCTTGAGCTTTACCAGATACTCTACGATAGCCTGGCCAGAAAGCGATTCTGGGTAAACCTCTTCCACAGGAATCACTTTTTGTTTAAAGGGAATTCCCAATTGTTCAAAAAAAGCTTTTCTTCTGGGGGATCCCGAAGCTAAAATAATTTCGTAGCCTTTTACATCCATTTCTTTAATCTTTGCCAGCCCCTATATCCAAACTCCATTTGCCTTGTACTCTTAGCACCTGCTCTATGAGTTCTCGTACACAGCCTTCTCCTCCTTTTTTGTGGGAAATATAATCAGCCCTAGCTTTTACGTCAGGGACAGCATCGGAAGGGCAACAGCCCAGACCTACTTTTTCCATCACAGGAATATCGGGGATGTCATCGCCGATATACAGAATTTCCTCCGCTTTAAGGTCGTAATTGTCCATAAGATCCTGATAGGCATCCAATTTGTGGTGTGCGCCCAGATAAATATCAAAAACGCCTAATTCTTTAAAACGTTCGCGAACAGCTTCGTTTCTACCCCCTGTAATAATGGCAATTTTAAATCCTTTCAGCAGTGCACATTTTATGGCATAGCCGTCTTTGGTGTCAAATGAACGAAGCAGCTCCCCGTCGGAGTGGATTAAAATTTTACCGTCAGTAAGGACGCCGTCTACATCAAAAATGAAGGTTTTGATATTGGGCAACAGCTGTTTGTAGTTTTTCATTGTTTATAGTGATTGATAATAAGATTGGTAAAAAGTTGGTAGAGCTCTCGGAGCTCCTGATGCTCTAGGATACGCAGGTGGGTGTCTATCGTATGCTGGTCTTCACGCAAGGCAGGGCCCGTTTGAGCCGCGCTGGGATGGAGTGTGTCCAATTTAGCTACTGTTTCTTTAATCAAGGGCTTTAAAAGTTCAAAGGGGAGTTGGTGTTGCTTGCAAAGTTGGGCAGCTGCTGTAAACAGATGATTGGTAAAATTGTTTACCAAAACAGCAGAAAGATGAATGACTTTACGTTGTGTTGAATCCAAACGGACGGGATTGGCTTGTATTGCTGTCGCTAGTTTTTCTAAAAGCAGCAAGTCGTTTGCGTTGGAAGCTTCTATACCAATGGGGAGGGCTGAGAAATTGGTTTTACGACCCTCGCTAAAACTTTGAATGGGATAAAAAACACCCTTTCTGTGGTGCTCTGGAAAAGTCGTTAAATCAGTGGCCCCAGAGGTGTGAACTACCAAAGAATTTTTAGGGAGTTTGGTGCTTAGGGATTTGATCGAAGAATCCGTTACAGCCAACAGGAAGCAGTCTACCGAAACCAGTTCATCTGTTGTGTGAGCGATAGAAACACCTTCTGTAGAAAAAGGAACTGAGCCAGAGCGAATCATCCATTGTACGAGTTCAAGTTCTGGACAGGCTGAAAACACATTGTAAAGTTGTTGCCCTAGCTTTCCTGATCCGATTAAAGAGATTTTCATAGATAACTGTAAAAATAAGAAAACCTGAAGGAGGAGTCACTACTTAAGATTCATTTATGGCAAATGGTTCAAAAGTGATCCTAGGGCTGTGGTAGTGGATTAGTTAAAAAGTTTATTTTTTTAAAATAATTCCATACCTTTAAAAGACCAAAATTTTACCAATGAAACTCTATACTTACATTGAGCGCTTCTATCTCCAATCACTTTTATTTACTGATCCCTTTAGCCATCATTCTTTTATCCTGTATTGGAGGTTTTGCTGTTTATTTTATTACAGCCAAGGGCATATCTGCAGTTAATTTCATCCAAATGTTGCTATGTGTGGCCGGAGCGATGTTTTATTTGACCAGCGTTTTGGGTCAAATACCCAAAAAAGTGAGCTTTACGTTTCTTTTTTATGGATTGCTTCTTGAGCTGATACTGTTAGGATATAATTTGATTTTTTAATCAGAGCTTCGGTTCTTTTATTTGCTTGACATACTGTATATTTGCAGCCTGAAAGATGCCGTTTTGATGAAAGACCGCTTGGTAAACTTACTATTCTCCACCCGTTTAACGGCCTTATTGTTTTTGTTGTATCCTACTGCCATGGCTTTCGGTACTTTTATCGAAAGTTGGTACAGTACAGACACCGCAAAAATTTGGATTTATAATGCCTGGTGGTTTGAATTGTTGATGGTGTTGATGGCGGTCAATTTTATAGGGAATATATTTAAATATCGTTTGCTGCGAAAAGAAAAATGGGCGGTACTTGCCTTACATCTTTCATTTTTATTGATCCTATTAGGGGCGTTTGTAACCCGCTATTTGGGTTACGAGGGGGTGATGCCCATACGCGAAGGTGTCACTGAAAATCAGTTTCTGTCAGAAAAAACCTACCTCACTGTTTATGTGGATGGGGAAATTGAGGGCCAACCCAGAAGGAAAAAGCTTGAAGGAGATCTTTTGCTTTCGGAGCATGTCGACAACAAATTCAGTTGGGAAAACGATTTTAACGGTCAAGAGTTTCGTATTCGATACCAGGATTTTATAGAAAATGCTACTGAAGGTTTGGTGCTGGATGAAGCTGGAGAGCGTTATTTAAAAATAGTTGAAGCAGGAGATGGAAATCGACACGATCATTACCTTAAAGAGGGTGAGATCGTCAACATTCACAACATTTTATTTACCCTAAATAAACACCAAGAAGGAGCAATAAACATTACATTGGAAAAGGGACTTTACACCATTGATTCCCCCTTTGGTGGGCAATTCATGAGGATGGCAGATCAATTTCAGGGAACCTTAGAAGCCAATCAAGAAAGTCCGTTGCAATTGAGATCATTGTACAGTTTACCAAACTTTCAATTTGTCATTCCAGAACCTGCACTACGAGGTAGATTTGATATCGTAAAGGCTGATGGGCAAGGAGAGGCCATGCAAAATGCTTTAAAATTAGAAGTTCTTACGGAAGGCGAATCTGCACAGATCACCTTGTTGGGAGGTAAAGGGGTTACGAATGATCCCAAACAGCTTAGCCTTGGGGGCTTGGATTTCTTTATGCAATTTGGATCCCTTCCCGTTGAGCTGCCGTTTGCTATCCGGTTAAATGATTTTATTGCTGAAAAATACCCGGGTACTGAGAGCAGCTATGCCTCGTTTATGAGTAAAATTACCGTTGAAGATGATGAGGTGTTTGATTACGACATCTACATGAATCATGTGTTAGACTACAAAGGGTATCGCTTTTTTCAAGCATCGTTTAATCCGGATGAAAAAGGAACCATACTTTCAGTTAATCACGACTGGTGGGGTACCTATTTAACTTATGCGGGGTACTTACTCTTATACCTGAGCATGATAGGCATTTTCTTTATTGGTAAAACTCGATTTAAGGACCTTTCACGTAGCTTGGTTAAAATCAACCTCAAAAAAAAGTCACTCGTTTTACTTTTATTAACGTTTACGCTTACCAGCACTTCAGCAGCAGCTCAAAATCAAACGCATGCACAACAAGCTGCCTTAAATTTTGATTCTATTATTCTTGCCGATGCTTTTGCTCTAGAGCATGCAGAAAAATTTGGTTCTCTGATCATTCAAGATGCAGGTGGGAGGATGAAACCGGCCAATACCTTTTCATCGGAATTGTTGCGAAAGGTAAGTAAGTTAGATACCTACAAAGGACTCAATTCAGATCAGGTATTGCTTTCTATAATGAATGCACCTGCTGTTTGGTATAACGTACCCCTTATTTATTTGAAACGGGGAAACGACAGTTTGAGAAAACTTACCGGTGTAGGAGAGGATGAAAAATACGCTCCCCTCTTGTCCTTTTTTGACGCAGAAGGGAACTATAAAATAGCCCCTCAGTTAGAGGAAGCCTATAGGGCTGCGGTTCCCAACCAATTTCAAAAAGATTTTATAGAAGTTGACAAGCGTGTGAATCTGTTGTATTCCGCTTTAGAAGGAAAAATCATGCGAATTTTTCCAATACCAAATGATTCCAATAACAAATGGGTTTCTTATCCAGAGTTGGGCGAGGCAAATTTTACGGGTAAAGACTCTCTTTATGTAAAAAACATACTTCCACTTTATTTTCAATCTTTGCGATTGGCGCAACAAGACAAAGACTACACCCAGGCAACCAACTTGCTTGAGAGTATTTACGGTTTTCAAAAACGATTTGGAAGTGAGGTACTGCCCTCAGAAGATAAGGTTAAGGCAGAAATAGCCTACAATAAATACGATATTTTTAAGAAACTTTTCAGCTGGTATCTTTACGTAGGGACGCTTTTTTTTGTTGTGCTTATTATTCAAATCTTCAAATCAAACCCGTTATTTTCTCGGCTCGTTCAAGTGTTTAAAGGCATCCTGCTTTTACTTTTTATACTACATACGGCTGGGTTGGCTACGCGTTGGTTTATTTCGGGTCATGCCCCATGGAGTGATGCCTACGAATCTATGATTTACGTAGCCTGGGCTACGCAGTTCTTTGGACTTGTCTTTGGAAGAAAGTCTGCCCTTACAATGGCTTCTACAGCCTTTGTGGCCGGGATGATCTTAATGATTGCACATTGGAATTGGATGGATCCTGCTATCGCTAATCTGCAGCCTGTGTTGGACAGTTATTGGCTGATGATCCATGTAGCGGTTATTGTTGGGAGTTACGGTCCGTTTGCTTTGGGTATGATTATAGGGGTAGTTTCTTTACTTCTGATGAGTATCGCTTCGTTGAACAACAAAAAGAAAATTAAACTCCAAATTAAAGAACTTACCATCATCAATGAACTTGCCTTGACGGTAGGGCTGATCATGCTTACTATAGGAAATTTTTTGGGAGGCATGTGGGCAAATGAGAGTTGGGGACGCTATTGGGGTTGGGATCCTAAGGAAACTTGGGCATTGATCAGTATAATGGTTTATGCTTTTGTAATTCACATGCGATTAATTCCAGGCCTCAGAGGCCCATGGATTTTTAACTTGATGAGTGTGGTTGCTTTTGCTAGTATTTTAATGACCTATTTTGGGGTAAACTTCTATCTTGTCGGACTTCATTCCTATGCCAGTGGAGATAAAATTATTACCCCAGACTTTGTGTATTATTCAATTATCGCAGTAGCAGGTTTGGGACTGTTGTCTTATTTTAGGTCTAAGCGATTGGAACTCTAAAATAAGCTTCGTTCGAATGGCATAATAATTGTCCTAACTTACCAAATTAAAAATTATGAAAAACCCTTTCTTACCCCTTTTGTTTGTATTGTTTTTAAGCGCTACTTGTACTAAGAATGAAGAACCCTTATCCGATCTAGGTGCAGAAGCAGAAAAATGGGCTTCCTATGGATTTAAAAATTACGATTTCACACTTCAAATCACTTGCTTTTGTATGGATGAATTTACACGTCCCAAGACCATTGAAGTTCGGGAGAATATAATCGTAAGTGTTTCCAACGTTCCTTTAGAAAATCCTAGTGACAGTCCGTATCGAACTATCGATGAATTTTTTATTTACATCAAAGAGCAACGCAAACAGAATCCAGTGGTTGAGGATATTAAATACGACGACCAATACGGATTTCCTTCGTATATTTATTTTGATATCAGTGAAATGATCGCTGACGAGGAAATAGGGTACACCTTGACGGATTTTGTGCCATATAAATAAAAAGGTATGGATTTTGCGAAAAGAAAGAAAACCAAAGTAAACTGGATCCTCTATTCGGTAGGAGGCATGTTGCTTTTGGGTTTAGGCTTATCCTTATTGGGAGAAGCCATTATTTTCAAGTCTCATAACGACTTTAATTGGTTTTACTGGGGAACAGGAGCCCTCGCCACCTTTAATGCTGGAATTGGCCTTATTGGCGAAGCTATAGTGTTAAAAGTAAAGCTGGAAGCTTAGAAAAATTATTTAAACGAAGCTACAAAAGTCTCTTCGTCGCTTCCTTTTTGAATTTGTTCAAAAGATTGGCTGATGATTTGTTCCGCTTCTTCAATTGGAAATCCCAGTCCAATAACCAAACGGTTCATTAGCTTTTTTTCTGCCTCATCCGCGATTTGGTCTGCAAAAACCATGCGAGCAAGATCATACAGTCTTTCTAAGCGACGTTGTTCTGTTGAGGGAGGATTGATTGGGTAGTTTTCCAAATTGGCTTTTATGGTCTCAACTTCCTGATCCTCTATATCTAAATTAAAGGCCATTCGGTTGATAAAGGCTTCTTCTTCTTCAGTTATGATACCGTCTGAAAGAGCAACCCTTACAATGGCGGCAAAATGATCTCGGTTTCGTTGTTTGAATCCAGAGGAATATAAATCTGAATAGGACATAGAATGTAAATTTTCCCAAAGATAAAAAATGGAAATGGCAAAGAGTTTTATTTTTGAGTGTATTTTTATATAAATCCAATGCTTATGCAACCCATCAAGGTTTTAAAGAATCGATCTGATATTGGTGCAGGGACTAGAGGTTCCGATATGGGCATAGACGCCATAGAAATTGCTGCGATCAATGGGGCTAGTGATTTTTTTAATCGATATCCTTTCCTCGACCTCCAGACACATAACGAAACGGTTTACAATAAAGTTCAAAACACTACTGCCAAACGAATTAATTTTGTAGCCCAACAATGCCTACGTCTGGCGGAAGCTACCGCAGAAACCCTGAAGCAGGGTTTTTTCCCTCTTATCTTATCGGGGGACCATTCTTCGGCTTTGGGTTCTTTAGCTGGGATTACACGAGCTAGACCTGCAGAGCGATTGGGAGTGATTTGGATCGATGCCCATGCAGATTTACATTCCCCTTACAGTACGCCCTCTGGTAATGTCCATGGAATGCCTTTAGCCGCAGCCTTAGGGAATGATAATTTGGATTTTAAACGAGATAATGTAACACCTCAGGCAATGGAGGATTGGGAAACCCTCAAACATTTGGGAGGGAGTTTTCCCATTTTAAAACCAGAAAATTTAATTTATTTTGGAGTTCGAGATTTTGAGCAAGAAGAAGCAGCGATTATGGAGAGGTTTCAAATCAGAAACTATCCCGTCCATGAACTTCGTCAGCGCGGATTTCAAAACTGCCTAAGCGAAACCTTGGAGCAACTAGCGGCGGTAGATATGATCTATATTTCATTTGATGTAGATGCCCTAGATTGTGATTTGGTTTCTCATGGCACAGGCACACCCGTATCTAAAGGGTTTGATCCCAAAGAAGTAATACAGCTTATACAAGGAATAAAGGCGAGCAATAAAGTTGTTGCATTGGAGGTTTCTGAAATCAATCCTTTGCTAGACGAAAAAGGCAACCGAATGGCAG
>Ga0181557_1000455_pt1 | contig 51779 bp, 45 predicted proteins | sample 011ome_23_FD_148632 | JGI IMG/M metagenome (GOLD analysis project Ga0181557, IMG submission 148632) | Coastal salt marsh microbial communities from the Groves Creek Marsh, Skidaway Island, Georgia - 011506CT metaG (spades assembly) | ecosystem: Environmental > Aquatic > Marine > Intertidal zone...
GCTCTGTGTCGTGTCTCGCGACACCCATCAAAACTTTTTTCAAAAAAGTGCGTTCTAGAGATTCTGGAACGCATAAATACTTCTGTAATACCGAAAACCAAGTGACAACAATGGTGGTGTTTTTGATCCCCGAAGACGAAGAACGGTGGGGACAGGACTTACATAGGACTACTGACGCATCTGTCTGTGTCGTTACGAAAGACAAGAAACAAAAAGTGATGGGATGGAATGACTCCCACTGAGTTCAAGTGCTTACTGATTGGTGCTTGTTCCAACCGTTTGACCTTCATAGGTGTGAAGAGTGAGTAACAGGTGACCGCAAACCTACCTGACCTCAATGAGGTTTCACTAATCAGTTGTCGGGAACTTAGGGTTCAACTTCCAATAAGACACGTTTCATCTGGATAGGTGAAATGTGTCTGTTGCTTGGGTTCAACAAGAAACACTGGATTTCATATTGGTCTTATTGGTGTCTCAAAGAATACCTGTAGGACTCCTAATGATTATTGAAAAGGAACACTAATGAAGATTACTAAACCCGCAGTTTTGAAAGACATCAACTCTTCCAGATCAGTTGATGCGGTCAGGATTTCAGTTGACGACATCAACAGAAACCAAACGATCAAAGACCTTCAAAAAGAAATGGATAAGAGGTCACGGGGAAACAAAGATTTCACTGTGGTCTTTGTGGAATAACAACTGACTTTGTCTTGTAAAGAATAAGGAAAACCTATGAACCAAGACCTACTAAAAGACCTCCTTGAGAGGGAGATAAATAACGAGACACGGATGTTAGACGAACTGGATCACTTGGATCTTGATGACATCTCAAAAGAGAACATTCGTTTCCGCACCTACAACCAATACAGAGAACTCTCTTTCATTAGAGAGATGGAGAACGCATAGATGCCAAGAGGAAATCCAATGACTGGATACTGTATCAAGATGAGTGAAGAACAGTGGTCAGAAGTGGATAGAAACCGCACTTTGATGTGTGGTGTCACACGAGGACAGTCTGTCACTCGAGCTGATTACATTCGTGATGCGATCAACGAATACAACAGGTATATGGATAAGGTCATCCGTCCAAGAGTTGAAACTGTGGTTGAAGAGATAGACGAACCAATGGGTTTCTACTACGACAACGGAACGGATGTTCGGTGGTAGTTACGTTAACTCGCTAAATTGGTGACGTAGATACCTCTGAGACGTCCTCAGATCGCGCCAGCAGAACGAAACGGGGAATACTGATGTATGCGGTAATACGAATAAAAACGATGTGTGATAGGGTCTACACACTGTGAAAGAAGACTCAATTCCATCAACGCCGTATCACAAATGGAGTGTTACCAAGTTGCACACTAGTTTCACACTCCTCTAAAAGGCATATAAAGCATAATTGTAATTACTGAGTGGGAATAAACTAATGCCCTTTGAGCATCGCCCACAGTTGCTCGAAGCGTTCCGAGTCTGCGCTGCGGCGGGCAATCCAGGTAACGTGTTCATCGGCCGATGCGTCGGGATCTAAACGAATACCCCACAAGCCTTTTATCTCGTTAGGTAAATGCGAGTACCGCATGTCGACAATGAGTAAAGGATCATTTCGATCTACCGCGAGGTAGTCATTTGAAAACCACCTAAAACGCTCCACATCCCTCGCTTGCTGCGAATCAGTGTCCAACCACGGAAACGACGATTGAAGATTGAGACGAGCAACATGGTCTCCCTCAATGATCGTGACGTCACCTCCTGCTCTCACGGCGTCGACCCAGAAGCGATCGTCGTATTCATAAACCGTTTTCCAGAGAAGCAAGTTACCGAAACTGGGCTTTGCCGAGACGAGAATAGGGGCATGTCCTCTCTGGGCTGCAAGCGCTTCACCTGCAGCCATGGCTCGCTCCTCCTGAATGACACCTATCGACAAATAGAACGCTACCCAAGCCATGCCAAGGCGGCCTATGAACTGAGACTTTTTGACTCCGGCGGCAATGACAAACCCCAATAAGGGGAGGGTGAACACCGGGTCTACGACTGAAATGGTATTCCAGGCAATCCGAGCATCAGAAAACGGCCAGAGCAGCAATGTCCCGTAGGTCGTACAGGCGTCAAGCAGGGCATGCGTTGCGTAGCCAGCTAGTGCGGTTAGCCAGATAGCTTTGAAGCTCATGTGGCGTCGCATAAACGGCCAAAAAGCGATCGCGCATAATAAGGCGCCAACAGGAATAAAGATCAATGAATGTGTGAACTGACGGTGATACTCCAACTGCAGGAGCGGATCCGTTGATGACTGGATGAGCACGTCTAGATCAGGTGCCATCCCGGCAAGTGCGCCAACAAGCCCAATGCGGGTGAGGTCTGACTTCGTGATAGCTGACTGCGCCGCGGCGGCACCTAGGGTTGCTTGACTAAGAGGGTCCATGATCGATCCATACATCCGGTCACGTGGGGGTGTTAGCCGCGGTCAGTAGCGCGGCGACTCTGTTGGAATGTCCGCTCGAGTGACTTATCGCGCTCCACGGATTGGGCAGTATACCAATCGATAATCCTCAGCGATGCGGTACCATGCGACGATCATGTTCCGATGGTGAAGATAAGTACAGATTGATGGCGATATTTAACATACAGCGACGGCGTGATGCGTTACAAAAACGGTGGCCACGACTGAAAGAGTCCGGTCGCTCTATACGGAGAGTAACCGTAGCGTTGATTTTTTTTATCGTGACACCGCTGTCGCTTGAGGTCATGGCTGATCGCTATCGGTATCCACTCGGTGACATCAGCCAAGCAGAACTGTTAGAGCGTCACAAGGTGTTCAAGCGCAACTATGACGCGTACGAGGTAACAGCAGGAATCGATGGGTTACCCGCAGATCTGAAGGTAAAGATTCTGTTCGGTACCTGGTGCCACGACAGCGAGCGCGAGGTTCCCCGCATGTTGAAGCTTCTCGCGGCGTCAGATGTAAAAGAGGACAACATCAGTCTTATCTCGCTCGATATCCGAAAAGAGGAGCCGGAAGGCAGGGCAAAGGCCCTGGATGTGCGATTCACGCCAACCTTCATTTTTTTTAGCAGTGATATCGAACTAGGCCGAATAATCGAGCGGCCCAAAGAGAGTTTAAAGGCTGATGTCACGGAGCTGGTTGGGCTGGCTGAATAGGCCTGCTCTGCCAAACAATTCTCAGCCTTTTGGCACTAGAGGGATGTTGGCTTGTCCAGAGAGTATCGTTCGATGAAGAGTGTCAAATGGTATATCGACTACCCCGGTGCATGCGAGGTTAGCCGATAACCATAACCATTCGATAGATCAGCGGGGGTCGTCCATGGCACTAGCTAGGGTAGTGCTGTTGACTTGCAGACCGCAGTCATCTCCTAAGAACGCAAGCATATTCTCGTACAGGCTAATCTTATGGTGATAGAACAGTGTGTTGGAGAAATGATCGGCGTCTTCGAGGATAAGCTTTTTGTAATCAACGCCAGCACGGTCCAAGGCGTTGATGTATTTATCAAAATGCTCTGGCGGTACTCGCTGATCGTTGTCGCCGTGGACGATTAGCATGGGCACATTGATCTTATCGACTTCCTTCATGGGCGATACCGCATCATCCCAAGTCGTGAGCTGCTCAATTTTAGCTGAGCCTCTGATCCGATAGCGGTAGTAATCCATCTGCATATCAGGATCGGTGACAGCTGCGCCCGCAATGACACATTGGTAAATCTGATCTTCACGGGAAGCAGCGATCAATGCAGCGTAACCGCCATAGGACCATCCAAACATGGCAATACGATCGGGATCTACGCGGCCTTGCTTAACAAGATAAAGAGCACCGTCGTCCTTATCGTCTTGCATGGCTCGACCTGCCTCTGATCCCTCGATAAAGGCTGACTTGTAGAACTCGAGGCCATATTTTTGTGATCCGCGATACTGTGGCTGGAGAACCATATAACCGTTGTTGGCCAGCATCTGTGACCACTCGTCAAAGCGATCAACGGTTTCGCTCACGAAGGGACCACCGTGTGGCATCACGACGAGAGGAAACGGGCCTTCTCCCTTAGGTACAGTCACGTAACCACTTATTTCACGGCCGTCTCTGGCGACATAAGTGATGTAATCAACATCAGCGAGTTGCTCATGCTCGAGGTAGGGCTTTCGGCCACTGATCTTGGAGACTTTCCCATTTCTAATCAGGTAATAGGTTCCTGGATCTCGCGGGGACGAGTTGGCAACGACCAAGGTATTCCCATCTTTTGATCGACCTGTGATGCTGATAAAACCTGCATTAGGGACGATGGCTTCCAGCTGGCGATAAAGCGCCGCTTCGTTGCCATCGAAAAACTCACGGTGGCATTTGTCTTTGCACCAATAAACGCCCGCAATATCGTCGGAGTTTGAAAGGGTATTACTGTGACCGAAGGGCCGGCCTGAATCGACGTCATTACGCCGGTACAGCACCTCGCTGAATTTTTGATTCTCGGCATCGAATGACCAAAGACCTTCTTTATCGAAGCCATTGTGGGCTAAGACTAGGAAATGATTCTCTGCAACTGGATCTAGCGCGATCGGGAAGAAGGTTTCGAAACTATCTTCATGAAGTCTGAACATCTCCCGCCACTCGGTCGTTCCTTCAGGCCGCCAGTGGTAGGTATATTCATCGGTACGAATGTCGTAGCCAAAGGCATGAGTCGCATTCCCTTCTTTGTCGAACTGGATATTACCCAGTGCTATTTTCCCACGCATTAAAAGCTTCTTACGATTTCGCTTGATGTCATATTCCCAGTAAGAGCGAGGACGAATCGTTGAACCTCCAGACTGCATGCCGTCCGGGATACCTTCTTGAACAGAGATTAGGATTTTATTTTCTTTATCGGGCAGTAATCCTTCGACGCTGAAGAAGTCCTGTCTGATTCTGCCTATAGGGTTTTTCTTAGAGCCGTCATACTTAACGTTCTGATATTCGTAAACGCCTTGATTGAAGCCCTCGATTTGGTCCCTAACTCGTTGTCTGGCAGTGAAGAGAAAAACGTCGTTGTCGATCCAGCGGACGCCGGGCATGATTTCCATGGGGCTGGAGTCAATTCGGATAGGGTCCTGTTCAAGATTATCGGAGTCATACAACTCAATAATCGGGTTCCCACCGCGCTCAAGAATACGGGTTAAGGCAAATTGTGATCCATCGGGAGATAGCGATACACCGGATATCGCTGAGCGTCGTGCCCAATAGTCCAACGGATATGGGTCCGCTGTGACTTCTGTCGTTACTAAGCTTGCGAGTACTGCCGCGCCGACAAGTCTTAACATCATGAGTCTCCTGTGAAATATGCTACCTATCGTAGACCAATTTGAGCAAAAAAAAAGCGCACCGAAGTGCGCTTTTTGTCTTTCTGAGTTCGCTTAGAAGCCCAGATCGAAGTTATAGGAAGCATTCAGGAAGAATGCACGTCCCATCAAGTCGTAGCCGTAGCCGATCGCACGTGACTTAACGCCTGTGATCTCACTAGGATCAGCCAGGGGGGGTGACTTGTCTTCAAGGTTACGAACACCCATGCCGAGGTACCAGTTGTCCCCGTTATAGCCCAGAGACACACTATGAATCATGTAGCTATCTGCTTCAGCATAGTCACGACAAAGTTCATCGGTGGGTGGGCCAAGACAGGTATCTGATGCAGTAAATGCATCGGAGAAGGCATCAATGGCATCTTCGTCCTGTGTAACAGCACCTAGATAACGAGTTTGCCAGTTAAAGCGCCACCTGTCCCAAGCGAGAACAACACCGCTTTGGGCACGCCATTCGGAGAAGCCCCACTCACCTTCGTATGACTCGTAATCAACGGTGCCATCAGGGTTAGTGAACGTCAGTGACCGCTCAAGATTGCGGTTAGCGGCAATACTAATCTGCAGGTCAACCGGTACACCGATATCTATGGTGTCGCGGAATGTGAGATTGTAGTCAATGCCTCGTGCGCGCTCGAGGTCACGGTTTAAGAAACCCAAGTCCATCAACTGAATACGAGGATCTGTTGGATCCGAGAGGTCACGTTGAATTCGATCACAGAAGACTGACGCTCCCGTACCTGCCTCGTCATACAGACAGTCGGAGATGATGTAGCCAGTAGAAGGTTCGATAACCGTGTTCTCGACTTTAACCGAGTAGTAAGTCATGCCGATCGCTAGATCAAACTTGTTGGTAAAATCTTGCTCGTAAGCAAAGCCATATGAGTACGACTCAGATTCCTCAGGATCCAGCGTTAAGCTACCTCCTGTTTGCACCTCTGTACTAAAGGTATTAAACCCACCGTTGTTCGCAAGTGTTGGATCTACGCCCGTTGCACGGCAGTTAGCCAGAAGCTCTGGGTCTCGCTGGTCACGTTCAGGTATGTATGCACCTTCCTCTTCACCAACACCGCCAAGAGCGGCTTCAGGGATGTAGCAGGGGTCAAACACATTGGTGAAGCCAGTTGAGCCCAACAGGAATAGCTCTCTGTTGTTTGGCGCACGGAACGCTGTTCCCCATGTGGCGCGTAACAGGAAGGGCTCGGTTGGACGGTAACCGACTTTGACTGATGCGGTTTCGTTTTCACCGTAGAACTCGTGGTCAGTCAATCGTCCCGACATGTTAACGGTAAGCTCTTTAAGTAAAGCCATGTCGGCCTTTAAAGGTAACTGTACCTCTGCAAATAGCTCTGAGATATCTACCTCACCGAAGGCACCCTTGTCCGAGAAAAAGCCCCACAGCAAGCCGTCTCTTGCGACGTCATCAGGGTTTGACTGGATGTCATCAATCCGATGCTCAAAACCAACCGCTAGCTGAGCCATATCACCGCCGGGCATCTCAAAGAGGTCGCCGTCAAGTACTAAGCTGAACAGTGTTTGCTCATAAACCGTGTTGAAGTCACGACCGTCAAATAGATAGTCGCGCTCAGCCTGTGTAGCAAAATCACCGACCACTGTTCCCACAGGGTAGAGTGATGGTGCGTACATATTTACTGGCACACAGCCCGCCGTATCGGCAGCTAGTGTTGCGCCCAGATCGTTTTCGCAGGGCGTATTGGTCGATGAATAATCTCCCAGCGCAAGCTCAAGACGATCCTCTCTAATGCCGTTACGCACAGCATCACCCTCTGACCGCGTGTAGCTGACAGATATGTCTCCACGCCAGTTGCTCAACGAGCCCACGTCCAGGAATGGCAGGTCAGCTGAGGTACCAAGTACGACACGAATTTGTTCCATCTCAGTGGATACATTGTTTCGATCGCCTCTTACAGAGACCACGGGTCTGCTTTCTACAGCACCAATTGGCCCGTTTAATAAGCCGAAGATTGAAGGAGTACAAAACGAGACAGGAATGCCGTAACTGGCACATAGCCCCTGGTAGTACTGACCAAAGGCCGCTTCGATATTCGGGTTGGTGAGGTAGGCATCCATTGCCAAACCGCAGTCAACACCATTTTCAGCATTTGGATTACAGAGATTGTAGGGGTTGTTCGCAGGTACGAATGGGAAGAGCTGTGGCTCCCGACCATTTTGATCGTACTCTTGCGTGTTGTACATCACCTCAAAGTAGGGCGTGACATTCATGTCGCCGTCAAGCGTCATTTCGCCGTAAGCCATAACGTTAAGGTATTTCTGAGGAGCGATTAGGTCAGCGGCTAGGTCACTCGGTGATCCGTTAAGGTTGTAGTCGAGGAAGTTAATATCACCGACTCCATCACCGTTGCCGTCAGCAGCAAGACCCGTATAGGGGTCACCAGATTCAGAAAAGTTGCCCCAGCCGCCATTTGAAACTCCGGGCGTGTAATAAACCGAACCCGCTCCGGGCACGATTGTTCTACCGGCAAGTGCGAGTGAAGAACACTGGCCGACATCTGGGTAGCCAATATTTTGGTAGTAGAGGTCCTGCCGACGGATTTCTCCGCTCTCAGTGATTTCGACATTACCGGTACACTCGTTGGTCCAAGGACGATCCGAATATCGCGTGCGCTGTATGTCAGAGTATTCAACGCCAATGCCGAAGGAACTCTTGTCCTCGTTGAAGCCCCATGCGGCTCCAATAGTCATATTATCGCCGCCAGCCCGATCGTACTGCCCCGAATACAGCTCTAGCTCCAGCCCATCGAAGTCTTTCTTGGTGATGATGTTGGTCGCACCGGCGATCGCATCAGAACCGTAAATGGATGACGCTGCATCCAGCAGGTTTTCATACCTCTGGATCATTAGTCTTGGAACCAAGTTTACGCTGGGTGAAGAGGGTGCGCCCTCTACGCCGCTGGGCGCAAGACGTCGACCGTTCATCAGCAATAGCGTTCGGTTGGACCCGAGCCCTCGAAGACTGACGGTGCTTGATCCGGGACCGTTGTCCAGCACGAAGCCATTAAACGTAAGGTCAATCTGCTGACCACCCGCGTTAGTAGAGTTCTGAAGAATCTCGTCCGCATTAATCAGACCCACTTCTCTTTGGAACTCTGCATCGATAATCTGCAGTGGCGAAATACTAGTGTAGGTTGAACTTCGTAGTCGTGAACCTGTAACAACTACTTCCTCAACCGGACCGAGGTTCGCTTCTGCACTTTCCTCAGCAACTGCTTCTACAGTTGTGGACTCTAACGCTTCTTCCTGGGCAAATACCGTCTGGGCTGACAGCAGGGATCCCAAAAGTGTTAGAGCCGCTAATGGCTTCAACTTGAACATTGTGGCTCATCTCCTTTTTTGTTTTGGCGAAGTAAGCGGGCAACTGCCAAAAAAACTTCTTCCCCACGGTCTATTTAGCAAAAGTCGATGTAAATTGAAACCTTATCGGTGGTTTAAACGCTTTCTTTGACGCTTTTTATTGAGAATCCTTGGTTATTAACCATGCAGGGTTAAGTGCTCACCGCATCCATGCGGGTTAGAGCAGTATCCGAGCTGTTCTTGCAGTGCTTTGGAAACTCAAAGACAGCTTCATGCGTTCTCCTTACACTGAGTAGCATCTACGTAAAGGGTTTTCGTTGGAGGGTGCTCAATGTTTAGTCACATCATGCTGGGAACCAATGACCTTGTTGCTTCCCGGAGATTCTACGACGCAGTCATGCCTACACTTGGGTGTGCCTGTCACGAGGCTGGAGACAGTTACGCCGGGTACGGTTTGCAGGAAGATATGGGCAGTGGGCAAAACTGCCTCTGGTTAGGATTGCCAGCAGATGGCAAAGCCGCAACCTGTGGCAACGGAACCAATGTTGCCCTTCTGGCGGAGACTCGAGAGCAGGTTGATCGCTTTTACGCTACCGCGTTGACGGCTGGCGCCTTAGATGAGGGGGCGCCGGGACTGCGCGACGTTCATCCTCATTTTTACGCGGCCTATATCAGAGACCCTGATGGCCATAAGTTGGTGGTTGTTTGCCATCGAGCTGATGGCTAGTGCGATGCCTGAGCCTCACCGGTAAGACTAGTCGGCAGCAGTTAGCTGTTTCCCGAAATACGCGATTACGTTATCGAGGGCCGCCCGGGTTGGATGGCCTGCTTCATCTACGAAATCGAGTGTAAGGACTGAATGGCCTTTTCCGGGCAGCGTGATCTCATCGATCCTTGTGGCGCCATCATCATTAAAGGCCTTATGTATGCACTCGGATTTCTCAGACGTGCACAGCGGATCATCCTCAAATCTGAGTACCTGCATCGCGCCTTTCTCATCTAATGCATTCCGCACGTCTGCGACATCTCCGGCAGACATATGTAGGGAGCCCTGGCTAAAGAAAGGCATGGCGGGTTGTGAGGCGACGGACGCCAGAACGCTGTCGTCAGCAATCAGCGAAATGGCGAAGTTGCCAGTGAGGCACATGCCGATAACACCGACACCCTCAACACCGCGGCTGTGACGAACGTCGCGGCATAAAAGCCTCAGCCAGTCGACGATAGGACTAGAGCGACGTGCGGCAAGTACACTGAACTCCTTTCTTAGGCACAGCACCCGAACAAGATTGCCCCCAATAGATGTTCTTCCAATCGGGCCAAACAGATGGGGCATGATGACTTCAAATCCGGCGCCAATAAGTCGATCTGCAAGTGCTAAAGTCTCTTGACCGATTCCTGGTAGCTCCTGAATCAGTACAACAGGGGCGCCTGACCCTCGATGATAGACGTCATGGGACACGCTGTGCCCCTCACGCGTCTCGGCGGTGAACACAGTCTTCGAATAGTCGGCAATTTGCGTTGCGGCAGGAATCATCGCGCGCTGTGCTGACGCCGGTCGGTCAATGCTGCTTGGAACGGCGCGATAAAAGGTCAGTCGCGAACGATGACATTCATCTTGGTATAGCCCTTCACGAAGCTCGATATGTTTCGACTGGGCTCACCGATGACCTCCACGCGGGAGAAGCGCTTGAGCATCTCATCCCAGAGGATCTGTAACTGAAGCTCTGCCAACCGATTACCAAAGCAGCGGTGAATGCCGAAGCCAAAGGAAATATGGTTGCGTGCGTTCTTGCGCTCAAAGTCCAAGACATCAGGGTTCTCGAACTTGCGCTCGTCGCGGTTACCCGACACGTACCACATGGCGACCTTGTCACCTTTCTTGATGGTCTTGCCGTGCATCTCGACATCTTCGAGTGCCGTGCGACGCATGTAAGCGAGAGGTGTTTGCCACCGGATAATTTCTGCGACGGTATTGGGGATAAGGTCCCGATTTGCCTTGACCTTGTCCCACTGCGCTGGGAATAGGTGTGATCCGTAAATCGATGCCGACATCGAGTTCCGTGTCGTATCATTGCCACCGACAATCAGTAATATCAAATTGCCAAGGTATTCTGTCGCATCCATATCACGGGTGTTGTCACCATTCGCGAGCATCGTGATGAGGTCGTGACCATTCCCACCGATGCGCTGATGCCATAGCCCCATGAAATACTCGACGCATTCCATGAGTTCTGCACGACGTTGCTCTTCGCTTTCAACGATGCCCGTTTCAGGACCAGCGGTTGCAACATCAGACCAGCGAGTGAGCTTTCGACGATCTTCGAAAGGAAAATCAAACAGTGTGGCGAGCATCATGGTGGTGAGCTCGATTGACACGGTATCTACCCAGTCGAATTCCTCGTTGATCGGTACGCTGTCGAGCACATATTGCGTTCGCTCACGGATCTGTTCTGACATCTTCGATAAGCTGGGAGAGGCAACAATGGGCGCCACCGTTCTGCGCTGAATATCATGTTTTGGTTGATCCATCGCGATGAACATGGGCAGCGGGAAGTCCTCTGCCGGATTCGGAAGCACAATGGCTGGTTCGGATGAAAAACGATGGTGATCCGTATCGATCGCCATGATGTCCTCATAGCGGGTGACGGACCAATAGGCGCCGACGGGCTCCATATCATCAGGCCGCTCGTCAGACATCCACGCCTCTTTGCACCAATGCAGCGGATCTTCGTTACGAAGTCGCTCAAAAATTGCCCACATCTCCTGCTTTGGCCAGATCAATGGGTTTGATGGATCCAGGTCGGCTAGCGGCGTGTTGTAAGCATAGTCATGGCCTGGAAGTTGAGGCGCTTTGAAGGCTTGATTCATGAGTGTCTCCCTGACATTACTCGTCGTCTTGGCATGCCGTATTTTGATCGTTATGAAGGTCACACCAAACTGTCATCGCTAACCATAGGCGATGCGGCGGCGCAGTCAAGTCTTTACCCCACCTGAACTGGGTCACGAAACCTTTTTCCAACACTAGGCGGTCGTCGCTATGAGCTCTTCGACAACCACGTCTACGGTAAGGCTCAGCTCATCATGATTGAGGGCTTGTTGCCGGCGATCAGGTGTGGATCGAAACATATGGGGTGTCATTAGCATGAGGCTTTTCAGATCTTCAGGTCCGAGCGTCATTTCATAGGTGATGTGTTTCTCCGAAACCACGTTGAAGATATCTGGGTAGGGTGCTCTCTCGCTTCGTGGCTTGATGTTCGGATAGATGATTTCGCGGAGTTGGATCAGGTGTCTGTCGCCGGGAGTGACTCGAACCAGTCTGCCCTGAGGAGCCAATATTCTCCGGAAGGACGAGTAGTCGGGGAACCCGAACATGTCGAAGACTAGATCGACGCTCGCATCGGTCATAGGAATGTGTCTGTTGCTTCCCACAAACCAGGTGCCGTCACATCGCCTGGCACTTTGTTGCACTGCCCACTTGGAGATATCGAAACCGACGAGCGATATTCGGTTGCGTAAGTCTTTGGGTAGATTCTCCTGAACGTGATGAAGGTAGTAGCCGTCGCCACAGCCCGCATCCATAAGCGTAATGCGACCATCGGCAACCGTTGAGTAATAACCCAGCGTGACATCGAGGCAGGCATCGGCTAAGGGACGATAAAAGTCAGCATTCAAAAAAGCGGCACGTGCAGACACCATTTCCTTTGAGTCGCCGGGGTCCTTTGAACGTTTATCTTTGGGGCCTAGCAAATTGACGTAGCCCTGACGGGCCACATCGAAACGGTGACCGTGCTCACAAACAAGCGACAGCTCATCCATCACCAGAGGCACAGCGTCTATGGGGCAGCGTAGTGCTGGGTGTAGTACGAAAGTCATGAGAAATTAACTCGCTTTACCAACGATGATCCTGAGTCAGTCTTCTCTGCGTATCAAGCCGTCTGCGGTGAGACGGTGTCCAGAGCGACGACGTTGATTCCGTTCCAGATTTACCAACTAGGGGGCTCACTTCCTAACAATGGGGAGTGGACTGTTCGCGTTACAACATAACTTTGAGGAGAGAAGTTGTGGACAAGATTTTGATTGAAATTCCGGCTGTTCTGTCACTCACCATACAAGGCGCATTGGTACTGGGTATGTTTTTGGTGGCGACATTGCTTGATAGCATCGACATTACCTTGCTATTCGCCATTTACATCGTGTTTTGGTCCTTGCAATACACTAGGGCGTTTCGGTCTTATCTGAATGATCGTCAGGACGCGCGCACCAACAGTTAAGCGCCACCTGAGTTAGAAAGGGCACTGACCCTCTCGGTTCAACCTCATCAAACCAGTGATATGCTTCGCGCCTGGGCGAAAAAGGAGTTTCCGTGAGCAAATGCATTGGTTTGTTGGGCGGTATGTCCGCTACATCATCTCAGCTCTACTACGCCGAGCTGTGTCGGCTAACTCAAGCGCGTTGCGGCGGCTTGACGTCTCCCGATCTGGTTTTGCGCTCACTAGACTTCGACCCGATTGAGCAATGGATGCGCGACGGTGAGTGGGATGCGATTAGTGACCTATTGATTCGGGAAGCCCAAATGCTGGAGCGTGCAGGTGCAGAGGTGATTGCGCTTGCCACGAATACGATGCATAAGGTGGCGGATCGCATTCAGGATCATCTCACCGTATCTCTTCTGCATATCGCCGAGGCCACAGCGGCTTCTCTGGTGTCAAAAGGGCATCAAAGGCCCGGTCTCATTGCTACCAAATTCACCATGGAGCAATCTTTTTATACAGGTCGTCTTTCAGCGAGCGGCCTGGAGACACTGGTGCCAGACGTGGATACCCGCGACGTGGTTAACGGCATCATTTTCGATGAGCTCTGCAAGGGAGCTGTGACTGAAGAAAGTCGAGCCATCTACATGAAGGTGGCCGCCGATTTAGCCTTCGACGGAGCAGATAGTCTGATCCTCGGTTGCACCGAAGTTGGCCTATTACTGAATGAGTGCAATACACCCCTACCGGTGTTTGATACAACGACTATTCACTGTGAGGCAATCATTGACGCGGCGTTTAGCTAGCCGCCTTAAGCACTTTGAGATGTGAAGCCGGATGCCTTGGTAGTCAAGAGCTTCCAACCGGCGGTCAAACTGCTTGCCACGATCAGAATCGATACGCCCAGAAGCGCCTCGGCCATGCTGATGCCAAAGGCAATCTCGGGTGTGTATGAACAAATGTTGCGGACTTCGAAAAGTGCTGGAAACCAGCGATCCACTGCGAACCAGTCGGGCATGCCTAAGGTGAATTGGCAACTGCCATCGCCCCTAAAGTTTTCGATCTCGTATAGGTAATACGATCGTTCGCCAAGTCCGATACTGGATACAAGTAAGAGGACCAGACCTCCCGAACCTGTCACGGTGTTACTCGGCAGAACCAGCATAATCGCACCAATGAGCGTGATTGCGACCACCCATAAGCGGGCGTGAATACATACCTGACAGGGATCCTCGCCCAGCGCGTATTGCCAATACAGGGCCGCGGCGAACATGCCGCTGCCGAGTATCAGCATCGCCCACCACAACGAACGCATGGTAGGCGATTGTGTCATCACATCAGTCAGCGCCATTGCTCGTGAATTGGGGTTCCCGAAGCTTAGCCGCCACGGCTCGCATTACCTCTGCAGCCGGCTTACCGTCATCCGACGACGCCAGCTTGGCGGCCAGCCCTTCAATTGTGCGCGCAGAGCGTCGATTCGATTCGCCAGCATCAAAGCTCTCGCGAGCAGCTTCCATCGCATCACTAGCGGCTTCAACTGTTGCGGTATCGGCAGATCCATTGCGAGTCAGCTGGTCTAGCAGTGCTAGGGCCACTACTGGGTGATCTGGCCATGTCACTGGCAGCTGTTGCTGAGGATTCAGCACGCCATCGTAATCAGCAAGCCCGGCAGCTGCGATTTCATTGGCGGTAATGTGCTCGCTAGCCTCAAGCGTCAGTACGTCCAGCCCGCGAATGATCTCGGTGCCGTAAATGTGATTACCGTACCAGTAGGTAGACCAGAAGCCGCCAGTGACGAGTTCCTCATCATCGATGGGGCCGCGGTCGAAGTAGGCGATCTCCACGGGATTGCTCGAGTCAGTGAAGTCGATGACGGAGATGCCACCTTGGTACCAGGCTTGTACAAAAATATCCCGGCCGGGCACAGGTACGATCGAGCCATTATGCGCAACGCAGTTTTCAAACTCGCGCTGCGGCGCCGGCATTTTAAAGTGGCTGCGATACTCAAGCTTTCCGTCGACGATGTCGTAGATGGCATCAGCACCCCAATCGAGGGGATCAAACGCGCGGCAGCGGGCGCGACCACCGCCACCCCATTCATCCGTGAACAGAATCTTGGTGCCGTCATTGTTGAATGTCGCTGAGTGCCAGTAGGCAAATCCGGCGTCGGTCACGACATCGATTCGCTTTGGATCCCTTGGATCGGTGATGTCGAACAGGATACCGTTACCAGAGCAGGCACCCGCGGCAATGTTTTTCGAGGGGAAAACCGTGATGTCGTGACACTGATCCGTTCTACGGGTTTCCTGTGTGTCATCACCGTGATCGCCACCACGCCATAATCCAGCGATAGCCCCCGTCTCCTCATCAGCAAACACGGTCGGGCTGTGAACGATTTTCGACGAGCCGGGATCATCGACCGGAATTTCAATGACATCAATTCTGAAGAGTGCGGTTCGGGGATCACCGGGCGAGGCGTCAAAGCAACTCTCCATCTCCTCGCGCTCTCGGATACTCGAGGTGCCCGAGTTGTAGACGACAATCTTGCCATCGTCCCCTGGGCCCGATACCACGGAATGGGTGTGAGAGCCTCGGCAGGTCTGTACGGCGCCCACTTGAACCGGCGCTTCAAGATCGCTGATGTCAAAGATACGTAAGCCACGGAATCGCTCGTCGCTGACATCCTCTGAGATACCTTGAAGACCGCAGTCAAGGCGCCCACGGGTTTCCTGTGCCGACATGATCAAGAGGTCGCCTACAATGCTCACGTCACCCTGACCACCGGGGCAGACGACGGAGCTCAATAGTTCAGGAATACCGTCTTCTGGTAAATCGTAGACGTTGAAGCCGTGGTAACTCCCGGCAACGAGCGTGTTACCGGAGAACGCCATATCCGTGTTCGAGAAGCTAAGCAGTGGAGAACGCTTGCGAGATCCGCCCTCAATGGGAGACGCTTTTTTCTCTTCTGTATCCTCAGCTTCTTCGCCTTCTTTCTTCGCAGGCCCCTTGGCCATTTCTCCCGGATTATTGGGATCGACAAAGCCTGCCGGCTTGGATAACGACGCCACCAAGGTCATGTTTTTGATCGCGATACCGGCATCTGTAAGACCAGGCTTGAGGTTGGCACGAGGGTCGTCTGACAGTGTGACCAGCAGAGCGTTCATGCGCTCTATCTCGACCATCTGATCATTTTTAACGTCACCGACAAACTCATAAAGTAGCGGGTCATAGGCAGAACCTGGCTTATCAAGCAGATCCTTGACCATGTCCACCGCTCCCTCGTGGTGCCGGATCATCAGTTGTAAAAACTGACGGTCGAAACTCACTGATTCTGAATCGCCCAATGCCGCCATTTGCTGATCGGTGGCCATTCCCATTTCCATTTTGTGATGAGCGCTGAGCATGTGGTGTGCGTGAGCCATGCCTGATTCACCGCGGTCATTGAGCCACCCTTCCATGAAGCCAATCTCATCGCTTTGCGATGCTTTGATCCGACCAGCGATCTCGACTAATTCGGGACGATTAGTTCGACCTTCCACCAGATCAGCCATTTCCAGCGCCTGTTGGTGGTGCGGAATCATCATTTGCATGAAGTTCACATCCGCAGGTGAGTAGCTGGTATCGGTAATTTGGACCGCTTCTTCGGCAGATAAAATACGGCCGCTATCTCCGGGTGCGCCGGGCTGCACAATAGGTGCTGCGCTGGCGCTAGCGATGAAAAGCGAACTGGATAGCGACAGTGCTATCGTCAACAACTTGAGTTGAGTGTGGGGCATGATGTTTTCTCCAAACCACAGTGTCTTTTCTATGTCGCGGAGGCCAAGGCCTCTAACGCGCGGATAGAATGTAACGCAAACTGTCACGGGGAAACATCAGGAAGACGTCTGTAATACAAAAAAATATGCTGATCGAGCGCGAGGCTTGCCGCGCTCCGTCCCTTAAGCCACTGGCATCAGATCGAACACGGCTTTCCCAAATAACGAACGTTAATGACGCCATCGACAGCCCGAACACTGTCAAGCACGTCAGGGCTCGGTGTTGAGTTGAGATCAATCAAGTTATACGCGATATCGCCGCGACTCTTGTTCAGGAGGTCAGCGACGTTGAGATTCGCGTCACCCAATACGTTGAGGATGTGACTTAGGGTGCCGGGTGCGTTTCGGTTGGTAACCGTCAGTCTTGAATCAGTCGTTCGCTCCAACTCGATGGCGGGGAAATTTACCGAGTTTCTGATATTCCCGTGGTCCAAGAACGCCTTGATCTGATCCGCCGCCATAACGGCACAGTTTTCCTCAGCCTCGGCGGTGCTGGCACCGATATGCGGCATTAGGATGGTGTCTGAGTGGTTTCGTAATGCTGGATGTGGGAAATCCGTCACGTAGGTACGCAACTGACCGTTATCGAGTGCATCAACAACTGCGCGGGTATTCACAATTTGATCGCGAGCAAAATTCAGTAGGCAGGCGTCTTTTTTGAAATAAGACAGAGTGTCTGCGTTAATCAGGCCTCGGGTGCTTTCAAGCACAGGAATGTGCAGGGACACATAGTCAGACCGTGCGAACAGCGACTGCATGTTGTCCATCTTCTTAACCGAGCTAGGCAAGCGCCACGCCGCCTCCACAGAAATGGCCGGATCGTAGCCGACAACTTCCATTCCTAGGTCAAGCCCCAGGCGTGCAATTAAGCTTCCGATCGCCCCGAGACCAAGAACACCCAGCGTTTTCCCCTGCAGTTCCGAACCGGCGAATTGCTTCTTGTTGGCCTCGAGTACTGGGCCCATATCTTCCGCAGACAATGCCGGGTCGAGTTCGTTGATGAAACGCATACCACCTACGATATCGCGAGACGCAAGAAGCATCCCGGCAGCGACTAGTTCCTTAACTGCATTGGCATTTGCTCCTGGCGTGTTAAACACGACGATGCCACGCTCAGTACAGTGCTCGATAGGGATGTTATTCACGCCGGCACCGGCCCGCGCAATGACTGACACAGAGTCTCCAATATCGCCATCCGACAGCTTGTAGCTTCGCAGGAGTAGGGCATTGGGGGCATTGATATCGCTACTGACTTCAAAGCACTCGCGGCTCAGCCTATCGAGTCCCTTGGAAGAGATGGCGTTGTAGGTTCTAACTTTATACATAGAGGCCTTTACATCGAGCAGCGAGTGACGGTCGGTAAGCCTTGCCTGTTGGGCAATACCTGTGTGGGACGTCGTTTTATAAACCGATCGCCGCGCTCGCTTAGCACTTGGGTTAGGTAGTAGTTGAAGCGGTGGCGGAGCCGGTGAACTTCAATCGCGACGCTGGAGAATAGCGGCTGATTGTTACGAAGACATTAATCCGACGCATTCCCCGGTCTTTGCAAAGCAAAAAAAAGAGGAGCTAGGCTCCTCTTTTGTTGACCTAGGCCTGTTTAGAGCAACGGTGCAATCACAAGGCTCACAATGGCCATCACATTGATCAGAATATTCATGGATGGACCTGACGTGTCTTTGAAGGGGTCACCCACGGTGTCACCCACGACAACCGCCGAGTGAGTATCGGAGCCCTTGCCACCGAGGTTTCCTTTCTCGACATATTTCTTCGCGTTATCCCAGGCGCCGCCGGCATTAGCCATCATCAAGGCCATGAGAACACAGCCGAGAAGTGCACCTGCGAGCATGCCACCGAGCGACGCTGCGCCGAGGAGGAAGCCCACGGCCACCGGAGAGGCGACGGCAATGACGCCCGGCAGAACCATGCGCTTCAGTGCTGCTGTCGTTGCAATATCAACACACCGCGCTGTGTCGGGATCAGCCGTTCCCTCCAATAGCCCGGGAATGTCTTTAAACTGCCGACGGATCTCATTGATCATATCGAACGCCGCTTCGCCGACGGCTGTCATTGTAATAGCGGCAATCAGGAACGGTATGGTGCCGCCAATGAACATGCCTACCAATACGGTGGGGTTCGAGAGCTCCAGTGAGAAGCCCGGGTTGTTAGCCGATACCGTTTCAACAAACGCAGCGATGATCGCAAGGGCGGCCAAAGCAGCGGCACCGATCGCAAAACCTTTACCAATGGCCGCTGTGGTATTCCCCACCTCATCAAGTCCATCAGTAATGGCGCGGGTTTCCTCGCCCATGCCCGCCATCTCGGCAATGCCACCTGCGTTATCAGCGACGGGCCCGTAGGCATCGATCGCCATCGTGATCCCAACTGTCGCGAGCATACCCACCGCGGCAATACCCACGCCGTACAGACCAGCAAGCTGCGTAGAGGCAAAGATGATGGCCGCGAGAACCAGGACTGGAAGGACAACCGACTGCATACCAACGGCCAATCCAGTAATCATGACAGTAGCAGGACCGGTTTCACCGGAAGCGGCTATCGTTTTGACTGGCTTACCACCCGTGTAGTACTCCGTGATCAAGCCAATCGCGACGCCACCGATAGCACCTGTAACGACTGCAAACCAAACGGATGTATCGACACCCAGCTCTTGCACCAGCATGTACGCTAGACCTGCGAAGATGATAGGCGCTGCAAAGGTGCCATAGCGAAGTGCAGTCGCAGGCTCAGAAGACGAGCGTGACCGCACGATCAAAATTCCAATGACGGATGAGAGTAGGCCAACACTTGCCAGTGCGAGCGGAAGAAACATGAGTCCAGCCTGTGAGTCGATGCTCATCGTCGCAGCAATGGCCATGCAAGCAATCATCGATCCGCAGTAGCTCTCGAAAATATCGGAGCCCATACCTGCAATATCGCCTACGTTATCGCCTACGTTGTCGGCAATTACGCCGGGGTTTCGGGGGTCGTCTTCAGGAATGCCTGCCTCGATCTTGCCAACCAAGTCAGCACCAACGTCAGCACTCTTTGTAAAGATGCCGCCGCCGACACGCGAGAACAGAGCGACCACTGAGGCACCCATACCGAAGCCATGGATTGCATGAGCTGTCTTTGGATCGCCGCCAAAATAGAAGTACAAACTGCCAAGACCAATGAGGCCGAGTGAGGCAACACAAAGGCCCATGATTGAGCCACCGTAGAAGGCAACCGAGAGTGCGCTCGATTCGCCCTCGTCATTCGCCGCAACAGCGGTACGAACATTCGCTTTGGTCGCCGCATACATGCCCAGCCACCCTGCGAGGGCTGATGAAGTGGCACCAACGATAAAGGACAAAGCTGTATCGTTACCAAGATCTGAAATAAGGATAAGACCTAGCAATACGGCTGCAAACGCGAACAGATAGGTGTATTCACGTTTCATGAAAACCATGGCGCCTAAATGTATTTGATCACCAATTTTCTGTACGTCAGCGTTCGTGACTTCGCGTCGTGACATGACCGTGTAAATAAAGAAGGCGATGGCGAGACCGACCAATCCTAGAATTGGTGGCGCCGAGTAAAGTTGTTCTAACATCCGGTGTGTCTCCAAGTTTTTATTCTGTAGCCCCCCCCAGAGGGCGCTTGGCCAAACAGCAAGCGCGAACGAGTATCGAGTACCGTGGAGTAGAGGTCAAGGGATTTGCCCGGACCGTCATTGGAGATTCGATAAGCGGGTAAATGCGCGTTTTTTCAGGCTAATAGGTCCGCATAAACTCACGCCGCGGAACTGATCGAGAAATGCGGCAGAACAGTATTGTAGGATCAAACTGTGTGCCAGCTGTGATTAGATCGGCATTCACCAAGATGAGATTGTTAGTCAATGAAAATTCGATCAGCCAACGCCGCCGATGCGGTGCAAATTGCCGATTTAAACGACGTATTTGTCTCGGTCACCAGCCCCATGGATGCACAGCGATTTCTCGAACTATTTGAACTTTGTAGTTATTGCCTGGTAGTTGACGACGGGGAGCAGTTACTGGGTTTTGTCATTGCGATGCGCAATGGGGCGCCCTACGACAACGGGAATTATCAATGGTTTGAAGCGCGTGTCAGGAACATGGTCTATGTGGATCGCATTGTACTGGCCGCAGACACACGGGGACAGGGCCTCGGACATCAACTGTATGAAGAACTCTCCACAATGGCGCTTGCTGATGGGTGCAGCGTCATGACGGCTGAGATGGATATTGAGCCGCCCAATACTCACTCACTGCATTTTCACAACAAACGAGGATTTGTCGAACACGGACAACGCGTGCTTGAGGGTGGCAAGCGTGTCTCGATGCAGTGTCGCGACCTATAAATCAAGTCTCAACGGAAACCACTCCGACTGTGACTCGCTAGACACGATTTTGGCCATGTTGACGTTGATCTGCCACGGACGTAGTGCGTACGACTCACTAACTAACCCTAAAGGAGTTCGGTCATGCGAAAGTTCGCGTTTTTTCTCAGTGGTGTCACGGCGCTAGCCGTTACATTGTTCGTCAGTTCGACCTCAGCCATTGAAGAACCCACCTATTCGCTGGTTGCCGCGTGGGACGACCCTGATGTTGAAATTCGCGATTATGACCCTCGAATTCTTGCGACAACGCGCATGACCGATGGGCAAAATTCAGGTTTCAGAGTGCTGGCCGGCTACATTTTTGGCGGCAACGAAAAGGAGCAGGAAATCGCGATGACGGCGCCCGTGCAGCGGACCATGCCGGGTGAGAACGATGCTGAGATGGCGTTTGTCGTCCCGCGAGCCTACTCGTTGGACGAGCTGCCAGCCCCCGATGATGCCCGTGTCCAATTCAGAGAAGAGCCCGGGTATCGGGCCGCTGTTATTCGTTTCAGCGGTTGGGTGAATGACAAAAAGGCGGAGCGATACTGGCAGACCCTGGTTGCATTTCTAAAGGAGCAAGGCATCCAGCCGCTGGGTGATCCAACACTTAACCAGTACAACCCGCCATGGACACCGCCGTTCATGCGCCGCAACGAAATTATTGTAGCTGTGGCTTCCAGCGAGGTGATTGCTCAATAGCCCCTGTCTGGGTCGAAGGTTCCAAGGAGGGGCTGCCCCGCGAGAAACCGCTCCAGATTGGATGCCATTGCGTCGGCCACAAACCGCTCTAGTGTGGGGGCCGATGTATGAGATGTGATGTAGACGTTGGGCGCCTGCCAGTACGGATGTGACGCTGGCAGGGGTTCCTCGCGAAAAACGTCCAGTACCGCCGCTCTAACGCTCCCATTGGTCAGCGCTGCAGACAAGGCGTCATCGTTAATGGCATTGCCCCGTCCAATATTGATAACGATGCTCCCCGGGCTGAGTCGCTCGAGAGCATCATGGCTTATCGCATTATCGGTGGCTCCCGTTTTTGGCAGTACCGACACGACATAGTCGAGACCATCGAAAAAGCGATGATCGCCGGCTTTGAAGCAGGTCTCGAATCCCTCGATGAATCGCCCGTCGGAGTTCAAGCCACGGCATCGAATACCAAACTGTCTTGCAGAGGCCGCAACGGCGCTGCCTATGCTTCCCGTACCCAGAATGCCCATCGTTTTGCCGTGAACACCATCCTCACTTCGCTCATCCCAGACCTTGGATGATGCGCGCTCCAAGATGCGCCGCTCGAGAGCGAGTATCCAGCCCATGACAAACTCCGACATGGATTGGCCGAAAACATCCTTGAGTGGGGTCGCAACCACGCTCTCGGGTATGACATCTGACAGCGCATCGATACCCGCCCACGTGCTTTGTATCCATTGCAGGTTGGGGCAGAGGGCGACCCATGGAGCAACATCGGATGGGCCGCCAACAATGATCTGTACGCCCGAAAAATCGGCTGTGGTTTCTGGACCTTGGCGCGGATCAACACGGGACACAGATAGCCGACGATCCAACAGCTCAATGACTCGGACGGGCCACTCGTCGTCACTCTTTGCAACCAGCAGTACGTCAGTGGTCATCGGGAACTCTCTCGAAACGAATCTTGTCACGAATAATGCCACGTAAACCGCATCGGGCAATGCAAACACGGTTGGCCTTTGGTAGCATGCCGCGCCTTCACCAGCTGCCGTCTGGGGATCCAGGGTCAGCGCCCTCCCGTACAGCTCGAGCCAACCCAAAAAAGTACACGTCTATGGATACGATACGCCAAGAATGGTTCTCCAATACCCGAAACGACATTTTGGCGGGGCTCGTGGTTGCACTCGCCCTCATACCTGAGGCCATAGCGTTTTCGATCATTGCGGGGGTTGATCCCAAGGTAGGTTTGTATGCTTCATTTTCTATCGCCGTCATTATCGCATTCACCGGTGGGCGCCCCGGAATGATATCGGCAGCAACCGGCGCCATGGCCCTTCTTATGGTCACTTTGGTTAAAGAGCATGGTCTGCAATATTTATTTGCTGCAACCATTCTTACCGGTGTCCTGCAAATCATTGCTGGTTGGATTCGCTTGGGCGAGCTGATGCGCTTTGTCTCACGGTCAGTGGTGACAGGGTTTGTGAATGCCCTCGCAATATTGATTTTTATGGCGCAGCTACCTGAATTGACCAACGTGACCTGGGAGGTTTATGCCATGACGGCGGCGGGGTTAGGCATTATTTACGGCCTGCCACGATTGACCACGGCTATTCCCTCTCCGTTAATCACTATCGTCGTCCTGACACTGGTGGCCATTGCACTGGATCTCGATATTCGAACGGTGGGTGATATGGGCGAACTGCCGGATAGCTTGCCTCAATTCTTCGTGCCTGATGTGCCGATGACCTGGGACACGTTCGCCATTATTTTTCCCTACTCAGCCACTTTGATGGTGGTTGGACTGCTTGAGTCGCTCATGACGGCGACGATTGTCGATGACCTAACCGATACCTTGAGCAATAAGAATCGCGAGTGTGTTGGGCAGGGTGTGGCAAACGTTGCCACCGGGTTTATTGGCGGTATGGCAGGATGCGCCATGATTGGCCAATCGGTGATTAACGTGAAGTCGGGAGGCCGAGGGCGGTTGTCGACCCTGGTGGCAGGTCTACTGCTTCTCATCATGGTTGTTTTCGCTGGCGACTGGGTCAGTCAGATACCAATGGCCGCTTTGGTTGCCGTTATGATCATGGTGTCCATCGGTACCTTTAATTGGGAGTCAATTCGCAGTCTTCGAACGCATCCCAAGAGCTCGAGTGTTGTCATGCTGTCGACCGTTGCCGTGACGGTGGCAACACATGACCTGGCGCAGGGTGTCCTGACTGGTGTTCTGCTGTCAGGTTTTTTCTTCGCTCAAAAAGTGGGCCGAATTTTGAGTGTCACCTCAGCCGCCTGCGACGAGGGGAGGGCGCGACGATATACCGTTTACGGCCAGGTATTTTTCGCGAGTGCAGATCGCTTCTCCAGGGTATTTGACTATCAAGAGGTGATCGACAAGGTGTATATCGATGTGAGTCGTGCACACTTCTGGGATATTACGGCTGTGAGCGCGTTGGATAAAATCGTCATCAAGTTTCGGCGTGAGGGAACCGATGTCGAGGTGATTGGCATGAACGAAGCCAGCGCGACCTTGGTCGATAAATTCGCGATTCACGACAAGGATGGAGCCGACGATATGCTCCTCAACCACTAGGAACTAGCGCATGCGTCAACAGAAAAAGGTGCTCGCTTGCGTCGATCAATCGGATTACGCCTCGCACGTTGCAGATTATGCGGCCTGGGCCGCTACTAGGCTGTCTGTCCCTGTCGAGCTACTGCACGTCATCGATCGTCATTCAGAGATTTCTTCGGGTATCGATCGAAGCGGCTCGATTGGCGTCGATGCGCAGGAGAACTTGTTAGAGCGCTTGTCTCAAGAGGAAGGCGAGCGCAGTAAAGTGGTTAGGGAACAGGGCCGTGTATTTCTCAATAAGCTTAGGGCCCGCTGCGAATCGCACACGGGACTCCAAACCGATACGCGCCAGCGCTATGGACAGCTGCTGTCGACATTGAAGGAGCAGGAGTCCTCAGTGGCGATGTATGTGCTTGGTCGCAGAGGCGAGTCGGCGTCCCACACACGTCGCGATTTAGGTCGACATGTAGAGGCAATTTGCCGGCAAATTCGCCGCCCGATTATGACGGTGACCGATGACTTCAAAGCGCCCAAAAGTGTACTGGTCGCGTTTGACGGTGGTCGAATGACGCGCCGGGGGATCGAGCTCTTGGCGTCCAACCCCAACATGCGTGACCTCCCCATCCATGTGGTTATGTCAGGTAAGCGCAGTGCCGACTCGGGTCGACATCTGGAGTGGGCTAAACACAGGCTTCGCACGGCTGATTTTACGGTAGACGCATCGTTTATTCCCGGCGATCCAGAGCAGGTTGTGACCCGTGCTATTGCGGAGCGAGAAGCAGACTTATTAATCATGGGGGCCTACAGCCACTCACCATGGCGCAGTTTGCTATTGGGTAGTCGCACCAATGACTTATTGCGAGCCTCGCAGGTTCCGACAATTACATTGCATCTCTAAGCTACCGCCACCTCTGGTTGGCTTCAGCGCAAACGAGACATGAATTCCACATTGCTTTTTGTCGCGTTTATCGCGTGCTAACGTCTGCTCGTGGAGAGGAGACCCCCATGCCTATTTTGTTAAGACTATGGATGTTGTTGTGCCTGAGCGGTACAGCATGGGCAATGGATGACACTGTTGTCATCGAGAAAGGCCCGACGATTGCCGAGCGAAGCATGTTCATGCCCGGATTCCTGCCGCTGTACTGGGATACAGAAGAGGGACGGTTGTACGGTGATATTCATGGGCTCAAAGGCCCGTTTATTTACTACAGCGGCTTGTCCCATGGTGTTGGCTCCAACGACCTGGGTCTCGATCGCGGTCGCTTGGGTGACACGCACCTGGTACGGCTCGATCAGGTAGGTAAAAAAGCCTTCCTCACGTCAGTCAACACGAAATACACGGCGCGATCAGATAACGCGGCGGAGCGTCGGGCTGTTGAAGAAGCTTTTGCGCAGTCGGTTATCTGGGGTTTCGAGGTCGTTGAGCAGTCAGAGGATTTGACCCTGATTGATCTTACCGATTTTGCGCTGAGCGATGCGACCGAACTGTCGAGACTACTGTCAGCGAGAGGCGAGGGCAGTTACTCGGTTGACAGTTCCCGCTCGGCCATTCATATCCCGAGAACAAAGTCCTTTCCTGACAATACAGAGATCGATGCGCGGCTGACCTATACGGGGGACCCTAAGGGCTCCATTTTACGAACTGTCGCTCCAGACGCGAGTGCCATTACTGTTCACAGCCATCACTCATTCGTGCGACTGCCCGATGACGGTTACGAGCCACTGCCTTTTGATCCGAGGGCGGGTTACATCGATAGCGGTGAGGCTAGTTTGGTCTACGACTACGCGAGCCCTATCGATGCGCCGATCAAGTCGGCCTATGCGCGACGCCATCGCCTTGAAAAGGTGGACCCCAATGCAGAATTCAGTGAGGCCATAGAGCCCATTGTTTATTGGGTGGATCCCGGAGCACCTGAACCTGTAAAGACGGCCCTGATCGAGGGGGCACTATGGTGGAATCAGGCGTTCGAAGCGGCCGGCTATATCAATGGGTTTCAGGTCAAAGTACTGCCCGAGGATGTAGATCCAATGGACGTTCGATACAACGTCATTCAATGGGTTCATCGATCCACGCGGGGTTGGTCTTATGGCTCAAGTATCCGCGATCCGAGGACTCAGGAAATCTTGAAGGGGCACGTCACTCTCGGCTCATTGCGCGTCAGGCAAGACTATCTTATTGCCGAGGGTCTGTTGGCGCCTTACGAGGGGGGAGACGCCGCAGACGAGGCTAAGCAAATGCTCAGCGAGTTTGCGTTGGCGCGGATACGGCAGCTCTCCGCACACGAAGTGGGGCACACGCTGGGTATTGCCCATAATTTTGCAGCGAGTGCCGATGGCAGAGCGTCGGTTATGGATTATCCACATCCATTGGTTAGGACTTTGGAAAATGGCGAAATTACGCTCGAGGGTGCCTATGACATTGGCATCGGTGACTGGGATAAACGAGCGGTTATTTGGGGCTATCAGGACTTTCCCGACGGAACGCCCGACCCAGAGGGACGAGATGCCATCATTCGAGAGACACTGGCGTCAGGCTTGCGATACGTTGCAGATGAGCATGCGCGAATCGGCAGTCGTTCGTCCGCGGGTCCCGTGCATCCGGCGGGCAGCCTTTGGGACAATGGCAGTGATCCCGTCGCTGAACTCAGCCGAGTGATGGCGTTGCGGAGCCGGGTGCTCGACAATTTCTCTGAGCGCGCGATTCAGCCCGGACGGCCCATGGCTACACTCGAAGATGTCTTGGTTCCCGCCTACCTCATGCACCGTTATCAGGTGCAAGCGGCAGCAACTGTGCTGGGTGGTCAGACATTTACCTACGCAATGCGGGGCGATGGTCAGTCGACAATGGAGCGGGTATCGGCAAAAGATCAGCGCGCTGCGCTGTCCGCTATGCTTGCCACCTTGGAGCCAGAGGCGCTGGTTATATCGGATGCCGTGGTGTCCCTGATTCCCCCCAGACCTCCGCAGTCGGGAGTGAGTCGTGAGCTTTTTCCACGCCATACTGGTTATGTGTTTGACCCAATGGCAGCTGCGGGAACAGCGGCCAAAATCACCCTTGCACAGCTATTGGATCACAAGCGCGCGGCACGGATGAATAACCAGCAACTAGCGGATGCAGATCTCCCAAGTTTTGCCGACATGCTCTCCATTGTCATTAATGACCGATGGCCCGAGGCGCGCGACGCTCGGCTCATTGCTATCGAGCGAATGGTGCAGGTGCTGTTGGTGGATGAACTGGGGTCGCTGCTGAGCCATAAGGGGGCAGCGCCGCAGGTGCGGGCCGATGCACTTGACGCCTTGTTAAAGATCCAGAAGCGCGCCGAGCGCACCAGAGATCGATCGCTGTCGGGTAACGCGCATATGCAATTTATTGCGCGTCGTATTGGCTCTTATCTTGAAGACCCTGCAGTCTTTGAGGGAGGCGACCTGACTGTGCCACCCGGGTCACCGATCTAAGCCTCTAGCGTCGTGTGCTATCAGGTGCGTTCCCTTCTTTAGGGAAGGGCAGCCTAGTTCACTCGCAGATTTCGTGGCGATGGGGTTGAGACTCGGCCTGAGTCACAAGCGCCAATGTCCTCTTCAGTGAGAAGACATTGGCGTACGGTTGTGGGTGGGGAGAGCCTTACTCGGCAGCGTCGGTTGGGAACTGCTCTCTCAGCACTCGCTTTAGAATCTTTCCACTCGGGTTACGTGGAATGACGTCGGTGAATGCGACTGCTTTGGGCTGCTTGAACTTGGCGAGCTTGCCTTCACAGAACGCCATGATCTCCTCGTCCGTCAAAGCGGCATCGGTTTTGACCACAACTGCGAGTGGTGACTCACCCCATTTTTGACTGTTTTGCCCAATTACGCCGGCTTCACTAATCCCGGGATGGCTCTGAAGAACACCCTCGATCTCAGCGGGATACACATTCTCGCCACCTGAAATGATCATGTCTTTGATGCGGTCCTGGATGGCAAAAAAGCCCTCGTCATCCATGACACCGACGTCGCCCGTGCGCAGCCAGCCATTGACGAGTGTCTCCGCAGAGGCCTCGGGTCGATTCCAGTACTCGCGCATAATATGTTTGCCGCGCACCAGCATCTCGCCGGCCTCACCAATCGGCAACTCATTCCCCTGCTCGTCGGCCACCATGACTTCGGTAAAGAAGAAGGGTTTACCGCAGGATTCCGGTTTTCGAACCGCATTTTGCGTGTCCATCAGGCAGGCTGGGCCGCAGGTTTCGGTGAGGCCATATACCTGCGTAATGTCGATGCCCATGTCTTGATATCGTTGTGTCAGGGCAACCGGTACAGGCGCAGCACCGGTCATAAACGATCGCACGCTCGACCAGTCGTAGTTCTCGAAGTTGGGCACCTGAACCATGAAATTCAGCATGGCAGGTACCATCAATCCGCTTGTTATTTTTTCTCGTTCGACGCATTCCCACGCCGCCACAGGATCAAAGCTGCGCATGACGTAGGTTGTGGCGCCATGGTAGGCATTGATGGTCAGAGGCGTGAGGGCGCCGACGTGGAACATGGGGAGACAGGCAATGTAGCGCTCGCCGGATTGATAATCTGCGGTCGCGTGAATGGTGAATACCCCCCACATGGCTGTCGTGTGGGTGTGAACGACACCCTTGGGAAGCCCTGTAGTCCCCGAGGTGTACATGATGTACAGCATGTCATCGTCTTCGGCTCCGCATTCAGGTTCAGCGATGCTCGATGCGCCACAATAGGCATCGTAGGAGGTCGCAAAAGGCTGGCAGGCATTATCGGGTGCTCCGCCTAGCACGTGCAGCCACTGGTTGATGTCCGTTTTGTCGCCGCGGCTCTCGAGCTCCGCGACGGTGGGCCCGAAGTCGTTATCGAATATCAGGGTTTTGACGCCGGCGTCCTTCAAGATGAATTCGAGTTCGTCAGCAACCAGACGCCAGTTGAGTGGAACGACCACACCGCCAACTTTGGCTATGGCAAAAAACGATTCCATGAATTCAACGGAGTTCATCAGCAACAGCCCGACGCGATCCCCTTTTTGTAAGCCCTTCGCTCTGAGTGCATTAGCGAGTCGATTGGATCGCTCGTTCAACTCTCTGAAGGTGTAGCGACGACTGCCGTCACTCTCGACATAGGCTTCGCGGTCGGGATTGAGGTGTGCTCTTTTAGTTAGCAGCAGGCCAATATTGGTCTTCATGGATGTAGCCCTTATGAACTTGTTATTTGCGACCTCTCGGGTTTTTTGTTGTGTCGAGGCCGTTGACAGCTAAAACTTTGGTCGGATTTGCCTAGAAATTCAAGTTTCCGAGTCAATTACCCATCTCGAGAACGATCAACACGGGTTCCGAGATGTCATTGGAGCAAAGACGTGTGGAATAACGCGGGTCTGTAACGTCAAAAGTTATCACTTTGTCGTACAACACCTACTTCTCGCCACGCGAATGTGGTAAAAAGCGCGCGCAATGAAAGGGGGTGTCCGCCACACGCGTCTGATTCCCTGAGTAGGCACGAGGTTAAGGCGTCGTCGCAGCATAAAAGAAGACGTGCTGTAGCGACATGACACTGAGGACGACGCAATAGCCTCATGTCACCCAATTAAACGCAACGACTGGAAGAAGAGAACAATGTCCGCAGATTTATCCCTGTACCGCAACATCGGTATTTTCGCGCACGTAGACGCGGGTAAAACCACGACCACCGAGCGCATCTTGAAGCTCACCGGTAAGATTCATAAGACCGGTGAAGTACATGACGGTGCAGCTACCACAGACTTCATGGAACAGGAGCAGGAGCGCGGCATTACCATTCAGTCAGCGGCGACAACATGCTTCTGGAAAGATCACCGCATGAACATCATCGATACACCCGGACACGTGGACTTCACGGTTGAGGTTTATCGTTCTCTGAAGGTTCTCGATGGCGGTGTGGGTGTTTTCTGTGGTTCAGGCGGTGTGGAGCCGCAGTCAGAGACCAACTGGCGTTATGCGAACGAGTCAGAAGTTGCGCGATTGATCTTCGTTAACAAGCTCGACCGGCTCGGTGCCGATTTTTATCGTGTTGTCGACCAGGTGCGCAACGTACTCGCTGCAAACCCACTGGTGATGACATTGCCAATCGGCCGTGAAGACGATTTTGTCGGCGTGGTTGATGTACTCACCAAGAAAGCCTACGTCTGGGATGACTCGGGTCTGCCAGAAAATTACGAAGTCGTTGATGTGCCTGCCGATATGGTGGATGACGTCGAGAGCTACCACGAGCAGCTCATCGAAGCAGCGGTTGAGATGGACGATGACCTGATGATGGAGTACATGGAAGGTGAGATGCCTGCCATCGAGGACATCAAGCGTTGTATCCGCGAGGGCACGCGCACGATGCACTTCTTCCCTACCTTCTGCGGAAGTGCGTTCAAGAACAAGGGCATTCAGTTGGTACTTGACGCTGTTGTTGATTACCTGCCAAGCCCAACCGAAGTTGATCCTCAGCCGCTGACGGATGAGGAGGGGGAGCCTACAGGTGAGGTAGCCAAAGTAGATGTCAATGAGCCTCTGCGCGCACTGGCGTTCAAGATCATGGATGATCGTTTCGGTGCGTTGACCTTTATCCGTGTTTACTCGGGCACCATGAAGAAAGGTGACACCATTCTTAATTCGGCAACGGGAAAGACCGAGCGAATTGGCCGAATGGTGGAAATGCACGCGGATGACAGAACGGAAATCGACGTCGCTCAAGCAGGTGACATTTTCGCCTGCATTGGCATGAAGAACGTTCAGACAGGACACACGCTGTGCTCTACCGCGGCGCCTTGCACGCTCGAGGCCATGGTCTTCCCTGATCCTGTGATTTCGATCGCCGTTGCACCCAAGGACAAGGGTGGGTCTGAGAAGATGGGTATCGCTATCGGCAAGATGATTGCAGAGGATCCGTCGTTCCGCGTAGAAACTGACGAAGATTCCGGTGAGACTATCTTGAAGGGCATGGGTGAGCTTCACCTGGATATCAAGATTGATATCCTCCGCCGAACCTACGGTGTTGAACTCGAGGTCGGTCAGCCACAGGTAGCGTACCGCGAGACCATCACTCAGGCGATCGAAGACAGCTACACGCACAAGAAGCAGTCGGGTGGTTCAGGTCAGTTCGGTAAGATCGACTACCGCATCACGCCCGGACAGCCCGGTGACGGCTATGTATTTACGTCCAGCGTCGTGGGCGGAAACGTGCCCAAGGAATTCTTCCCAGCAATCGAGAAGGGTTTCCAGGTCATGATGGAAGAGGGCCCACTGGCTGGCTTCCCCGTGTTGGATGTTGCTGTTGAGCTTTATGACGGTGGTTTCCACGCGGTTGACTCCTCGGCTATCGCCTTTGAGCTAGCGGCCAAGGGTGCCTTCCGTCAGAGCATGCCGAAAGCGGGCCCCCAGTTAATCGAGCCCATCATGAAGGTCGATGTCTTTACGCCAGACGATCACGTCGGTGACGTCATTGGTGACTTGAACCGTCGCCGTGGCATGATCAAGGATCAGGAAGCAGGTACAACCGGTGTTCGTGTCAAAGCGGACGTGCCGTTGGCAGAGATGTTCGGTTACATTGGATCGCTGCGCACAATGACATCAGGTCGTGGTCAGTTCTCTATGGAGTTCTCACACTATCTGCCTTGTCCGGCAAGCGTTGCGACCACGGTCATCGAAGAGGCCAAAGCGCGGAAAGAAGCCAAGTCAAAGTAACCCGTTCCATGGTTGAGAAAGCCTCGCTATAGCGGGGCTTTTTTTTGCCTCGGGCTTTACATCGGCGGATCATCCGAGGAGAGTTGGTCTTAATTCGAATAATAAGCTCTGGGAGATTGATGATGTTTGCTAAATACGGACCTGTCGTTTTTGGTATTCCGCTTCTTATTTTAGGTTTCCTCTGGGTGCTTGCGCCCGAAACCGCTGCGGCCAACCTCAGCAGTGAACTGCTCACTGGTGCGGCACTGACGACGCAAATTGGTGACAGTGCCGCATTTTTCCTGGGCTCTGGGTTCCTGCTGGTTATGGGTGGACTCAAGCGCAACGCCACCATGATCTTGATTGGCGGATCGCTGGTGGGTCTTGTTGCACCTGCCAGAATTATCGCAGCGACGGTACACGGCGGTGACATGACCATAGACGTCATTGTGGTGGAGTTGTTGACGCTGGCTGTGGCCTGGATTGCGGCGAAGCAAATCAAAAGCGAAGCGAGTGCCTAAGTCATGATGATGCTAACGCTCGGTGTGGCACTTTGGTCGATTGCCCACCTCTTTAAGCGTCTTGCACCGGCCGCTCGTGACCGTATGGGTGATTTGGGCAAACTGGTAGTGACGGTCGCTCTGGTTGGAAGCCTAGTCATGATGGTTGCAGGTTATCAGACGGCGAGTGGTCCCGTTTGGTGGGTTAGGCAACCTCTATCAGTGTCCATCAGTAATGTACTGATGTTATTGGCCTTTTACCTGATGGTCGCGTCCTCGCTGAAGGTTCGAATCACCTCCATGGTGCGCCACCCTCAACTTACCGCGATTAAAGCCTGGAGTGTGTCTCACTTGTTGGTGAATGGTGACCTACCCTCCCTCGTTTTGTTTGGCGGTCTTCTAGTTTGGGCAGTGGTGAGCGTAATCTTGATCAATCGTCAGGATGGTAAGAATGCAATGGCAACGAGTGATATTGGTTGGTTGAAAGAAGCGCTCGCCATTGGTGTGACCGTTGGTTTGTATGGGGCAGTGGCTCACGCCCACGCGTATCTGGGTTATCCGGTACACGGCTGAGGCATGGAGTATCAGTTAGCCAGTGCTGATATTGCGCGCGCACTTGATGTATTGGCTGGCGACCATGAGCGTATTGCGCGAGCGCTTGCGCAGGTGGGATATCCTGAGGAGCGCCGGCGGGATCATTCCTTTGCCACCTTGGCGCGGATTATCGTCGGTCAGCAGGTCAGTGTGGCTGCCGCAACGTCCATTACCCGTAGGCTCGTCGATACGCTCGACGGTGACCTGTGTGCGGAGTCCGTGCTCAAGTGTCCCGATGAGGACTTGCGCGGCGCCGGCTTGTCTCGTCAAAAAGTGAGCTACATGCAGTCGTTGGCCACTGCCGAGGCCTCGGGTCAGTTGTCGCTGCCGGCGTTACCTGAACTTCCTGATGATGAAGCCGTAGCCGCTATTACCGCCATTAGGGGGTTTGGCGAGTGGTCTGCTCATATGTACCTCATGTTTTCACTAGGGCGATCCGATATCTGGCCTGTTGGTGACTTGGCTGTCAGAGAGGGGTTTAAGCGGATTCAGGGTCTGGAGGCGCGTCCCACGGCCGGCCAGCTAAAGCCGCTGGGAGAGCCCTATCGTCCCTATCGAAGCGCTCTGGCGATGTTGTGTTGGCGATTTTGCACAGCGGAGCCTCTATGAGCGATTTTTCCGCGTCCGATCAGCAGTTTATGGCGCTTGCTATGGAAGAGGCGCAGCGAGCCGCTTCGCTGGGCGAGGTGCCTGTGGGTGCTGTGGTTGTCCTTGAGGGCCAGATCGTTGCGCTGGAGTGTAATCGTCAGATCACGCTTAACGATCCATCCGCACACGCTGAGGTTCTAGCCCTGAGAAAGGCAGGCCAAATGCTGGGCAATTACCGGCTGCCCGATTGCGAGCTCTTTGTGACGCTGGAGCCGTGCACAATGTGCTGCGGCACCTTGGTACATGCCCGTGTGAAACGCCTGGTTTTTGCAACGACTGAGCCCAAGGCCGGAGCTGTGACCAGCACAAACAGCGCGTTGGACAACTCCGCGCTCAATCATCGCGTGATATGGCAGCAGGGCCTGATGGCAGAGGAGAGCGCGCAACTGCTACGCGACTTTTTTAAGTCGCGCCGCAGCTAAAGGGAGAATGGGTTCCCAGTGGTTAAACCGAATCTTGCTGGTTCACAAGCGTGGGGCGCGATGTTTCGAGGAAGACAATGAATAAATCTCAGATCTACTTAGTCTTAGGCGGTGCGATATGTAGCTTCATGCTGTGGGATATGGCGGACTACTTTGTTGGTGGGCTTGGCTTTCCCAGAGGCGATTGGGAGTCTTATACCTTTTTACTTCCTATGCTGTTGTTGGTGGTGATTTGGCTGCTCAGCCGTGAAAAGAAGAAGGAAGAAAAGTCGATAGATTAGCGTGTAGCCCTGACTCACAGACTTAATGGATTCCAACGCAGCAGTTCGTTCGCTTTCGCGGTCAAGGTTTTTAAGTCAAGAGGTGGTGCCACACTGTTATTGGGGATGTCCTGTAGCTGCAGAGTCGCGAAGTAGTGGCGGATATTATCAACGTAAGTGACGGCCTCCTCGCCACGAGCAAAGCCATGTCGCAGGTGGGGGTAAATGGCCGGGTTTTGCAGGTCAGGTAAATGTTTGCGCACGTCTTGCCACAGGTGGGGGTCACCGCCGTTACCTTCGGTTAGCCGTCGAGCTTCTTCCAAGTGAGCCATCCCCACGTTGTAAGCGGCTAGGGCCATCCATGTTCGATCCGGATCGTCAATGTCATTGGGGAGGCGTCTCAGTAGGCTTCTCAAAAATCTCGCTCCACCGCGCAGGCTTTGCTCAGGATCCAACCGGTTTTTTACGCCCATTTCTCTCGCAGTTGGTCGCGTTAACATCATCATGCCACGTACGCCTGTTGGGGATTTAGCCTTGGGATTCCAGTGAGACTCCTGGTAACTAATGGCCGCAAGTAACCGCCAGTCGAGTCGGAATTCATCAGCCACTCGCTCAATCAACGGTTGCCAGTCGGGTAGGTTTGTCTCAACGGCTCTTTGAAACGTAAATGACTCGATTCGCGATGCATAGGCAACGTTGCCAAAATAGGCTTCCTTCATTCGTTCCAGCCTGCCGTCTTGAATAGCCGAGGTCAGAAACTCATCCGCTTTGTCGCGCCACTCGCTAGAGCGAGGATCACTTCCCATGTACCACACGGTATTAAGCGTCTCTTGTAGCTGAAAAGCTTCCGCCACTCTCGGATACAGACGCTGTTGCATCGAGAACTCGCTCGAATCCAGCAGAGCAATTTGCGCCTCTTCATTATCAATGGCCTTCAACACGGCACTGGATTCTGCGGTTTCAAGCACGCGCCACTGGATTCCAGGATTTATTTCCGCAAGCGATGTGAGCCGCATCGCATGCTGGCTGCCCCGCATAATCACAATGTCGAGTTCAGCGAGATCATCTATGCTTCTTGGTCGATACTGGCCGGCTTTGTAGACCACGACCGGGTGTTGTTCTAGGTAAGATTGCGTGGGTTCAAAGAGTAGATTTCGCTCCGAAGATTCGGTTAGTCCCGCAGCTGCAATGTGCGCTTCGCCTCGCTGGAGCGTTTCAAACACCTCCTCGAGAGTAAATGCGACTTTGATTCTCAACCGCATGCCCTGTGCGTCAGCAAATGCGCGGATTAGCTCATACTCAAACCCCGCCGGCTCGTCAGCGCCAAGGTAATACGTCGTGGGGCCGTTGCGGGTAACAACGACCAGCTCACCCTCTGGCTGCAGGTTCCCTAGGACTGATGGATCTGCACAGCCAGCTAGTCCGAGTAATAGCATGAAAAACAGACGTTTCATGGGTCAAGTGTAGCTCAGAAATTCACGTTGAACATTCACCCAGAGGCGATCGCACGGTATGATGTACGCGATCGTTTTTAGGACTTGCTCATGCTGCTTTTGCCCGGATCCGTCGCGTTGTCCGCGCCGCGCTTTTCCCGCTTATCTGCACAGATAACAGAACTTGATCCCACTATCAGATTGAAAAGAGCGTTCTTTGTTTATGCGGTCGACTCATCGGGCGCTGTAGACGAGGACAAGTTGTCCGCGCTCCTTCAGCCGGGAACGAGTCCCGAGCCTGTGGGCGATGAGCTCTCCCAGCAGGAGCTGGTGGTTGTGGCGCCGCGCTTTGGAACCATTTCACCATGGTCTAGTAAAGCAACCAATATTGCCCAGAACTGCGGCTTTGAAGGGGTCAACCGGATTGAGCGAGCCGTTGTTTACGTCATTGAGGGCTTGCATCAATCAACACATGCCGCCCAGGCGGCCGCCCTGTTACACGACCGCATGGTTGAGGTTGCGCTGGACTCCATTCAGCAAATTGAGGGTTTGTTTACAGAAATTGAGCCACGCCCTCTCGCCACGGTTGCTGTTGTTGATGAAGGTCGTGTGGCCCTTGCCGATGCTAATGCCTCATTGGGACTGGCGCTTGCCGACGATGAAATAGACTACCTGGTCGACGCCTTTACCGAATTGGGTAGAGATCCCTCCGATACCGAGTTAATGATGTTTGCACAGGCCAACTCGGAGCATTGCCGGCACAAGATTTTCAATGCGTCATGGACCATTGACGGTGTTGATCAGCCCTGGTCCTTGTTTGGCATGATTAAGAATACCTATCAGCAGGGTGGCGAAAACGTGCTCTCTGCTTATGCCGACAACGCTGCGGTGGTGGCAGGTCACACCGCTGGACGTTTTTATCCTGAGCCCGCGTCTCAAACCTGGTCTTACCACAACGAACCGATTGCTTTGCTGATGAAGGTGGAGACGCACAATCACCCAACGGCGATAGCGCCCTTCGCCGGCGCAGGGACCGGCTCGGGTGGCGAGATTCGCGATGAAGGGGCCGTGGGGCGAGGCTCACGACCGAAGGCCGGGTTGTGTGGCTTTACGGTGTCGCACCTAAATCTACCGCAACACCCACGCCCCTGGGAGTTGGATTGCGGCAAGCCTGATCGCATTGTGACGCCGCTTCAAATCATGACTGATGGTCCGCTCGGAGCCGCTGCGTTTAATAACGAGTTTGGACGCCCCAACTTGGGAGGCTACTTTCGAACCTTTGAAGTGGCGACCAGCGAAGGTGTGCGTGGTTATCACAAACCCATCATGATCGCGGGTGGCTTTGGAAATATCAAAGTCGAACATGTCGATAAGCCGCCTTTCTCAGCGGGAGCTAAGCTGATTGTACTCGGTGGACCGGCCATGTTGATTGGCTTGGGTGGTGGTGCCGCCTCATCGATGGCCAGTGGTGCCAGTACCGAGGACCTCGATTTTGCCTCGGTGCAGCGACAGAACCCTGAAATTCAGCGCCGTTGTCAGGAGGTCATTGATCGATGTTGGGAGCGAGGTGATAACAACCCCATTGCCTTTATCCATGATGTGGGCGCGGGTGGTTTGAGTAATGCGTTCCCGGAACTCGTAAAAGACGGTGGTTGCGGAGGAGATTTCGCGCTTCGGTCGGTGCCAAGCGATGAAAAGGGTATGAGTCCTTTGGAGATCTGGTGTAACGAGTCGCAGGAACGGTATGTGATGGCGGTGAATCCCGGGGATCTGGCTACCTTTGAAGCGATTTGTCTTCGGGAGCGCTGTCCATTTGCCGTGGTAGGCGAGGCAACGGACGAGCAGCATCTCCGGCTCGGTGACAGCCTGTTTGAAAACAATCCAGTCGACCTTCCCTTGTCGCTGCTTTTCGGTAAGCCGCCAAAAATGCATCGCAGTACGAGTCGTGTAGCGCCTCCCGTCGATGAGTTCGCCGGCAATGTACCCATAGCGGATGCGCTTGAGCGTGTTCTTACCTTCCCGGCGGTGGGCAGCAAAAGTTTCTTAATTACGATTGGTGACCGCTCTGTTACAGGTACGGTGGCCAGAGATCAGATGGTGGGTCCCTGGCAGGTGCCGGTGGCCGATGTGGCCGTCACGACGGCTTCGCTTGACACCCACTTGGGTGAAGCCATGAGTATGGGAGAGCGAACGCCTGTCGCGACGCTCAACGGTCCAGCATCTGCGCGCTTGGCGGTAGCAGAGGCCATCACCAACTTGTTGGCGGCGCCCGTGAAGACGTTGGAAGACATCAAGCTATCAGCTAACTGGATGTGTGCGGCAGGTTACTTGGGTGACGATGCCATCCTCTATGACACGGTGAAAGCTGTCGGTCTTGAATTTTGTCCTGAGCTGGGGATCACCATTCCTGTTGGTAAAGACTCCATGTCGATGCGGACCCGATGGGATGACGGTGATACGTCTAAGAGTGTTACCGCACCCGTATCCCTGATTGTCTCCGCTTTTGCGCCGGTCGGTGATGCGCGCGAGACTCTGACGCCTGAACTGCAACGAGATGAAGCGACCAGCCTGCTACTGATCGATCTGGGTGAGGGTAAGAACCGACTCGGCGGGTCGGTACTGGCACAAACGTTTGGAAAAATCGGCTCGGAAGTGCCCGATGTCTCCGCGAGTGACGTGAAGGCGCTATTCAATGCGATGAATGAGCTCAAACAAGCTGACGCAGTTTTGGCTTATCACGATCGTTCAGATGGTGGTGTGCTCGTGGCGCTGCTGGAAATGGCGTTTGCAGGGCGATGTGGCCTTGATGTCGAAATTGACTGCTCTCCGGAGCAGGCGCCTGCGATGCTGTTTAGTGAAGAAGTCGGCGTGGTCTTACAGGTGGCGGATGAGCGGCTAGAAGAGGTTCGCGGTGTACTGGTAGCGCACGGACTTGGCTCGGCTACGACGGTTGTTGCGAAGCCGCGATTAGATGAGCGTATTGTCGTAAATACCTCGACCTTTGAGTTGATTGACAGTCGTCGCGCTGCGCTTCAGCGACTCTGGTCCCAAAACTCTCACGCGATTCAGCGTGAGCGAGATAACGCTGACTGCGCTGATCAGGAATTTGATCAGATTAGTAAAGAAGACCCGGGTCTCTCTGCACAACTCAGCTTTGACATCGCTGACGATATCGCTGCACCCATGATTGCGACAGGGATTCGACCAAAGATCGCGATCCTTCGCGAGCAGGGGGTCAATGGGCAGGCGGAAATGGCGGCCGCCTTCCACAGAGCGGGATTTGAAGCGGTGGACGTGCACATGTCAGACCTCAAGGCCGGTCGGCAGTATTTGTCCGACTTCAAGGGCCTCGCTGCCTGCGGCGGATTCTCTTACGGTGACGTCTTGGGTGCAGGAGAAGGGTGGGCTAAGGGTGTACTTTTCGATTCTGCGATGAGTGATCAATTTCAGTCGTTCTTTGAGCGCTCTGATAGTTTTGCACTTGGCGTCTGTAATGGCTGTCAGATGCTCTCTGCCCTTGCGCCGCTTATTCCTGGTACCGATCATTGGCCGCGATTTGCGCGCAATCTTTCAGAGCAATACGAGGCTCGCTTGGTGCGTGTGCGTGTAGAGAAGTCAGCGTCGATACTGTTCCGTGACATGGCGGGCTCAGAGCTTCCGATTGTTGTTGCGCATGGCGAGGGACGGGCGCAGTTTGCCGACGCTGCCGCTGTGACCGATCTAGAGGGGTCTAATCGCGTGGCTTTACGGTATATCGATAATCACGGGGAGACAGCCTCTGCTTTTCCTGCAAACCCCAACGGCTCACCTAATGGCATCACGGGGATATGTAATGCGGATGGGCGCATAAACATCATGATGCCGCACCCGGAGCGGGTTTTCCGCAGCGTGCAACTGTCGTGGGCACCCTCGGACTGGCCTGAGGACTCGGGCTGGATGCGGTTGTTCCGTAACGCGCGGGTGTGGGTGAATTAACAAAGAATGGCAATAGCCTTAACGGGTGCTACAAGCTACACTTCGCGGCTTTCTGAGACCTAGCTTATGCGCACTCGCCTGATGGAGCTTGAATGCTAAATCGCTATCCATTGTGGAAAAATCTGTTCATCGCCTCGATTGTGGCGATGGGCTTCTACTATGCGGCCCCAAATTTGTACGCACCTGACCCCGCGCTACAAATTGGTGGTTCCAGTGGGGCGCAAGGTATGAACGAGCGCGTATTAGAGCGTGCGAGTCAGGCCTTATCAGACGCCGGTATTGGCCACTTTGGCGAGGAAGTTCAGGAGTCAGGTAAGACGGGTCTCGTCCGCCTGAATAATCGAGACCAGCAACTGAAAGCGCAGGCCGTCCTGCAGCGAGCGCTGGGTGATGGTTATATCGTGGCATTGAACTTAGCGCCGACAACGCCGGACTGGCTTGTCAGCGGCGGTGCGCGACCCATGAAGCTGGGACTTGATTTGAGCGGCGGTGTCCACTTCAAGCTCGAGGTCGATATTGATGCGGCGACTGATCGCAAACTCGAGCAGTACGAAAACGGTATTAAACGACGATTACGCGAGGAGCGAATTCGGGGGCGTATTGCTCTTGAGGGGACGCGGATCGGTATGACCTTTCGCTCCGTAGAGGACCGTGAGGCGGCGCGTGCCGAAGTCAGAGACCTCTATCCCGAGCTGTTACTTGATCGCGTCGATGAGGAAACGCCGCAGCTGTTCGCTGAGGTGACTGAGGCCACGATGGCTGAAGTGGTTGAGTACGCCGTTGCACAAAACCTAACAACGTTACGAAACCGCGTGAATGAACTTGGGGTCTCTGAGCCATTGGTTCAGCGGCAGGGCAAGAATCGCATTGTGGTTGAGCTGCCAGGTATTCAGGACACAGCTGAAGCGAAGCGTATCCTGGGTAAGGTAGCGAATCTGGAGTTCCGTCTCGTTGCCGAAGCAAATGCACCCATTTCGGAGCGCCAGCGCTTCGATTATCGTGGCGAAACGCGTCAGGGTATGACCGAGTGGCTCGAGCGCGACATCATTATCACAGGTGAGCGGGTCTCGAATGCTGCTGCGAGTTTTGACCAGAATGGACAGCCGAACGTACAGATAACACTCGATGGTGAAGGTGGCATGCTCATGTCCCGTGCCACACGCGCCAACGTCAAGCGACGTATGGGTGTTCTATTCATTGAGCGCAAATATCGCACGCGTTACGAAACTGATGAAAACGGTGAGACGGTGGTGATCCGTGATCCGTATGACGAGAAAAAAGTGCTGACAGCGCCCGTTATCCAGTCAGCCTTGGGTGCGCAATTCCAGATTACCGGGCTGGATAGTCCCGCCGAGTCATCTGAACTCGCGTTGATGCTACGCGCCGGAGCGTTAGCCGCACCCATTAGCTTTGTCGAAGAGCGAACGGTTGGGCCGTCGCTGGGCGCAGAAAACATCGAACTAGGGGTGAAATCGCTTCAGCTTGGTCTCGCCTTGGTCGTACTGTTTATGATGGTGTACTACCGGGTATTTGGCGTTATCGCTGTTGTTGCGTTGACAGCGAACCTCGTTCTGCTGGTGGCTGTCATGTCGCTGTTGAGTGCCACTCTGACCTTGCCAGGTATTGCTGGAATCGTTCTTACCGTGGGTATGGCGGTCGATGCGAACGTTCTGATTTTTGCTCGTATTCGGGAAGAACTGGCTGCCGGGACGTCCAATCAGTTGGCGATCCACAGTGGGTTCGAGCGTGCTGTCACCACCATTTTGGACGCCAATATCACGACATTGATTGTGGCGGTTATTCTCTACGCTGTTGGAACGGGGCCGATTAAAGGTTTCGCAGTCACACTGTCGGTAGGCATCATCACGTCGATGTTTACCGCGATTATGGGAACGAGAGCGCTGGTTAATTTGAGTTACGGTGGCCGCCGTGTTGAGCGCCTGAGTATTGGACGCGTAAAAATGAAGGCCGATGCGGCTTCACAGGAGGCGGCAGTATGAAACCCATTGCGTTCATGAAGGGCCGCTTTATTGCCGCGGCGTTGTCAGGGGTCCTACTGCTGGCTACGCTCATTTCGTTGTCTATTCAGCAGCTTAACTGGGGACTGGACTTTACGGGCGGCACCTTAATCGAACTCAACTACGACTCCAGTGCTGACCTTGGTGATATTCGTGAGCAGCTCGGCACTGGGGGTTACGAAGGCGCGATGGTTGTCAGCTTTGGCACCGATCGTGACGTATTGGTTCGATTACCGATCAGCTACTCGGATGCGGAAGGTGCCCGAATGGTTGAGGTGTTGAGAGGCGCCACCTCGCAAGAAATCATCATGCAACGGATGGAATTCGTCGGGCCACAAGTGGGTGATGAGCTCCGCGAGCAAGGTGGACTCGCCATGTTATTGGCACTGGGTCTGGTGTTGATCTATGTCGGTTTCCGTTTTCAGATTAAGTTCGCCATGGGCGCCGTCATAGCGCTGGCTCACGACGTACTCATTATTCTCGGGTTTTTCTCGATAACGCGACTCGAGTTCGACTTATCTGTTCTGGCGGCGATTCTGGCCGTCATTGGTTACTCGCTCAACGACACCATTGTGGTATCCGATCGAATTCGCGAAAACCTGCGCAAGATCCGAAAGATGGAACCTCTTGGGGTGATCGATGTATCGCTGAATGAGACGCTGGGACGTACGTTAGTGACGTCGTTGACAACCATGTTGGTTCTTACATCCCTGGCCGTACTGGGTGGCGATATGATTTTCGGGTTCGCTATCGCTTTACTCGTCGGCGTCACAATTGGAACCTATTCGTCTATTTATGTCGCATCCACATCACTGCTGGCGTTGGGCGTGACGAAAGAGGACGTGGCGATACCAGTGAAAGAGGGTGAGGACCAGGACGCCATTACCCCCTAGTGGTTCTACCGAATCGCGGCAGCCAATTGTTTGAGTAGTCGCGGGTTGGCGCAGATGACATCGCCTCCATCCAGCACGTTGTCACTGCCCTTAAAGTCAGTGACCAGTCCGCCAGACTCCCGTACTAAGAGCGTACCCGCGGCGAGATCCCAGGGTTGAAGGCCTGCCTCCCAAAAACCGTCAAGCCTTCCGGCTGCCACATAAGCCAGGTCGAGCGCTGCTGCCCCCGCCCGTCGAATACCCATTGAGTTAGCCGCCACTTCGCCGAGCCCTTTGAGGTACCAGTCCATGCGATCCTCTGACTGACCCAAAAAAGGCGTTCCGGTGCCGATAAGACACTCTTTGAGATCGGTACGATCGGACACTCTCAAGCGGCGACCATTAAGCTGAGCGCCGCGGCCTCGAGAGGCTGTAAACTCTTCTTGTCTGACCGGATCCAGAACAATGGCATGCTCAAGCTTGCCGTTTCGCACGCAGGCCATACTGATGCAGTAGTGCGGGATGCCCCGCATGAAGTTACTGGTGCCGTCTAGTGGATCGATGATCCAGACAAACTCGGCATCGTCGGGACCCGTGCGACCACTTTCCTCGCAGATAAACGCATGGTCCGGATAGGTTTTTTGCAGGTTGAAAATGAGCTCCTGTTCTGAGGCGAGATCAACCTCGGTAACAAAATCTGCCTTACCTTTCGCCTCAAATCGCAGACGCGTCAGATCATCTGATGCGCGAGCTATCAAATTGCCGGCCTTGCGAGCTGCGCGAAGTGCGATGTTGACCATTGGTTCCATGATGTTGTCCGGGTATTCGGCGGGAGCGCGATAATAACAAGAAGCGCGCTGAGGCGTTAGGGTTTGCTACACTCGCGGCCCTTCAATGTAGGCGATTTATGAATTCTTCCAACATACAGGTGGTTTTGGTTAATCCATCGCATCCCGGGAACATCGGCGCGGTAGCGCGCGCCATAAAAAATATGGGTTTGCGGCAGCTGGTTCTAGTGGACCCTCGCAAGTTTCCAGATCCCGAGGCTGAGTGGCGTGCCGCGAGTGCGGTGGACATCATTCAGGGCGCGCGTGTCGTAAAGACGCTAGATGAAGCGATTGCCGACAGTCAGTTTGTCGTGGGAACCAGTGCGCGAGAACGACGCATTCCTTGGCCCGTCCAAGATGCTCGACTCACAGCGAGTCGCATTGTTCAACATGCCTCTACCGATAAGGTATCGATCCTTTTCGGGCGTGAGGACAGTGGTCTTAATAATGACGAACTGCGCCGCTGCAATTTGCACTGTCACATACCAACGCACCCAGACTACGAGTCACTCAACTTATCGATGGCGGTTCAGATTGTCTGCTACGAAATCCGCATGGCCGAATTGGAGGGCGAATTACCGCAGGAAGAGGATGCTCACTGGGAGAATGACTTCGCCACCTCGCAGGACATGGAATACTTTTTTGCGCATCTCGAGGAAACCCTCGTCGATCTTGAATTCCTCAATCCCGCAGCACCACGGCAGTTGATGACGCGACTCAGACGGTTGTATAGCCGTGTCCGGTTGGATGAAATGGAAGTCCAGATTCTCAGGGGTATTTTGAAGGAAACCCGCAGGGTCGTGCGCGAAAATCGCAATAATTAAGGCATAACGTTGGCCAAACACCTAATTCTTGACTAAACTACTCAGGTATTCGATTCAGTGACGTTGTGTGCACATGAAGTTAACGACACGAGGCCGCTATGCGGTGACAGCAATGTTGGACCTTGCCATTCATGGTGGCAAGGATCCCATTACGCTGGCTGACATCTCGACGCGTCAGGAAATTTCGTTGTCTTACCTCGAGCAGCTCTTCTCGAAGCTGCGACGCGAGGACTTGGTCCGCAGTATCAGAGGTCCCGGAGGGGGCTATCAGCTCGCGAGAGCCTATGACCGCATTTTTGTTGCGCAGATTATTGATGCAGTGGATGAATCGATTGATGCGACCAATTGCCAGGGCCGTGGCGACTGTAATCACGGTGAGGTCTGCTTAACGCACCACCTTTGGCAGGATTTGTCAGATCAGATTCACGGATTTCTGAGTGGCATTAGTTTGGAAGATCTGGTCAACCGAGGGGGTTACCGGAAAGGCAGTTATATGGCGGGATTGGTTGAGCCTCAGCCATTAACGCTCCGGGATTTATAGACCAAGAGGTCTGAGGAATGTTTTATGGGGAAGGCTGAAGTAATCAACGTCCCAATCTATCTAGACTATTTGTCGACGACACCTGTTGATCCGCGCGTTGTTGAAGCGATGACCCAATGCCTGTCGATGGATGGGGTGTTTGGAAATCCTGCGTCGCGCTCTCACCAGTATGGCTGGAAGGCAGAAGAGGCGATTGAAAATGCGCGCTGTCAGGTCGCTGAATTGATCAATGCTGATCCGCGGGAAATCGTCTGGACCTCTGGAGCGACGGAGTCAGACAATCTAGCGATCAAAGGTGCGGCACATTTTTACCAGCGCAAAGGTAAGCACATCATCACGTCAAAAATAGAGCACAAAGCGGTGCTCGACACGTGTCGCCAACTGGAGCGCGAGGGGTTTGAGGTGACGTATCTCGAGCCGAATACCGACGGCCTGACAACGCCTGAGATGATTGCTGATGCCATTAGAGAGGACACTATTGTTGTCAGCGTCATGCATGCCAATAATGAAATTGGCGTGGTAAACGACATCGCCGGGATTGGTGAGGTCTGTCGAGCGCGCGGTGTGATCTATCATGTCGACGCGGCACAAAGCACCGGAAAGCTCCCACTGGATATGGAGGCGATGAAGGTTGATCTGCTCTCTATATCAGCACACAAAATGTATGGCCCTAAAGGCATCGGTGTACTCTACGTGCGCCGTAAGCCACGCGTTCGAATCGAAGCTCAGATGCATGGTGGTGGGCACGAACGCGGTATGCGATCAGGAACGCTCGCAACCCATCAAATTGTTGGTTTGGGTGAGGCGGCGCGCATTGCCAATGAGGAAATGCAAGCCGAGGGTGAGCGGCTCCGTGCGCTACGTCAGCGATTTTGGGACGCTATCAACGATATTCCAGAGGTTCATATCAATGGTTCGCGAGACCATCGTCTGCCGGGCGCACTTAACGTCAGCTTTGCGTTTGTTGAAGGCGAATCATTGCTGATGTCGCTGAAGGATCTGGCAATTTCGAGTGGGTCTGCGTGTACCTCGGCTAGTCTTGAGCCCTCCTATGTTCTGCGAGCGCTCGGGCTGAACGACGAGCTGGCACATAGCTCTCTGCGATTCAGCTTTGGTCGTTTTACAACAGAAGAGAACGTGGATCGTGCTGCAACAAGCGTCCGCCACGCGGTGGATAAGCTAAGAGAACTGTCACCGCTTTGGGATATGTATCAGGACGGTATTGACCTCGACACAATTGAATGGGCAGCGCATTAAACGGCGCAATGCGCCCAAAGGAGTAGGTTATGGCTTACAGCGATAAAGTAATTGATCACTACGAAAACCCCCGCAACGTCGGCAAGCTGGATGCGGACAGTGACAACGTGGGCACAGGTATGGTGGGAGCGCCGGCTTGTGGCGATGTCATGCGTTTGCAAATTCAGGTTAACGATGAGGGCATCATTGAAGACGCCAAGTTCAAGACCTATGGTTGCGGTTCTGCCATTGCGTCAAGCTCGCTTCTCACTGAGTGGGTAAAAGGCAAGAAGCTGGAAGAAGCAGAGGCCATTAAAAACACGGAGATCGCCCAAGAGTTAGCGCTACCACCGGTTAAGATTCACTGCTCGGTGCTGGCGGAAGACGCGATTAAAGCGGCGGTCAAGAACATTCGGGAAAAACGGGGCGAGTAATGGCCATTAGTGTCACGTCTGCGGCGGCTGAGCACGTCAGCAAACAGCTACAAGCGCGAGGTCGCGGTGAGGGTATCCGCATTGCCGTAAAGACCTCCGGTTGTTCTGGTCTCGCTTACGTCTTGGAGTTCGTCGATACCCAAGACCCGGAAGACACGCTGTTTGAAACAGACGGTGTGCGCGTGTTCGTTGATCCCAAGAGCCTAGTTTACCTCGATGGCACTGTCGTCGATTTTGCGAAAGAAGGGCTAAACGAGGGCTTGGAGTTCAAAAATCCTAACGTTGCGGGCGAGTGTGGCTGCGGCGAGAGCTTCACTGTCTAACACGTCATTGAACAAGCGCTTGTGAGGTCATGTGACCAACTATTTTCAGTCTTTTGATCTGAAGCCCGGCTTTGCCATTGATCAGGCAGTGCTTGAGGCGCGGTACGAGCAACTCATGGTGCTGTGTCACCCGGATAAGTTTGCAGGTGCGGCCACATTTGAGCAGCGAGCGGCGGCAAAGCGTGCTGCTGATATCAACGAGGCGTACGGTGTCTTGCGTCACGCGGTCCGACGCGCAGGTCATCTGCTCGAACTGCATGGCATAGATTTACAACAACTTGAACGACAGCCTGCATCGCCCGAATTTTTGTTCGAGCAAATGATGCTTCGAGAGCGGGTTCAGGACTTCGAATCATTGAGTGACAGCGATGCCAGCGAATTAGTCGCCGATATCGAGCTGGCCTACAGCCAAACGCAGCATGCATTTGTTGATCTTTATGATGGCGGTGATATCGAGGGTGCCTGCGCTAAATGGGTTGAATTTCACTTTCAACAGAAGCTTCTCGACGAGCTTGTTAGGGCGCAGCGCCAGGTAGGCTAAGAACCGTGTTACTTCAGATTTCAGAACCCAACAGCGCAGACAGCGCGCCGAGAGAGCGCAAGCGGGGTCTTGGTATCGATTTGGGCACCACTAACAGCTTAGTGGCAACCAAATCAGGGAATGGTGCAGATGTCATTTCCGATGCGTCCGGCGTTCGACTGGTGCCTTCGGTGGTTAATTTTAGTCAGGGTGTGACGGTCGGAAGAACGGCGCTGGCGTCGGCACTCTCCGATGTCCGAAATACGGTGCTGTCTGCGAAGCGCTTCATGGGGAGATCTCGGGCAGATCTCAGCGACGGACAGCTACTCGGACTTGCGATGTCTGAGCCTCTTGCGTTTGACACGGATGACGGGCCTAAAACGCCTGTCGAGGTTTCAAGTGAGATATTACGAGCGCTCGCAACGCGCGCAAGGGAAAGTCTCGATGAAGTCGAAGATGGTGTCGTCATTACAGTACCGGCCTATTTCGACGATCGACAAAGGCAGGCAACGCGGCAGGCCGCTGAGCTCGCGGATCTCAATGTTCTCCGATTACTCAATGAGCCGACAGCTGCGGCCATTGCATACGGTCTCGATGAGACGATTGCCGAGTCCAGTATTGTTGCCGTGTATGACCTTGGCGGCGGCACCTTTGACATATCCATTTTGCGAATGGAGCGTGGGTTGTTACGGGTGTTGGCAACGGGCGGAGACACTGCCTTAGGTGGCGATGATTTCGATGAGGTGATCGTCTGCTGGATGATGGATCAGTGGGGGCTCGATAGCGTCACCCGAGATCAGCAAAGGCAACTCGCAATCATGGCACGGGCCGCCAAAGAACGATTGTCAGAGACCTCTGAAACGTCAATCGTGGGTTCTGGTGAATTCGCACACCTCGACGACTTATCGATGAGTCGAGAGACCTTTTCGGTGCTCTCGGAGACACTGGTTCGGCGAACACTGAAGGCCTGTGACCAAGCGCTCGATGATGCTGGCACGTCAGAGGTGGCTCATGTGGTATTGGTCGGCGGGTCGACGCGAATGCCGCTCATTCGGGATGCAGTGGCGGCACATTTCGAGCGAGAACCGCTGTGTTCGATTAATCCTGACGAGGTCGTGGCCTTGGGAGCGGCACTTCAGGCCGATATTTTGGTAGGCAATGGCGATGGTGACGAAGCATTGCTTCTGGATGTCATTCCTCTATCGCTGGGTCTAGAGACCTATGGTGGCTTGATTGAGAAAATCATCCCACGAAATTCAGTGTTACCACTGGCGAAGGCACAGGAATTTACAACAGCGAAAGATGGTCAAACCGGCCTTGTAGTCCATGTGCTGCAGGGTGAGCGAGAGCGAGTAGAGGATTGTCGATCGTTGGCGCGCTTTGAATTAAACGGCATACCGCCCATGGTTGCCGGTGCAGCGCGCATCCTGGTGACTTTTAAGGTGGATGCTGATGGTTTGTTGGAGGTGTCTGCTCGCGAGGAGATGACGGGCACCGAGGCTGCGCTGGTGGTTAAGCCGTCGTTCGGTTTGAGTGACGATGAAGTGGCTTCCATGTTGCGAGCCAGTCAAACCAATGCGGCTGAAGATATGCAGGCAAGACAACTTCGAGAGGCCAGAGTTGAGGCTGAGTCCCTGCTTCACGGCCTTGCCGGAGCGCTTGAAGCTGATGGCGACCTCCTCAGTGATGAAGAGCGAGGCGACCTAGAAAATGAGGCGGGTGAGCTGGTAAAAGTGCTTGAATCTGACGACACCGATAGTATCCGCGCGGTCACCGACCAGTTAGGTCAGGCGTCGCTGACATTTGCTGAACGACGTATGGACCGCAGTATTAAAAGTGCTTTGGGCGGTGTTGCCGTTTCAGAGCTGGACTCCGCAGACTAGAGACGAGCTCATGCCCCAGATAATTGTTCTTCCTCATCACGAAATATGCCCTGACGGTGCGGCTGTAGAGGCCAGTAGCGGTGAAAGCGTCTGCGAGGTATTGCTAGCAAACGACATTGACATTGAGCACGCTTGCGAGATGTCCTGTGCTTGCACGACCTGTCACGTCATCGTTCGAGAGGGTTTTGACTCGTTAAGCGAGGCGGACGAGCTTGAAGAGGACTATCTCGATAAGGCGTGGGGACTCGAGCCAGAGTCACGATTGTCGTGTCAGGCCATCGTCGGCGAGGAGTCACTGGTCGTTGAAATACCGAAGTACACGATCAATCACGCCTCCGAGAAGCATTAAAAAGCACACTTTTGTTGCCATGACAGGCTGAGGTAAAGGCCTTATACTCCGCGCCCGAAAGCGGGTAGACCCCATGGGAAGCCCGTCGGTAAATACTTATTCATCATCAGGAGACATTCATGTCGGTTGAACAAACGCTTTCGATCATCAAGCCCGATGCCGTTGCAAAAAACGTCACAGGTCAAATCAACGCGCGCTTTGAAGCTGCGGGACTGCAGATCGTTGCTCAAAAAATGCTTCGATTGTCTGATGAGCTCGCCGGCGGGTTCTACGCCGAGCACAAGGAGCGACCTTTCTATCCAGCACTCGTTGAGTTTATGACCTCGGGTCCGGTAGTCGTTCAAGTTCTAGAGGGCGAGGGTGCCATTCTCAAGAATCGGGAGTTGATGGGAGCGACTAACCCTGCTGAAGCTGACGCAGGAACGATTCGTGCAGACTTCGCAAAATCAATTGATGCTAACGCGGTTCATGGCTCTGATTCTCCCGCCTCAGCGGCGCGAGAGATTGCATATTTCTTCGCTTCCAGCGATCTCTGCAGTCGATAAGTAACGAAGACTGATACTCATGCCGGACGCGCTCATTGCAACAACCGCTCCGGCCAGCAAGGTCAATCTGCTGGGCATGACACGTGCCCAGCTAGAATCATTTTTTACCGACATTGGTGAGAAGAAATTTCGCGCCCAGCAGGTAATGAAATGGATTCACCACCAGGGTGTGCGCGATTTCCAGGATATGACCAATCTTGGCAAGGTACTCCGCGATCGACTCTCTGAGACGGCGGAGATCGCGCCTCCCATGATCGATAGCCAGCAAGATTCAGCAGACGGGACCCGAAAATGGGCCATTAAGGTGGCGGGTGGAGCCCTGGTTGAGGCAGTGCTGATTCCAGAGGGTGATCGAGCAACCTTGTGCGTATCGTCGCAAGTGGGTTGCAGTCTCGATTGCAAGTTTTGCTCTACGGGTAAACAGGGATTTCAGCGCGATTTAACAGCCGCAGAAATCATTGGTCAGGTATGGTTGGCCATCGACTCCTATGACGGATGGCAATCGGGAAAAGGGCGTGTCGTGACCAACGTCGTGATGATGGGGATGGGCGAGCCACTGCTTAATTTCGATAACGTGGTGTCATCCATGGAGCTCATGTGTGACGATCTGGCTTACGGTCTCTCTAAACGCAAAGTCACGCTGTCTACATCGGGTGTCGTACCCGCCCTAGACCAGCTGGCTGATCTGTCGGACGTAAGTTTGGCAATATCTTTGCATGCGCCTAATGATGCGATTCGCGATCAGATTGTTCCCATCAACAAGCGGTACCCCATAGCAAAGTTACTGTCATCAGCACGTGCCTACATTGACGCGCAAACCGATAAAAAGCGTGTGGTAACGATTGAGTACACCTTATTGGCCGGTGTAAACGACCAGGTGGAACACGCGCATGAGCTGGCGCAGCTACTCGATGGCTATCCCTGCAAAATTAATCTCATTCCATTCAATGACTTTCCTAACTCTGGGTTTAAACGACCGAGTGGTAACGCGGTTTCACGATTTTGGAAAGTCTTGATGGAAGCGGGATTCATCGTCACAGTAAGGACAACTAGAGGTGACGATATCGATGCTGCTTGCGGGCAACTTGTGGGTGAGGTGAATGACCGAACCAAACGCTCGGCTCGATATCGTGCACAATACGAAGAAATAGACACAGTTGAGGGGTAAACATCCCTGTGAAACATCTTTGCTCATTGGTGATTACGGCGTTTCTTACCGGCTGTGTTGTCGAGACAGCTGGACCTGAGCCAGCGACGATCGATCCCGCACAGGCAATAGAGCAGCGCGTCAGTCTTGCCCGTCAATATATTGGTGCGGGCGATTGGGACAATGCCAAGCGTAATCTCGAGCTGGCCGCAGCGATTGATTCGGACAACGCTGATGTGCTGGAGGCATTTGCGCTCGTCTACCAAAGCACCGGTGAATTTGAGCTTGCTGAATACAATTTCAGGGAAGCATTGGATGCCGGCGCCGGATCTCGTGCGCGAAATAATTACGCTGCGTTTCTATACGCTCAGGGCCATTACCTTGAGGCGGCAGCC